>ERZ1370068.8414-contig-727_pt1 | contig 27507 bp, 42 predicted proteins | sample MGYA00561227_ERZ1370068 | MGnify/ENA primary metagenome ERZ1370068 (study PRJEB38410, sample SAMEA6850437) | metagenome | study: Metagenomic assessment of the ecological functions of the soil: analysis of the soil microbiota associated with the...
GTTGTACTTCGTTCAGTTACGTATTGCTGGCAGCGAAATCCGACGACTCCGTTGTTTTCAAAGCTGAATGAAGTAGCTATAGCGGGCCACCAACGTGTTCCGCGGATTGATGGCGTAGTCAAAACGCGGACTGACGCTGGTGAAGCGCCGGGGGCCTGCCACAGCCTGGCCAATGCTTACTGGATTGAGATTGGCATCAAGAACTCTTGCCGTCACCAGTTCGCTTATCATCCAGCTCCCGGCGATCAAAATCCAGAAGAAGGAAGCCTTTCCTTTGACCACTGGTCCACTTAGATTCCACCGAACGGACGGACCTGGAAGGTGGGGAAGTGCTTGAGGAGAGGACTTCGCGATTCAAAACCCGTCATTGAAGTTAAAACTAGAGCCGCGAAACTTGTCCGTGCCCGGCACGTTAGAATATCGATGCGGCCGGAGGGCTGGTCATTCTCAGGTGCGAAGGATTCTGATTGATGCGTATTTCGCGAAGATCAGGTCCTTCGAGAGGCAAGCGGCCGCGCTGAGAAACCGTCAACAAAAATCTGGCCGCCCTCGGGGGCCGACTGACGGACCAGCCGGGCTTGCAGGGCGGCAGCCAGGTTCGTCCGGATCATCGGGCAGGGCATCAAGATCTTTACCAGTGATCAGCGTTTGGTTTGCGTTGTTGGCTGCTTCAGTGTTCACCGCAGTCTCAGCCCCAACTATGACTTTCTGCTCTTCGATGGTGACTTTTGGCAACAAATCGAAGCCGATCGTCGCTCGCCAACTTTGATCTCGGACGTCCGCCTCAGTTGTCTCGGCAAAGCCTTTTGCAAAGCGCGAGGAATACCTGCCGGCGCCTAAGCCGTCAAATGAATAGACTCCCTCGGCGTTCGTAACTGCGGTCCTCTTCTGCCGCTGGCATCGGTCAGAGTCACCGACGCCCCGACAATCGCCCTCCGAACTCATCGGCGACCACTCCGCGCAACGTCGCGCCACCTTGCTGCGCGAACGCGACGATGGTTGAAAACACAACGATCAGCATCACGCTGGAAATCTGTTTTTAGGAAATCCTTAAGCATAGCGAAGATCTCATAGTTACCGATTCCCGGAGCTCCGAGTTGAAACCGTGAGTTTGGTTTGGTTCGCCAGGACTTGGCTCACTTTCAGACACCCAGACCAGCGAATTTACAAACACTACGGTAAAGCCAATCCCGAACGTCACTCCTGACCCTAGCCCGGCGGCCGGGTTCGGGAGGTTGCTGAGGCAGCGCCAGGTTGTGGCCTGGGCGCCAGCATGGTGAGCAGCGTATCAGCGCCATTAACCAATGTAATCGCCGTCAAACGTGCCGGGTCTGCGCCTTCGTGCTGGAAACGAGAATCGTGTCCCCGCCTTGATGTCTGGCGACGGCGATTCGTCGGCAGGCGCTCCAACATGTCCTGAACGTTGAAGCGCGGTCCGCCACCCCTGTCCCCCTCCTGGCCCACCACCTGGTCCCGTCGCCGCGCCGCCTCCGTTTGTACCCAGGGATCCGCCGGTCTGGCGTTCGGGTGGCGCCCTGAGGCTGTGGTCCTGTCCGCCTCCCCCGCGCCGGCGCACCGCCTCCTGGGCCAGCGCTGCCACCGGGGCCTCGGCCGCCCATCACTCATGCCACCATTTCTGAAGCGGCGGGAAACTTGCGCAAGACGAGTCGCTGTTGATCACAATCGTCAAGGAGCTGTTTCTTCTCCAGTTCACTGATCATTGATCTCGCCCGTGGTGGCGTTGACTGCGGTGACCGTGCCGGCACACTGTGCGAAACGATCCGGTGACGAGCCTTTCGGCGGTGAAAGTGCGTTCCGTCGGCGCTCTTTCTGGCCCAGCGCACGCACCTGGTCACCAACCTTCAAATCATCAAAGCCGCTTGTTTCTGGCATCGCTGAATTTGATCGAATCGGGCGCGTAATCGCTTCATTTCCAGTTTGTCGGATAACGGAATGATCACGGGTTGTGTTCCCGGCAGCCGAGCAGCGTCGAGATGGTGATCTCTTTGGTGTCCGGTTTGACTCGCAGAAGATGACGCCCAGGATCCCGCGCCGGCGCCACTCCAATCGCTTCGGCTTCGTGCTTCTTGGCGATGTCACGCTTTGGTCATCACCACCAGCGCCAGGCCGGAACGGATTTGTCGATCTTCGGCGACTTTGCCGCGCGCCAAACGCGGTCACCTTCGCCTACGTCAGCTCAAGGCAATCGTGACAGCGTTGGTCGAGTGTTTTTTCACCGGCTGGCAGGCGCAGATAGGTTGTCTTCTCGGTCAAGGTAACGGTGACCACGGATCACTTTGTCGGTCTTGACGGTCAGTCTGATCTGGTGCGCGGCATCGAAGCCTGGTCACTTCTCCGATCGACACCGATTCGAGTAATGTCCCGGATCGGCAGCCTGCAGTCAGCTGCCGACTGGTTGCTGGACTCTGAGCATTAACAGTTACAGCCAGCATGGCACAACAAAGCAGAAAAGCAGCAAGCAAAAGAGAGCGCTCTCATTATTCTTCTCCCGTTACAGTCTTAAGAACACCCGCAGGCAGCGGTTCTACGAACAAATATGACAATCCGGACTCTGGATGGACCGCTCCTGTTTACGCACATCAGGCACCCAAGGTTCCTGAATTAAGTGGGTTTCCGTTGCGTCCTCTCACGCGGAACAATCACCACGGGCCGCCGCAACTAAACACCCCGCCGCTAAGGTTCATGCAAGGAAAGGATCTACATGCAAATCGAGAGGCGGGCCTCCGCAAATCCGGAGCCTTTGATGCTCGCAAGATGGCTTTTGTTTCGAGTTTTTCGGCTGTATCTGAGGTTGGTCACCGGCATCTTCTTCCACGCACTGCGGACGGCCGGCAGTGAGCGCCAGGCCAAAGCTGAGTACCAATACGACAGCCACGGAAAACGGCCATACATAGGGAAGTGATGATAGAGTCACCCGATGATGACCGTTCCCAGAAGCAGCGCCACTGACTCAGAATTTCTGCCCAGCGAAGGGTAACGCCGCTGCAACCACGGCCGGTCGCGGCGTAGAAAACAACACGCCCGAATACTCCCGCGATAATAATAAACAGCAGCACCATCATACCGACCAACACGCTGAACGGAGTAGGAAGCAGGAACAGGCAAGCTTCCACGCCCACGCCCACCACGATTGCTCCAAGAACACCGATCACGGCAACACGCAAACTGGTCAATTGCAGCCTGGCTGTTCACTCTGCTGACGGCGCCGGGCATAGCCGCAGTCAAAGCCACCGACACCACCGAACCAGAAGAGAATTGAGGCAACGCCCAGTGCTGCCGTAGACGACCAGCGAGGAGCCAGTAACCCGGTCGGGTTGCGCATCATGTTACGCAGCTCCTCTTGGTATCCCGCGTACATGATTGTAAAACTCGATGGATTTCGGTTGGGGGTCTGATCGGCATGATGATAGATAAGTGCCGCCTAAGACAAGCACGTCACCACCGATGCGTGAGCCCGGCAGCTGGATCACTGGATCCGCCAATTGCGGCAACATCTCCGTCAACAGTTCCCTGAACAATCACGTCGCCACCAAAAGCGATCGCGCCCTCGGTCACGGTACCGTTGATCTTGATCGACTTTCCGAATCCATAAGCGTTGCCGTTGATTACGCCGTTCAGCTCTTTGCGCCGATTTATCGCCCGGGTCTCCGCTGACCTGGGCGCTGCCGGCCACCACCGTAAGGAGCAGCAACAAAGCAGGCCAGCGAGGCGATAGGCGACCGGGAGGGTGGGCCAGTCGACCCGAGGCTGCAGTGCCGGAAAGCTAAAGGAAAGTGACTGAGGACGATCGCCATACCTACACGCCCCCGCTCAATCAATAAGGCGCGTTCGGTGATAATTGGCGATCAAGCGTGAGAACACCAGAAGGACAAGGCCAAGCAGAAGTAAGGCAACCAACCCGGCAAACAGCGAGCCGGGGAAGAGCCCGTTGCCAAGCACCCGCGAGATGATCGTCAGCCCAGCCACCGCGTCATGGACTGTGGTCCAAACCAAGATCAAAAACACCAGCCACCCGGCTGAGCAGACGCCAGCACAAGCCCAGCAGCACTCTGCTGGAAGCCACACCAACAGGGCGAACGCGGCGATGGCTAACCCCGCACAGAGACGCAAAGCAAGTGTATTTTCTCGCCGGTCGCGCACTCCGCTCATATCGCTTTCGGCGCGCGCGGCCACCACTCGGGCAAAATCCGTCGGCAGAGGTAGATTCGAACTGTGGTTGAAGGTTGAGTCCAACGTACACAGTAACAGGCGCTGCTCGACCAGCTCGGCACTGCACGCCGCACAGAGTTTCAAGTGCTCTTCAAGCTGCGAACAAACAACTGCGTCCAGCTCTCCATCGAGATAAGCGGCAATGTGTCGCTTTGGCAACTCAACTTGTGGTTGATAGCGTTCATCGATCGCTCGCGCCGACTCCTAGATGCCGGTTATCCCTCTCAAGAAACTGCTGGCGCATCATCTCGCGCGCGCGGAACAACCGGTTCTTCACTGTTCCCAGCCGGCAAGCCGGTAACTTCCACAATCTCTTCATAGGTAAGATCCTGTGAGTGCCGCAGAATGATCAGTTCCCGATAAACGGCTGGCAGCGAGGCGCACAACACCTGGTTTCGATCCTTCGCTCACGACTTCCGCTCTCTTGCTCGGGACTGGGCCGCCGGCTCTCGATCGGCAACTCGTAGAGTGTCACCTTCACTCGCCCGTGACCAGTGATTGCTCTCGGCCGTTATTGCGGCGCAAGTGATCAACCGCACGGTTGTGAGCGATCTTGTAAATCCAGGTCGAGAACTTGAACTCCGAACGAGCGGGCCAGTGAGCCGTAAACCTTGATAAAGATTTCCTGAGTAAGATCAAGCGCCGCGTCCATAGTCGCCCACCATACGGTAAACATACGCGGAGATGGGACGCTGGTAGCGCCTCACCAGCTCTTCAAAGCCCCCTCGTGACCGGCTACGGCGCTGGCCGCAGGTCACGATCGCCCGCCACACTGAAATTTGCTAAAGCTATTTGTGAAGCACCCATGATGCCTGGTTTTACGTGATGGGAAGGGAAATGTTTCTAAAAATGGTCGGATAGTGGAGTCCCGAGTCGCAGAGTCTGGAGTCTGAGAGTCTTGAGTCTGGGAGTCTGTCTGCTGAGTTCAACTCGGGATTCGGTCCTTCCTGGACCCGATAACCGGTAGAAACCTACGCCTCGCGAACCTTTACATCGACTCTGGACTCGCAACTCCAGACTCGCGACTTATCGCGACTTATTACGACCAGTGCATTGTCGCCAGGCCGGCAGCCGCAGCGATAGCATCGAAGCTGAGTTCGCTGGTCGGCAGCTGCGAGGCCAACGATCTGCCGGCCTCCAGCACGTGCACATGTCCTCCGAGAGTTTCATCGGCAATCTCGCTCGCTCGTTGCTTGTTGAATCCCGGACCCACCACCAGAAGTTGAGCTATTCGCTCCTGCGAAGAATCTTCACTTTCCGCAGTTTGGCGATCACGGTAGAAAAGCAGCAGCCGATAAAACTCGTCTTCGCGCTCGTCCGGCGCACAGACGACCGAGCGCATGATCAGCGGATGCTGGTCGCGAAAAACAGCCGCCGTGAACCCTTCATCGTGTGTTGTCAATAATAGTGAATCGCTGCCTTTGCCATTCCTGGTTAACCAGCGCGCTTCCCCAAAGTGCCTTGGCAAAACCATTCCGCATCGCCAACCGAGCGAGCTGAAAACACTTTCATATTCCGCGAGAACTGAATTTCGCACACCCACCGCGAGATAACGATCCCGCCCCTGCCTGTCCTTTGCCAAACGTTCTCGTGAGGATTGATACTTCTGTGACCGGTGCTCCAAAGCTGCGTTCCATTTTTCCAGTTCAGTATCTCCTCCAGCTCGCTCTTCGAAGTCACCTGCGTATCGGGTGTCAGAATCAGGGTACGGGCACTGGCCTCCGGCAAAGCGACCGACCACTTGCTGACGCAGCAATCCGGCGCTGGTGGCCAGTTCATTGAGCGCTGCCGCCAACTCCCGCTCGGTCTGCGATGTTTGGCTCTTCGAAGCTTGGACGGATCAGCGCGTCAGGTAGTCTCACGCTGGCCGCGCGGCGCAGGGCAAAAGACTTCCCGCGAATGCCCTCCAGTTGCACAATGGAAGCGCCACCCTTTCAAGTCCCAGCGCGGCTGCGGGGTACCGGGGATCGATTAGCTTACTCAGGAACACTGTCGCTGGGCTTGTCGTGATCGCGCTTTTAACCTTGGGGCTTTGTACTTAGTGCTTCGTGCATTGTACTTAGTCTTTGAACTCTCGAAGCAAGGACGATCTTCAAAGTACAAGTGCTAAGCACAAACGTCAAAAACCAAAGTCCGTCAATACTCAGTATAAGGTTTTCCGTCGGAGCCAATCTCGGGCGAGGTACTGTGAATATCAGTAAGTCCCTGCTCGCCGCTGGTTGAGTTCGGATCTTCACCGGTGGTCGGCGTCCATCCTTGTTATCGTCAAACGGGTCAACCGGCACTTCGCGCATGTAGCCCGCGCTCACTCAACTCATCGAGGCTTTGCGGTAACTTACCTTTATCAGCGGCGTATTGGTCAATCAAACTACGCATCTTGAACAAATCGTCGCGTAATACCGCTTCGCGCGCCTGCTTTACAGATCTTTGATACTGCGGCAGGGCTATGGCGGCCGGGATAATGATGATCGTGATCACGATCATCAATTCCGAGCAGAGTAAACCAGGGCGGCGGACGGTGGCAGAAGCAGACGGCAGGAGCCGCGACACCGCCGCTTTCCTGCCTCCTGCCTCCTGCTTCCTGCCTCCTGCCTTTACCAGTCACTATACTTCTCTCCATTGAGCGCCGTCGCTTTTGACTTCGAGCGCGCATCAAATACGTTCTCTCCGCCCCACGAATTTACGTCCGGACCGTCATAGCAGGAACGGGAAATCGCAATCCTGCTTCCACGTGTGATCGGATCAGCGGGAATCGCCACGCAGGTAACCACTTTCTTCGCCGGTTGCCAACTGGCCACCCACTCAGATCGCCTGCAACACCGCGGGTCCCAGCCGGGCCCCGCCTCCCGGACCATTGGTCGGGGCGTTACGTTTCACGCCATTTACCAGCGTGTCCAGATCGGGAGGATGGCGATCAAGCTATTGTCGACGCCAAAAATTGTCGCAAATCGACTCCAGCCAGCCTTGCCGCGCGGATCGACGTCAAGCCGGCGGCCGCGGCGGGTCGTCCGCAGCCGCAGTCGTGCCCGTACAAACCATGCCAAAGGTGTCCCGGTGAAACTCGTCAATCGCGCCGCTGAATGGACTGCGCAGGGTTTCGCGCAGCTGGCTGCCGTTCGCTTTTGCCGCCTTCGCCGAAGAGTTTATTACCAGCGGGATCACACCCAGCGCGCTAGAGTCGACATCACCGTCAGGGTCATGACCGGTTCGGATGAGCGTGAGTCCAGTAGCTGCGCTGGGGATGACGCGCTGGGTGATCTCCCCTGGCAGGCGGGTGAAGCGCGGTGACCAGATGCCCGCACCACCTTCTCGCCGTGTCACCGTCGCTGACAGCTGCCGCGTTTTCCTGAAACTCGCTCACGCGCTCATCTGTTTCTACGCCCAGTGCTTTACTGATATTCGGTCGGGCGGAAGATCGAGCACAGCTTCGCGCGCGCGTCTGTGGCCATCAGGTTCGTCTTTGCCTCTTGTCGAAGGCCAGGCCACTATCACCCGCGCCCACCGCTTCGATGTCCAGGTAGAGCAAAGTCCCATCTACCATTCAGCGGTGGTGTAGAGCCAGTTCTGCACCCGCGATGGAAATCCAGACGCCCTCCGGTCAGGTTCACTAATGAACTGAGGTTCCTGGCCCAGCGATCTTACCATTAGCGAGCATTGTGCTCAGGCCGGAGATTGCGTTGACCTCCAATCACATTCCGGATCGAACTTTAAGCGTCAAAGACTCGCTAGACCAAGAAGGAACGTCAGATTTGAGTTCTCCACCGCGACTCGTCGCTTCTCGCCAACCTTCAATGGCTCAGCGGAGGACGCCAAGCGACCTGAGCAACTCTCCGGAACGCCATTGGTAAGTTTCCCAGCGACACACGTCGATCCGGTTTTTGGCTGGCTGTTGGCACAGCGTTGCTGGTCGCCCAGACACCGGTGTTGATCGCCGCCACCTCCGTGGCCGCCTGAGTGTCGTAAAGTGACGGGCGTAAACTGCAAACCGGATGATCTCCTGCGTGAAAAGCTTCAGTGCGCAACACGTGGTTTACGCCGAGCACATTTTGCGGAGAGCAGTATCGTTTGCTGCGTTACCGTAGTCGGCTTCCAGGTGCTGGTTTGCGGAGTCATTATCGGGCGCTGTGGCTGCGTCATGACGGCTACTTCAGATTGCGCATCAGCGGCGCTTCAGCGCTAACGGATTGTTGGTGACTTGTTGCGCGCTGGCAGCGTAAGTAAAAGCATTACTGGGCTCGCTCAATGCCTTTACGTCGCATTGCGCTCGCGCCAGTCGGCGGCGACCCCTGTTCCTGCGTGCTCCAGCGTCCCGAACACCGACGCGATCGATCACGCTCAATCGGTTTGGTGGCTGGGGTCGCCATCTCTTCATCATGGGCATCACCGCAGGCGCGGAACTCGAGAATGCTGCGCAGCTGATGATATCGATCTGCAGGTGTCGCCGGTTGGCGTAGTAAACAGGCGGCCAGTGAGCCGGGCAGCCCGCTCACAGCCAGCGAAGCCCTGGTGACCGTGGACTCCGCTCACGCTGACACACGCTTCGCCAACATCGATGCGGTGTTCTGCACCCGCGCAGTTCACGCGCCAACAGTTCGTTAGATGAAAATTGGGTCGGCGAGTTTGAGGTTCAGCGTCGCTGATTCAATGGACATCTTCACCTGCGTCGCCAGTTCAGGAAAACGAGCGGCGTAAACTTTCCGGGCGTCCAGGCCCGTTGGTTCATGAATTCATTCTGGATGCCATTGCCAGAACGCTATTACCTAACCCGTGGTCGCCAGGAGTATTAATTGGCTCGGTGTAACCTCTCCGCCTGGCTGTTGCCAGCACCACTGTCGTCGCGCGATGGACTCTTCAATTCGTTGAAAGCGCATGCACTTGCGTGGAAGCGATCAGTTGGCGTGGGTCACTCACCGTGCCAGCACTGATGGCGGGATTACCGGGGCGCAGCCAGGGCCGTCGGCACACCACCGGTTATCTATGTTCACGCTCCGCCCACGCCCGCCTGCTGTACTGCAGTGCTGTTTCGCGCTGAAGCAAGGAAAGCCAGGCGCGACCTGATCAGTAATGTACCGCTGCGATCGATTTGCCCCAGCTGGAACAAGTCGTTTGATTTTACCTGCCGCAAATGTTTACATCATGCCGCTGCTTCTGGCACGATCTTTCCATCCAGGGCTCGAAGCAACTCTGCACCCAATCAAAGCGGACGTTCTCAACCATTATCGCGTACCATCGAGCTGTTGTTGTCTTTATCGAGGCTTTGATCGTTGCGGTCGACTGAACGGAGAATGGCGCCGATGATGATATCGCTGCATCCTCTGGTTTTCCAGATTCGAAGATAAAGTCCACGCGGCTTTTCAATTGTTGATGCTGTGCCCGCCGCGTGAATTTCAGCCACCAGAATCGTTCATAAGCCTGACTTTGAAAGAACAGCGATTTTTGCGGAAAATATCGAATTCGAGCCGCCTGGGCGTTGTCACTCTTTGAATTCAGCTCGATCTGGCGTGACGGTGTTTTATCAAACACCACGTTGAGCTGAGCTCGTAACCAGTTTACGTCTTAGTTTTGAGATCGCTATAATGATCAGGCGGCCTGTTCGGTTCTTTTGAACGAGGGAGATTTCTTGCGTCATCAGTACCACTCGCCGGTGTACCGCCGCCCTCATCACACCTTCCTTTGTACCGGATCAGCAAGATCGTCCCATCTCCAACCACTTTCCTGGCAGATGATCGCGCTCTAACAGACGGCAAGTTGATTCACCGGATCGTGAAACGCCGAGCTGGCAAAACACGCGTTGTGCGCGCCTGTGATACTATCGCCAGGCACGACTGCCGCATGAATGCCTGGGAAGCATTGAAGGCTGGCTCGCCTGTACGGTCGATATTCGTTTGTTTGTCGGATCGTGTGCACAAGAGTGCTCTGCCGCTTTTCCTGCTGAGCGGCCTCGAACTGCAGACCCCTCTTTTTAATTTGCGAATCACCTTCTTTGTTGGCAACCACTCAGAGCCAGGAGCGAGCAGCCATAAGAAGGAAACGATAATACGGCTGGATTATAATTCTCATGGCGAACCAGTTTCTCCCGGAAGGTTTCCAGTTCAGTTATTACAATCATGCCGCCAGAAGAGGTCTGGACTACCCAACGCCGTGCGACCCCAGCCACTCTCTTACACGATCAGTAGAACCGAGTTCCGGGGATGTCGCCAGGTCGGTGCCTACAAACTTCGTTTTGCCGGTTGAGTTGCCTACTACAACTGAATGGCATCCACAGAAGACGCAGCCAGGTTTATAGGACGATTTTGTCAAGGTACCGTTTGCCATTGCCGCTGCGACCGATTCGAAAACCTCAACAAAAGTGCACCGGGTGAGTTTCAATTAACGTTGAAGGCCGCCAAATACCTTCTTCCCTACACGGGGCCGACTCGCAAGCCTCTACGAAGTACGCCTTTAAAACTTCGGCTGCGCGCCTGACTTCTGATCCCGGCCGCCGCTCGACGATCATTTCGCGAATATTATCGGAAAGATCGAGCAGTTCATGAATAGCCGATACGGCCGCGATAGCCAGTGTGATTGCAGGTATCGCAGCCAACGCTGTGATAAAAGACGCTGTCGCGATGCTCTTCGGGTCGGAGACCTGAGTTCGAACAGCTCCTCATCCGAAGGACGATAGGGTCGCTTGCAAACACTGCAGAGCAACGCGAATCAGGCGCTGAGCCAGCACGCAATTCAAAGATGGAGACAAAGTTATAGGGCTCGACGCCCATGTTCAGAAAGCGGCCGATCACGTCGATCACGTTGTTGGCGTGGACGGTGGTGAATACCAGGTGGCCGGTCAGCGCCGACTGGATGGCGATCTGCGCGGTTTCGGTGTCGCGGATCTCGCCGACCATGATCTTGTCGGGGTCGTGGCGCAGGATCGAACGCAGGCCGCGCGCGAAGGTCAGACCCTTCTTCTCGTTCACCGGAATCTGGGTGATGCCGTGCAACTGGTATTCGACCGGGTCCTCGATCGGTGATGATCTTGTCTTCTTCGTTTCTGATTTCGTTGAGCGCGGCGTACAGCGTCGTGGTCTTGCCGGAGCCGGTCGGGCCGGTCACCAGCACCATGCCGTAAGGCTCGGCGAATGTAACGCCGAAACTTGCGCATGTCTTCCTCGGCAAACCCGACCACGTCCAGGTTCAGGTTCTTGAACTCTTCGTTGATCTGTTCCTTGTCGAGAATACGGATCACCGCGTCTTCGCCGTGGATGGTGGGCATGATCGAGACGCGGAAGTCGACGTTGCGTCCCTTTGTAGCGGCAGCGGAAACGGCCGTCCTGCGGCACGCGCCTCTCGGCGATGTCCAGTTCCGACATCACCTTGATGCGCGAGATGAGTGTTTGGTGATAGGCCAGATCAATCGGATCGACCTTGGCGTAAAGCGCGCCGTCGATGCGGTACTTGCTGACCTGCACTTCGGTGTCCCGGGTCTCGATAGTGAATATCCGAAGCGCGCGACTCCATGGCGTTGTAAATGATCGTGTCGACCAGCTTGATGATGGGCGACATATCGGAATCCGTGGCCAGGCGATCGAGATCCAGAACTTCTTCACCGGCTTCAGTCTCTCTGACCAGCGAGATGCGAAATCCTGAAGCGGCTTCCTGCAATACCCGCTGGGTGGTGTCCCCACGGCGCAGGACGATATCGATCGCACCGGCCGTGGCCACATAAGGAATTACTCGTGTGCGCAGGGCGTCCGGCCAGCTCGTCGAGACGCTCCAGATCGGTCGGATCTGCCATGGCGATGCGCAGCCGCTTGCGCGTCTCTGCGGAGAGGCACGAACTGGTGCCGGACCATCAGGTCGACAGGAACCTGCGGTAAACGAGTCATAGTCGATCGGCGATTCGCCGTCGTGGCGGCAGGAGATCGATGTATGGGCGAGACGATAACGACGGGCCAGCTCCTTTGCGGCGCGCACCTCCGGGGATCGTGATCATCCGCCAATGAGCCCACGGCCATTTGGCGACATCAATCGTTTTCGGCGATTCCTCGGTTAGTTCCTTCATAAGAGCCTAGCCAGGCAAAATCGTCTTTGCCGTCGCCCGGTTCAACTCAGTGGGTGACCCGAAGCCGCCGCTCGAAAGAGAGTTAATAATGGGCATGTAGATCGCCAGCAAGATCATAATCACGACGCCCCCATCACCACAAGGATCGCAGGCTCGAGGGTGGTCGTCAACTGTTCCAGTCGCACCTCGGATTCCGGCGTCGAAGAAGACCGCAACCTCGTCGAGCATCTCGCGCAGACCGCCTGATCGTTCTCCTATGCCGATCATGTCGAGAGCCAGTGGAGGCATCCAAGCGGCGGCCTCTAAGCCCTCGGTGAAGGATCTCCCTTCGCGGATCATCGGCAGGATGGCCGCGCTTCTGCGGCGCAGTTCGCGATTGGTGATTGACTCGCCGGCAATCTCCCAGGATTCAACCAGGGTGATACCACCAGCCAACGAGTGTTGCCAGCGACCGAGATCAGCCTGAGCCACCGATAACTGAACGATCAGGCTGCCCGATCAGCGGAATCTTCAAGAGGACAGCATCCAGCTTTTGCCGTCCCGCGGTCGTGCGCGTCCAGGAAAAATCGCCACCACGAGAGCAGCCGCCAGCGGCTCCAAACCAAAGGATGTTTCCGAAAGCCAGTGAGAGATGCCCACAACGATCGTGGTCGGCAAAGGCAACTCATTACCAAATCCGGAAAACAGATCGTTCATTTTGGGAACGACGTAGATGGTCAAGAACAGCACCATGCAGAACGAGGCGAACAGCAGGAACGCCGGGTAAGCCAGCGCCCCGCGAATCTTTCGCCGCAGACCCACATTCCTGACGCATGTAAGTCACATAGCGACTCAACACCTCGTCGAGAGCGCCTGATCGTTCCGCCGGCCGGGATCGAAGCCGTGTAGATTCTGGGAAAACGGATCCCTGGGCAGCAAATGCTTCCAGACAGAGGCCAAACCGCCACGTATTTGGTCTTCTACGTCACCCAAGCACAGCCCGTAAGCGTGCCGACGCAGCCCGCTTTCGCAACATCGAGATTGCCTGAAGAATCGGAATGCCGGCTCGAATCAACGCCGCCAGTTGTTGATTGAAGAGCAGGAAAGTCGTTGGCTTTGACACGTAACTGCGCTGCCACCACGGCCAAACCGAGACAACGAGGATCACACCGGACATCTTGGCGGCGCAACGTTGAAAACTCTGAAGCCTTCGCGCTCAAGATGAGCCCGCGCCTCATTGGCGCCCGGTGCGCTCGACGGTGCGCGTGACAACTTCACCCGCGGGAGTTCCCAATCGACAAATAAACTCAGCCATCTTTGTTAGCTAATTCCCGGCCAAAATCCCCAATTTGACGAATAAATACTGTGGTCAGACAAGGGGGCGAGTAATAACAGCGTCCTCAGGCGAGTACCGGGCGCCCATCCCTAACACGCCGGCGGGCGGCAAAAGTTGCGGAGGTCGACTCTCAGGCCCAGCTGTCAGGTGCTTCTCGAGCAAGCTGCACACTCTGTCATCCCGCCGATCACTACCTCGAGATCCGAGTGCTCGCCATGATCGTCGTCCCAGCTGACGGCGACTCCATCCGGCAACAATGACACGACATTGTTGTCCCAAAGAGTGCCTGCGGTACTTTCTTTCTGCCGCGTGCGAACGCGCCTGTCCTACAATGACTGCGTCGAAACAGACAGATGGAACACGCGCGCGGCTCGTCTCCCACGCAAGCCGGTTCCGGTGAGCATCCTACTCAGAAACATCTGAGGCACTGCTGTTTTTCCTGACAGCTTCTGTTTGCGGAGAAGCCCATGCAGAACCCTGACCGTCAATAGCTGTGCTTCCGAAAGGAGCCGAAGGTCATATGAGGACGTATCACCCGCGCGCAATCAGAGAGTTTCCTCGTCGTTTCCGTTGCAATCGTTCTGGCAATGTCTGTATCTTCTGGTCCGCATCAGGCGCAGGAGAAGTCTCCGGCCAAGGCTGTGCCCTCACACGTCACCCGTGGTGACCCGCAAAGCAGGGCAAAGAAGTGCCCGAGAATTCGACCATCACTGAAACACTACGGATTTGGTTAACCTGACCGTCACCGTGACTCAGATACTTATGGCCGCTATGTATCCGGCTCGGAACAAGAATGCCTTCGCGATTTTCGATGAGAAACAGCAGCAGGAAATCACGTCTTTTAGCGATGATGACGCACCTGTTTCCGTGGGAGTCATCTTTGATGTCTCGCGGTTCGATGAGTGGCGACAAGATCGAGCGGGCGCGCGATGCCCTGGCGCGATTCATTCAGACGAGTCACAACTCCGATGAGTATTTCCTGATCGGCTTTTAACCAGCGGGCTCCAGCTCTCTGCTCGACAAGACTCGCGACGGCAATGCGGTCCTGGACAAGCCAACCTTCGTGCAAACTCTGCGGCCAGACGGCTCTGTACGATGCCTGCTACCTGGGAGTTGAGAAGGTTCAGCGCGGTGTCCATCCCAAGCGAGCTCTGCTGCTGATTAGCGATGGTCAGGACAACAACTCGCGTTACACCTTCACCGAACTGCGAAAACTTCTCAAGGAATCTGACGTCACTCTTGCTATGGCATCGGCATCCTGAGCGGTAGCGATGCAGGCAGTTCCATGGGTATGGAGGGCCAGGGCACTCTCGATGAGCTGGCAGGAATGTGTCGGGCGGCAAGGCGTTCTTCCCAGAAGCGCGGCCGAAATGGATGACATCTTTGAGCAAATCGCCCTTGAGATTGAGGCATCAATACTCGATCGGCTATCGGCCACCCAACTTCGTCAGTGATGGGAAATGGCACAAAGTCAAGGTGAAGGTCACGCCGCCTCGCGGTCTGCCGCGCCTGTTCGTGAGGAGCAAGGAAGGCTATTACTCGCTGTTGAGTGCCAAGTGATACCGCAAACATACATGCCTCCAGGGCGGCAACTGCGCTGACTCTCCCAGAGCATCTCTTGCATTGTGCGCCGAGGACGCAATCGTTCAGCGACGACCCAGCCGCGAAGCAAATAATGCCCTCCGGCAAGATCTCTTCTTAGCGTCACGCACCCCGTGTTTCTGGTCCGGGTCGCGGGGCGCTTAGCGTTGCCGGCCAGTATGCGAGGATAGACTTTATCAGCGCATGGCGTTTTAACAGGCGCGGCGATTTGCCATTTGTGACAGTGAGGATTGATTTCGGTCAAGAAGCCTTTTGTTAGCCGGGAACAATAGCGGCGCGTCAGCTGGTCGTTGGGGGTGGCGATTCATCGCAATCATCGCCAATTCTGCTTTGCGCTGCGCGGTACAGCTCAAGTGCCGCCAATCCACAGGAAGCTGCCGCGCCCGGCGCACGGACCAACCTTGCAGGGGCCTGTGAGCTCGAGTCCGGCGCCAGAGCAAACGCCAACTCGCAGCAACGCCACCTCGGCAAACACCGACACCAACACCTCGCCGGGGAGCACCAACGCTCTTGGCGCGAGCGCCGCCGCCGCCGAAGCTGAAACCAAAACCCACACCCGTTCCCAACCCCGAGAAGAGCTTGACCCAAACGCCGTCATTAAGCATCGACTCGCAACTGGTGAACGCTGAATGTACGCGTTATCGATCGCAGCAACCGGCCGGTTGATAACGTAACCAAAGGAGTCATTTCACGTCTATGAGGATGGCGTGCCGCAACCAATCGAGGGATTCACCAAGGAAGAAGTCGGATCACCTACGGGCTGGCTGTCGACACCTCCCTGTCGCTTCGCAGTCAGATACAAAGCGTGATTGACGCAGCCAAAACGATCATCAACAGCAACAAAAAGGGCGACGAAACCTTTATCGAACGTTTCATCAGCAGCGACAAAGATCGAGCAGGTTGCGCCCTTCACTGCCAATAAGGATCAGCTGATTGAAGCGGTCGACAATCTTTACCTGGAAGGCGGGCAAACCGCGGTGATCGACAGAGTGTCTATACTGCCGCGGAAAATGTCGCCGAGTACCGCAAGAAGGTGACGACAGCGATCGCCGCCGGCGCGGCGCTTGATTGTGATTACCGACGGTGAAGATCGCCGGAGCTACTATACCGAGCCGCAGTTGATGCAGCGCCTGCGCGAAGAAGACGTGCAGATCTACGTCATCGGTTTCATCGGCGAACTCGACAAGGAAGCTGGATTCATCAAGAAGAGTCCCCAGGCCAAGGCCATGGCTTTATTGAATAAGTTCGCCTCTGAAACCGGCGGTCGCGCGTTTTTCCCGCAATCCATATCGGAAGCTTCCCGAGATCGCCAACGCCATCGTGCGCGACATGCGAACGCAGTATGTGGTTGCCTATAATCCTACAAACAAGGAACGCGACGGCTCCTATCGCGCCATTCGCGTGAACGTGGATGACGGGCCGCAACGTGACAAACGAGTCGCCTTGACCAGATCGGGGCGCACCGTCCCCCGGGAAAACACCCCTGCGCCAAAGACTCCGGCCCGGACCACGAACGTCGCCAGACCAGTAGCCAACGGCGCCGCAAAGTCGCCCTAGCAGGCTGCTGAAAAACTCGGATTACTCCTGTTTAGAGGCGGGCGTTGCCCGCCGACCCAACGCGAGTTGGCAACGAACTCCTTTGAAAACCGATCTTGAACCGGCGGGCAACGCCCGCCTCTAAACGAATCACTAGTTTTTCAGCAGCCTGCTAGGTTCATTCCTGATCGAGTGCCGAGAATTCAGACTTCAGCAATTGGCAGATAATCGCTGGACGTGCATCGACGAAGTTGGTTGCTGAGATCCCTTTCCTCTTCGTCGTGATACTGCCGCAGCTTGCTTTTGAAGTTAGTTTTGCGGCACCCCTTATTTGACCTATTATTCTCGCCGTTCTGCCTATCGCAGTCACTAGAGAGATCCACTGAGATCCGATCAGCTCTGCCTTCCAAGGAGATTACTATGCCAATTGATGTCGCATTGTTTAAGGGGATCGAAATGTTTGAACTGCTGGACGACGATGATCGGCAAGCTGTTGCCGATGTTGTGGACGCGATAAAACTGAACGCCGGTCAAACGCTTTTCAGGCGGGCGAGCCTGGCGACTCACTGTTCGGTTGTCCGGCAGGGTTCTGTCGAGCTCTTCATCAAGGATACTGCAGGCCAAAGGATAGTACTTTACGGTGGTTGAAGAAGGTGGCCTGTTCGGTGAACTCGCTACTCGACAGCGGACCACGCACAGCGACTGCGCTGGCCCTCACCGACGCGGAGCTTCTCGTTCTGGATCGCGAAGACCTGCTTCTCCTCTTCCAAAAAAACCAGATGCCGCCCTGCACATGCTTGGCGGCATGAGCGTCATGACCCGCAAGGCGGACCAGCTTCTTGCGCACCAGAGTGGCGCGCAACGTGAACGAGGAAGTGGAAGAACGACTCTCAACTTTGCAGAGAGATCGCGGACTGGATCGCCTGGTTCAGCGGCAGCATGCCCTTTCCTGATTCTCAATGGCGCCTGGTTTGTTATCTGGATTGCCGTGAACACTCTCCCTCTCGGTATTGACCACAAAGATCCTTACCCCTTCGGCCTGCTCACGATGATAGTGTCGTTGGAGGCTATCTTCCTGTCCTGCTTTGTTCTGATCAGCCAGAATCGACAGTCGGAAAAAGATCACGTTCGCTCAGATATCGAGTACGAGATCAACATCAAAGCCGAACTCGAGGTCGCGCACCTCCACGAGAAGACTGATCGAATCTACGAAGCCATGCTGGAACGATTCGCAAAATTGGAAACGATTTGTTCTCGTTGAAAAGAGAGATACGCCGTCAAAGGCCCAGGCCATTTTCGGCTCCGAGCGGCGCGTCCAGTGGGAATGACGCGCCGGTCGGCGGCACTGCTTAGGGAACGATTTATTCTCTTGAGCTGTTGCCCCTCTGCAAGGACTCGACCATTTCCGTCAGCGTGTCTACCTGCAGCTCTCGATCTCGAGACTTCCTAATCAACTCCTCCAGCATCAGCTCGCTTTTCAGATTCACTTTGAAGTCCTGCTCAGCTGCCAGCCGGTCCTTTTCCGCCGCTCGATTCTGCGACATCATGATCACCGGCGCCTGCAGCGCCGCGGTCATTGAGAGCATCAGGTTTAAGAGGATGTAAGGGTAAGGATCAAATTGGGCGCCGTTTTCACCATGGCCGTAACGCGCTAGTACGTACGAATTGAAGGCCATCCAGAGAAGGAGTGCTGCAAACGTAAATGAAAATGAATGTCCACGAACCGCCAAAGGACGCCACCCTGTCCGCAATTCGCTGGCCGATGGTGACTTCTTGCTCCATTTCGTGATTGATGTTGCGCGAAGCACGATGTGACACGAGCTGGTTGGTCTGTCTCATGCGAGCGCCGATTTCGCAAATCACATCGATGGCGACGTCCGGGTGCTCCAGCAAGAACTGTTGAAAGTCATCGCTGCTCAACCGGTGCAGATGCGTATCCTCGATTGCCGTGGCGCTCGTCGGACCGCTCGCCCCGGTCGAGCACCGCCAACTCGCCAAAGAACTCACCTGGCTTTAGCTCGGTGAGCGTCACCGGCTTCACGTCCTCGTCCATCACCCAAATGCGCACCGACCCGGTTTCGACAACGTAGAGCGCATCTCCTTTATCGCGCTCATTGAAAATTACCTCGCCAGCCTTGAAGTCAGCCTGGTCAACCTCTTCAGCGAGTTTCTCCAACTCCGCGGGTGTCAGGCGCTTGAACAAAGGCACGCGGGATAGACTTTCCGCTTCATCAGTCAGGGCAAATTCAGCAGCCATAGCTGTTTCTTCCTCTCGCTGGAGTTGCAGTCAAGCGAGGACCGTGCAGCACGTCCGCGCTCCAGTCATTCGGTTAAAGTACTGAGAAAATCATCGGTGATCGCAAAGGATCCGTCGGTGGTTCGTTCTGTGCCTCGACGACTCCACGGCTGCAACCAGATCAAGCACATGCGGACCCAGTTGTTCGTCACTCGAGTTGAGTTCGATGCACGCCGGTGAGTCGAACGGAGTAATAAGAGATACCGCGACACGCTGGTGTCGCTGAGCGGATTGTCGGGGCCAAGGATCAGCAGGTTATTATTCCAACGTGCGTAGCGGTGAGCCGAACCGACTTGTCTCTCCCAATGAAGTTCACCTTCTCTGGTCAAAGCCGTTACCCTGGTGACCAATTTTCGCAAACGCTCAGTGATTTAGCAGTGTCGTGCGCCATTCTGATCCCTCCTTCAATCCTGGCGACCGCAGTTTCTCCGCCTTGAGCTGCGCAGATTACGACCCTTGATGGCAACACAAAAGGATCACAATAACGATGGTTCCGGACTTCAGTCTGCGATTCTTGGGGGTGCGCAAGCTTAACATTATCAGCTCTCGCGCAGCGAGTATTTTGGCTGCAGGGCATCTAAAGATCTGAACCAGGAGATCTAGAAATCAATTGAAATCCCGAGCTGCAGGCCGGCGCGCGGGCTGGCCACAAACTTCCCGGCAACGATGCCAAAGTCAAGGTCATCTTCTTCGTCAAGCTGCATAGTTGCCACCGATCAAACTCTGCAACTGGCCATTGCTGAGCCTGAGACTGCCTGGTCACCGCGCCGGTTATTTCGGCACCCAAGGTCGAGCTTTTCGGTAATCTGCTTCACAACGGAAGCGCCAGCCGACAAAGATCGTTCCCCGCGTCTTGATACCAAGGTCGCCGGTGGTCGTGTTGCCGGTGAACAGGACTCCGCCGTTCAATCGCACTTTGGTCTTTTGCGTTACTGACTTCTGCAAAATGCCGTTGAGAAAATAGTCCGTCAACCCGGAACCCAATTGCTTGCGCACGTCACCGGTTGGAAACTCGACGCTTAACGATGCGGTCAGTGCCGGCCGCCGCGAGCCTTCTCGCTCCTTGAGAAAGTTGTACTTGATATGCAGATCCAGATCGCCGGCGCCAAACACTGAATGCCTCGTCGCGATGTGCGAATTCGAGATCGCAATCAAGGGACCGTCTACGCCAATCTCAACTCCGGAAAGCAATCCGTAGTCCAACTCCATGACCGTGGTGTTCTGGCGCAGGCTGGGATAGGCAGAACGCTGCAGAACGTCGTATTTCGTTGCTTAACTGAAAGTGTAGTTTCTTCTTATCTGTGACGTCGGCGTCGTCGGTATAGAAAGGTTGCTGAGCTGAGCGCTCTAGCGAGGAATCAGTGCCGGTGCCACCACCAACAGAAGGAAAAGTAGAAGACGCGGACTAACTTGCCAAAGTGAAAGCATCCGGGACGGATATTCGTTTCCGGCCTTAAGTTCTTGGGCGGACTGAGCCACTGATCTTCTTCCGCGTGGTCTCGCCGGTGTGCAGAACGGGCAATCCATCGTCAACCTCGGAATGCGGCCGCGGGATGACGTGAGTAGCGACGACTTCACCAACGCGGCTGGCCGCCGCGGCGCCCGCATCGACCGCGGCGCGCACGGCTCCTACTTCTCCGCGGACAATGGCGGTGACCAAACCGGCGTCAATCTTCTCATAGCCGACCAGTCGAACGTTCGCGGATTTGACCATCGCATCCGCGGCCTCGATCATCGCTACGAGGCCTTTGCATTCAACCATTCCCAGTGCTTCTTCCATCACACGCCTTTCACTAAACAGTTCGGCCGAAGTCGTCTTTCAAACCGGTGGCCCAAGCATAACATAAGGGCCGGAGAATCTGAGCAACCGGTGTCCGACAAACTTCAGTTTGTTGTTGCCGCACCGGCAGGCAATTTTGGCAGGCGGTATTAAACAGAAACGACAGCGGGGCAAGCCACCCTCCCTAACCATAAGCTGATTGTGCTGGGCTGATCCGGATTGAAAGGCTTTCCAGGTAATGCAAATCAGGTTGTCAAAAATCCTAAGGTTGGGCAGGCATTCAAGGTGACGCAACCGAGGCCGTCAGAGAACCTCTCAGGTTGGGAAGGGTGGCTTGCCCCCGCTGTCTTAGGATCTTCAACTGTTGTCCTTCTAAAGGCTCTTGATCAGACGTTTCTTCAGTTGTCACCGGTTCAAAAGGGATCCCGCATCGGCCGCGACAAACTGAAGTTTGTTAGGTACTCCGGGGTAATCAATTTCGCAGGGAATGAATAGGCGCCGGAATGCGGCCCCCGCGGCGGATGAAGTTCGCGGAAGAGAATGCATTCACTGGCATGATTGGCGCGCTGCCGAGCAAACCACCAAACTCGATCAGCTCACCAACCTCGCCACCGGGCACGGAATGATGCGTACTGCCGTGGTCTTGTTATTCATCACTCCGATCGCCATTTCGTCGGCGATGATTGCCGCCAGAGTTTCGCGGACGTCGTGCCGGGCACGGCAACCATATCGATACCAACGGAGCAGACACTGGTCCAGGCCTCGAGTTTGTCAAGCGATAAAGCGCCCATGCGTACCGCCTCGATCATTCCCGCATCTTCGGACACGGGAATGAACGCGCCGCTCATGCCACCTACGGAACCGCTGGCCATGGCGCCTCCTTTTTCACAGCATCGGTCAGGAGAGCGCCAGCGCGGCGGTCGTTCCGTGCGTGCCTGCTCGTTCAAAGCCCATCGCCTCGATAATCTCCGCCACCGAATCCTCGGGCACCGGCGTCGGGCTGCCAGTGAAAGGTCGATGATCCCGAAAGGAATCCCCAGACGGCGCGCTGCTTCGCGACCAACTAATTCACCAGCCCGCGAGAGCTTAAAGGAAAGTTCTTGATGGTTTCGGCCAGTTCGTGCAACGGCTGATTTGAGGGGCATGCCGCAGGGCGTGATTCACGACGCCCGGACCGGAGACACCGACGTTGATGATTGTTTCTGCTTCGCCAATTCCATGAAAGGCGCCGGCCATGAACGGGTTGTCCTCGACGGCGTTGGCAAAACAAACAAACTTGGCGCAGGCCAGGCCGCCCTGATCGCGAGTACGTTCCGCGGCCTCTTTGAGCATGCGCCCGACCTGGGCGACGGCATCCATATTGATGCCGGCTCGGGTGGTAGCTACGTTCACGGACGCACAGAGCCGCGCCGTCAAAGATAAGGCTGTTGGTATCGAATCAATGAACTCGCTTTCTAAACGAGTGGCGCCCTTTGTGAACCAGGGCTGAGTAGCCACCGAGAAAATCAACGCCGACCGCAGCAGCCGCCTGGTCGATTGCCTGGGCAACCTGCGTAGGATCGCCACTTGCGCCTTCGGTGACCAGCGAAACGGGGTGACGGCGATGCGCTTGTTAGCGATCCGAATGCCAATTTCTGTCACCAATCTCGTCGACCGTCTGCACCAGGCGGGCGGCCACGCGTTCGATCTTTCGCCGAGACTTTCGGCCACCTCCGCCAGTGGAGTCGCCCGCGCAATCACAGAAGACTGAGAGCCAGGGTGACCGTACGAACGTCCAAATGCTCCATCTCCGTCATCGCTACGGTTTGGAGAATTTCGGCCTGGGAGTATTCCATAATGGTCAGTGGGGGAGCAGTTGTTAGTAGTCAGTGGTAAATGGTCAGTAGTCAGTAGTCAGTTGTCAGTGGTCAGTGGTCAGTGGTTAGGAATGATTGATTGGTTCGTACGTGGTTTCAGCGCACTAGAGTCTTTTCGGTAGAGAAGAAGAAAACAGCGAGCCACCAACTACTGATCACTGACTACTGACCACTGATCACTGACTACTGACCACTTCCTACTTAATAGTCTTGCTCAGCAGCAGTAGTACCAGAAACAGTACGAACAAGACTGCAGCAACCAGCACAAAACGAATACTGGTATCGTACGCCGCCTCGTCCAATACCACTGTCGGTGCCTGGCGCGGCTCTTCCTTCTGCGGGCGAACGCGGAGTTTGGACGAATCAAGCTTTTGGGTCTGTAAGCCTGGGATTGAATGACTCTCCACTCGGACCATCCGGGATTGCGGCCGAGACCTCTCCGTGATCCGACACTTCTCCCTGTCGCATTTCCACATTGCGGACAAAACACCGCGCCTGGCCGGGAGGCTGCCCGCGCAGGCAGTAACATCGACGTAAGATTTCTGGTTCAGACATAAGCGATCAGATCGTGAAACCGTAAACCGTGAACCGTAAATAGTCATTAGATCCCGTTTGTCCACGGTTTACGGTTTACGGTTCACGGGTTCACGGATTAGATTCGGTGCATAGCGTTAAAAAGATCCTCGCGTTGCGCGTAGATCCGCACTCCCAGTTGTTCGCCTTCGCGTCTGGAGGCGTTCTTTGAGTTCGGCAGCGCTCTCCTGGCGCGTGACGTGTCAACGATGATCACCATCGCGAATTTTCGCTGCACCACGGTTTGATTGATATCAACAATGCTGCAGTCGGCGGCGGCCAGAATCTGTGACACGCCGGCGACGATTCCCGGATGGTCCAGGCCGAAGACCGAAATGACCATTCGCTCTGGAAGAACCGGCGCTGCGCGCATCGCCGGTGTCGGGACCAGTAATTGTCCCCGCCGACGCGTTATTGGTGCTAAGAAAGGGTTCAATCTCGCGGTAAACTTCCGGTTACCAACTGCTCAACCGTTTGCTCGTCCGATCCGGTTCCCCAGGCGGCCGTACACGGCGCGTGTGATTCGATAAATCAGTTCTTCATTGGCCATATTAGATACAGTGATGAGTAATGAGTGATGAGTGAGCAAAAACAAGAAACCCGCCTGCTACGTGATCACTCTTCAACTCGCTCATCGCTCATTACTCATGATTACCATGGCATTTACCTCTCACTCATCACTCATTACTCATCACTTTCTTATTACTTGTTCGGCGCCAATTCCCGGGCTGCTTCGCGCATCTCGTCCGACGAAGTTTCGGTAATGTCCACTCGATCGACGATGGCCACCACCGCGGCCTCGATGGCCATATCCTGATTGCCGATCGCCGTCCGCGCGGCCTTCCCAAAAGCGCACATCACAATCTCACCTGATCCTGCGCGCCCAGCCGATCGGCAGCGAAACAATGATGTTCTTGTTGGGCTCTTCGTCCGAGATCGTGAGGGTGCACGATCAGAAAGCGAACCCCTTCAAGGTCAGGTGACTTTTGGCGGACCACACCGTGCCGACTACTTTGCCCTAAGAACATAGTTTTCAAAAGTTTCTTCCGATTTTCCAGTTTCGGAGTTTCGGGTCACGCGAGGTTGGTTCGCCGCTCGAAGACCGAAACTCAAGAACTCGAAACTTTCAGGCCTTTGCGAACACCTCGGCCGGTTCGCCCCGCTATCCCGCAGCGGCAGGTGTGATGATGGTTCGCGGACCAATGTAAATTTTTTCGCCCTTTGCAGGGCTCGACGCACGTCCTCTTCACTGACAAAGTCGATTGCCTGATGACCGTTGGCGGAGGTCTCGGTGAGGCGCGGCGCGCCAGCAGCTTTCTTGTGAGCGGCAGATGTCCCGCCGTTGCCGCCAACGTTCGCTGGCTCATCCATCGAGGTAACCGGCGAAGTGCTCTGCGGGCGGCGGCATGCATGCCGGCTTCGAACAAATCCGCCGAACTTTCCGGAGCTGGCGCGGCAGGCGCAGGACTCGGCCGGCCAGCCGGGAACCGGTCCACGATTGCCGCTTGATCTCGTCGCGACCACCCTGCCGGCCGGACTGGCCCGCAGCCGGCGCACCGGCCTGCGGGTCACTCTGTGCCGTCGCGCCGGTTGAGCCAGTGGTCACCGCGGGGCGAGCGCTCTTCACGCGGTCTGGTTTTTTCAAAGGCCACCCGCTTGATATCCATCAAATGGAGCGGCGGGAGATCGTCAGATGTTACATTGCCGCCCGCAGCGCGAGCCACAGCCAGGGCGTCATCGAGGGCGGCAGGGCAGCCGGAAAAGCCGATGGCCCCGCCGAGTGGCGTCCGGGGTGTTCACTGTGATCCGAGAGGCGGGCATCTCGCCGCACAAATTTGATCGCGGCTTCACGTGACGGCGTGTGTGAATACCCGCGGTGTGCCCCATGCCGCCATACCGCAAATCTCGAAGCTGCGCTCAGCGCCGCCAGCGGCTCCAGTCCATCAACGACATAGAAAGAGAGAGAATAGGCAGAAAGCTTTTTCCATGGACAGCGGATGGTCACGTCCCACGCCGCCAGCATCTGCCAACAGGCAGCGCGTACCGCAGCGGGCACGCTCCAGTCCGGCCATCCGGGCGATTACCTCAACCGGACTTTGCCGACGATTGCTGCGTTCAAGGAACGCTGGGGCGTCGCCACAATCTTGCCAGAGTTGATCGAGAAGCTACCGCCGGCGAAAGAAAGCCACCGACCCTGGGTTTGAATTGTTCAGCGCACCGCTTTCTCGATCGGCGCATCCACCACGACTGATTGTTCGGAGGCGCAAATCGTTCCATTATCAAAGCACTTGCCTGTCAGAATATCCTGAACCGCTTTGGCCACTTCTGCCGATCGTTCAACAAAGACCGGCACGTCACGGCCCGCCAACACCAGCAGGTGGCTTGCCCGACGAGTAAGCCGCGCGTACCGGAGGCCGGCTGCCCCCGGTTGCTGCAAAATGCAGGCCGTCTGCTTGTGCTTCATCAGCGCTTCGTTCCTCTCGATGGTCGCTGTAGACATGCAGCCAATGGCATCGGCGGGCAGACCTTCCTGACGCCTGCTTCGCGCATCACGCGAACGGTTTCGTTGATGCAGCGCGCCGCCGCGACGGATGGGGCGAAAGCACGATGGAGTTCCGCGATTTGAGAGCGATGAGGATGCTTCGAAGATGGCGGTCGATGTCGAGGTTGGTTGAAGGAATGATGCCGGCGACAACGCCGCGCGGGCTGGCAATCTCGACTACATCCTTTGATTGGAGACAACCCCGACGGTACGCAAGCCGCGAAAGTAATTCCAGACGTCTTCGGCGGCGAAAGCGGTTCTTTCCTGCTTGTCAGCAGGGATGCCGTAACCGGTTTCCTCAACCGCCAGGGCGCCCAGCCGCGCCGCTTCGCGCAAGGCCGCCTGGGCCATGCTACCCGCAAAATCGATCGATCCTGGCCTGATCAAACCGGGCTAATGTCGGCTTGCGCTCGGTGCGCCGCCTCAACCAGGTCTCGCGCTTGTTGCACCGAAACGAGATCTTTACCTACCGACATGATAAATCTCCCAGACATTTCCCATTCGAGGCTTGAACTTTGAGCTTTGTACTTTGTGCTTAGAATTTTCCTTTTGCTTAATTGGGGGCCATCTCCAGTTTGCTGGCCAAATACTCTTCAATCGTCCTGCTCAGGGCTGAAGGACAAAGGGACAAAGGATCTAGCTTAAAGTTCAAAGCACCAGGGGTGGGGTCATCTTGCTCTCTTTGTTAGCGTCGCGAGTTCCGGCGGACAGACTGCGTCCCTGGTCACCCCGCTCAACTGGCCGCGCGCGCCGCCCTGCAAGGCTCGCTCGTCGGGGCTGAAGCCGGTTCGGCCATTGGCCGGCAGGACGCGTTCGACTTCGGAATGTGGCCGCGGTATTACGTGACACTCACCAGTTCTGCCAACGCGACGAGCAGCCGCGGCGCCGGCATCAGTTGCTGCCTTCACTGCGCCCACATCGCCACGCACAAAAATCGTTACATAACCGGCGCCGATGTACTCTTTTCCCAAGAGCTGAACATTGGCGGCCTTGACCATTGCATCAGCAGCTTCGACTGCGCCGATGAAACCTCTTGTCTCCACCATTCCTAATGCTTCTAACGTCTCTGGCATTCTTACTTCTCCTGTTTTAGAAGTTAAAACGAGCGCATTGAATCATTCGCGATGACCTCAAGCTATCACCCCGGGCAGTAAGAATCAAGAGACCACTCAACCGTTTTGAACCGCGAAAGTTTGACATCATTTAGGGGCCAAGTAATATTGCGATTAATTCAAGGTGGACTTGCACTTAGGCTTTCATTTTGCCTCGAGCGATCCAGCAAAGATTAGGGCGGTCCTTCCCACACTGGCTTCGCATAAGGTACAGCAACGAACCCCGACAAAGAGCCCCGGGCTACGCGGGTTGACAATGGCAACCACTATCGGTGAACAGTTGCGTCTGTCGCGTGAGGAGCGAGGCATCCCGCTGCGAGAAATCTCTAATCAGACGCGCATCTCAATGCGCTTATCTCGAAGCGATCGAGGGCAACGATTACAAACGTCTTCCGGGAGGAATCTTCAATCGCAGTTTTGTAAAAGCTCTACGCTCGCCGTGCGTAGGTTTCGATGAAACTCAGGCCCTCGAAGGCTATGCTCAGTATCTCCAGAGACAGGGCCAACAGCCTGACGAATCGATGCGCCGACGCAGTATTATTCAAAAGTTTATTCGGACACTCCGGGCTACTCGCTCACCGATCCTGACGGTATTCCTGGCGAATCGTTATCCTGGTGGTGCTC
>ERZ1370068.269-contig-10242_pt1 | contig 27504 bp, 55 predicted proteins | sample MGYA00561227_ERZ1370068 | MGnify/ENA primary metagenome ERZ1370068 (study PRJEB38410, sample SAMEA6850437) | metagenome | study: Metagenomic assessment of the ecological functions of the soil: analysis of the soil microbiota associated with the...
GCTGATGCGATGGGGTGCTGGTAAGCGCATCACCAGGACGCAGTTCGGCGCGGCCCACCAGACTGTATGCGGGTGGTGCCAATGGGACTAAAAAAGGTTTTGCCACCAGTGGGTGACGCGGATCGGGGTGATGTAGATGCCGTGGATCGTCAGCAGGCCGATCATGCCGTCGCTGCCGATGGCGACGACCTGATCGCCGCTGAGCAGGGACCAAAAGCGAAACAGCGTGCGGACATGGCCATAGACCCGCTGCGGCGCGGACTCTGACCCAGCCCCGGATCTTCGGGATAGCCCAGGCGGAAACGCACCTTAGATGGGCTTCCCACCAGCCCGGCGACTGACTGCTGCCCGCTCCGTCTCGGGTTACGTCGCGAACCGCGCCCGGTGTAGCGAAGTTGCTGGTAGGCCATGGCTTCCCATCCGAGAGCGCTCTGGACGTGGGGAGCAGGCGCGCGGACGTTCTACGGCAGAACCGGTGCCCCGGCGATCAAGTTCCCTGCGACGCGCCTCCAGCGAGGCAGAACGCGCCCCGCCAGCGTCTTGATGGCGCTGAATCCATGGTGGCGATGATGGCGTCGGTATCAAGCGCGAGGCTGGGACTCGGCGCTTCGTCCGGCGCCTCGCCGCTGCCATCGGCGAGCGTGTAGCCGAACTTGGTCACCTGCGGGGATCACGCCATCACGTCCTGCGCCACGGTCGAAACCCAGTTCGCGATCGGGGAGATGCCTGGTGGTAGACCGCGTGTCTGAGGGTGGCCTGAATGCGCGTAAACTTCGACCGGGTTGCAGTTGCAGGATCTGCGTCGAGGCCACGCTGCGACGCCGCGACATTCACCTTGCTGCGCCGGTCGGAGAAATTGGCGTAAATCCGCCCATAGCCGCCAACCGACCGGGCCAAGCTGGTTGTAGCAAAGGCTGTCTGCGGCCCAACGCATGACCCAGAAGTAGGTGCCGCCAGCGCCACCACCCACAAAACCGCAGCAGGCCATCGCCGTTCTGCCATTGCCCCTTCCACCCTAGCGGCAAACTGCATAACGGGTGCGCTGCCGGTTCGCGCCACAGGCCCATGTCGGTGTCACCACCGGGACATAAAGCCCGGCAGGCGCAAAACACCGCATTGACAATGCGCGTCGCCCGCCGCATGTTGGGCGTTATCGCACCGCCAAATGATCTGCCGCACCGGTTGCTCTGTATGTCGCCATACAGAGTTTTGAGCGTTGCTTCGACATATAGCCAGCCGTCAGCGGGCGACCATAGAGCGTGCCGTTGACCCAGCATGTTGCTGACCCCTGGTACGCTTCCGCCAACGCCTAAGGGCGCCGTTGATCGTAAAGTGGTGGCGCCATTGAAAGCGGCGTCGCCAGCCACCGTTAAGGTGCTGTCGGCCGGCTAAATTGCCGGGCACAGACCGCGTATGAAGGTTGTGGCCTGATCGCTTCGGCGGATCCACATAACGTGGCTTCAGCCAACTCCCTGCTCGTCTTGCAGCGCCACAATATTTGAAGTTGCTGCCTGCGTTGCCGCCCGTCTCGCCGGAATTTTCCGTGGCGCGTACAGGAGCCAGCGGGAACTATTGATGGTGCCCAGGTGGAACGGCCTGGCGGGCGGTTGCCCGGATAAGCCTGGATAAGGACGCAGAAAGCGTTACCGCCGGGATATGCTGTGCACCACCAATCCCTGGTTCCGAGTCAACCAACTGGTCCAGTCAGGACACCCCCCGTCCGGGGCAGGTAGTTATTCAGGGCCGTCTCGCAAGAACGAGGTCGCGTTGCCGCCGTCGCACGGTGACGATTGCCGTCGTGCCTGTCGTTGGTGGCGACGCCCGCGATCCCGCCGTTGGCCTCGATGATTACCGTAGCCGCCAGGCAGTCCAGTGGAAGACAGTGATAGAGCTCATACTCGGATTGGGAAGATGCGATGATGCTCTTGGCGACGGTCAGGGTGCCGCAGGATGCCTGCGGACCGCCGAACGCGCCTCGCTCCGTTCCCAGCCATCCAGCGCCGATACAGGATCTGGTCGCTGGCGCGTCGTTGGTGGTGATGGCGACGTAGGATATCCCGGTTATGGCCTGGGCCAGCAACTGGCAGACATTGACGTCGGTCAACTTCCGCCCCAGGTGCCGACCTCGGTGCCGGTGGCAAGGTCCGCCAAGACGCAGCGTGTTGTTGTGCGACTGTCATGTCCCGCCCCGCCTATATCCGCACGTTCCAGGGAAGCTGAGAGCTGGGGCTGACACCGCCATCGCCACCGGCACCAGCGTCGGATGCAAGCCCGGATATCCCGCCACCCCACCCGCCAAAGGTCAGGACGGCGTAGGACCACATAGCGAACGGCACTCTTCTCCCGCGACCACCGCCACACCCGGTCGGGAGGGAACACGCCTTCCCAGGCGGTGTCTGGACCGCCGCGACGTCCGGCTGCCGTGGTGCTGGCCGGTTTGAGCCAGATCGGGTGGGTTTCGCGCCAGACCGCCATGGCGAGCTTCATCACCATGATGGCGGGATTGCCGCCGGCGCCGTTGGCGGGAAGCCGTAATCCACGAACCCCGCCCGAGGTCGTGGTGTCGATGTCCAGTGCCGAAATCGAACACTCTGCATACGGCCCGGTTGGTCCTGCTGGAATTGTAGATCAAGACCTGCCGCGCGCGAGTGGCCGATCGCGATCCCGACGGGCCACAGCACGTCGCTGAAGTTCAGCAGCGCCCGTGGACCTCTGGGTCATCGGAGGCTGGCGGATCGACAGGATTTCACCGCCCGCACACATATTCCGGTCCCGATATGGCTTCGCCGAACGGATCGTAAACAGTGGTGCCGCCATCGGGCCGGGCGCTGGAGGTGAACAGCGCGAACATGAAGATGTCCGGAGCCGGGCCGAAATTATGCACCCCCTCGAACAACTCCCTGCATGAACGAGGCGCAAACCGCCTGATTGATCATGGCCCCCCATGCGGTCGGGCGACGGCGCACTTGGCCGCTGCGGTAGGCGTCAACGCGATTGCGTCCTCGCCCAGGTTGATCATCTGATCCAGCGCACCTGATAGCGGGCCTGATAGGCGGTCGGCGGATGTCCGGCGTCGCCCTTCTCGTAGTGGTAGGCTTCGCAGCGATCGCGCCCACATCAGCAGCGCCGGGTAGCGTCCCAGCCATCGTCATGCCGTCCCGACGATGCTGGCCGGGCGGTAGAAATACACCAGTTCCAGCAGGTAAGCCTGATCCGGGCGAGGGGCGCCAGCATCGCGGTGCTGGCATCCAGAAGCGCGTAGTAGACCGGCTCGCCCAGACGGCCTCCGCTGCGATACGCCTCACCCAGGAAGCTGTCGTCCTTGTTGATGAGGTATTGGATATCGGTGCGCCACGGCGCAGCCCCAGCGAGAAGGTCGAGAAGGAAGTCTCCCGGCAGCTCGACTAGGTTGCTGCCCAGGGTGCAGTTGGTGGTCACCCGACGCCGCAGGCGCGAGGATTTCAACCGACTGGATAGATGCGGTCCTCGGCCTGGCCTGTCACGATGGTGGGCTATGTTGGCGAGCAGCCCGGTCGAGCCGCGTTCTCCAGGTAGTCCCAACCGACTGAAGAGTTCTGTGTAATCCACGTTACTTTTCTTTCTCTCTCACCTTTGCCGCCCTTCTTGAAGGCGTTGGTCGGCGTGGATCCGCGCCATGACCGCAGGAAGCGACGATATCCGCTTGCTCTGCCGCCTACTCACACCAGCGAGACGACGCCCCACCGAACGCGGATGAAGGTATCCGGGGCTTGATGGGGGAGCGAGCGAACCCAGCCATCTCAGCAAGCCCCTGCCGCCTTTCTTCTTCTCTCACCCGGCCACCCTTCTTCATGCGAAGCTGTCGTCAGGTGGGGGCCGTGGCAGCCGGTGCCGCCGCGCCCTTCTGGCGAACGGATTGGCCTTGGCTCCAGCGCTTCGACAGGGCGGCCGGGAGCGCACTGCTCCGCCCTTTGCCCGGAATGCCGGGCCGAACCCACGCCGCCAAACACCAGGCCATTGCAACCTCCTTGCTGTGGTTAGCCTCGACAACGACATGCCCGACCTCGATAGTGATGGGTGACGGCGGGCGCGACCAGATTGACCATCCAGTCCTGCTCCGTCGGGCACGTCATCTCGCCAGTCGCGATCACCTGCACGCTGGCCCAGTTCGATCTTGATGCTCAGCCCCGGTCAGCGGATCGAACCCGCACAGTCCCTGGGTGCTCTTCCAGTCCGGGCGGGATGCCGCAAGGGGCAATCGGGTCCCTGGATGCGGAACCGCCCCAGCATCAGCTGCGGATGGTCGTCGTCCCAGACAGTCACGTCGCACACCAGCATACCACGAGCTTAGCAGACGCTGCGCCAGCGGCGTCCCGGCTGCAGCCCGCGTGTAGCGGATGGTGCTGCCCGCAGTTGTCGCAGATCGCCTTAGCGCCCGCCGACCGGAAGCATAGGGGTTGGGCGCACATCAGGTCAGCCCGGATAGCGATGCGCGGCACCAAGCGCACCGGGGAACGGTCCTGATCCTCGCTCTGCGCCAGCGGTAAGCCGCTCGTCGTAATATGGCTTGCAGGATCTGGGCGGTCTGCTTGATCGGCGGCTGCGGCGACTCCATCGCCAGATGCCACGCCAGCCCGGATGTCAGCGCTTCCAGGAACCGGTGCGTGGGCACCCCTGCCGTGGGTGTCCGCGTTGCCGACATCCAGGGGGCGCGCGCGCTCCACCAGCGCAATGGTGTAGGCGCTGTGCTGCGGCGATCGGCCAGACGATCAGCGAGGGCGTCAGTGTGCCGCTCCACGGCGATACTGCACCGGGCGCCCGGCCACTGTCCTTGTCGGCAGATCTGCATCCAGGTGGTCAGGCTGATGCGGCTCGTCGCGCAGTCGCCCGATCCCGGCGACGCGCTGTCGCCCACGGTCACGTCGATGAGGTCGACGGTGTCGGCTGGCAGGGGTGGTTTGATCACCCCGGCGTTGAGCGTCATGCCTTCGTCGAGCAACCGCCAGAGGTTGATCTGGAGGTTTTCCCAGCTGGCTCGGTGATTGAATTGCAGGGACCGCCTGGCAGTGCGGATGTCGTAGCCGGTGCGCGCCTCGCCGCCTATGCGTTCAAACGCAACTGATGATCGTCGCGATGTCGGGGACCCAGGCGGCAGGAGACGGCATTGATCATCCTGTCAGCCGCGCTTCGCGGCGCCATAGCCGCGTCCCTTCGGCAGCTTGCCGCCTGCTTCGGGTGCCCTGGAACGCACCGGAACCGCGCGTAGTCGCCCTGCACCCGTGGTCTGGGGAACGGCCCGGCCTTTCAGGTGACGTTCGGCACGTCATGCACCTTGAAGCACGAGTCGCCTGCTCGGCTGGCCGAAACCGCGCGTCATTCGTCCTCGTCCTTCTCGTGCTGGGTGCGCTGCCCAGGCCGCTCTTCCTTTTCGTCCTTCGTGGCCGGGTGCGCTGCCCGTTCTTCGAACTCCGCCGCCGCCGCCATGACCGCAGCCGGATCGGCGATGATGATCGGGTTGGACGGCGGCGCCATGGTAGACCCGGCAGCGTTGGTCGCGGTGACGACACAGGTAGCTACCTGCCGACATCAGCAGGCTGCACGGCATAGTCCGGATCACCTGAAGAAACACATCCACGCCGTCTAGCTGCCACTGGTAAGAATAGCTGGACGGCTCGTTCTGCCGCTGCCCATGGTGCAATTCAACATCGCACCTGGTTCTGGGACGTATAGGGCACATCCACAACAATCGGCACGTCAAATTCTCGGCAAGCTGCCCGGTGATCTCCAGATAGCGCCGGTAGCGGGTGACGTTGGTGCCCATCAGCCACGCCAGTTCATGCTCGTTGTAGCTGAGCAGGAGGGCGTCCTCAGCCGCCTGTGCCTCTTCGTCCATGCCATACTCGCTGGGTCCTGCAAACGCCACCCGGCGATGGGCCTCGACCACGGGGGCGTCAGCCTCCCGCTTGCTGGCATTCCTGGCCATCGGAACCTCCTATGTCGGCGCCGTGGTGGTAGCGGTCGATAGTGGTTGTGCCGTTGTCCCCTTGATGGGAACACCAAAGGTGGTGGTCCCAGAAACTGGCAGCACCAAGCTCCCGGCGGTGTCCACGCTGCTAACAGTGTTGGCCCCTACTCCGGGGGTGTCTGACTTCACGTAGAAGCTCAGGTTTTATAGGTAAAAGTCGTCATGGCTGCCTACCAACCGGGCATGCCCGAGATACCCAAAAAGGGATCGGATACGCCGAAGCTATACCGCTCACGGCTCTTATACCGGACGTTGCCGGTGTCGAAGTCACCATCCATTGGGGTCTTCAGCCCGACGCGGACGAACATCTTCATGCCGTCCGGCACGTCGGTGGTAGAAGTCGGGTAGAACGCCTTGGGGTCGGTGAGGAAGTGGTTGACCGCGTAGCCGCCGGGGATCGCGCCGTTGTGGACCAGGGCGTTGATGTCCCGGTCGGCGGTGCCGGGCGCCATTCCTTGTTCTCCAGGATGCGCGTCGGCAGCGAACATCTGCGACGGCGGCACCAGGAGCTTCTTCGGCTTGGCCGCGATCAGCAGGCCACGGTCGTCGATCCACGCCGCCATCTGGATGACGGCCTGGCTTCGAGCGGACGTCTCGTTGAGATCGGCGTTGGCGGCCGGCCGATTGGGCGACACGTGCCGCCACCGGCCAGGGGGGTGCGTGAGGCTGAACAGCGTCGTGCCGTCGCCCGAGTTGGAGTCGTGAAACCCGGGTTGAGCGGGATCGCCGACTTGACCTGCTTTCGTGTAAGCCATCGAGCGGGCCATGGCCTTGGTGTAGCGCGAGGACAGACGTGTCGTAGAGATTGTCCTCGATGGCCTCCTCGGTGATCTGGAACCCAAGGGTGACCGTCTCGTGGTCATAGCGCGCCGTCCAGGCTTCCTGGGCGGTGTCGTGTCTGATCATCTCGCCTTCGCGCGCTTGGTCTGCGCCAGACCGAAGCCGGTGAGTTTCGTCTTTCCTCCTGGAAGGAGTCGCCTCGAGTTATCCACCGTATAGATTTCGCGGTGTTCCTCGGCGTAACGATTATACCCAGGCCGAACAGGGCGTTCGAGGCCGGGCAGCAAGCTCTTTGAGCATCTGCAGCTCTCGAGAAATAGCAGCCATGGCTTACTCCTTTCTTTGTTCGGGCTGATCAGATGCCAAGCAGGCACGAGATACGGCGTGGGTGTTGAAACCGCACATCCAGGAACTGGACGTACATGCGGCGATGGTGGCGTTGTAGAGGACGTTGTCCGGGGTGCGGACGAAGTCGATGACCCGCAGCGGTGAAGGTCGCGGCAGTGCCCAGCGATGGTGACGCCACCGTCGAAGCGTTGCGCGACCGGCCAAACTGCGCGCGCTCGCCCGCCGTTCTGGGCGATGACTCAGCATTGGCGCCCAGCTGCCGCCTGCGCTATCGCCAAGTTCTGTCGGCGAAAGCGCCAGCGTCGCCCTGGACTGCGAATACAGCGCGAACGGGGTCGTCGCTCAACGCTGGCCCAGATCCGGGTCGGTGACGACGGCTCGCCGCGAAGCCGGGCAGTAGGGCGCCTGCAACCGCTGCCGGGCCACCGCGCTGGTGTACTCGAAGCCGGTGAACACGCCAATCGGGGGTCAAGTCGCGGCGGTGCCGACATCCTTGTCCACGTAGCCGGTAATGGTCAGCATCTTCGCCACGTCACCCGTGTTTTACCCATCTGGGTGGCGATTGGTCGCAGGTCGATGTTGAACCGGCCCGGACGGCGAGGAGCTGGGTTCTGGAACGCGGCGGTAATGGTCTGGACAGGACTCCATCCCGCGCATAGGGGTGCCGGTAGCGTGGCATCCTATGCCTCCTTTCGGATTAACGGGTCTGAGTTCGCGCCGAACGAGGTCCGGGACTGCACCGAATGGACGGAGCACCGGCATGCGGGGATCGTTCTCGCGCAGCAGATGTCGTGCTCGAATGCCGCTGAACCTGGGCCATCGCCTGCTCCGCAGTAGTAGCGTCCGCGGGCCTCCCGCACCTCCTGCGGGTATTCAGTAGCTGGCAGCAGCAGCCCTGCCGATTCCTCGATGCCGCCGGGGAAGCGGGTGCTGGCGGTTTCACCGCTGGCCATCGGCGATGTGGCCGACGTCCTCGGCGGTGGCCGCGACGTAGCCCTCGGGCGGAACGCCTGGGTGATGTTGGCGTCGTCGGCGAGTGCCGCGCAGCGAGACCAGCCGGACCCAGCGGAACGCCCAGCCGGGTCGCGGTCTGGGGAATATCGGGCAGGATGGAGGGCGGGCGCCACGCCACTCGGCGCACGTCGCCCTCGCGGCTGCCCTGGCCAGTGGCGCGGTCATCGCGTCAGCACGGGAGGCGCGGTAGCGTTCCCCCGGCTCTCCTGGGCGGCCACGCACGGGCATTGGCGCCGGGGGTCATGACGACCCTCCTCGCCGCTGTCCAGTGTCTTGGTGAGCAGGGCGCTCTGGCCCTGTCCCTGGCCGTTCAGGTTGTGCTGCGACTGGCGCGATGCTGTTTGAAAGTCGTCGGGCGTCAGCGGTCTACGCGGGCCAGCCATATTATGTCCCCAGCTTCATGACTTCGGCGGCATATTGCTCGGCAGAAATGCCCAGCTTCTTTGCCACAGCAGCTTGCGATGCGGTGATGCGCACGACCTTCCGGCCTGCGGCGACGCAGAACTGAGCGCCCTACCGAACTGACCCGTCCACCAGTGGCGTAGAGAAGCGCCGTTGATGTGGCACGGAGGAACTGCCGTCTGCTACGGAAAGACTGGGGAGCCATGCGACGGAGTTCGCGGTCGAGGCGTCTGGTAATACAAGTCCGACCCGATGGCAACATTTCCATCTTCGGCCAATTGGCATGGATGCCGTAGGCCATGCCGGTTAGCACCTGATCCTTGCCAGGCCACGGATTGCTCGGCGCCCCAAGCCACCGCCTTGGCGTCCGGGGCTGGCTGCCGCTTCGGACACGGTGCGTGGCCTCGCCACGCATGCCGCCGAAGTTCTCCTGGCGGCTGCCTGAGGCGGCTCTGGCTCGCGATCCTCCGGGATCATCGGCTGGGTCATGCGCAGCCGCTCGGCATGCACCGATCAGCCGCGTCCACCTTTGTTCTGCGCCGCGGCGAACTTGTCGGTTTCGCCGTTGGTGAACGCGCGTCCTGAGTTCGCGGGTGGCTGCAGCGATCTGCTGCTCTATGGTGGTGCGGGCGCCGTGTCAGGGCTTCCTTAGTCCCGGTCACGGCGAAGCCACGCAGCTTGGTGACCTCGGACTGGTAGTGCTTCAGCAGGCGCAGCGCCTCGCCGTTCTGGCGCTCGACCTCCTCCTTGGCCGCGGCGTTCCTCATGGAACTCGTAGCGCATCTTCTGGATGCGCTTCCTCGCCGCACTCGGCGTAGGTGGCGATTTCCTCGTCTTCGGGGATGTCGGCGGGCTGCGCCCTCGCGGTCGCCGCGTGCGGCCCCGGTCATGCCTCCGGGGTATCGTCTACGACCTCAACCGTCGATGTCCGGGGCCGTCTGGCACCAGGACTTTGTCGTCCTGGTCGTCGGTTGTGCCGCTCATTTATGTGCCTCCATGCGGCGCGCAGCCCGCGCGCAGGGGCACCGGGGGTTAGGCGTCAGTAGCGGCGAGAAGCCGCGAGGGTCCTCTACCACGGCTTCAGCCATGTCGTCGTTAATCAGGCGTAATTCCTGGCCGCGCACCTTGAAGCGGGTGCCGCAGTAGGAACGACCAGGACGAAGTCGCCGGGCTTGCACCACGGCGCCGGTCGGGAAGAGCGGCACCTGTGTCGCCGTAGCAGTCAGGCCCCAGCGCCAGCGACCATCAGCAGGTTGGAGGCGACCTCCTCGCGTGCCCGCAAATCCTCGGGGCCGAGGATGATCCACTCCTGGCTCTTCTCGGCCACCACAGGCAGGGCGCACGAGGATGCGGAAGCCCTGCGGCTTGCGGCAGCAGCGCGGCCCCTCTGCACTGGCCGTCCAGCAGGTCTGGCATCCTCGTCGCTGAGTTCCTCGATGCGGCCGCGCGTCAGGGCTGCGTCATAGGTTTCGTCAAAGCCCGCCACGGCTGATCCTCCTCGATCAGGCCACCCAGCATGGCTGCCGCCAGCATCAGGCCCTCGCGCTTGCCCACCATTTGCAGGTAACCGGCCCCAGTCCTTGGCAGCGCCGCTGGCCACGGTTTCACTCACTCTTTCCACTTCCGCCAGATGGCGGCTTTACTCAGGAGTAGACCAGAGCGCCCTGCTCCAGGGGTCCATTCGATCCATCGTTGAGTCCCATCATGCCCGGCAAAACTGACCGCATGACATCCGCCGCCGCCTTGATGCGGGCAGCATCCACGGTCGCGTTGGCGCGGATTTGGGCGGTGTCGATCTGGGTGTCGGTGCGGGCGTCGGCGGCGGCGGAACGCTCCTCGATCAGCGCGAACTGGTTGTCGGAGTTGGCGATCAGCTTGGCCACGTCGACAAAGGTGCGCATCGAGTCGTCGCGCGACTTGCGGTCCACCTCGGACTGCTTGATGTCCAGTTCGCGCTGCTGCATCTGCACCACCGGGTCCTGCAGCGCCGCCTGCGCGGCAGCCTGCGCCGCTTCGGACTTGGACTGCTCCAGCACCTGCTTGGCTGCCTGAGCCTCCAGCAGGGAAAGCTGCGCCTCCACGTTCGGCGGCAGCGGCCGCCCTCGGGCGGCAGCGGCGCCCCCAGTGCCATCTCGATCTTGCGACGATAGCTGAAGGCCAGATGCTCGCCGACATGGGCCGCCATGGCGCCCTGGATGGTCATCGACTGCGGCGCCTGCCCGACCATCTTCTGGATCATCGTCCTGCATCGCGCTCATGTGCGACCGCCAGATGGCTGCCGTGGTCCTGGTCCGAGAACGCCTTGACCGGGGCGCCGCGCAGGATGGCTTGGTTCTCGCTGACCGGATCGGTCGGCTGCATCTCGGGCTTCTTGGGGATGATCTTGTCGGGCTGCTTCATGCCGATCACGTCCAGCATGCAGCGGTGGAGATATTCCTGGTCGTAGATGCCGGGGTTCTGTGCCGCCAGTTGCAGCGTGTGCCTGATGCTGGGTGATGCGCATCGCCAGCGACGACGAGTTAGGGTCGCTCACCGGCTGGATGTTCAGGCTCATGCTGTAGTCCTGGGCGGCGGTTGATCGGCATGCGGTCGCCGTCTTCCACCGCATACTCATAAGGGCCGGGCAGAAGTTGTCCCGGACCATTCGAGATCAGTTGCGAACTCGTCGGTCATCGAGGCGTGCAGTCGGGCCTGAACCGACGACATGATCTTCATGCCGCGCTCGAGCAGCGCCATGGTGGTGCCCACCGGGGCCTGCGACGAGAAGTCGCCCACCTGCATGTCCATCACCGAACCCAGGCGCCGACCGTCCTCCACCAGCATGGTCATCAGCGCCAACAGGGTCTGGGATGGTTCCTTGTAGGGCAGCGGGAATATGTTGTCCCTCAAGGCGTTGCCGGGCACGTCCACGTCGCGCCACTCGCCAGGAGCAATCGGGGTGTCATCGTTCTTGATCCGCAGGCCCCTGGCCTTGATGCCGCCCGGCAGGTTGGACGAGCGTGCCCGCGTCGATCAGCTGGCGCATCAGCGAGGTCGCCGCCTCGGTGATGCCGCCGATCAGTGAGACAGGCCGATACCCGTAGAGCGCCGAAACCGGGCAGGTAGGTATATAAGGTATGAAGTGGTCTCGGCGGTTTGCGTCCACATCTCCTCCTCGTCGCCAGTTTGCGATAGATGCCCAGCAGTTCCTCGTTGTCGTAGTCGAAGGTGACGAGGGTAGGGGCAGGAGACGTGCGTGGGTCGGCCATCAGGTCTGGGTTGTCGCCGAAATCCTCGGGCACCATGTCGATCATCGTCTCGATGATCTGATACTCCGCCGTCGGCCTTCACGCTCGGCTCGTAGCCCATCAGCTTGTCAACCTGCTCGCTGAGCGGGTTCAGGATCGAGGGCGTCACCGCAGGCGTGGGCAGTCTCGATGTCCAGCAAGTTCGCCCGTCGGCCATGCGCCGATCGAGGTCCATGGCGTTGGTCATCTGGACGTGGAAGATGCGTGGGCACCAGTCCAGGTGCGTCGGATCGGTCGGGATCACCACGTCGGTGGCGGGGATGAACAGGCTGACCGGCCGGTTGCGGCGCTTGTCGAAATAGACCTTGCGGAACGCCGACCCGCACAATGGCAGGTGGAACAGCAGACGCTCAGTCTCGGAGCGATACTCCCGCATCCGGCGGGTCAGCATCATGTTCGAGGTCTTCCTGGACCCGGCGCTTCGCCGCCTCGGTCACGGGCGTGCCGACGCCGATCTGGCGGACCTCGACCGGACCATGGACAGGGAACAGTTCCATGATGGTCTGCGGCGCCGAAGCGCACCACTGCCTCGACCAGCACGCGTGCTGTGGACGCCGCAGGCGCCTTCCCACGGCTCGTTGCGGTCCTCGTTCTTCAGGCCCCAGGACTTCGACGCCCCTGGCGGCGGCTGTCTTCCCAGTCCGCCCGGCCAGCTTGTCGGTGTCGAATCAGGTGGCGTAAACCGACCACCAGCTTCTTTCTTGGTCGTCGTCCTCCATGGTCTTGGCGAGGTTGTCGTTGAAGTTCTCCGGGGGGAGCGGAGGGGCGGCGCTGTTGGCCGATGTCGCCTGAAACATCGGCCTCGGTGCCGTCAGGCACCACCTGAACGTCAAACCCATAGTCCCCTTCGTCGCCACCGGGCATTCCAGCAGGAGGCGCATACAGCGCTGGGGCCATGGCCATGGGCGTGACCTATTCCTAATAGAAGCGGCGACGGCTCCTGACGTAGGTCTTTTTCGTTCGTCTTCGTCAAGCGCCGCTTCGTCTAGTCGTGACCCTACCATACCTCCTTCTCTAAACCGCAGTAGTGACATGGTAACTACATCTACTGAGGTCGTCTTCTGCCAGGGAACGGAAAACCCTCGCACTGAGCGATCACCATTTCCGCCCAGTCGCGATCATCCGGATACCACACCCGGCCTGATTGCAGGATGTCGGAGACGGCGTTGGCCCGGATGATCTTGGACATGCCGCGCACCGGGTGAACTCGGAGACGTTCAATCCCATGCGAGCCGGAACTCCTGGATCATGGGGTGCCCGACCCCTTGTTCTCGATGAGGAAGATGTCCGGCTTGCGCTCCTCATGGTGCTTCAGCAGCTCCTGCTTTCAGTTCCGGGAACTCCAACTGCTTCTTCCAGGCATCCAGCATGACCACCTGGGGCACCTTCTCCTCACGGCCATCGGGATGCACGACTCTTCTTGTCGAACACGCCCCAGGTGATCAAGGCCGAGTAGTTGCTGCGCTTCTTGCCGCTGAACGCGGTGTCCACCGCCGTCATGATCAGGTCGCACTCAGGCGGGTCCCTCTTGGTCCATTTCTGCCACCAGTCGCGCTTGAGGATCGCGACCTCGCTGCCGCCAGGGCGCTGCATGTATTGCGCGGCCCATTTGAACGGCGGGATTTCGGCCTTGATCGCCTCCAGTTCCTCCAGCGACCAGAAGCTGGGCCATAGCGGGCGCCCGGATGGCAGGATAGCGGGCAGTTCCAGCATCTCCCACTGACCTGACCGGGGGACTTTGCTGACGCATCCAAGACCTTGCCGACCAGATCACCGGAGTGCCACCGCGTGGAGATAATCACCATGGCGCCGCCGGGCTGCAGAACGCTGGCGGGGGCCAGAGGAGAACCATTCATAGGTCTGGTCGAATATCTCGGGGCGGTGCATGCCTTGCATGCCGTCCGCCTCGGAGTGCGGATCGTCGATGATCATCAGGTCGGCGCCACGTCCCGTCATGGTGCCGCCAACGCCGATGGCGAAGAACTCGCCGCCCTTGTCGGTGGACCAGCGAGCGGCAGCGCGGCTGTCGGCCGCGACCTTGGCGGTGAACAATTCGTTGTAGATGTCGCCGTTCATCAGGTTGCGGACCTTGCGCCCGAAGCCCACCGCCAACTCGCTGGTGTTGGACGCCATGATCAGCTTCTTGTCGGGGAACCGGCCCAGGAAGTAGGCCGGGAAATGGATGGAGCCGAACTCGGACTTGGTGTGTCGAGGCGCGATGGAGACGATCAGGCGCTTCAGCTTGCCATCGGCGATCCGGTCAAATGCGTCGGCGATGAGCCGGTGGTGATGACCCTCGATGAAACCGGGCCAGACGTATTTGACGAACGGCAAGAACTTTGATGCTGGCTCGCTGCTTTTGCTTGCGCTCCCTCCAGTAGGCGCAAGCCGCTCCAGGAACTCGCGCTGTTCGCGCAGCGGCAGCCGACCGATGGCAGCCATGCACCTGGGCCATGTCGTCGTTGATCGGCGGGGCTGGTGCCGGTAGTGAGGAGGGTATCGCCTGCCATGGAGCCAACCTAATGACCGGCAAGCATACCGCCAATAGCGGCGCCTGGGGTGCCCCCAAGAACGAGGAAGCCCGCAAGCTGCGGGCCAGGATGCGGGCGCGCTACCACGCCGAGAAGGCGGGCAAGGTCCACAAATTCGATGGCAAGGACATCGACCACAAGACGCCGCTGTCCAAGGGCGGGGCCGAAGACGCGCCTAGCAACCTACGGGTGAAGTCGCGGAAGAGCGAACCGCTCGGTATGGGGTAAGGGCGGGGTGATGAAATAGCCCGCGCCAGTTCCGCCGACAGTTCGGACGCCACCACGAAGCGCGTCGGGGGCGTCGTCATAGGCGACCAGGATCAGGTCCAGGATACGGTCCCACTGAACTGCCCGCAGAGTGACGCTTACCGGAGCCTGCGGCTCAGGTCCCATCATTCGGTGGCGAATAGGGATTGAGGCCCCCCGTTCGGCGGCGGCGGCGACGGCGGCGAGGACGCACTCACCTGCGCCCCGGTTCGCCTGATCGACAATGGAGGCAATCAACGCCGCCACCTTGCCATAGGGCTGGCCCTGAGGATTTCGAGGACCGCCTGCCACCCGCCCAACGGCAGCGTAATCGCTACCGGCTGCTGTAGCGGGTCTTGCTGTTGTTGCTGCGGCTGAAGCACAGTTACCTCCCAAGGAACGATACCGGGGCACCATAATGGCAAGATCACCAAACCGCAAAAAGACACGCGACCCGGGATTGGTATCGTGTTGACCTTCATGCCGCATGAATACCAGCGCATGAAACACAACGACCCAGGACCGTCAGGCAAGCTGGGCGGGTGGCCAAAAATGGAGAACCTGCTGGTCGCCCGCACCTGCCCGTTCACCTTGGAGTGCTCTCTGACGGCAAAGGAAGAGGCGACCCTGATCGAATATCTCAGGCGCGACTATGGACCCGGTGGTCCGAACTCGCGGGTCCGTGCGTCCTGCATTACCGCCTTCAGGCGGCTGGGCATCGAGTTGGTGCCGGGGTTTGCCAACTATGAAAGAAAAGCGGGGCCGCAGCCCCCCCCAGTCCCAGTCACCTCGCCAGACCCGGAACATGATCGTCAATCCGGCGACGATGACGCCCCGGATCAGGATCATGAACAGGGTCCACATCAGCGGTAGTAGAACGTCGCAGTGCCAATCGTGGCCACGACGCCAACCGCAAAGCCGACCAGCATACCCAGGCTAAACCACACGACGACGCCGCAAAGCGGTCAGGCCGACCAGCCCCACCCCAGCAACGCCAGCGATGCGGGTTCCGGCACGGGAGGCACATCACCGGACAATCGGCACGATGTAGAAGCCTCGCCGCCGTCCACCGCATGGTCCCATGCCGCCTGGAAGAGGAGCCGGTCGCCCGGCTGGATCGTGCAGTCGGCCTGACGAACGAACCCGAGTCACGACAGCCCTGCGCCAAGTTGAAGCCGGTGATCAGGTAGTCGGCTGACCCGTTGCCGTTGCGAATGTCAGGCATTGCGAACGGCGAACTGAGGTCGAAGATGATCCTGCTGCCAGGATCAGCATCCAAGTCGATCAACCGGAAGGTGGTCAGCACTTCAGACTTCTGCCGCCGTGCTGCTGACATCCACGGCCACGCCGAAAGTAAGGCCCAGATCGTCGAGCCCCTGAGCAGGGTGGTCGCTGCCTCCCGTGTGGGCGTGACGTTGATATCGTCGCCGTTCGCGAACGCGCCGGTCAAGTGGACGAGAACAAGTTGAACGAAGAGTCGTTGCCGGTGCTGTTGAAGTTGTTATACCCGAACCCGGCTGGGTTGTGGGCCTGCGTCGTTGCACAGATGATGCACGGGTCGGAGATCGACTGCGGCACCACATCTGCATCAGCCAACACCCCGATGCTCGGGTTGTTGACCGCATCCGCCTTGGCCGGGTTAGGACTGAGTGCGATAGCGGCGGAAAACGCCGCCATTGCGATAACCCCGGTGACGAGAAAGTTCTTCATGCCCGCCGCCGACGATAGGCGGCACCAAGGCCGACAAGACCGGCGCCCAGAAGCAGCATGGAAGCAGGCTCAGGAACCGCCGAGAAGATTTCAGTCTGGCCCGGTTGATCAGCGAGCCGCGCGCCGTGATGGTGCCAATCACTTGGCTGGTCATGCTGAACGGACCCGGCAATCGCCAGACTGCCTTGCGCGCGTGGTGCGCTGTAGCCGTCAGCGATGGACGTGGCGCTATCACGTCGAAGGTGGAGGCAGCGTGCTGCGGGAGTATCGCCCGGCAGATCGGAGCGCCCTGGTTGTTGGCGGCGTCCGGCATGCTCCAAGTTCTGTGTTCACGTCGGAGTTGGTCGCGTTCTCCCGGGTGACCCGCCGCACTCACGTTCCACAGTGTCGAAACCGGCCCGGCAAAGCCGGTGTCGGAGACGGTGACGGTGTACGGTCGACCGGGATGCCCAGCAGTGTTGATGGCGGCTCAGTGCTGCTGGTGTTCAGGAGTGTCCGTGCACGTTCGGGTTGGCGACGCGTGCCGGCCGAAGGTCTGGATCGAGGTGTTGACCAGAACCCCACCGATGGTCTGGGTTAGCGATCTGGATGGTGCCAGCGGCGAGGGTTGGTATCGCAGGCCGGTATTGTCCACGCAGAGGAACTGGGTGGCGCCGAACGTGGCGGCTATCTGAAGGTGGCATGCAGCAGGAAAGGCGGCAATCGTGGCAATGGCCACCCGCCATGATGCCCATTATGAGGTATTGGTTACGCATGTCGTTTCCACTTGCAAGGAGGACCGCCATGGGGCGGCTTTAAGTGACATGCAAGAAAACGCCCACGGCGAAACCGGCAGAAAAACTGTCAACCTCCAGTCTCATTTAAGCTACATGTACAAGCCAACCGACGCCTACTTGCCGCGCGCCATCTTCGCCTTGTCGATCTTCATGTCGCGCGGGCTGTCTTCCTTGATGCCCTTCTTCTTGTCGTCAGGCCGCATCCCTCTTGCCCGCCGGGGACTTCTCCACGCGGCGTGCTTGGCGGCCTTGCGTGAACGGCGGCGCCTTTGGCCATCTTGGTTATCCCTTTATGCCACAACTTGGTTGACGCCTTGACGTTGACGCCGGGCGGCGCGGCGATGGTGATTACAACGACCTGCTCCGGACCCGGCATCGGGATGGCAGGCTTCTCTGGGTCGTCAGTCTCATGCCCCGCCCACTGCGCCCGCAGCTTGGCGTCATCCACCCCGGCGCGGTTGCAGTCCACATACGCCTGACACTCCAGGTGCGCGCACCCTTGCTCAGTGAACTGCCAGAGAAAATACCGGGGCCAGATTTGCTTGGGCCAATCGGGCTGAGGGCTCGTCGATTGTATTGCGCCACCGCATAGTTGGTGCGTGCCTGAGCCAAGTGATGTGCCCTTCGCCCACCTGTTCCTTCAGGACGTGGCCCGAGTAGATCACCGCCTGGCGCTTGGTCAGCGCCCATATCGCGCCCAAGAACTCACGGAGATCATCGAGGCTGACGCCCGTGTCCTCGTGGTCGGCGCAAATCGAGATCGTCCTTGCCGGGTCGGCGACCTCCAGGAAATGCTGCGCCTGCGCGTGCATATCGCCGGGGACGCAGGAAGTGGTAGGCACCCCACAGCAATCCACCACTCCTTGGCCGCGACACGGCGCGTCCTTGTAGGTCGGGTCGGCTGTAGTCGATGCCCTCCGTCGCCTTGTGGATGACGCCAATAATTCCGGCCTTGCGGCATGGAGGCGAAATTGCAACTTCGTTGTGGTGCGATAAATCGAGAACGTCGGTGCTCATGGGTTTTTGTCCCTGTTGAGGTCTTGTTGCAGCCGGGCCAGCAGAGACCCTTGGGTTTTGCTGGACTGCCGATCAGGTCCGCCATCTTCCTGCTGCATCTTGAGCAAGCTCGGTCAAGGATGCGGTCGGCACGCGAGGCCACCGAGTCCACCTTGGCCGCGTTGCTCTGCACCGGCCCGATGCCGTGCTGCTCCAGCGCAGCTGATGCGCAGATTTCCTGGTTGGCGGTCTGTTGCTTCATCGTCCCAATCTCGGAACCGATGGTGAAGCACGTATAAGCCCAACGGAAACAACAGCGCCGAGCCACCGAGAGAGTGATCCAACTCAGGCCGCTTTGGCGGTTCATCGGCCCATCTCTCGGTGACCCCCATGTGCTAGGCGCTCAGCTTGTGGGTATCGTCGGAAAGCAGCGGCGCACTTACAACCAAGCCCGACTGCATCCTGCACAGAATTTCTCAGCAACCCGTTTGGACCCCTTGGCCTGGGCATCTTTGCGCCGGGCAACTACCAGGACAAGGTGATCGTTCTGCGGGATCACTGTCGCATATCCAGCGGTCTTCTTGCCATGACCCGACGCGACAAAGCGTTCCGGCAGCCGCCCTGCGGAGGGCTTCGTTGTTGTCCTCCTGCACCCGTCGATCATGATCTTGCTGGCAAAATACGACTCGGCAACCGGAATGAAACGCCACCGAAGCTGGTTCTCAATCATGGTGCGGATGTGATCCACCGGATCGCATTCTCGAACGCCTTCAGACCGCAAAGCCTCGATCACGGCGCTCTTGCGGAACGCATTCCTGCCCTTCAGCAGGAGGATCGCCTTGTCACGAATTGCCTGATACGTCGCATCCTTCCTCGGCTACCGAAAACCTCACGGCCCTTGAGCATATCGTTATCTCCCCATTCCCTGGTGCTACTCATTCCGCCGCCTCCACGCCAACGGCGGCACGCCGCAGCTTGACCACGTTGGCGGTATTGATGGTCAACTTGCCGATGCTCTCCTGGTGCCGCTTGATCGCCTGCTCCAACGCCAGGACCACACGGTCCACAGCCTGGACGTCCTCGACTTCCACCAGATTTGGGCAACTCCTTCGCCATCACGTCGATTTTCTCGTTGACCACGTCGAGTGTTGTTCCAGCGCGCGATCTGCGTCGCCAGCGTGAGCGCGAAGCGCGGCAAAGAGCGGCGTGCTGCCCTCCTTCTAGGCTTCCTGGGCGAAACGGTAGGTGTAGATATTGACCTTGCCGCGAAGGTCCTTCTTGGCCACTTCGCCGTCGCGGCTTTCTGGGCGGTCTGCGCCGCCGCCTTGCCCACATGCTTCTGGGCTTCGGCGATCTCGGCAGCGGGCCGCTTGACGATCTTGCCCAGGTCAGCGAGCGCCTGGATGTTCTTGCGCGCCTCGGCACAAATCTGGAGTGCGTTATCCACGGTCAGGCCACGCTCAGACGTCCCTGGAGATATGTCCATCCGCAATCATGGATGCCGCATTGGAACAGGCGTCAGCGGTCGTGGTGGTGATCTCGTAGATCTTGTCGGCTCTTCGGGTTCCTCCGGGTCCAGCCCAGGCGCCTAGCAATACTCAGCGGCTTTCAGCTCTTTTCCAGGCGTCTGGAAAAAACCGGCGCAGCTGCCTCCCAGGTTTCCAGCATGGTCGAGAAAGTCGGCGTTGTAGTCCTCCAGGTTCTCGCGGCCCATGTGGCCGATCATCTGTTCGTCGGTCAGGTCCATGACGACGACATCGACATGGGTGAGGCCAGCCGCCGCGCCGCCTCGATGCGGTGGTGACCAAAGGCGGTCTGATAGCGATTGCCAACCTTGCCAGAACGATCACCCGGCCCGGCCACATGCCGATATCGGCATAGGAGCGGATCAGGACGTCGATCTTGCGCTCTGATAAGGATAGTCAGCCGATGCGGCGGAATGGATTACGATCCACCGCGTCGAGGGGGACGCTAACCAACTTAGCGCCAGGAATGGGAATCGTCAGGCACAAATACCCTCCCACGCAGCGCGGCGGAATCGCCGCGAGAGGAAGTGTTAGATAGTGATTTCAGATGAATGCAATATGCGCTATCTAGCCTTGGGCTTGGGCTTGCCGCCACCCGCATCGCTATCGCAATCGCCTGAGGTTTGGGTTTTCCTGCGGCCAACTCGGCTTTGATGTTGGCGCCGATGCCCTTCCGAGGTCTTGGCAGCGGCGCCTTGACGAGAGGCATCATTCCCCTCCTTCACGCATAAATGCTATAGATTGATGCCATGAACATATTTGTGACGATGCCCATACGGATAACAACCGACTTGGCGGCACGAATAGACGAGTTTTGGCATGAACGGCGGCTGGTAAGCCGCGCCGCCGCCATCCGCGAGTTGCTGGAGCTAGGGTTGTCACTGAAGTCTCAGGGGAGCCAAGCCAATGAACTTCCTCGCCCAACAACAGGTCCAGCAGGACCAGGACGAGGATTAACGCCAGGATCACCTGCACTATCAACCCGAACGGAGGAGGCAATGGTAGCAAGGTGATAACGTAGTATATCACCCCAAAAACCAAACAAAGTATCAAGACATATATGAGAAGCGAAATCATAACGTCCCCCATTATCCAACTGCTCCACGAACGGCGCCGCCGCAGTCCAGAACGTCGCCCACGCCGTGGCCAGCGAAGTCACGGCGTCCGCATAAGCCACACCCTGCGCGCCCGGCGTGTCGGGTTGGGTGTGACCTCAAACAGATTAGTAGCGGAGGGATCACGCCCGGAGAGCCGGTAACGACAGGCGCCTCAAACTCGGTGCCGGGCGTTCCCGTAAAGCGCGTTGGATGCCGTGGTGACTGCGTCCTGTAACCGCCCGACCTGAGCGTTGGCGGCGATCAAGCCGCGCCACCATTTGCGAGGTCATGGTGCCGAACGGATACATGCCCGACGAAGAGAGTGATGATGGCGGTCATTTTGACAGTCCTTCCAATTTGATGAGGCGGGCATTCATTTCCCTTCACCGCGTTCACCAGCACGGCAGTGATCACGCTGCTGGCTAGGGCCAGCGTCGGCCTGCCATCCAGTTCATAATCCGTGACAGCCTGGGATCACATCCTGACCTCCTGGGCGACGAACCTGACCTTCAGCGGCGGCGCACGTTCGTTCCCTAAGCGGGCGAAAACGCTGAAACGTCTGAGGCCGCAGCTTCATGATGTCCGCTGTCCCGTAGCGCGCGTCCTCTATGTCCTTCTTCAGGCGCCGGTCGCTGAAGTCCGCATATGGCCCAATGCCGCCGGTTCGATTGAGGTTGTTGTAGCGAGAGCCATCGTTCGCACTTCCGGGAAACCATGATCCAGAACATAGGACCACCCCTTGCGCCACGACAGGGTGCCGTTCGCGTCTCCCAGCCCCAATACCAGTTCCCGGCCATCTGATGGATGCATTGGCCACCGGAACGAAACATGCCAAGCGTGTTGTCGCCATTCCACCCGGCGAAGATGCCGTTCCCGCCGTAGACGGCGGCGCCCTGTGTATTGCCGTCGCCAATACATGAAGCTGGTGCAGTGGAAGTTCGGCCCAGTATAACCCCAGCGCGCATTTAACCCGCCGCCGGTATCAATGGTTAAGCTGACCGTGCCGCCCTCGACAAAGCGCCACGCCCCGTCATTGGGGTTGCGCGCGCCAGATAGTAGGCTTCCGTTGTCAGCGACGAGAGAAAGCGCCGCTGGAGTTCATGATCGAGTTCCACGCACGCACGCGCCCGGCATTCGTGTTGCCGTCAGCGTTTATGTCTCCGCGCGAGTGGATGTAGCCCCCGTCGAAGGAGCCGTTTACATAGAACATGCTGGGGTTCGTATAGCCCCACCCGGCGACCGGCACGCCGCCGCCATCGCCAGTTTCCCCAGCAGAAGTTCGCAGTGTCATACCACCACCCCGCGCAGCCGTAGGGCGTATTCCACACGCTCATGGACGGGTTGGTGTATGCGCCTCGCGCCTGGATGCGCGAGCCAATGCTGTAAAGCAGCCCGCCCGCATACCAGTCGCCATCGACGCGACCGCTGCCCGACCCGAACAGATAGCTGCCGCCGGTCGGCGTAGACGCCGCCATTGGCCTGGAGCAGGCCACCCATGTTGATCCCGCCAGCGGCAGTGAGAGTTGTGCAGCCACCTTCCATCGGGGTGGATGTAGATCAGGTCGCCGGTGTTGCTGTTGAATGCCAGCCGCCACCAGTCGCTGGTGAACCGCAACCCAAAGTAGCCACTACCGAAATCCGTCAAGCCAAACGCGCCGGTTCGGTTTATCGCCCACACGCTGCCAGTGGCGGTCGTGCTGCCCCCACCGTCGACATAGAACATGGTGGAAAGCGATGCCACGCTGTCGAGGGCGCCCACTGGTGCGGTCTGGAAAGCCAATGCACCGCCGCTGACCGAAAGCCATATTGGCATTGCGGTGGCGCTGGTGCGCCGGAAAGCGTTGCCGTCGTAGTAGGCATCATTGGCGATACCAGTCCGCCATAATATGCCAAGCCGACAGGATGCCGCCGCCATATTCCGGCAGGGCCGGGAGATGTTGGCAGGCTCCGCAGTCCCCAAGAACACGTTGCCCTTGGCAGTGAACCAGGGGACCTTGTTCCACGTAGCCGAAAGTCTGCCGTAGGCGGTGCCGTCAACGGGCGCCTCGGAGACGACACCGCCGCCGCCCGTGAACGCCGACAGGGCGCTGGTGACGAAAGCCGTGGTCGCGATGGAGGTGTCGTTGTCGCCCGGCGTGGGCGTTACGGAACTGCTGCCGCTCGTCAAAGAAACCGGCCCGTAGTCATGAGTTGCCGCCGGAAAGCGGCAGGAATTGCGTGGCGCTGGCACCCACCACACCGACCAGCAAGCTGGCGTTGTTGGCGAACGGGATGCTTTTGTAATCGGCGCCAGTCACACCGACAGTAAACCACCCGCCGTTATTGACCGGGACGCTGGCAACGACAAAGTTGCCATAGACAGCGCGGAACTGGCTTTCAACTGGATGGTGATCTTCTGCCCGATCTGGAGCGCCGCCCAGAACGAGGTCCAGTCACGGTTGATCGCCGAAACAGAGTTAATATGAAGCTGCGTCGCATCGAACTGATTGACCGAGTTCCACGCTATCCGACCGCTACCGGGGTTGACGGCGGTGGTGCCGGTTCGGGCGGTGTATTCCATCACCAGGACGCCCGCCGCCGACACGGCGGCGATCTGGTGATCGCGACGATAAACTGGACGCCGCCTGGAGATCGGCGGTGGGATCGCCGGGCAGAACCAGCGGCCGGTCATGGCGTCGCCGGTCTGGTTGACATAGGTGCTGTCGGCGACGGCAACCACGTCGGCGTTGGTCAGAGCTGATGGCGCCCGTGCGGGTGTTGAAGCTGGTCACGCCTCCGGGCGGAAGTGCCGAGATCGTCGCGTTGAGTTGCTGCAACGGCACCGCTTGCAGGTGTTGGTGCTGGCATTCCCCGAGAGTGCCAGAGGCCGGTCATGGCATCGCCAGAGCTTGAGGAACATTTGTTGTCGTAGAGCCATTGCAGCGTGTCCTGCACGTTAGCGGATGCTGGCAATGGCGGGAACGGTGGCCACCTGCGACGCGGTGAAATAAACCAGCCCCAGCTTCAGGTGTATCCATGTCACGCCGTCGCAGATCAGCCAGTCATGCAGGGCGTAAAACATCGGGGGGATGTTGGACACTGGCGGGGGCGAGCCGCTGTCCGCGACGATAACGTAATAGCCCTTGATCGGCAGGCTTGGTGCTGGCAGCGAGGCCGGGGTTGGGCCGTCATTCCCGACAATTCCGTGAAGTCACCGGAGTCGGTGGGAACGTGGCACTGACCGATGAATATGAGGGTGTCAGCGAGCACCTGTTATCTGCTGTTGCAGCGCCGCGTCTGCCGCCTGCATCTGTTGCAGCGGCACCGCTTGCAGGCTGAGGCTGGCGTTGCCCGCCAGGGTGATCGGCCCGGTCATGGTGCCGCCGGAAATCGGCAGATGAGGTCGCGGGACTTACCCCGGAAATCCACTTGGTTCCGTCCCATGTCCACACGATCCCGCCGGGGCCGCTAGCTTTGGCCGATGGTGAGCGGGGCGCCGGAAATCGAGCGGGAGATCGAGCGGCATGGTGCTTTCCTACGCCAGGATCACGACACGGGCACTGCGTGGACCCCTCGGGCAGCATGACCGAATCGCCCATTGCTCGATGATGATCTGGGTCATTGCTGCGGTCGGAAGGAATGCTACCCACCGTCGCCCAGTGATCAGCGACCATCTGCGTCATCTGCACGTAGGGCGGTATGCTCATGCCCCTAGTGTTCGGCGGCGATCTGGGTTACCTGGGCAGCTAGGCGGCGTGCCAGCCCATTGGTCGGCGACGACCTGGGTGCCAGCGGCGGTTGGAGCCACGGCCCCGCAGTAAAACCGCTGGTGAAACCGGCGGGCACCGCGCCCACGAACGCCGTGTCACCGAAATTGGCGGTCACCACCGGAGCCGCCGGTGCATTCCATCAACGCATAGAACGGATAAGCTGGCCCGCCAAGCAGCGCAACCGAATAGCCGCCCACGTTGGTTGCGGGATTGTTGGCCGCGCTGCCATTCCAGTTTCCCGCAGCCCCGTTGCGGAACCAGACGCGCTGGTGTAGCTCAGGTCGAGCGCGATGCAAATGCTGGCGCCGCTGGCGATGGCACCAATACCGGTCTGGCCGGTGCCGTTGATCGCAATGTTTCCGTTAGAGCAGTTAGACGCCCGCCCACCCTACTCCGCTTGCCGCCGTTGCCAGCGCGACGCCCCAGACGGTGCCTACGCCAACGACAGAGTTGGCGCTGGCGATGTGGTGTTGACGATCTCCCAGTAGTATTTGCCCGTCAGGAGCTTATCCACGCTGCGAACGCCGCCCGCAGACGCCGAGTTGGTGACGACAAGGTTCCCGCCACTCAGCGTGACGTTGAGCCGGTCGGTGGTTGACCAAGTGGTATTGGCCATCAGGAAATAACCTTCGGGCCGATCTGGACGTTGCTGACCCCGATTGCGCTCCACGCGAAACCGGTGGCCGGATCGGTGGTGTCGGTGCGCCAGACCCAGCCCCAGTTAGATGACAGGTTGGCAGAAGAGCGCCGCGACGGTGTTGGCCCTGCTCCTCAGTTGCACGGTGGCAAAACGGTTGGCGCTGTCGCTCTTCTGCATGAAACCGCGCGTGGTAACCGCAACGGTCGCGGTTGGCGTCGTGGACAGGGCGGCGATATTATAGAAGTCCTGATCGCCCACGTTGCTGTCGTAGACGTAGCTCGTGAGGCCGTCCTGTAGCGTTTCGTTGGTCATGTCGGCGTTGACTGTGACCACGATGCTGACGGAACCCGCGTTTGAGTTATTGCTCGCAACAACGGGCGAAGCCGTGGGAAACGCGGCATAGGTGACCCCCGTGCCAAGCCTGCCCGTTCCCGAAGAACCGTTCATGAAGGTCAGTGACACGTCATGAGCCAGCGCCCCACCAATACTGCACGCCTTTTGTAAGGGCGACGGGCGTGGCAAAGGTAAAGGTAACATTGCCCGTCACCGGATTGGTGACGACCGCTGATGTGCCAAGAACCGCTCCTGGATTATTGGCGTTATCAGCGAACAGAGCGCATTTTACATTGCCCGTAACTCCGGTGACGCTGACCAAGGTTATCGAGTTCGTCGTGCCGCCATAGTTGGTTGTAAATGGCGTGTAGAGATACTGCACGTTGTTCAACCCTACAGGCGTGACGTTTGGCTGCACAGCCGTGGTGGCATTTATCGACCGGGAAAACTGCGTGCTGGCATCAGACGCGCAGGCATTCTGGTATAACAACGAATATCTCCCACCCATGGCACCGCCGCCGTGTCGCTGCGCCACGGGACGTCATCAAAGGTGAAGGGGCTGGTTCCTCCTGGATTGGTATACAGCCCAACGGTCAGCCTGTTCGCGTAGGTGTTGGCGCCGGGCCGCGTGTTGATGTTAGTTGTCGAATGGTCATCCACCGTATTGCCGTTCTTGCGAACCTTGAAGCTGCCTGCGGTCGGGTGGATGACCACTTCGCACTCAAACGCGAACCATGTGCTTTGTGCCGATACAGCCCCGGTATATGTCGCCAGTGTCGTGCCGTTTGGTGTGGCCGAGGTCAGGATGATCGCGCCGTCGCTGCGAATGCACACACAGCATTGGTTGGTCACGCCATCACTTAACTGGAAATAAAAGCCCGGCGTATTGCTGCTGAACGTGGTGTTGTGCCGATAGGCGAAGACAATGTGATGCACGGTGTCATTGGAGCCGCTGTTCTTGAAGCATGAACAAAGAACTGGTAATTCCGCCATTTACCCCTGACTCCCGGCAAACCTACCCGCTACAAGCGTATATTGACCAGACGCTCCACCATCCCAGTAGCCAGACAGGGGGTCGTTTGCACTGGCGTAGCTGTCAAACCCATCGCCAAACACGTAGGCCATCAGACCCTCGTCGTTAAAATGGAGATGCCGATATCGCTCAAGAGGGCATCCTGGGCGGGGGCCACGACCTGGAGCACGTCGCCGATGGCCAGTGAACCGCCGGTTCCCGCCAGGGTGCAGGAGGTGTTGGAGAGCGGGCGTGACGGTCACGGTGCCAATCTGGGTGAAAGTGGTGCCCCCGGTGATCTTGTTGACCACGAAGACCGCGTTGGCGCTGGTCTTGGTAGCTGTCAAAGACGGTCGTCCCGGCCAAGGAGGCTGGAACATCCACCGCCATGGCCATCGGCACATTGACGATGGCCCCTGCCGAGGGCTTGCCCGCGAAGGGGAAGCTGATCGGCACTTGTCGCAAGGCAGCAGGGAGCATGGCATAGGTGATGGTGGGCAGCGCCAGCGCGTTGCCGACGACCCACTGGATTGAGTTGTTGTCGTTGTAGCCGATGAAAAGCTGCCCGCTTATGGTGTCCCACCACAGCATGCCCTGGCTGATCGGCGGCGGCGTCGCGGAGACGAAAGTGGTGCCGGAGTGCGCCGGTGGCGCCCACCGGACCCATCGGTCAGGTGGTCCGGTGGCTCCAGTGTCGCCGGTTTCGCCCTGCGGCCCTGATGGACCCATGCTGCCCGGCGGACCCACCGGACCCAGCATCCCCTGATCGCCCGGTGGACCCTGTGGGCCGGTGGCGCCGTCCGTCCCCGGTGGACCGGGGACGACGCTATCGCCCTCTCTCGCCCTTGGGTCCGCCCGCGACCTGGACGTCCACAAGAACGGGCAGCGGGCCGGGGTGACCACGTCGATGCGGCGCAACTGCCCGGAGGCGGCTACATCAACCGCCTGTTTCAGGACCTCAACGCTGATGCCATCAGCCATGGAGGACTCGGGCGCTAGGGGAGGGGCGGCGGGTTCGGCGGCAAGCTGAACGGAACGGGAGCAATACGTAAC
>ERZ1370068.5027-contig-4069_pt1 | contig 27501 bp, 44 predicted proteins | sample MGYA00561227_ERZ1370068 | MGnify/ENA primary metagenome ERZ1370068 (study PRJEB38410, sample SAMEA6850437) | metagenome | study: Metagenomic assessment of the ecological functions of the soil: analysis of the soil microbiota associated with the...
GCCACATTGTTTCTGCATGGCAATGACGGCAACATCCCGCTTGTGACGCTTGGGCTTTCCGTCATCATCGAAAATGCGCTGCTGTTTGCGTTTCGCGGCGATACAAGAACGATCGACGCGTCCTACGGCTTTGCCGTGGTGCCGGTTGCCGGCATGTTCATTTCGGTGCCGCGCATTGTCGGATTTGGCGGTGCCGTCGTCGTCGCGCTGCTGCTGTGGCTGCTGCTTGGCCGGACCGATACCGGCAAGGCCATTCGCGCGGCGGCAAAGGAGAAGCTCGGCGCGCAGCTGTGCGGCGTCGACGTCGCCCACATCTACGCGGTGACTTTCGGGTTGGGAGCCGCCTGCGTCGCCATCGCTGCCTGCCTGCTGATTCCGACCTATTACGTCAACCGCGCATGTCGGCAATGCCTTCGTGCTGATTGCGTTCACGACCGTCGTGCTGGGCGGCATGGGCTCGGATCCCGGCGCGCTGCTCGGCGGCCTGGTCGTCGGCGTGGTGGAGAGCCTGTGCGGGCTTTATCTCGGTGAATCCCTCGGCCAGATCGGCATTTTCCTGATGTTCATCCTGGTGCTGCTGTTTCGCCCGAGCGGCTTGTTGGGAGAACGCGCGTGAACGGCAGCGGCTTTTTCCAATTGTCGCCGCGGTCGCTGCGCTGGCCTGCATTCCGCTCATGATCGATTCCAACGTGGTGCTGAATTTCCTGGTGATGGCGCTGCTGCTGACGTTGGCCGGGCAGGGTTGGAATATCCTCGGCGGCTATGGCGGCCAATATTCCTTCGGCCACGCGGCGTTTTTCGGCACCGGCGCCTACGCCACCGCGATCCTGCAGACACGCTATGGATTCAATGCGTGGCCGGCTTTCGCCGCGGGCATCGCGGCGGGCGCCGGCGTTGGCGCCGCAATCGGCGTCCTGACCTTCCGTTCCGGGCTGCGCGGCTCCTACTTCGCGCTGGTTACGCTCGCTTTCGCCGAGGTGCTGCGCATCATCGCCAGCGTGGCGCCGATCACCGGCGCCGGCGTCGGTACGCTGATCAAACTCGATGTTGGCCCGCGCGCGCTCCAGTTTGCGAGCAGGGCTTCGTTCTATTGGCTCATCCTCGCGCTGGTGGCCATCGCGCTCGTCATTACGCGTTTGATCGCGCAATCGCGCTTCGGCGCGCAGCTCGTGGCGGTGCGTGAAAACGAAGATGCCGCACGCGCGCTTGGCGTCGATGCAACCCGCGTCAAGCTCGGTGCGATGACCGGTATCGGCGGCGATGGCGGCGGCCGCCGGCTGCTTTACGCGCAGTATTTTTTGTTCATTGATGCCCCGATCGCCTACGGTCCCTGGATTTCCGTCGAGGCGCTGCTGGCGCCGATCATCGGCGGGGTCGGGACCGTGTTCGGGCCGTTGCTCGGCGCGCTCCTGATCAAGACGCTCAGCGAGGCCGGCCAAGCTTGTGACCGGGGATGCGCCGGGCCTTGATCTCGTGATCTACGGCGTCGTTCTGATCGTGGTCGTTGCCTTCGCGCCACGCGGGCTCGCCGGCGTCGTTGCTGGCGTCCGTACATGGCTGGCGCCGCCGCGAAAGCCCGGCGCGGGAGTCGACGTCGCATGAATGATCGGATATTAGCGGTCGAAGGCGTCTCCAAGCGGTTTGGTGGCTTGCAGGCCGTGCGCGACGCCTCGCTCACGGTCGACGCCGGCCGCATCACCGCCGTGATCGGGCCGAATGGCGCGGGCAAGACCACCTTGTTCGCGATGATCACCGGCTTCCAGACGCCGACCGGCGGGCGCATCCTCTACAACGGCTCTGACGTGACCGGCTGGCCTGCGCATCGGCTGGCGATGCGGGGCATGGCGCGCACCTTCCAGATCGTGCAGCCGTTCGCCGGTCTCACGGTGCTGGAAAACGTCGCGGTCGGCGCGCATCTGCATATCGCGGACGCGCCGCGGCGCTGGCCGCGGCCAACGAGATCGCGAGGCTGGTCGGGCTCGAACATGTCCTGCAACAATCGGCCGCGACCCTGACCGTGGCGGGCCGCAAACGGCTGGAGCTTGCCCGCGCGCTGGCGACGTCGCCGAAGCTGCTGCTACTCGACGAGGTGCTGGCCGGGCTCAACCCGTCGGAAATTCGCGACATGGTGCCGATCATCCGCGCCATTCGCGAACGCGGCGTGACCGTCATGATGATCGAGCACGTCATGCAGGCGGTAATGAGTCTCCGCCGAGCACATCTACGTGCTGGTCGAAGGCCACGTCATCGCGCAGGCCGCCGGCCGCCATCGTCGCCGATCCCAGGGTGATCGAGGCCTATCTCGGCGCCGGCGCCGCGGCCAGGCTTGCGGGAGGCGCCCATGGCCGATAAGGCGCTGCTCAGCGTGCGAGGTCTGCACGCCGGCTACGGCGAGGTTGAAATCCTGCGTGGCATCGATCTCATGGTCGGCGCCGGTGACATCGTGGCCGTGCTCGGCTCCAATGGCGCCGGAAAATCCACGCTCAACATGACGATTTCCGGGCTGGTTGCCGCGCGCCAGGGTTCAATCGAGTTCGATGGCCGCTCTATCCAAAACGCCGATCCGGCCGAGATCGTCGCCGCCGGCCTGGTGCATGTTCCGGAAGGCCGCCGCATCTTTCCCAATCTGTCGGTCGCCGAAAATCTCGATCTCGGCAGCTATCGCCGAGCGTCGGCGCAGCGCGATACGAACCGCAAGCGGGTTTTTTCGATGTTTCCCCGGCTGCGCGAACGCGCGGCGCAGCGCGCCGGCACGCTTTCGGGCGGCGAGCAGCAGATGCTGGCGATCGGCCGCGGCCTGATGGCTGAGCCCAAGCTACTGATCCTGATGAGCCTTCGCTCGGTCTTTCGCCGTTATTGGTCGAGGAAATGTTCGCCATGATCCTGCGACTCAACAGGGACGGCCTCGCGGTGCTGCTGGTCGAGCAGAACGTCGTCCAGAGCCTCGATATCGTTCGCCGCGCCTATGTTCTCGAAAACGGCAGCTTTGTGATGTCGGGCAGCGCCGCCGATATTCGTTCCAACGCCGATCTCAAGCGCGCTTTTCTCGGATTATGATCATGAACCAATCCAGCGCCCTGCGCTCACGCCTTTCGAAGCCGCCGATCGTCATCGCTCCCGGCATCTACGATCCGCTCACGGCCTTGCTCGCAACGCAAGCCGGCTTCCATTCGCTTTATATATCGGGTGCGGCGATTGCCTATACCCGGCTGGGGCGGCTGGACATCGGGCTTGTCAGCGTCTCCGAGGTGATCGAAACGGTTGCCCTGATTCACGATCGGGTCGACGCTGATCTGATCGTCGACGCCGACAATGGTTATGGCAACGCACTCAACGTCGAGCGCACCGGTGCGGCTGCTCGAGAAGGCGGGCGCGCGCGCAATCCAGATCGAGGACCAGAGCTTTCCCAAACGCTGCGGACATCTCGACGGGAAATCATTGATCCCGGCTGCTGAAATGGCCGGCAAGATCATGGCCGCGGTCGATGCCCGCCACTCCAGGGACACCCTGATCATTGCCCGCACCGATGCGGTGGCGGTCGAAGGTTTGACCGCGCGATCGAACGCGCGGTGCTTTACCGCGACGCCGGCGCTGATCTGCTGTTCGTCGAGGCGCCGAAGGCGCGCGAGGATCTCGCCGACATCGTCAAGCAGGTCGGCCGCGCCGTGCCGCTGGTCGCCAATATGGTCGAGGGCGGCAAGACACCCATGCTGTCGGGAGCCGAACTCGAAGCGCCTCGGCTTCTCGCTGGTTATCTTCCCGGGCGGCATCGTGCGCACGCTGGCCAAGACGGCGACCGAATATTACGCCTCGCTCGCCACCCACGGCAGCACACAGCCGTTCCGCGACCGCATGTTCGATTTCGACAAACTCAACAGCCTGATCGGTACGCCCGAAATGATCGAGCGCGGCAGGCGTCTTGGCACCAACGAGGCGGAGCAGGATCAATGAGTGATATCGATCCTATCCTGCTTGCGGTGCTCAATGGCCGCCTGGTCCAGATCGCCGACGAGATGGATGCGACGCTTGTATCGCTCGGCGTTCAATCCGATCATCGCCGAGGCCCACGACGCCTGCCACGGCCTTTACCACGCACAAACCGGCGCTACGCTGGTGCAGGGTACGACTGGCTTGCCGATCTTTGTCGGCGCGATGGCCTTCGCGGTGAAGGCCGTGATCGACAAGGCCAGCGCGGACGGCAATCTGGAGGCTGGCGACACCTATCTTTCAACGACCCCTATGACGGCGGCACCCACCTCAACGATTTTCGCCTGGTGCGGCCGCTGTTCTGGAACGGCAAATTGTTCGCATGGCTGGCTTCGGTCGGCCACTGGCTCGACGTCGGCGGCAACGTGCCAGGAAATTTCAACGCCAAGGCGACCGAAAGCTTCCAGGAGGGGTTCCGCGTTCCGCCGGTGAAGCTGGCCCGAGCCGGCGTGATCCAGCAGGACATCATCGACATTCTGGCAGCCAATTCGCGGGTACCGAAGTCGAACTGGGGCGATCTCAACGGCCAGCTCAATGCGCTCGATCTGGGCGAAAGGCGGGTGCAGGCCTTGCTCGAGGACTATGGGGAGGAACCGGTCGCCTCGGCGCTCGATCTCCTGACCGCGCGTGCTGAAAAGCTGATGCGCGCCAATATCGCCAACCTGCCCGACGGTACTTACTCGTACGACGATTTTCTCGACAATGACGGCATCACCGATGTGCCGCTGAGCATCGCGCTCGATCTGGTCATTTCCGGCGACACGATGCGGCTCGACTTCTCGCGCTCGTCGCCGCCCTGCGACGGCCCGCTCAATATTGCGCTCTCCACCACGGTCGCCTGCTGCTATGTCGCGCTGCAAGCACATCTTCACCGACGTGCCGGCCAATGCCGGCTGCCTGGCGCCGATCGAATTCGTGATTCCCGAACACCACGCTGCTCGCCGTCTCGGCGCCGCGGCCGGTCGGCGGCTACACCGAGACGATCCTGCGCGTCATCGACACGGTGTTCGGCGCGTTTGCCAAAGTCGCCCCGCAACGCGCCAACGGCATCGCCGTTTGCCACCATCAACGCGCTGTCGCTTTCCGGCTGGCGCGAGCACGGCCGGCGCTGGGTGATGTTCTGCTTCTTCGGCGGCGGCCTGGGCGGCAATCCGGAGACCGATGGATTGAATCACGGCAACAACCCGATCTCGACCGCCACCATTCCGCCGGCGGAAATCCTGGAGTCGCTGTATCCGGTGATGTTCACGCAATGGGCGCTGCGCCCGGATTCCGGCGGTCCCGGTTTCAGCCGCGGCGGCCTCGGCGCGATCTATGAAATCGAAGCGCTGGCGGACGGCGCCACCGACGTATCGCTGCTGGGCGAGCGGGGTAAATTCCCGCCGTTCGGCGTCAACGGCGGCAGGAGCGCCGCGCTCAACCGCTTCGTTTATCAGACCGACAGCGGCGAGCGCACCCCGCCGCTGGTCAGCAAGGTCACCGATATCAGGATCGTCGCAGGCCAGCACGTACGCCTGGAGACGCCGGGAGGCGGAGGATTCGGCGATCCCATGACGCGGGATCCGGTCCGTGTCGGTCGCGATGTCAATCTCGGTTACGTCACGAAGGCGGCTGCGCGTAACGAATACGGAGTAGTCATCGGTGAAAATGGCGCGGTCGATACCGCGGCGACGGCGGCTCTGAGAAGTGGAGCCGGCCAATGAAGGTTTCGAGCATTCTGGGCGTCGACGTCGGCGGGACCTTTACCAGACCTTTTGCTGTCTCGACGCGGAAACCATGGCCTTTCGTACCGCCAAGGTTCCTCGCAGCGCGGCGATGAGTCGGCTGGATTCATGCAGGGCATTGCCGCGGTTGGTTTGGGGGTCAACATCGGCTCGATCGTGCATGGCACCACCGTCGGCACCAATACGCTGCTGGAACGGCGCGGGCCGAAGATTGGCGTGATCACGACCTGCGGCTTCCGCGACGTCCTCGAGATGCGCCGGCGCGACCGGCGGCGAACCTGGGGCTTGTGGGGTGATTTCACGCCGATCGTCGATCGCGATCTCCGCGTCGAAGTGGATGAGCGGACGCTCGCCGACGGCAGCATTCGCCAGCCGGTCGATGAAGCGGCCGTTCGTAAGGCTGCGCTGGCTGCTGCGCCAGCGCGGCGCCGAGGCGCTGGCGATCATCTTCATCAACTCCTACGCCAATCCCGACAACGAGCGAACGGCGCTTGTCGCTGCGAAATCCGTCTGGGACAATGAGTTCGTTTCCGCCTCGCACCAGGTGCTGCCTGAAATTCGCGAATTCGAACGCTCCTCTACCACGGCGCTCAACAGCTATCTGCAGCCGGTGGTCAGCGGCTATCTCGGCAAGCTCGAGCAAGCGCTCGCTCGGCAACGCTTCGAGGGACAATTCTACATCGTGCAGTCGAATGGCGGGGTGATGTCGACCGCGACCGCGCGGCGCTTTCCGGTCCGCACGGCCCTGTCGGGGCCGGCGGCCGGCGTGATCGCGGCCGCGACCATCGCGCGTCAAGCCGGTTACGAAAATGCGATCACCTGCGATCTCGGCGGCACCTCGTTCGACGTCTCCGTTATCGTCGGCGGCAAGGCCTCGCTTGCGGCGCAAACCACGATCGATTTCGGGCTGGTCATTCGCACGCCGATGATCGAGATCACCACCATCGGCGCCGGCGGCGGCTCGATCGCCTCGGTCGATCGCGGCGGGCTGTTGCAGGTGGGGCCGGAAAGCGCCGGTTCGATGCCGGGCCCGGCCTGCTACGGCCAGGGCAATGCAGCGTCCGACCCTGACGGATGCGCATGTGGTGCTCGGCCGCATCAACGCGGACAAACCAATCGGCGGCAAGCTTGCAAGTCTCGATGCCGAGGCCGCCGCGCGCGGCGATCATGGCTCATGTCGGCGCAACCGCTCGGCATCGATCTGCTGACGGCGGCTGAGGCCATCGTGCGGGTCGCCGACGCCCGCATGGCCGGCGCGATCCGGCTGGTATCGATCGAGCGCGGTCACGATCCGGCGAAGTTCGTCGCGCGTGCCGTTCGGCGGCGGTGGCGCGCTGCATGTCAGTGCGCATTATCAATGAGATCGGTCTGGAAGTCGCGTTGGTGCCGCGGTTTCCCGGAGTCACCTCTGCGCTTGGCTGCGTCATCGCCGATCTTCGCCATGATCAGGTGCAGACACTAAATCTTCTGCTTGACGACTTGACATGCTGCTGCACTCGACCGCCGTATGGTCGCGGCAGGCGAGGAGGTTCGCGCGGTGGTGAGCTCTGCCGGCGCCATGATCGAGCGGATCGATCTAACTTTCGAGTTCGACATGCATTATGTCGGACAGACCCACACCGTCGCGGTACCGGTTCCGGTCATACTGCAGGACGGTACTACCGGCATTACCTCCGCAGTCATCAAGTCGGCTTTCGAAACCGCCTATGCGGCGTCATTCAGTCGCCTGCTGTCCGGACTGCCGATCCGCATCGTGTCGCTACGAAGTGCAGGCTATCGGCCGCCGCCCGGCGCTGGACCTTTCGGCCTTCGCGCCGGGGCCGGCAAGCCACGGTCGAAAAGGCGAAACGGGGTACGCGTCCGGTATGGATCGAGGGCGCCTGGCTCGACACCCGGATATGGTCGCGGCTCGATCTACCGGTCGGCGCGATCGTTGAAGCGCCCGCCATTCTGGAACAGCCCGACGCGACGATCTACATCGAACCGGGCCTGCGCGGTCGGGTCGATAAACTGGGAAATCTCATCGTTGAACGGGTCTCCAAATGATGGCGTCATCCGCGCTCCTGCTGCTCGACCTCCAGAACGATTTTCTGCATTCGAACGGCGCCTATGGTCGTGCTGGCCAGAGCAGTCCGGATATCGCGGCGCTGCCGGCCAGGCTCAAGCCGCTCACCGATCTGTTGCGCAAGGAAGGCGGCCTGATCGGCGCGACCTTGTTTACCCTGGTGCCGGGCAAGGGCGGCGAGCCGATGATTTCGCCACATCTGAAGATGCTGCGACCGTTCCTGGCCAAGGGCGATTTCGCACCGGGCAGCTGGGGTCAGGCGCTGGTCGATGAGTTGCAGCCAGCGGATTTTTCGGTTGAGAAGATCGCCTTCTCGGCCTTCTACATGACGCGATTGGAGTGGAAGTGCGCAAGCATGACGTCAAGAAATTGTATTGTGCCGGTATTGTCACCAACGGAGGCGTTGCATCGACCGTGCGTGACGCACACGTCCGGGATTTCGACGTCATCGTGCTGGAAGATGGCTGCGCGGCTTTTTCGAAGGATGTGCACCGGGCCGCCATCGAAGGGCTGCGGCCGGTCGCAAGGATCGCAACCATTGACGAGGCGATGCAGGAATTCGCGATATCATGAGCAGGATCAAACCGGTCTCTAGCGTCACCCTCGACGCGCAGGTGCCGTTGTTGATCATCGGCGCCGGCGCTGCCGGCTTGTGCGCCGCGCTGGCGGCGAAGGAAGCGGGCGCCGAGCCCTGGTGATCGAACGTGACGCGGTTCCGGCGGGATCGACGTCGTTGTCGGCCGGGCTCATTCCGGCCGCCGGTACGCTTTCAGCGGGCCAGGGGCATTGCTGACAGTCCGCAGCTGTTCGCCGCCGATATCCAGCGCAAAGCAAAAAGCGAAGTGGATGCGGCCGTCGTAGATGCGGTCGCACAGGGTGCCGGGCCACTGATCGAATGGTTGGCCGATCGTCACGGCCTGCCGTTCGATGTGATCGACAATTTCAACTACCCCGGCCATACCGCCTTGCGTATGCACGGCTTGCCCACGCGCACGGGATCGGAGTTGATCAACCAGCTGCGCAGCGTGACCGAATCCAGCGGCATTTCCATTGTCTGCGAGCGCCTGGCAGAAACGCTCCTGATCGAGCCTGGCGGCCGGGTTTGTGGCGTGGAAATCCTTCGCGGCGACGGCGCCCGCGAGCGCATCGGTTGCGAGGCGCTGATCCTGGCCTGCAACGGTTACGGCGGCAATCCCGATCTTGTCCGAAGCTATATCCCGGAGATGGCAAACGCCCTCTATTTCGGCCATCCTGGAAATCGCGGCGATGCCATCCAGTGGGGTGAGGCGCTCGGCGCGCAACCGGCTCACCTCGGTGCCTATCAAGGCCACGGGTCGGTGGCGACGCCGCATAATATCCTGATCACCTGGGCAGTGATCATGCAGGGCGGCTTTCAGGTCAACACCGAGGGCCGCCGCTTCTGCGACGAGTTCACGGGGCTATTCCGAACAGGCGGCCGAGGTGCTTCGTCAGCCGGGCGGCATCGCCTGGAGCGTATTCGACGCCCGCATCGCCGCCGTGGCGCGGCAGTTCGAGATTTTCGGAATGCCGAACGAAGCGGTGCGATCGAGATGCGCCAAAGCGTACAAGCCCTTGCGGATGCAATGCGCGTACCGCGGGAAGCCTTCGCGGCGGAGTTGAGCGAAACCGAAGCGCTCAAGACGTGCGCTGGGCGCGATCGGTATGGACGTCAGTTTGCGCCTGGGCAGCATTTCGCGCCGCCATTCCATGCGGTCAAGGTCACAGGCGCGTTGTTTCATACCCAGGGCGGTCTCCTGATTGATGCTGTCTGCCGGGTAAAGCGCAAGGACGATACCGTTATCCCGAATCTGTTTGCGGCCGGTGGCGCTGCAGTTGGCGTATCGGGTTCGACGGCGGCGGGTTATCTGTCGGGAAATGGCCTTTTGACCGCAACCGTCCTTGGCCGTTTGGCGGGGCAAGCAGCCGCTCAGTTGGTGCGCTGACAGCGGGTCGTCCTGCTTTCCTAAGCGCTCATCGGGCTTCAGCAATATCACCGACAGAAGCTTCCGACGCTGCCGCAGGATTCGGATCGGCCCTGGCGACGTCGGCTGCATCCGGCAGCCGCTGCTCGCCGTCGACGAGGTTGATGAACATACGATGGTCCGTGGTCGCGTTTCTGAGTGAATGAAGTGGTCCATGACGTCGCCGCGCCCGATCGGCGAAGTGCTGCACCTCTCCGCCTGGTCCCTTGAGAGCGGTCACCTCCATGCAGCTATCGTCGTCGAGATGGACGTGTAGCTAATGCAAAAAGGCCCAGCAATGCTGCCGGGCCTTTCTTATTGTTGTGCTCTGAACGGTTGGAGTTAGAAGTCCATACCTCCCATGCCACCCATGCCGCCGCCCGGAGGCATGCCGCCACCGCCGGCGTTCTTCTTCGGCACTTCGGCCACCATGGCTTCCGTGGTGATCAGGAGAGCCGCGACGGACGCTGCGTTCTGGATCGCCACACGAACCACCTTGGTCGGGTCGATGATGCCCTTGGAGATCAGGTTGACGTATTCGCCGGTCTGCGAGTCGAAGCCGTAGGAATATTGATCCTTCTCGAGGATCTTGCCGACGATCACCGAACCGTCTTCGCCAGCATTGATGGCGATTTGGCGGGCTGGATACGACAACGCCTTGCGGACGATTTCGACGCCGGTCTTCTGGTCGTCGTTCTTGGTGCGAAGTCCCTTGAGATGCTGGGAGGCGCGCAGCAGGGCGACGCCGCCGCCCGGCACGATGCCTTCCTCAACCGCCGCACGGGTCGCATGCATCGCGTCATCCACGCGATCCTTGCGCTCCTTCACCTCGACTTCGGTCGCGCCGCCGACGCGGATCACCGCGACGCCGCCCGCGAGCTTGGCCAGACGCTCCTGCAGCTTCTCACGGTCGTAGTCCGAGGTGGTTTCCTCGATCTGCGCCTTGATCTGGCTGAACGCGCGCCTCGATGTCGGCCTTCTTGCCGGCGCCGCTGACGATGGTGGTGTTTTCCTTGTCGATCATCACCTTCTTGGCGCGACCGAGCATGGAGAGCGTGACGTTCTCGAGCTTGATGCCGAGATCTTCCGAGATCGCCTGACCACCGGTCAGAACCGCGATGTCCTGCAGCATGGCCTTGCGGCGATCGCCGAAGCCCGGAGCCTTGACGGCGGCAACCTTCAGGCCACCACGCAGACGGTTGACGACGAGGGTGGCGAGCGCTTCGCCTTCGACGTCTTCCGCGATAATCACAAGCGGCTTGCCGCTCTGCACCACGGCTTCGAGCAAGGGAAGCAATTCATTCAACTGAGATAGCTTCTTTTCGTTGATGAGGACGTAGGCATCTTCCATTTCAACGCGCATCTTGTCGGCGTTGGTGACGAAGTAGGGTGAGATGTAGCCGCGGTCGAACTGCATGCCCTCGACGACCTCGAGTTCGGTCTCGAGCGACTTGGCTTCTTCAACCGTGATGACGCCCTCGTTGCCGACCTTCTTCATGGCGTCGGAGAGGAACTTGCCGATCTCGGCGTCGCCGTTGGAGGAGATGGTGCCGACCTGGGCGATTTCCTCGTTCGAGGTGACCTTCTTGGAGTTCTTGACGAGGTCGGCGACCACGGCTTCCACCGCCATGTCGATACCGCGCTTCAGATCCATCGGGTTCATGCCGGCGGCAACCGACTTGGCGCCTTCTCGGACGATCGCAGCCGCGAGAACGGTCGCGGTGGTGGTGCCGTCGCCGGCAGCGTCTGCCGACTTGGAGGCGACTTCGCGCACCATCTGCGCGCCCATGTTCTCGAACTTGTCGTCGAGTTCGATTTCCTTGGCGACGGTGACGCCGTCCTTGGTGATGCGGGGAGCGCCGAACGACTTGTCGAGCACGACGTTGCGGCCCTTGGGGCCGAGCGTCACCTTGACCGCGTTGTTGAGAATTTCAACGCCGCGCAGCATCCTGTCGCGGGCGTCGACGCCGAATTTGACTTCTTTGGCTGACATAATGATCTCCGTTTGAAACTGATCCTCATCCGGAGGAGCCCGGAGGGCGTCTCGAAGGATGAGATGAGTTGAGCTTGGAGCTCATCCTTCGAGATGCCGGCTGCGCCGGCTCCTCAGGATGAGGGAGCGGGTGCGGTTAGGCGGCCTTCTTCTTGGCAGCCGGAACGTCGGTTAGGACGCCCATGATGTCGCTTTCCTTCATGATCAACAGCTCCTGGCCGTCGATCTTGACTTCGGTGCCGGACCATTTGCCGAACAGCACGCGGTCGCCAACCTTGAGGTCGATCGGGATCAGTTTGCCAGCTTCGTCGCGGCCACCCGGGCCCACGGCGACGATTTCGCCCTGCGAGGGCTTTTCCTTGGCACTGTCCGGAATGATGATGCCGCCTGCGGTTTTATCTTCGGCATCGATGCGTTTGACCACGACACGGTCGTGGAGCGGACGGAATTTCATGCGGTCCTCCTTGGCTTTTGTGATTTTCTGGATTGGCAGTCGCAATGCGCGAGTGCTAGCCGCTCCTCACATAAGCTTGTGACACTGGGGCGCAAGGGCTTCGGCCCACGATGTTTGGCCGCGACTTGAGTTTCTGGAGGAGGGCGACTGCTAGCAGGTGAAGCAACATGCTGCTAGCGCGTTGATTGCTATGACCTATTGAACGTTTTCCTTTTTGGCGAATTGAGAATCACGCATTACTCTTCAGATGGGCTGGAGGTTGGCATGGCCGAGAAAGATGCGGTTTCCAAGGATTTCAGGAAGCAGGTCTTAGGCTACGGACTGACAACAGCGGAAATCGTTTACCGCCGTCCGGATCGGCGCTGGCTGCTGCAAACTTACGTTTGGCAGGACTACGATATGTTTCCGGATTTCCCGGCGTTGAAGGATTTCCTCGCGTTTTGGGAAACAAAGCTCGAAGGTCCGCTGTTTGCGGTCACCGTCGCGCACTCCAAACTGATCAAGCCTGCCGAACTACGCGCCGTGGACGGAGTCTTTCGGCTGCATTAACGCGAGGGCGCAGAGCTTTGGGGTGATCTCTGTCGCTCATGCGCAAAATGCTTTCGGGAAATTTACTCTCTTCACGCCGGCCAATTCAGCGAGATCGCAATCCCGCATTCTCTGTTCGCCAGCCCAGACGAAGTGATCGAATAATTCTAATTATTTGCTGCAGGCAAGAGTCATGACTGGCGCTTGGCGGATGTCGAACCGCCGCTCTGCTAGGTCTGCTACTGCGGGTAAAACTGACATCGGCAGAGTTTGCCGGCTAGCCGACCACTTCCAATTAGCCTGCCTCAATCGAAGCCATGGCCTGAAATGGCCCGCCGCCTGGGGCCGACTACAATGGACCTATCATGCCATTCATGCTTTTGTTTGGAACGGCCTTTCAGTTGGAGAGACTAGAATTTGGATCCTACTTCGAACGTTGCGGCCGGAACATCTCTGCAAGACGTGATCGAGCGAATTGGCTCGGAACATGTTGAGCGGCGACTGAAAATTGAAGCCGAGCATGAGGCCCAGCTGTTTGGCCAGGGACTGATCTTTTTCAATCTCGAAAACTGGTACTTAGCACCGTGGATTGTCAGAACTGCGCTGAAGCTGACTGGACTTTATGGCCGTGCGCGTCAAAACGCTGACCACGTCGTTGTCAAAAAACATAACATGGCTTTCGCTAATCTTCCCCGGCATTTCACAATTTCACTATCCTTCACATCAGCGATCTGCATGCCGACATAAGTGTAGGCGCGATGCGGCATCTGGTTAGCGTGGTCGGCGGCCTTCACTACGACATTTGCGTCTTAACCGGCGACTATCGCGGCAAGACATATGGTCCATTCGAAAAAGTCTAGAAATCATCAACGAACTGCAGGCCCAATTGAAGGGACCGGTTTATGGGGTGCTTGGTAACCACGACAGCATCCGCATGGCCCCTTCAATGGAAGCCATGGGGATCTGCATGCTATTCAACGAGTGCGAACCGATTGTTCGTGATGGACAACGTATTTTCTTGGCCGGCGTTGACGATCCGCATTTCTATCGGGCGAGACGACATTGAGAGAGCCGCGTCGCAAATTCCTTCAGATGCCTTTTCGATTCTGTTGGCGCACACGCCGGAAGTTTACGATCGAGCGATGAGCGCCAGATTCGATCTCATGTTATGCGGGCACACCACGGAGGTCAGCTTTGCCTGCCCGGTGGAATTCCGATCAAGCTGGAGGCCGCATTACCTAGATTCATGGGCGCTGGACCATGGCGCCATGGTGCTATGGTCGGATATACCTCGGTGGGCGCCGGCACGAGCCTTCTGCCCGTGCGCTTAAACTGCCCGCCGGAGATAACTCTGCATACCTTGCGCGATGGGCAGCAGCTCTAGCTCACGAGCAATCCGTGGCAGAAAGCAAAATGCGGTATCAAAATATCCCGCCGCGGTATCAAATCAGAGCCAGCCGCGGCAGAAATCAGGCGTGACGAGTCTCACGGCGCCTTCGATTGGTACCGTGAAGGCTGCTCCGTCGGTGGTCGCGGTATCAATCTAGGGCACACATATAGTTTGCCATAAGGCGTAGCCCGTACCGATCGATTAGGTGGTGAGCGAAGGCGCCATCGAAGTGCTGTAGCAAGCGAGCCACCGGAGTTGGGTCTTTCAAAATTGGCAAGCCGATGTGGCGGTGTCAGCTACGGGCAAAGCGGACATCCTGATTGTGCGCGCCCGGGCCCGAAAATGACCCAGAGCAGTCATCAGGCTGCAGCGATTAGCGCGCGAAACTCACGCCGAGGCGCAGCGCTGTAAGGTCGCTCACCTATGAAACATATCACATCCGCCCCGGTCGCCGCGTGCTAGGCTTTTTGTAAGCGGATACCTCATCGTGGAGGTGCAGCCTTGCAAAAAGATCATCCGACCAAGCGCGCAATCGTCATCGGTGCCAGCATGGGCGGTCTGCTAGCGGCTCGGGTCCTGGCCGATTACTACGGCGAAGTGACCGTCGTCGAACGCGATGCGCTCCCAGAAGTGTATGAGCCCAGGAAGGGCGTTCCGCAAGGACGGCATGCGCACGGCCTACTTGCCCGCGGACGCGAGGTGCTCGAGCAGTTGTTTCCGGGCTTCACCGAAGAAATGGTCGCGCAAGGCGCTACCTCCGGCGACATCGTCGACAAAGTTCTTTGGTTCAACCACGGTTTCTATTTGTGCAACTCACCCAGCAAACTGTTCGGGCTCGCAATCAGCCGACCGATGCTGGAGGGTAACGTGCGGCGCCGGCTGCTGCAACTTCCGAACGTTCGATTGCGGGAGCGCTGTGCTGTAGTGGAGCCCACGTTCGATCGGGCTCAGGGCCGGGTGACGGGTGTTAGGGTTCAATCCCAAGGCAGCTCGCAGGGCGCCAGATGATGAATGCCGACTTTGTGGTCGATGCAAGCGGGCGCGGCTCGTCCAGCCCGGCCTGGCTGGACGCATGGGGCTACCCCAAGCCGCGGGAGGAGCTGATCAAGATCAATCTCGGTTACGTGACCCGGCAATACCGTCGGCTGCCAGAACATTTGCGTGGTAAGTCTGGCGCAATCATCGCAGCTTGCCCGCCGGATTGGCGCTTTGGCGTTATTCTTTCGCAGGAAGGTGACCGCTGGATCGTAACCTTGGGAGGCTACTCGGGCGACCACGCCCCCACGGATGATAACGGTTTTGTCGACTTCGCGCGAAGCTTGCAAAAGCCCGAGATATTCGACCTTGTCAGGGTTGCGCAGCCACTTTGCCCGCTGATGCCCTACCAGTTCAGTGCAAACCTGCGCCGCCGCTACGAGAGCTTTCCCGCTTCCCGGCGGGCTTTCTGGTGTTTGGCGATGCCTTGTGCAGCTTCAATCCGGTTTACGGTCAGGGGATGACCGTTGCCTGCATGGGATCGCTGGCCTTGCGCGAATGCCTGGCGGCCGGCACGCAGGAAATCGCTGGACGTTTCCTTCGGGCAGCCAGCCAGCTCATCGATATTCCGTGGCAAATTGCCGTCGGTAGCGATCTTCAACACCCGCGTGTCGAAGGCAAGCGCACGACTAAGGTACGCTTCATCAACTGGTACATTGCAAAACTCTATCGCGCTGCCCAGGATGATGCAGTGCTGGCCAGTAGGTTTCTAGAGGTGGCAAATCTGATGCGGCAGCCTGCAGCGTTGTTCGATCCGCAGATTGCATTTCGGGTGTGGAAAGGAAATCGGGCGCCGGCCCGAATGATCACGATCCCCGCGGAAGGACAACTTAGTCGGTTCCGCAAATGTGAACCCGTCACAGACCGGCGATAGCGTCTAATGGGGATTCGGGTCGGCCATTGGCGGCTTCTTCCATAACAACGGATGGGCGATGACCGCAAATGGCAGATAGTAGCCAGGTACGGAACACACGCTGAGCTGCTACTTGCGTTTTGGGCCTCAATCGGTTTTAAGCCCGGTGACTTCATGACCACCACGGTATGAACGAGAAGCGATCTGCGCAGCTTTGCCGCGTCTTAAACAGAGTGACGCATCCCCCGGTAGCTCATGCGCTTTAAAACTCTTCTGAGCCTCCACAAAGGAATCCACATGGCCAAGATGACCAAAAATCAGTTGATTGATGCAATTGCAGAAGGAACCCAGGTTTCCAAAGGAGACGTAAAGGCCGTCATCGAGCAGATGGCGATTGTAGGCTATAAGGAACTGAATGAATCCGGCGAGTTCGTCATTCCTGGCTTCGCTAAAATGTCGGTCGTGAACAAGCCTGCTACTGAAGCCCGCAGCGGTGTAAATCCTTTCACGAAAGAGCCTATGGAGTTCGCGGCCAAGCCAGCCAGCAAGTCGGTCAAGGCGTCACCTCTGAAGGTTGCTAAAGACGCTGTTTGAAGCGGACGGGTTGTTAAGGCGTGTTCGTTCGCCTGAACTGTGGGTAATTCCATCACACCCTAGACAGGTACCCCCACCTGCCCACTATTGGCCACAGAGACGGAATCTCTGGAGGGCCTAGGGGGACAGTCTCGCAAAGGCCATGCGGTGTAATGCCCGCGTGGCCTTTTGTCTTTATTTGTATGAACGTAAAATAGGGACCCTGGAACGGCCGCTTCTGGGCGCGAAGCGGACATTCGATCAGAGCGCCGAGCGTCGCTTAGTAGCTCGATTTTTGAAGCAATTAGCAGAGAAGACTTAGCCAGCAATCGAAAAATACTACCACGATATGCGGGTAGTGTTTCGCGATTTGGCAGATCGACCACCTTGTAGCCGACATGCTAAGGACCGCTCTTGGGCGGTGATCGCGGGACGATCAGTTCAAGCCGGCTTCTATCGGTCCCAATCGACTCGATCAGATCCTGCGAGAGTTGAAACAGCAGCGCATGCCAGGCGCTCCTTGTCGGCGTTGGTGAAATTCTTGAACAGCTGGGCCTGGCGCTGCAGCGACACCTCCATCAGCCGAGCTGACAGTTTCTTTCCCTCTGGCGTGAGTTTGGCGATCGCGGCGCGGCCACGCGTCCGGGTCTGCGTGACTGAAATCAGTTTACGTTCCTCAAGCAGCACCAGGCTGCGGCTGACGGCGGCCTTATCCAGATCGGCGGCGGCGGACAATTCGCCGACATTGAGGGCTTCGGTGCTCCTGAGCACTATCAGCAGCCGCCATTCCGCCATGCCGAGGTCGAAGGCGGCGCGGTAATAGGCGCTGGCGCTGCGGGTGAACCGCAGTCCGATGCCGACCAGCAGTACCGTAATGTGCTGCTGCGCCAGCAACCCTGCGATCGGCTGACCGGGCGATACATCGTCGGTCGGCACCGTCGCCACGAGGTTTTGCCCTGGTTTTAGCGAGGGTACATGGTCAAGATCTCCGGGTTCCGCATGTCGGCCGCCTTGGAGGTTGAAGCACAAACCCGGGGAGCTCGGTTCCCGGCGCATTGATCTGGATCAATTCAATTGACACATCATTTATTGATGCGTCAATATAAGCCGATCGCGCTTCGCCAACCGGACAGCAAACAGAGACGAGTTCATGGCGGCAGGGCGCCCGTCAGCCGATATCGATCACCCTTCGACCTACGCCGGCGCGATCGATTGCGATTTGCATCCGGCGTTGCCCGGGCATGCATGTGCTGTTGCCCTATCTTGACGATTACTGGCGCGAAATGGTCTCTGGTTCGCGCGCTCGACCGTCTCAATCTAAGTCTGACCAGCTATCCGCAGAACGCGCCGCTTGTCGTGCCGCCCCGACTGGAAGCTCGAGGGGACCGCCAAGCCCGGCTCGTCGCTCGAGGCGATGCAAAGCCATGTGCTCGATCGCTACCAGCCTCGGTTCGGCATTCTGAACTGCCTCTACGGTGCACAGGTGATGCACAGCGAGGACATGGCGGCGGTGTTCTGCCGCGCCACCAACGACTGGATCCGCGACGAATGGCTCAACCGCGACCCGCGATTGCGGGCGTCGATCGTGATCCCGGCCCACAACACCGAACTCGCGGTCGCGGAAATCGAACGCCGGGCCGCGCGATCCGCGCTTCGTACAGGTGCTGATGCTGGTGTCCGGCGAAGTCACGCTGGGCCGGCGCCAGCTCTGGCCGATTTACCAGGCGGCCGAGCGGCTCGGCCTGCCGATCGGGGTTCACGCCGGCAGCGCCTATCGCTATGCGCCCACCGCGGTGGGATGGCCGTCCCACTACGTCGAGGACTACGTCGCGCAATCCTCCGCTTTCGAGAATCAGTTGCAGAGCCTGATCTCGGAAGGGTGTTCGCCAAATTTCCCGGGCTGAAGCTGGTCGCCATCGAGATCGGGCCTGACCTGGCTGAGCGGCTTCATCTGGCGCGCCGACAAGACCTGGAAGGGCGTGCGCGCCGAGGTGCCCTGGGTGACGCGCGCGCCATCGGAGATCATTCGCGATCACGTCCGCTTCACGGTGCAGCCGATCGATGCGCCGGACGAGATAGGTGGCGATCATGCGCCTGATCGAGCATCTGGAATCCGATGAGCTGTTTTTGTTCTCGACGGACTATCCGCACTGGCAGTTCGAGCGGCGACGAGGTGCTGCCATCCGGGCTTTCCGAGGTGGTGCTCCAGAAAATCCTGTGCGGCAACGCACAGGCGACCTATCCGCGCCTGGCTGAGACCAACAGCGCCATGGAGGTAAACGCATGAGCACGCTTGAGCTCGATCGTGGCTCGCCCGCGGATGCAATACTGCGAGTGATCGATTGCGACATTCATCCGGCGATGAATGCCTGGACTGAGGTCCATCCTTATCTCGCCAAGAAATGGATCGAGCATCTGGCGGTCTATGGCAGCCACCTGCGCCACGCCTTTTCCGAGGCGCTGACCCATCCGCGGATGTCGCCGGATGCGGCCCGTGTCGATGCCTATCCGGACGAGGGCGGCCCGCCGGAGCTCCAGCCTGGCGCTGATGCGCGAGCCAGCATCTCGATCCCAACGGCGTCGCCTTCGGCATGCTGATTCCGCTGCGCTGGGATCCCGGCAGCCAGCGCAATCTGGATTTCGGAGTGGCGCTGACCCAGGCGATGAATACCTGGCAGGTCGAGCGCTGGGTCAGGAACGAGCCGCGGCTGCGGGCGTCGATCCTGATCGCCCAGGAAGACACCGTGGGGTCGGTCGCTGAAATCGAGGCGCGGGCGTCCGATCCGAATTTCACCGCAGATCCTGGTGTTGCCGCGGACCGACGAGCCATTGGGCCGCCGCCGCTACTGGCCGATCTTCGAGGCCGCGGCGCGCAGACAATTTGCCGATCGCCGTTCATGTCGGTGGCACCAACGGTCATCCATCGACCGGCGGTGGCTGGCCGTCCTATTACATGGAAGAGCATCACGCGGTCGCCGGAAACCATGCAGTCAGTGCTGTCGAGCCTGGTTTTCGAAGGCGTGTTCGAACGGTTCCCAGGACTGCGCGTCGTGATCATGGAGGGCGGACTCGGCTGGATCCCGTCGTTCAGCGCGCGGATGGACAAGCACTGGCTGCGCCTGCGCAGCGAAGTGCCGCATCTCAAGCGCAGTCCGTCCGGAATACATCAGCGAGCATGTCTGGTTCACCACGCAGCCGATGGAAGAGCCCGGCCGCGCCTCGCAATTGATCGATCTGTTCGACCGCATTGGCTGGGACCGCCTGCTGTTCTCGACCGATTATCCACATTGGGATTTCGACGATCCACGTTACGCCTTCAAGGCGCCGCTCAGCGAAACGCAGCGGGCGAAGCTGCTCTATGGAAATGCCCAGGCGTTCTACGGGATCGGCTGATGGCGCGTTACGTGGTTGCAACCGTGGACGACATCGCTCCAGGCCAGCGCAAGCTGGTGCAGGTGCAGGGCCGTGACATCAGGATTTTCAACGTTCGCGGTGAGTTCTTTGCTATCGCCAACCGCTGTCCGCATGAAGGCGCGTCGCTGTGCAAGGGCCGTGTGTGTCGGCCTCGCGGGATCGAGCGAACCGGGGTCGTATCAGTTCAGCCGGCCCACGGCGAAATGATCCGGTGCCCTGGCATGGTTGGGAATTCGACCTGCGTACCGGAAAATCATGGTGCGATCCGCAACGTACCAAGGTTCGCGCCTTCGACCTGAAAGTGGAAGAGGGCGCGGCGCTGGTCGAGGAGACGCTGCTTCGGGCCGAGACATTTCCGGTTTCGATCGAGACGGCAATATGTGGTGATCAAGTTTGAAGGCCGCATCAAAGCGGACGGCTGCAAAGAAATAAAATAAGGGGAGAACAGGCGTGTTGACGAAATTGAAGCGATGCCGCATTGGCGGTCGGGCTTAGCAGTCTTCTTGCCGGCCTCGCATTCCCGGCGTCTGCGCAGGACGCCGGCTGGGATCCTGTCGTCGCCGCCGCCAAGAAAGAGAGGCAAGGTCGTCGTCTACGCGCATGGCGCTGGGGGCACCGTATTATGTGGCGGTTCTGAAATCGTTCGAAGCCAAATACGGCATCAAGGTGGAAAGCCTCGATCTGCGCGCCAGCGAACTCGCCGAAGCGGGTCCGCACCGAGCAGGCCGCGGGCCGTTTTCTGGGCGATGCCGAGATCATCACCACCACGATGATCGAGGAACAGCGCAAGGCCGGCGACTACATTCAGGCCGTCGGCGCCATTCCCAACGTGCAAGAACTTTGCGCGCCCCGTTCAAGGCCACCGAGGTCAGCGTTCCCGCCTACGTGCAGCCGATGGGATCCTGGTCAATACGCGCCTGGTCAAGCCGGAGGACGAGCCGAAAGAGCTGGGAGGATCTCAACGATCCGAAATGGAAGGGCAAAGATCTTGTCCGACGACATGCGTCCGCTTGGCAGCGGCAATACGCATGTTCGCCATCCTGCAGAAAAAGCTGGGCGCTGCTTTCAACGAAAACTGGCGGAACAGAAGCCGGTTTTCAGCCGCGACCTGCGCAACGATGCGCGGCGGGTGGCGCGCGGCGAATACCCGATCTACGTCCCGCAGATCTTCGCTCTTTGCCTCCGACCTGAAGGGACTTCCGGTCAAGGTGGTGATTCCGAAGGAGGGCGCGCCCTACGCCATGATGGAACTCCGCCATGCTGAAGAACGCCGCGCATCCCAACGCCGCGCGGCTGCTGATCGACCACTTCCTCGAGCAGGACTCGCAGCTGCTCTACGCCAATGGCTGGATGCTGCCGGTGGTCGAAGGCGTCGCCGACACGCGCCAATGACGACGCCAAGCCGTTCGCCAACGCCAAGCTGATGGGGCCGGCGCTGCTGGAGGAGCGTCCAGCGATGATGGAGCTCGCCAAAAAGCTTTACCAGTAATCCATTCGATGACCTCGCTCTTGTCGCGACAGATCAGAACGCCCGGCGCTTGCGCCGTCAGGCCAGCTGCAAGGCCTGCGCGACGGCAAGCTGCCGCGGCGGCCGGCGATCGCGGCGCTGATCCTGCTGCTCGCGTTTCTCTCGCTCTACCCGTTGTCCGATGCTGCTCGTTTGGCAGCCTGCACACCACGCCACCCGGCATCCCCGGAAGTTTCGATCTGTCCGGCTACCGCCAGGTGCTGACCTGGCCGACTGCCGTGCTGTTCGCCAATACGGTCGGCATCTCGCTGCTCAAGACCATCATCTCGCTGGCGCTGGCCGTGCTGTTCGGATGGATCATCGCGCGCACCAACACGCCGGCACGTGGCGCGCTGAGGTGCTGATCACGCTGCCGTTCTTCGTGCCGCCAATCCTCACCGCGATGGCGTGGGGCATGCTCGGCAACCCTCAGGTCGGCGTCATCAATCTGGCCTGGCGCTGGAGCACCGGCTCGGACAACGCGCTGGTAAACGTCTACTCCTATGGCGGCGTGGTCTGGCACATGCTGCAATATTCGACGCCGTTCCTGTTCTTGTTCGTCGTCGAAGCCTTCGCGCGATGGACCCCGCGCTCGGGGAGGCCAGCCGGATGTGCGGCGCCTCGCAGTGGCGGACCTTTCGCCGCGTCACCTCTGCTGCCTGATGATGCCAGCCATCGTTAGCCGCATTTCTCCTCAGCTTCCATGCGCGGGTTGGAAAACTTCGAGATCCCCGCTGTTCTTCGGAACGCCGGCGAAAATCGAAGTGATCACCGACCGCGATCTACAATTCAATCCATCACCAGTCGATCGCCAACTACCAGTTCGCCACCGCGCTCGAGCTTCGCCATCATGGCGCTGATGTTCCTTCTGGTGCTGTGGCAATGGCGGCTGTTTGCGCGGCAAGAGCTTCCGGACCGTGACCGGAAAGGGCTATTCGCCCGCTGCTGATCGATCTCGGTCATCCTGGCGCTGGCTGACCTTGCGCTGTGCGTGCGTGTTTTTCCTGATCAGCGTCGTGCTGCCGATCGGCCAGCTGATCCTGGGATCGTTCTTCCAGTTTTTCGGCTTCTAACAGTGGGACATGCTGACGCTGGAGCATTACCGCTCGGTACTGGGCAATAGCGAAGTCTGGCGGGCGCTTCCGCAATACTTTCCTGCTTGGCCTTCGTCGGCGCATCCGACCACGATGCTGCTCGGCGCCATCGTCGCCTATATCTCGACGCGCACCCGATGGGCCGGCCGCCAGGTGATCGATGTGCTGGCGTGGCTGCCATGGATGATGCCCGGAATGGTGCTGGCGGTGGATTCCTCTGGGGATTTGCCTTTCTGCCTCGCCGGTGATCTCGATCTACGGGACCATCTGGGCGTTGTTGATCGCTTATGTCGCGCTGGGAACGCCGATCGCGGTGCGGGTGATGTCGGCGGCGGCTATCGGCGGCTGTCGTTCGATCTCGAGGAGTGTTCGCGGGTTCACGGCGCGACCTGGTGGCAGACCTTGTGGCGGATCATGATCGCGTTGGCGTGGCCGTCCTTCGCGTCGGATGGGTGCTGACCTTCTTCGGCATCATGCGCGAGCTGAGCGCGTCGGTGCTGCTCGTATTCAGGTCGGCTCCGAGGTGCTCTCCGTCGTGCTGCTGCGGATGTGGGAAAATGGGCAAGCCGAAGCGGTCAGCGTGATCGGGCTGATGATGATGCTGCTGGTGTTCGTTTTCCGCTGGGTTCAGCTCCGGCTCATCAAACGCTACATCAGTACCCTCAGACTGGATTTACCGTGTCAGAACTCGTTCTCGAAAATGTCTCGCGTGCCTTCGGTGGCTTTGTCGCGGTCGCCGGCATCGACCTGCGGATCGATGCCGGCGAGTTCGTCACCTTGCTCGGACCCTCCGGCTGCGGCAAAACCACGACGCTGCGCATGGTGGCCGGGCTCGGAGGAGTCCACGGGCGGACGGATCTCGATCGGCGCGCGCGTGGTCAATGATCCGGCAAAGAGCATTCATCTGCCGCCGGATCGCCGGCGGCTCGGCATGGTGTTTCAATCCTATGCGATCTGGCCGCATATGCGGGTATTCGACAACGTCGCCTATCCGCTGCGCGTGCGCCGGCGGCCGGAAGCCGAGATCCGCCAGCGTGTCGAGAAGGCGCTGACGCTGGTCGAGATGGATCACTTTGCGGATCGTCCGGCGCCGGCGCTGTCGGGCGGGCAGCAGCAGCGGGTGGCGATCGCGCGTGCGCTGGTGTTCGAGCCCGAAGTGCTGCTGCTCGATGAGCCGCTCAGCAACCTCGATGCGCGGTTGCGGGCGCAAATGGGCGACGAATTCCGCTCGCTGCAGAAGCGCCTCGGCATCACCACGCTCTATGTGACGCACGACCAGGACGAGGCCATGGCGCTGTCGGATCGCGTGGTGCTGATGCGGTCCGGCAAGATTCTACAGGTCGGGGCCGCCGCAGGACATCTATCAGCGTCCGAATTCGGAAGTCGTGGCGGCATTCTTTGGCGCACCGAATCTGCTGGACGCCACCGTGACGACGGTTGAGGCGGCTGCGAATTCATTCAAGCTCGGGGTGCGGGGCGAGAGCTGGCAAGGCGTCGCCTATGGCGATCAGCGTTTTGCGCCCGGCGACCGGGTGCGTATTCTGGTCAGACCGGAGGATATAAGGGCGGGCGTCGCATCCGACGAAGTCGACGCCGAGTGGCGCGGCGAGGTACTGAATTCGGTGTTTCGCGGCGCACGGCGTACCCTGCTTGTGCGCACGCAGGCCGGCGAACTCCGGATTGAGTGTTCCCGCGCTGACCTGCCCCAAAGTCGGGGAAACCATCGAAATCGCTGCCGCCAAATCCGCGCTTTGGGCCTTGGCATGTCCCTAAAGAGAAACAGAGACATGGAAGCCAGCCTTGGAAACCAGCCTCGGAAAGCTGACTATGCGTCCGGTGTGGACGTCCGTTCACACGTCGAGGCGCTGCCACTCCCGAGCCACGGCCGACTTGACAGTTCTATTTTGGAACTATTTAATCAACCTGCCGATGGAAAGCGAAGAGGGTGACCTGTTGTCGCTCCCGACGCTTATGCCGGGCGTTACGATCAATACGGTCCGGAAGGCGTGTGGCGTACACGCCGCTTCAATTGCAGCGCTGCGAATGTACGGGAACGCGCTCAGCGCCGAGACAAAGTGTGCCTTTTGACCTTGAATTCAGGGAGTGCAAATGTCCACCGAGGTACTTTTCCGGCCTTTCAAGTTCAAAGGGTTAAGCTTGCCGAACCGGGTTGTTATGGCGCCGATGACCCGCTCGTTCTCTCCCGGTGGAGTTCCGACCGAAGACGTCGCGCAGTACTATCGCCGCCGTGCCGAAGGAAGAGTCGGGTTCATCATCATCGGAAGGGAACGGGCGTGGATCGTCCGGCCTCGCTGAACGATCCAAACGTTCCCACGCTTTCATGGCGAGAAGAACTAGGCGGCTGGCGGCGCGTGGTCGACGAGGTGCACGCCGCAGGTGGCCTGATGGCTCCGCAGCTCTGGCATGTCGGAGCCGTTCGCACCCGTGCTCAGGATTGGTCTCCTCCCGGTGCCTACGACAGTCCGTCCGGCCTGTCGCGACCGGAGAAGAAACTGGGCGAACCGATGAGCGAAGAGGACATCGCCGATGCCATTTCGCGCCGTTCGCTGATGCGGCGCTTGCGGCGAAGCGCCTGGGGCTTCGATGCAGTCGAACTGCACGGGGCACACGGTTACCTGATCGATCAGTTCTTCTTGGGAAGGCACCAATCGCCGAGAAGATGCTTACGGCGGTGAGCGATCTGCCCGGCCGGGCGCGGTTTTGCCGCCGATATCGTCCGCGCGGTGCGGCAAGGCGGTCAGGGGCCGAGTTTCCGATCCTGCTCCGGATCAGCCAGTGGAAGCAGCAGGACTTCGAAGTCAGGCTGGCCGATACGCCCCAGGCGCTGGAAGCCTGGGCTCAGCCTCTGGTCGACGCAGGCGTCGACATTCTGCATTGCTCGCAACGTCGCTTCTGGGAGCCGGAGTTCGAAGGCTCCGATCTGAATTTCGCAGGATGGGCGAAGAAGGTGACGGGAGCGCCGACGATTTCTGTCGGTTCGGTCGGTTTGAGCGGTGAGTTCATCGCTTCATACCGGCGGAGAGGGCTCTCGTCCGGCGTCCCTCGACGAGTTGATCCGCCGGCTCGATCGCGAGGAGTTCGACCTCGTCGCGGTCGGCACGGGCGCTGCTTCAGGATCCACAGTGGCTGCTGAAGGTGCGTGACGGCCGTACGGAAGAACTGATGGCTTTTGAGCGGACTGCATTCGCGGCGCTGAAGCTGAACGGCGACCCGACCAGAGCTATTCGAAAGGTTATTCCACAGCTGGCTGCCACGGCCGCAGGAGAAATCACCGATATCTGCGTAGCGAGGCCTTCGCGGTAGCCCGCGTGGGCGGCCACCTCAAGCGGCGCTGAGGCGCGCCTTTGTCTTGGGTTTCTCCGGCGCCTTTATTGCCGGCGTGCTTCGGGCACCGGGGCCAGGGTGGGTATGAACCCTCCTTGGCCGAAAGCGGTTCACCGCATTCGAGCACACCATGACCGGATCGAAGTTCTTGCCGCATTTGCGGTGCTCATGCAGCGCAACGGCCGCCCGCGTGTGTCGACCATGTGTGTGCGTCACCCCAATGCACGATTGCCATCATCGATTGGATAGAGATCGAGTCCTTCTGGGTGAGAATATATTCATGCCGCTTGGGCGACTTCCTGATAGGGAATGCGGCGCAGCACGCCTTGCCGGACCAGTTTCTGTCAGCCGCTCGCGCGAGCAGATGGCGTGTGATCCCGAGCGCGGACTGAAATCCTTCGAAGCGGCGCGTGCGCAGGGAAGCATTCGCGCAGGATAAGAAGGCTCCAACGGTCGCCGATCACGCCGATCGGTGCGGACCATCGAACACGGCTCTTCTTCAAGGGCATCCCCATCGCATTTCCTGCTCTCCAGTCCATCCGGCCCCCTGTTTCCGGCTCGAATCGATCCAGGGAACCTCGGCCGTCCACCATTCTAGAATAGGTACTCGGCTCCAAACAATCCCCTACCGATCGGTTGAAACCAGCGGAAATCTGCAAAGAATTGACAGTTCGATTTTAGAACTGTAGAGACGAGTGGTGGTCGGGTTTCGACTGCTGAATACCAAGCCTGATCGTCCAATACGCTCTGCGGGAGGAGCCGATGCATGCCCTGAAAGTTGAATTCCAGTTCGATTTCGGCAGCCCGAACGCTTATCTGGCAGAAGCAGCCATTCCAGGAATTGAGCGGCGTACCGGCGTGAAATTCGAGTATGTCCCGGTTCTGCTTGGCGGCATCTACAAGGCGACGGGCAACATGTCGCCGTTCCGACTACTTCGCGGAATCAAGAACAAGCCGGAATACCAGGCGCTCGAGACCCAACGGTTTATCCGGCGCCACAACATCACGAAATTCCGTCAGAATGCCTTCTTTCCCGGTCAACACGCTGATGCTGATGCGCGGCGCCGTCGCCGCCCAATTCGAAGGCGTGTTCGAGTCCTATCTTCCGCGCCGCCTTACCATCATATAGTGGAAGAGCCGAAGAAGATGGACGACCTCGAAGTCTTCCGGAGCGCATTCATCTCCTCGGGCATCGATATCGACCGGTTGATCGCGCGTGCGCAAGGGGATGACGTCAAGAAGGGGTTGATCGATCGGACCAACGATGCGGTCAGCCGCGGAGCATTCTGGCTCGCCGACTTTCTTCGTTGGAAAGGAAATGTTCTTCGGCAAGGATCAGCTTCGTGACGTCGAGGAGTCGATCGTCGAACAGACCAGACAACCTGTTCCCAAAACGGCCTAACGGCGGCGACTGTCGGGCTATGGCGAAAGCCAAACTCTCAGACCCAAAGCAAAAGCAAACTCAGGGAGAATGCCCAATGCCCGCCCACTCAGCGGCGTTCGTGTCCTCGATCTGACTGGCGTTGTGTCTGGCCCGTTCGCGACCATGTTTGGCGG
>ERZ1370068.962-contig-1088_pt1 | contig 27498 bp, 44 predicted proteins | sample MGYA00561227_ERZ1370068 | MGnify/ENA primary metagenome ERZ1370068 (study PRJEB38410, sample SAMEA6850437) | metagenome | study: Metagenomic assessment of the ecological functions of the soil: analysis of the soil microbiota associated with the...
ACATGTATTGCTGTCGATCGCCACACAAACACAATTCCGTCCGGCGCGCTTCGCTGCATAGAGGGCGCTGTCTGCGGCCCGAAACAGGTCCGTTCGCGTCCGGCCGTGCGTGGGAAAAAGAGGCAATGCCAATCGATGCCGTCAGCGGGCCAAAGTTGTGGATTGTGATTTCCTGAATGCGCAGACGTAACCGCTCAGCCACGATCAGCGCGCCTTCCTGCCTGAGCCTGAGGCAGGATTACCGCAAACTCGTCACCGCCAAAACGGGCTGCCGAGTCAGCACCGCGCAATTCCTGGCGAAAACAATTAGCCAGCCGCCGCAGGGCATCATCGCCGGCGTCGTGGCCGGCAGAATCGTTTAAGTGCTTAAAGCGATCGAGATCGATCAGCGACCAGCGACAAGGGCCGTTGTAGTCGCTTGGCCATCAGCAGATCCTTCTCAAGTTGCATCTCGAACGAGCGGCGGTTGTAACAGCCAGTCAGCGGATCCGTTAAAGCCTGCTGCTGAATCTGGGCAAACAGTCCGGCGTGGTTAACAGCCACCGCAACCTGATCGGCCACCGTGCGAAGCAACAGGATCTCGTGTTCATTCCATGAGCGTAAGTGGTCGTCGGAACTCACTTTGCAAACCGCCCAGGAGGCTTTCCTGGAAAACCAGCGGGACTACTGCGGTCGGATATTGATCAGAGGACGAAATGAGTTCATCGTCACCATCGCGAATCAGCACCTCCTGATGCTCAGCAAGGTGACGGCAATGATCCTCGAGATCCTGGCTAAGCCTTTCAGTGTGTCTGATCGAGCGCTTTGACGGATCGTCGAAATAAAAATAAGTCAGGGACTGTTCCGGAGTCTGACCCTCCACGCGCAGGACGCATTGGGAGACATTCAATGCCGCGCCTACTTCGTCGACAGTTTTTTGCAGGATGACACCGAGTTCGAGCGATTCGCGAATCGCGGTGGCGATGTGGTTCACGGCAATCTCGCGCCCCGCTTGTTCCTGCAGCAAATGTGCCAGCTTGGTGGTGACACTGACGGTGAGCTGGAGAGACGTCGCTTTCGGCATCGAAGTGCGCACGGCCTCATCAAATCGTGGGGAGTGATACGGGTGTTCCGCGCCCACGCGAGCCATCAAATACTCGAGCGCCGAATAGACAATGTCCGGTTCGAAGGTCCAGATCACTTCGTCGCCGCCGACCCGTCCTTCACTTTGCGCGACCACGCACCGTCGCCAGCAGCGCGGAAAACGAGCGTCGGCGATCACAATGAAGTGTTCTTTGACATGAGTACTGTCGGTCTGGGAAAGATTACCGGCGCACCCGGCGAACCGGAGACGGTATTGGCAATCAATTTCTTGAGCGCGTCCGCCTGATGAACAAAGAAAATGCGCGCCGTCCGGCCAGGGCGCGAGCTCACGAACGCGGTTCTTTCGCGTGAGCTCCGCTTGGTCGCCAGCGGCAGCGAGTTCAACCACCAGCGCACTCAAATTGTTCTCGAGCGACGACGTCCTCGAAATACCTTTGAGCTGAACGATGGTCGAATTAGCACAACGCACCGGCACTCAGCTGGCGGCCGTGTTGTGTCAGAAGTACGTCGTAAAGTGAATGCATTACCGGGACTTAACTAGGCGACTTAACTACTGGTGGCAGGAGACTCCAGGCGGGATCGAGCCAAAGGCTATTTTGGCATTTTGACGCTGCGCTTGTTCATGACAATTTTGCCTGAATTCGCAGGGTTTCTGGGCATTTTTATTCGACTTCATGGTAGGCGGTGACCGCCGTAGCCACCAACACATCCCGATCGCTCCTGACATCGACGGAAAGAACGAACAGCCGCCGGCCTCCGCGCACGACCTGGGCCGTCGCCGTCATGCGACCTGAGGTGAGGGGCCGCAGGTGAATGAATCGTCAGATCGGTGGTGGTCACTTTCCTCGTGCAGCGCGATTTGCGACAGCACCGCGAAGGCTGAGGCAGTATCGATTAGGGAAGCCATGGCGCCGCCATGAACGACGCCCTGATTCTGCAATAATTCTTTCGCGCACCTGAAGGTGAACGCTGACCTGGCTATCGGAAAAATCACCCAACTCGAGCCCCAGGAATTTTGCGTAGGGAACGGCTGCAGAAGGCGGCGCGCGCGCGCGCGACTTTAGCTGGGTCCGGCTGGCTCATTCGCGATAACTCGAATCGGTTGGCTCGACTGATGACGGCTGCTGCCATAGCAAAGCACTTCGGTTACGCCGATTGAGATCTCAGTCGTATCATAACGCGCGCCGATAATCGCGTTGGCCCCGATTTCAGAGGCATGTTGGACCATGATGTCGAAAGCGTCGGACCGTGTCTCTTCGCACATTTTCGTCCAGATAGTGATGTTGCCACCCACGACCTGTTGGAACGTTGCGCCGAGAGTTGCAAACACGTTACGCGATCGCACTACGATGCCCCGTACGACGCCCAGAGTTTGCAGCACGCGAAAGTTTGGTAACTCGAAAGCCGTCGTCACCATTTGATGCGATACGGAATAATTTCGTGGACTGACCTGGTAAGGGCGCGCGTTGGGGAGCTGGATCGATGTTCATGATTTCTTCCTTTGGATTCGAGTTCCACCTGAAAGTGTCAGCGACGGTAGAGCACAGTGCGCGGATTGTCGATCACCTTGTCCCTGGACTGAGCTGCCTCTCGGCCGCCAGAGGACGTTTTCCAAGTCGCAACGACCGCTGTCGTCAAATTTGATTCGCTCGCGTTCGAGCATGCGCTGCCGCTTGTCCGAGGAAGGACAATGCCGCCGGTCGAGCAGCGGCCCTGTGAATTGAGCACGCGATGCCAGGGAGTCCTGATCGTCAGCCCCATGCATGGCAAAACCGACCGTACGCGGCGGTGTAGCCTTCGCCCAGCGCAGTAGGCGATCTGGCCATAAGTCCATGACGCGCCCTTCCAGGGATCCGGCGAACGATTTTGCTAAACGCGCTCGCGATATTGTCCGGCCAGTTTCAGCTTGTCAGCTCTTCGGGCTTCATAGAGTCATTGCGACAAACTAAAGTTTGTCCGGACACATGCGCGCAACACGGCGCGTGGGGCGCGCCATCGCCGGCGCCGTCGGCGATCTTCAGCGCGGCAAACACAATCAATTCGTAATCGCCCCGGCGCGGAACGTCGGAAAGATTCAACCTTCGACAATCACGACATTCGCTCGCAGCGGCGTCAAAGTGAGTCCGATGATGACCCGAGTGAAACTTTCGGATTGAAAGGTAATCAGTTCCGACCAGCTTCATCCCACGCTCAACCAGTAATTGAGCAGCTTCTGGCGAAAGATGCGTGAAGTCTTGCGAAATCCTTCACCACCCCAGAACGCTAGAGTTCCGAGCTGAAAGATAACGCGCTCAACGCCGTCGAGATCGCAGCCGGCCAGGAAGTCGGACCGATCTCGATGACGTCATCCGGCACGCTGACGACCCGCGCCGCGACCGATCAAAGTCTCGAGCGACAGCTTTGTCAATCGTATTAGCTCCTTCAATAAAATGCGCCGGAGCGTCCACATGGGTGCCCTGTGTGCGCGCCAAAGTTCAGCATCGAAACGTTGGATGAGTCACCCTTGGCGAAGAGCCGACCACGGATCTATCTTGACGCCGGGGTCGCCCCTCATAGACCGGCATACCGGCACGAATGGGAACAGTAATGTCGTAGATTTTCATGGTAGAGACGGCGACGGCAGCGACAAATATAGTCCGCAAAGCAATCCACGGCAAAGCGGCGCCAGAGTGCCAACTTCAATTGCGTCTTCAGCGACTACAAATACCGCCTAAGTCGGTACTCTTGCCCTGTCGAACAGGATCAATGATCGATGAACGGGAAGATAAAAGCAATCGACCGCGGATCGCGGCTTCGAGTTATCTAAATACTGCGCCACTCATCTGGAGTTTTATCCATGGGTCACAACGTGACGCCGTCGAACTTTCACCGATGCCGCGCCGGCGCGATGTGCAGAAATGCTCGCGGGTGATGAGGTCGATGCCGCGCTGGTTCCGGTCATTGAATATCAGCGAATTCCCGACATAGCGATCATTGCCCAATGTTTGCGTGGGCTCGCGCTCGCAGCCGTGCGCAGCGTCGTGCTCAGTGACCGCGCCGCAACAATTTGAAAAAGGTTGAGCGCGTGGCGCTGGACGATTCATCGCGAACGTCGGCTGGTGCTGGTGAAGATCATTTTTCGCGAGTTCCTGGGCTTTGAGCCTGAGTGGCAGACCTCACATCCTGATTTGAAATCGATGCTGATGCATGCCGACGCGGCCCTGATTATCGGCGATCCGGCGATGAACATTCCACGCGATCAATTTCGCGTTTTCGATCTGCGCAACCGTTGTGGCACGAGTTCACTGGCTGCGGATTCGTCTTTGCGATGTGGATGGCGCGAAAGGAAAGCGTCGAAAAGATTCGCTTTGTGGATTTTGCGGCGGCACGCGATGAAGGATTGGCGCATCTGGATGAGATTGCTGTTGAATACAAGCGGCAGCGGACTGTCTGATGAAGAAATCGAGCACCTATTTGACCGGCAACATTGCCTTTCGGATGGATGAGGAAATGGAGAAAGGGTTAAAGCTTTATTTCGAGCTGGCTGATCGAGCACAAATTGATCGAAGAAGCCAGAAGGTTCGAAGTTCATTTCGTCTTGATGCGAATCTCTACCTTGCTCGTGGCGCGCTCGCTTTGTTGGCGACGCGGCATCGGCGCAAGCGCTCTCTGTAAATCGCGAAGTCGCTCAGCGACCGCCATTTTTCCGCAATTGTCCGCTTGGAGGATTTTGTCGGCGGCTCGGCTTCAAACGGTTTTGTTGTTGCTGATGGTCATATCTACTCTTGAACTCGGCCCATTTAATAAACAACCCGTGTCGTCGAACGACATCCTCTAAGCCGTCAATGTCGACCTCTTTCTGGGTTAAGAACATTTCGACTCGTGCCAGATCCTTAAGCCTTCCCACCTTCAACATTATAGCTACCAGATGTTCGGGCAACAACGACTGCGAACGCTAACGCCATCGTAATCAAATTGCTGTGCGTTCAGGTAGGCCTCACGTTCAAGCGGGTTGGCCACCGGCATGAATTGCACAGGCCAGCCCTCAACGACGATGCCTTCCTTTCGTATTTCAGTGTAGCCGCGCGCCTTCAGATACTCCCACCTGGCAATTCAATAACTAGTCGATCACCAGACGTCAACACGAAAGACGTCGAGGTCTTCAGTTGAAAATGGCTCGACGTAGAACATCGCGCCAATCGCTCCAGCCACTGCATAGTCTTCAATCGCGCCGTCAACCACCATCTGGTTGATAACAGCGAAAGTCTCTTTCATCTCATCACCTTGCCATCAACGATTCAATCTCGTCCGCGTCCTTCGGCACTCGATGGGTCAGCACGCGCGAGCCGTTTTCTGTCACCAGCACGTCGTCTTCGATGCGCACGCCGATGCCAAGGTACTTCGCCGGAATATCTTTATTGAATCCTTCCGGGATGCGGCTGGTGTCCGGGGAAATGTAAAGGCCCGGCTCGATCGTCATGACCATCCCGGCTTCGGCCGGCCGCGATTCGCCGTTGAAGTAGTAGCGGCCGGCGTCGTGCACGTCGATGCCGAGATAGTGACCGAGGTTGTGCATATAAAACTGCATGTATTTCTTTTCTTCGATCAATTTCTTCGGATCGCCCTTGAGCAAACCCAGTTCGACCATCCCTTCGGTCAGCAATTCGATCGAATGGAGTCTTGAGATCTTCAAGCCGCACGCCCGGCCGCACCATGTCCACGCAGGAGATTTGCGTCTTCAGCACCAGGTCGTAGATCTCACGCTGGGCCTGAGTAAACTTCCCGTTGATGGGAAAGGTGCGCGTGATGTCCGAAGCATAACCCTTGTACTCGGCGCCCGCATCAACCAGCAGCAAATCGCCATCTTTCAGCTCGTCCTGGTTGCTGATGTAGTGCAGCACGGTCGCGTTTCCGCCAGAGCCAGATGATCGAGGTGTAGGACGATCCGGCCGCGCCGTGCTTGCGGAAATAGGCCTCGAGCATGGCCTCGACCTCGTATTCCTTCATGCCGGGCCGCACGGACTTCATTGCTTCGACGTGCGCATCGGCCGCGATGTCGGCGGCGCGTTTGCATGATCTCGATTTCCGCCTGCGCTTTAATCACGCGCATCTCGTGGAGGATGGTTGTCGGATCGACGATGGCGCGCGGCGGCTCAAGCGGTTTGCGATTTGTTTCACGCATCGAGGTGAGCTGCCGGATGATCTTGTGATCCATCTCCGGCGAGGTGTGGCCGAAGGCGTAATAGAAGCACTCGCGGGCCGTCCATTATTTCCGCCAGCTTTTCGTCGAATTCAGAGATTGGAAACGCATCGTCGGCGCTGTAATCGCTGACCGCGCCTTCCACACCGGAGCGATAGCCAGTTCCAAATCTCCTGTTCCAAATCGCGCGGCCGCACGAACATGGTGAACTTCTTTTCTCGCGCCGGCGCGATCACCGCGATCGCTTCCGGTTCTTCAAAGCCGGTCAGGTAAAAGAAGTCGGAATTCTGGCGATAGCGATAGTGAGTATCGTGCGAGCGCACGCGCTTCGCGCGCGGCGGGAATGATGGCTACTGAATTCTTGTCCATGCGGCGCATGAACTCGACAAGCTGGGGTTTAAGCATCTGACTCTCCTCGAATTGATTGAATTGAAATCGTATTGTAGCCGAGTCAGAACCGCCTGCGGTAGCGGGCGGTTGATCCAGCCCTTGCGCGAAAATATTGACCCCGCTACCACAAGTGCTACTGACAAGTTTCAACTTCTAAGCGATAATCCGAATATGGCCCAGAGCATTGTCGCCAGATCACCAGGCGCTGAAATCATCTGTCACGATCCAGCCACCGGAGAAGAAATTGGGCGCGCGCCCCTCTTTCATGCCGGAGGAAGTTGCTCGTGCCGTCGCGTTCGCGCGTGAGTCGCAACCGGCCTGGGCCGCGCTGTCTTTCCGCGAACGCGGTCGGGTGATCATGAACGCGAGGCGAATCATTTTGAAAGAGCTCGGACGAGATTGCCTTTCTCATCTCGCTCGAAACCGGCAAGCCGGTGGCCGAAGCAATCTCACTGGAGCTGACACCGTCTCTTGATTTAATGCAGTACTTCGCGCGCAAAACCGCGAACCTGCTCAGCCCTCGCCGGATCAGCATCGGCCAATACTGGACGATGGGGCGGTCGTCTTACCAAATCTATAAACCGCTGGGAGTCGTGGGCATCATCTCGCCATGGAATTTTCCCTGGGCCACGCCGCTGGACGAGGTGGTCATGGCCTCTAATGGCTGGAAATGCGGCGATTTTGAAACCCAGCGAACTGACGCCGCTTGACCGGATTGAAGATCAAAGAAGTGCTGACGCAGGCCGGATTGCCGGAGGGCGTTTTGCGAAGTCGTCACCGGCGATGGATCGACCGGGGCAGCTTTGATCGGCGCGGGCGTCGACAAAATCATGTTCACGGGCAGCGTGGCCACCGGCAAGCGTGTGGCCGAAGCGGCAGCAAAATATCTTATTCCAGTCGTGCTTGAGCTCGGTGGCAAAGATCCGATGGTCGTGCTCGACGATGCGAACGTTGAGAATGCCGCGCGCGCGGCGGTCTGGGGCGCTTTTGCAAACTGCGGCCAGTCCTGCTCGTCAGTCGAGCGTTGCTACGTACACGAAAGTGTCGCTGAGCTTTTTCATCGCTGAAGTGGTGAAAGAAACCCGGCGATTGCACCAGGGTCCCGGCACCGAAAAAACTACCGACATCGGGTCAATGTCGAGCGAGCGCCAGTTGCGCATCGTCGAGCGTCACGTTAACCAGGCCGATTGATAATGGCGCTGTTGCCTTAACCGGCGGGGAACGCCTGCGCGAGGTGACTGGTCCATTTTATCCGCCGACCGTGCTCACTAACGTCAATCATAATATGGACGTGATGCGTGAAGAGACGTTTGGGCCGGTGTTGCCGATCATGAATTTCAGGACCGAGGAAGAAGCAGTCCGGCTCGCCAATGATAGCCAATTCGGGTTGACAGCGAGCGTTTGGACCAACAACATTGCCCGCGGTCAGCGCCTGGCTGCGCGAATCGACGCCGGCACGGTAATGATTAACGAAGTCTTCTACACACACGGCATCGCGCAAACGCCGTGGGGCGGCGTGAAGCAGAGCGGCCTGGGCCGAACGCACGGTCTGGCCGGCTTGTTAGAACTGGTTCACACGCAACACATCCACGTAAATCGCCTGCCGTTCATTCCGGATCTTTGGTGGTTCAACTACGACGAAGATGCCGGCCAACTGTTTCGCGGATTCGCGCGGCGATTTTCTTCCGGATCAATCCTGCAAACTACCCTGCTTCTGCCGCGCATGATTCGGCGCTGGCGCGAGCCTCGCAACTAAACAAGAAGATCTCGTCTTAAGAGCCTTCCGGATCATAGACGGACCCGCCAGACTGTGCCGATGATATTGATGTCTCCCTGGCCGCGAGCGGCCATCGTTCTGGCGCATCACATACATCTCCAGCGTGAGATGTTTGTTGAAGGCGTGACTGCCTCCGACTGAGAAACGATTGCGCACCCAATCGTGAAAGCTCCAGTCGTAAAAGAACTCGTCGTTGATGATCCAGCTGAATTTCGTCTTGCCAATCTTGAATGGGTGATCCAGCTGAATTCGATTGCGGTAACGCCAGGCATCAGGCTGCGGATGGCGCCAGCGATGCTCGAACCAGTTGCGAGTATTCAAGGTGAACTTGCCCAGCGGGATCCGAAAGTTTGCGCCCAGAGTCAGTCGATCTTCCCGCTCATGTCGTCCATTTGGCGGCTTCGCATCACGATGAAAACATAGAGTCTGCAGGGTAACGTATTTCTGGATCGCGTAGTTGACCCGGAAGCCTTCGCGTTCATCGACAAACTTCGTCAGGTTGTCGCCGAGGCGCAACGTTCCGATGATCACAAACTCAGCCTTCTTGCTGAGCGGAATCGTAACCTGCAGGTCATTCCAGCTTTGGTTGTCGGTTTCGGGCACGGCCGTTGCTTGAGCGCGAGAGTTTGCCGCGCAAAATAATAGAGCGCTGAGACTGACAGCCCCGATAATGAGTGACCTCATCGATTTTTAACGAGAGTATAGTTTGGCAACACGCTGAAGGACGTCAGTCCGATGGCGACGCGATCTCCGGTTTTGTAACGCAACGCGTTAGCTTCCGGCTTGGGACGCGTCACCATGATCGGAACTCCCGTCATGCGTTCGGGCGTGTTGATGGTGACTTGATAGAGAGGGGCCTCGTCTTCTGGCTGCTGGCGATGGGTGAGATCAAGACGCACAGTCAATCGTTGATAAGCGCCAACAAAATCTACTTCCTGAATTACTCCATTGGTCAGCCGGCGACAACCTTCGGGCAGGTTGGCATCCTTACTGATGCATACGTCTTCCGGGCGAAAGACGAGCTTAACCGATTGACCTTCACGAAATCGTCGCGTTTCCTTTTCGGCCGGCAACTTTGCCGTGCCGATTTCGACCGTGCCCTGGGTGGCGACTCCAAGCAAAAGATTTGCGGCGCCGAGGAAAGTCGCAACGAATTCAGTCTCCGGATGATTGTAAACTTCGTCGGGCGTGCCAATCTGTTCCAGGTGTCCATCGTTAAGTACCGCGATGCGATCGCCCAGCTCTAAGGCTTCTTCCTGATCGTGGGTGATGAAAACTGATGGCACTCGTACCTGACGCAACAGGGCGCGGATCTCTCGGCGCAAATGAACTCGAGTTTGCGCGTCGAGCGCCCCGAAGGGCTCATCGAACAGGAGCACCTGCGGCTTGTAAGCCAGGGTCCGGGCGATCGCGACCCGCTGTTGTTGCCCACCGGAAAGTTGCCACGGATATTTCTTGCGATGCTTTTCCAATTGCACCAGTTCGATCAATCGATCGACGGTTTCACGGCGCTCCTTCCGCGGACGATGTCGAATCTTCAGGCCATAGCCGATATTTTTCTCAACCGTCATGCGCGGAAATAGTGCGTACGATTGAAAGATCACACCAACGCCGCGCTCGCGCGCCGGCAAGTCGGTGACGTCCTTGCCATGCAGGATTACGTAGCCGCTGTCTGGCTGCTCGAGCCCGGCAATGATTCGCAGAATTGTTGTTTTGCCGCTGCCCGACGCCCCGAGCAGCACCAGCGATTCGCCTTCGGCGACGTCGAAACTGACATCTTCCAGCACTTTGGCTTTCTTGAAGCGCTTGCTGATGCCGCGCACACTGGCCGCCACCCCCGAACTCTTTTCGCGATCGGGAGCCCACGACACATCCAGCTGGCCGCTGTCGGAAGCCAATTTCATCTTTGCTATCATACGTCCTGGGCCTCAAATTCCAACCAGTCACGGGCGAAAAACAACACGCTGAAGATCACGAATGAGAGCAAAGCCAGCACGATGGCGATCGCATTTGCCGCTTCGATTTGGCCTTCGTTGAATTTCGCAAAGATATAAAGGGGGCCGTTTGAGTGCGCCCGGCGAGGTTGCCGGAAACCAGTATTGTCGATCCGAATTCACCGACCGCGCGCGCGAAGGTCAGCAATGCGCCGCTCACGATCGCGCCGCGCAAACTTGGCAGTGTTACGTGCCAAAACGTTTGCCAGCGCGTCGCTCCGATGGTGGCTGACGCTTCTTCCAGTGAGCGGCTCATCGTATCGAAAACCGGTTTGATGACGCCGAAGGCCAGCGGAAAGGTAACAAATATGTTTGCCAGAATAATCGCAAACGGCGTGAACATGATCTGCTGATCTTCCGAAAAGTACCTTCCGATCATCCCGTACTTTCCCCACAGCAGGAGCAGGGAAAATCCGGCCACCGCAGTAGGAATAGCCGTCGGCAAAGAAATCGTTACGATGACGGCATTGCGCCCCCAGAAGTCGTAGCGCGAAAGCACGTAAGCAGCGAACAGTCCGAACAGCACGTTGAAAGCCGTGGCCCAGAAGCTCGTGACGATCGAGAGCTTCAGGGCGAAAACCGCTTCCGGGGCGACCAGCGACGACCAGAACACGCCGAGCCCTTTACTGGTGCCGAATATAAAGATCGACAACAGCGGCAAAAGGACGAGCGGCAGCATAATGCCGAGCATCGCGCCGATACTTAACGGCCGGGCGACGTCAAAGCCGCGAACGTGTCTGATGGCGGGAAGCTTCATTCAGTTTCTCTAACTCAGGCGTTTACGCGTTGGAAAAGATTGGCAATGGGTTAGGGAAAAATTATTCTGCTCACAGCCCAGGCGTGAACGTCTGGGCTAATGAAAAACTATTTCCGCTTTTGCACCTGATCACGAAAGATGCCTTCAATTACCTCCGGATAAGCCTTATCCCAACCCCCGAAATAATCCACCGTAAACGGATACTTGATGGTTGCGAGTTCTTTGTTTTCCTGGTTTAGCGCGTCGCTGATGCTGGCGCGAAAATTCGATTTTACGAATGCGCGCTGTGCTTCTTCGCTGAAAAGGTATTGCACGAAAGCATCGATGACCTGCCGATCCATGGCGGCAACGTTTCGATCGATTACAACCACTGGATGTTCGCTCAAGATCGTGGCTTCCGGAATCACGATTTCGGCGTCGGCCTTCGCGTTGCCTTGTTTCATCAACAACGCATCCAACTCGTAAGTGATCAGCGCGTCCCCGTTACCCAGTTCGAAAGTTGTGCGCGCTTCACGGGCCGAGGCCGGCGTCGAGATTACATTGCGCCAAATCGCTTGCAGCATCTGCAAAGCCTTTGCGCGATCGCCTTCCCCGCCTTGTTTTTCAGCCTTAACCAGATCCGATCCATACATGGCCAGGAGCGACCATTGCGCGCCGCCTGAGTTCGTCGGATCCGGATGAATCAACTTGACGCCGGGCTTGGCCAGGTCGGCAAAGTCATGAATGCCCTTCGGATTTCCCTTGCGTACCAGGATTACAAAAGGCGTTTTATTGACGATCCCTTTCTGCGGCAGGTTGTGCCAATCTCCGGTAACAAACCCCGCCTGCTTTAGACGCTGGGCGTCGCGCTCGATGGAAAGGATCGCAACCTGGGCTTTGACGCCCTGCAGAATCTGGTTGGTGATTGTTTCCGAACCGGCGAACGACGACGTGAAGTGAATGTCGAGGTTGTGTTCGCGCTTTGCCTTGGCGATGAACGCCGGATAGATCGCTTTCTCGAGCGGCTCTTTCATGATCGAGAAACCGTAGACCGTGATGTTGACTCCCCCACTACCGGATTCCGAAAGTGGTTTGGGCAGACAACTGCTGACAATGACGAGCGCGAGCAACCCAAGCATGATGGCTGCTGCGCGAATCCGAAAGACCGGTGACGTCCGACTCTTCATGAGAAACTAATCCTCCACGGACTGGAGACCAGCCCAATCGAGGTCTATTAAACTAGGGGCCTGATTAGCTAAAGCGTCTATAACATATTTCTGAGGATGCGGAAAGAGAAGCTGTGCCCAGCCGCGGGTTGAGGTGCGGACAGTCCCCGTGAGTCGGGTTTGGGGACGCTCAAAATAGATAACGGTGGCGACGGCTCAACGCCACCATCTTCGAACGAAACGGGGACGCTCAGCCGATCAACGAGCCGCCATCACGCTCGAGTCTGGAGGCAGCGCAATCTTTGCACAGCCTGCGATCTTTGGGTGCGGTTGTCGTTAGGTGGAGGTGTGAGGTCTTGACGGGACGGTCGATGATAATGGGAGCCACCGCCCGGCCGCAGAGCGTGTGTTCTTCGTCCTTCAGGAGATGATAGTCATCGCTGCTTGAACCCTTTGCAAACATGAGGCGTCCTTCCTTTTGAGGGCTGCGTTACCTTTAGACACACAGCTACGCTGATACCGGATAGTTAGTCGCATGGGGGTGCCGGTCTGTATGACAAGTCCAGATGTTTTTCTCAAATAGTCTTAGGTTGCGGGTTAATCACGTTTTGGCCCCGACGAAGAGCCCAACAAAGGCATCCCGTGGGGATGAAATGTTTATAGACAGAAAGGCGAATTAGGACGCCCCCGAGATCAGGGCTTGCTTGATTTCAGTGTTAGCTGCCCTTTAGGATGAATCCTTTCGCGGGCACGGAGGTTTTCAGTTGTTCGGAAGATGGATGCGAGCGCGAGAGATTGCGCACACAAAGAAAGATGACAATCGTATTGTGCGCCCTTTTGCCTGGGGAGCCGAGTTCGTCAGCGACCACGTAAACGGCGACGATCCGCGCAGAGTCTTTCGCCAACACACCCAGCGGGCGATGGCCCGGAGTGAAGAATTCTTCTCTTTGCCTCAAATAGATGATTACCAACTTGCCGGCGATCATTTGACCTGGACCAGCACCGTTCAGACACCTTCCGCGGAAAACAATACCGTGCACGCGCGCTTGTTTACGCCACGTCGCGAGCGCAAGAACAAGCCTCGCGCGGCCGTCGTTGTTCTGCCTCAGTGGAACGCGCAGCCCGATAGTCACGTCGAAGCATGCCGGATCTTCAACGGTCCTCGGCATGAACGCATTGCGATTGACTTTGCCCTATCACGAAGAGCGTCGCCCGCCCGAGCTTGAACGCGCTGAGTATCTGGTCAGTTCAAATATCGGCCGCACGATTCAATCGATGCGGCAGGCGGTACTGGACACCCGAGCGGCAGTGAGATGGTTACGTGAACAGGGAAATGAACGCATCGGGATCCTGGGAAGCAGTATCGGGTCATGTACTGCCTTTCTCACTTTCGCGCATGAGCCGGCGCTCGACGTCGGTGTGTTCAATCACGTTTCGGGATATTTCGCCGACGTAGTCTGGCAGGGTATCTCTACACAGCACGTGCGCCAGGGGATTGAAACTAATCTCACGCTGGAAGAGTTGCGCGAGTTCTGGACGCCGATTAGTCCGCTGCCGTTTATTCCCAGGTTACTCAAAATGAAACAGCGGCCCATGCGCTTCATCGCCGCGCGCTATGACCTGACCTTTCCCGTTGATTTGTCACATCAGGTAATTGATGAAGTGAAATCGCGCGGGATCGATTTGGATGTTGTCTGGTTGCCATGTGGGCACTACACCACCGCCGAGCTTCCCTGGAAAGCAATCGATGCGTGGAAAATTGCAACGTTCATGCGCAAGCATCTATAGACGGTTGAGAACCCTTTCCAGCGGAGTGCGACCTCTCCGATCAAAAGCCGCTACCGGTTTAATCGCTTTTCGTGGCGCTTTGGTTCGGGTACCGGGGACCTGAACTGCCGGCATTGCTATAGGTGTGGGCGATTCCAGAGAAGCCGCAGCGGGTGTAATTAGTTCACGTGCAGACTTTGGGTTGCTGTCCTGAGAATGGGGAAACAGCCCGGACGTTTTTAGATTGAGAATTGTAAAGCCTGGCTTTTCAAAAGACCTGGGACTATTACGAACCACTGTAATAAGCCGCCGCACATCATGATGAACCAACCGATGACGAAATCGGCAGGGTCATAAATATCTGCGCGTTGATAAACATCAGCGAGACGAGGAAAAAGAAGACGCCGGTGGGAAAAGTAATCAGCAGCATCAGCGCGAACATTGTTTGCCCGGCCTGAAAACAGGTCTTGGTGGTGGAAACGCACATCGTCGTTCCCATGAAGAAAATCGCGATGGCCGCCGCCATCCACGCAGTCTTCAGACAGGTTTTGATCTGATTCTTCATTGTCAGATTCGTCCGTTTCGCGTGATCGGTTAGACTCCAACTCGATTGGTTTGTTCCTCGCCTAATGGAATGACAAACAAGAAAGCAACCAGAGCTCTGGTGGATCTCGAAGCATCAAAGCGCAGCTTTGGAGTGGATGATACGAAGCTTGCGCGATCGCTTGCTGTCCTTTCCAGCGCACAACTCAACGACGCTGATTCGCTGGTTCGATTTCATGAGACGCTCTTATTCCTGCGCGCATACCCACCGAACGCGGAAATCCTCAAACAGGCCGAAGTCATTTTGCGGTCGTTTAGCCAGAGAGTCTCCCGGCTGATTGAATTGGACGTTGATCTTTCCGCGCTTGATGATCCTGAAGTATCAGGAGTTGCCGGCGGTTCCGTCACCAGTAATTTCAGTTATGCCCTCATTCGTTGGCTGGCAGCGAAGTATCCAAACCAACTTTCAATTGATTGGGATTGGTTTGAGGAAGAGGACTCGTTTCGGCGCCACGATGCCCTGGTTCCTGCCTTTGCTCGAAGACGATGCGATGGTGGAAGCGCATGTGCCTTTCGAGAATGGCTGGATGCGGCGCGCGGTCGTGCAAAGGAAGTGGCCTGGCTCATTCAGCAGTTTGAATCGTTACCAATGGCTGACAAAAGAAGGGCCGAACTCTACGACGCGCTAAAGTTGCATGTGACCTGGCGCTTCAGTAACAGCAGTTCGCGAACGTTGATGCGGCGACCGGCGCGAAAGGTCTTCTTCCATGACCGGCCGTTGATTCAGCGTCGGGAGATTTCACTCATCCGGGAACTGACGTCGCCGCAGATTCCAATAAAGAAGCTGTCGCTGGTTGAAGGGCAAAGGATTCTGACCTCGCGCGCGAGACTTCCGCGGTTCGCTATCGTGAACTTCTATGGCTTCACTTATGGAGATCCACGGCGCGTACTCAAAGCCGATCTGGGCCGGGGCACGGAAGTGTTCGTCACTGGTGTCCCGCCGGAAAATCGTCTGCCGCTGCGTGCTTATCATGCGGCGCTGATTTTCAAAAATGGCGTGCCGGTCGCTTACTTTGAAGGACTATCGATCTGCGAACGGATGGAGAGTGGCTTCAATCTTTACTACACCTTTCGCGATGGCGAGACGGCCTGGCTCTACGCGCGGATTCTACGGTTGATGCGGCAACTTGTCGGCGTCACGGTCTTCTCAATTGATCCATATCAGGTGGGGCATGAGAATGAAGAAGGAATCGAGTCAGGAGCATTTTGGTTTTATCGCAAGCTCGGGTTTCGGCCGGTCAAGCCGGAGTTGATGAAGTTGACGTTAGCTGAAGAGCAAAAGATGGTGAGAATTTCAGGCTATCGCACGCCGGCGCGGACGTTGAGAAAGCTGGCCAGCGGCCACATGTTGTTTGAAGTCCCAGGCGGCGGTCAGTCAAATTGGGACCGATTTCAGGTGCGCAACATCGGGCTGGCCGTGCAGCGGCGAATGGCACGTGACTTTGCCGGCGACTCGAAGATGATTCGAGCGGCTTCCCTGCAGTTAGTTACTCGAGCGCTTGAGCTTAATGATAAATCGTGGAACGAACAGCAGAGAATAGCAGCCGAAAATCTATCACTCGTGCTGGCCATGATTCCCGATCTCTCTCGCTGGAACTCGTCGGAAAAAGGCCTGGCTGCTCGAATCGTTCTCGCTAAGGCGGGCGCCGACGAGGCGCATTATCTGAAGCTAATGCAAAAACACGCCGCTCTGCGCGACGTGTTGCTGCGGATAGGTTCGGTGTGACGTTAAGTCAGATCGGTGCGATATCGAGCGCACGATTGAACGGCCGGTACAATTCGTTGTAGTGACGAATCGAGACGCCCAGTGCTTCGGGCAGTTGTTCGACATCGGAAGGGTTCACCACCAGATTCACGTTGTGAAGAAAGGCCGCGTGCAGGTCCATTGTGCGGACTCCCGATGTGACAAGAACGAAGAAAAGCCGCCGCCGTTCCGAAGGGCGCAACAAGCGAACTTCCCGGGTGATAAAAGCGACACCTTGCTCCAGTGGATCAAAATTGGCGTCGAGGATGATCACATCCATCCTTTCTTCTCGCATCCGGCCTAATCCCTGGGCCATATTTTCGGCCATGAAAACATCGTAGTCCTGCGTCGTCAGAGATTCGGCGATCGCTTCGCGGTATGCCGGACTCGCGCACACCAGGACTTTGCGTCGATCCCAGGCCGGTCGCTTGCGGCTGGTGCCTGCGTTGCCCGTAGATTGGTTAAGCGCCTCTGCCAGAAGCTTCGCGATGTCGCTCAAGCCGGATGTGGTTTCGTTAGGGTTGCTGATGATGCTCTCATTCTCGCGGCTCTGAAAGCGCGGCGCTGTTGCCGGTCGCTCGAAAGCGGGATCTGGATTGCGTAGCGCTGCTTCGGGGAAGGCGGCAGCTGATCAGAAGTTGATGCAGCTAACACTTCGCCGTTCGGTTGAACGTTGAGGTTGGTCTGGCATTTTGGGCAACGCACAGCGAAAGGACGCGCCGGTGTTTTGGCTTCATCCAGTTGCAACCGGGTTTCGCACTTTGGGCATGTAAGAACCATGATACTCGATAGAATGTTTCTGAAATTATTCGATTAGACTAAATCCTGCTGGTTGCCGCGACATGCGACTCGGAACGACGGTTTGCGATTGGGTGCGAATAAAGTCTTCGCCTGAGGTCAAACCCTTCAGCGACAGCAACAGATTGTTCTGATTGGTTGCAAAGCCCAGTCCGTCCTCGACGCTGATCACTTTTCGTTCAATCAGGTCCTTAATCACGTCATCAAAATCCTGCATGCCATCAAGTCTGCCATCACGCATCGCGTCGAGCAGAGATTTGCCTTCAGCTTCACCATTCTCGATGTACTCACGCGTTCGCGGGGTCGATTTCAGGATTTCGACGGCTGCGATGCGTCCTCGCAGATCGGCCTTGGGGATCAATCTTTGGGAAAGGATGTAACGAAAGGTTTGCGCCAGGCGAGTCCGAATCACCGGCTCTTCATTCTTCGGATAAAGGCCGATGATGCGGTCGACTGTCTTTGAAGCGTCTATCGTGTGTAACGTGGAAAGCACAAGGTGCCCGGTCTCGGCCGCCTCGAGCGCGATCTCCGTCGTTTCATAGTCCCGCATCTCACCAATCAGAATAACTTTAGGCGCCTGGCGCAACGCTGCGCGCAAAGCTGAGGGAAAGTCTTTCGTGTCGTGGCCAACCTCTCGTTGATTGATGGTTGAGTTTTTGTGGGTATGCAGGTACTCGATCGGATCTTCAATGGCGACCACGTGATAGTGCTTCGTTTCATTAATGATGTCGATAATCGCCGCCAGAGTAGAGCTCTTGCCTGAGCCTGTAGGACCCGTGATCAATACGAGGCCGTTGCGAAGTTCAGCAATCTCAGAGAGCTGTGGCGGAAGTACCAGCGATGCGAGCGAAGGGATGTCCGTCGGAATGACACGCATAACGATCGAATAGACACCACGCTGCTGAAAGATATTGCAGCGAAAGCGCGCTCGTGACGGCAGCGAATAACTAAGGTCCGCTGTGCCCGTTTGTACCAGACGCTCCGCAGCTTCGGGGTTTTCCTGAAGCAGCGTCATCGCAATAATCTCGGTTTGGTAAGGAGTTAATTTCTGTAAACCCAGCGGTTGGACGGGAGTCAACTTGCCATTGATTTCAACCTGCGGCAACTGGCCTACGGAAAGTTAAGGTCACTGATCTTGTCAGAGACCAGTAGCATACGTTCGATGATTGGCGGCAGGTCGAAGAAGCTCATTTGGATGACGAAAGCCTATAAGTATCAGGAGTTACGCTAGCGGATGAGGTGACAACCACCGAAGTCGAGTCCGGCTGTCCCATTCTGACCGATGGGTTGTGTAAAACGCAAGCAAAAATTTTTGAACAGATGGCTTGATGTTGGTTACTCAAGCAAAGCGGCAAAATGTCGAAGGTTTTCGGCAATCCCGGCTGGATTGATAAAAAGAGCTGAGATGACTGCAACGGCGTCCGCCCCGGCATTAAGCACTTCCCGCGCCCGGGACTGGCTGATGCCTCCTATCGCGACGACCGGCGTCGCGGCCGCAACTTCGCGAACGAGTCTTAGTTGATTAAGACCAGCGACCGGATCAGGGTTTCGCTTACTTGTCGTTGCGAAGACTGGTCCAAAAGCAAGGTAGTCGATCGAGAGACTCAAAGCTTCCTGTACCTGCTCGAGATTATGCGTAGAGAAACCAATTACTGCAGCGTCTCCGAGGATCCGACGGGCGGCTGCAACGGGCATGTCCTCCTGCCCCAGATGAACCCCATCGGCCTGGAGTGCCAGGGCAAGATCGACTCGATCGTTGATGATGAGTCTGGCGCTGGCGGATCGCGCGATTTGAAGTGCGGCTGCGGCGTCGAAATAAAAAGCCCTCGACGACGATCGTTTTTCGCGCAACTGAATCAGTGTGGCGCCGCCCTCAACCAGGCGCTTCACTTGTTCACAGTGAGACAGCCCTGATATTTCAGTGTCGGTAATCGGGTATACTTTAGGAAGTTGAAGTCTCACGGCCTTGCATATGATGAAGCATCGCAACGAACCAGACAATTCAGATCGCGAGCTACCGGCACAGTCTGATCGATCCGAATCACCTGCCGGGGATGCTTCAACCGGCAGCTATTATTATGACGACGCGACGGGTTATGAACTGTACGATGGTGACGAGGACGAAGGCGAAGAAGAATAATTTCAGTAACCGAGTTTCCCAAAGACCATCACAAGTGCGCGCCAGTCGTTTGTCGCAGCGCTTCGTAGAGTGCGATGGCAACCGTGTTTGCAAGATTGAGACTGCGCACTTTCCGATTAGTCATAGGTACCCTAAGACAACGATCCCAGTTATCTCGCAAAAGAGTTTCCGGCAAGCCGCGACTCTCGGAACCGAACACCAGACAGTCGTCGCGCTCGAAAGTTTGTTCCCAAAGATTGCGCTCAGCCTTAGTTGAGAAGAAAAGAAAACGAGTGCGATTTAGCGATGCTGATAACTCTTTAAGATCGCGATGACGTTGGATTGAAACTTGATCCCAGTAATCAAGTCCGGCGCGTCGCACTGCTCTGTCATCCAGGCGAAATCCGGGCATGCCGATGATATGCAGTTCGGTTCCGGTCGCAGCACAAAGACGAGCAATATTGCCCGTATTTTGAGGGATTTCAGGCTCGACCAGGGCAACGTGGAACATTGACTTAAGTTGAGTGCTGGCAGCCATTCATCATTCGACGGTGAGTCTTAGTCGAGGTCACGAGACGTGCGCGGACAAAATAATAGGAACGGCGGTTTGCAAAAGCATTCGCCGTTCCCTTCAAAGGGCCTTCAAGGCCTCAGACGATGTGCGCCACTTGAACGTGGTCGTTGTTTCCTGCGTGAACGAGCTATCTCTTCTTCGCGGATTTCTTGGCCGCTTTTTTCTTGCCAGCCTTTTGGCGGCCTTCTTCTTAGTTGCCATATTGTCGTTTCTCCTTCTTAAGTTTCAGAGTTGTGACCACAAGATAATGTACTTGAGTAGCTCTTGTGGTCTAGAGAAAACAGCGCACAACATGTTGCTATATAAACTTAAATGACGTCAATGTCAACAGATTATTTCAGTAGTGTCGTTAGCACATGATATGTCCGATCTAATTAGCACATGAAGTGTCCGATCTGAGCGGCGGGGGCAAACTGCATGACAGGATGCAGTTTATGAAGCAGATGCCCCCAGCCGCAGTGGAGCGGACCATGAAACTACAGGACGTAATGTTGCGAGCAATGGCCAAGCAGATCACTTGGTATCAGGCGGCTGAGATACTGGGGCTCAGTGGCCGGCAGATGCTGAGATGGCAGACGCGGTTTAAGCACGAAGGATATGAAGGATTGTTTGATCGACGACGAGGAGTGCCATCACCAAAGCGGGTGCCGCTGGAAACGGTGGAGACAGTGCTGCGGTTGTATCAGGAGCAGTACTTTGATTTCAACGTGCGCCATTTCCACGAGAAGCTGGGGAGTGAGCATGGGATCAAGCTGAGTTACACCTGGGTCAAGCAGGCGTTGCAGGGAGCAGGGTTGGTAAAGCCGCGCCGTAAGCGCGGCAAACATCGGAAGCGGCGACCGCGACGCCCGTTGCCGGGGATGTTGCTACACATCGATGGGAGTCAGCACCGCTGGTTCTGTGACGATCGTTGGTATGACCTGCTGGTGATCATGGACGACGCCACCAGCGAGGTCTACTACGCGCAGTTAGTTGAGGAAGAATCGACGGCCACCGTGATGAGCGGTTTACGCACGGTGATCGAGCAGCAGGGAGTGTTTTGTGCGCTTTATAGCGATCGAGCCAGCCATTTCTTCCTCACGCCGAAAGCCGGTGAGCCGGTCGATCACCATCGGTTGACGCAAGTTGGCAGAGCTTTGCGCGAGATAGGGATTCAGATGATTCCAGCTTATTCACCCCAGGCGCGCGGGCGCAGTGAACGGGGCTTCAGCACCTGGCAGGGACGACTGCCGCAGGAGCTGAGACGGCGGGGCATCACCACCCCGGCGGAAGCCAACCGCTTCCTGCGCGCGGAGTACATCGCGGAGTTCAATCAGCGTTTCAGTAAGCCGGCCAGTCAAGGCGGAACTGCTTTCGTGCCGCTGCGGCGCAAGGATCTCGACCTGGTCTTTCACTGCAACACGAGCGCATCGTCGCCCGTGATAACACCGTGAGTTTCGCCCACAAGGTTTGGCAGCTCGAGCGCTGTAAGTTGCGGGCGACGCTCGCTGGCTGTCGGGTCACCATTCATGAACATTTGGACCAGACGATTTCAATTACCTTTGGTCCGCATCTGGTCGGTCGCTATAACGCTGCCGCCGAGCCCCTTAACTTCAAGACCAAGACTGTGGAAATGATGGAAAAGTCACGCCAAAAAGCGGCCTGACTTTCCCACATTCCCACAGTCTCTACTATTTGATTATTAGATTTATGAGCAAAACTAAACCGGACATTTCACTTGCTATTAAAACCGGACATTTTAATTTGCTAAGAACACAGATTATTTCAGTAGAGAAGAAAATGTGTTGACACTTTCACGAGCATTAGAGTGCGTGGGACTCGCGAGTTGGTGATGATGCGACCAGTGAAAAAGCGTTTCTGATCTGCTTGTGATCGAGGTTCAACTTTTGACGATGAGTGAAACGAGGAAAAGATCGCAGAGCAAAACTTTGGTTATCGAAACAGCGGCGTGAAGATCCATCCGTCATGTCGATCAATCCCATAGTAGGTCATGACAGAATTGCGTTGACTGCGGCTGACAACTCCGAGGAATGGTCCGGAAGAATTTGCAGAATCATCTTCACCACCCGGCGCTGTTGAAGTGGATTCGGTATTGAGCACGTTCGTCATTTGCGGAATCAGTGAAGCCAGCCGAGCCATTTGTCCGCGAGGTTGGGGTGGCGTGCCTCCGGAATAAACTGTCAACGACTTCACGAAGCCCCCGAGATCCTCAGATGTAGGCCCAACCAACTTCCATTCTCCCGAACTCGAGAGCGGATCACGGGCGGCTTCGACTCGGAGTATCTGAAGTTTTTGGTGCCGCGAGGAATACCGTCCAGCAATTGGTCTACGCTTGTGGGCAGGGAATTCACTCCCTGGGCCCCGCGAGAAACATAGTACGCCCGAATAGCGTCAGCGACCTGCTCACCGCGAAACATCGCCTCTTTTTCACGTTCACGTTGGGATTGCTGTCGCACATTCTCGGCCGCACCAACCGCCCAAATGGCTAATAAACTCATTACTAACAACAAGGCGACGAGGGTATAGCCACCTTCAGAGTTGCGGGTGCAGGACCCGGCCGTGGCGCGACCGGATCGTGACAAATCCCCGAGTATTTAGTGCGATTTCTTCTAATCATAGCCATCACCTTAAGGTTCATCATCAACACTTCTAGCCGGCGGACGATACCCGCTATTCGAGTTTTGATCGGCGGTAAATGCCAGATGATGCTGAATCTTCAACTTTGTGTCGATCAGCACCACCTCTTTTTCGGAAATGCTAACCACCTTGAAGCTGCCGCCGACCGGGTCGCCGCGCGTCACACGGATGAACTCTTTATTTCCTTTATCCTGAAGCAGGGCCGTATCGTTGAACCGCGGCTTGCCTATGATGCCAACGTAAGCGTAGTTCGGCTGGGGTGCCGGACTAATATTCAACGTGAGCGTGTTTGAGTAAAGTTTTCCATCGGGGCTTCGCGCCATCACCTGACGAACACCGGCATTCTTTATCAGTGTTTGCGAGACGGTTGCGAATAGCTGCTGTGCGTTGATAAATCGTGTCGGCAAATCTCGCCCATCGAGCATGACGTGAACCGCGGGTGTGAATTTATCTCCGCTTACTTGTAAGTTGAAGTCTGCCGGCGTGCCCGCATAGACAGTTTGTGGCGACAGTGATGAAACCATCAACGGTGGTGTTGGTGCAGGGGTCGGCGTGACGATGATAGAAGGTTTTGGGGTCGGAGGAGGAGGTTCGTAATAAGCAAAAATATTTCGGGTCGCATCGTCTATTTTAGGCGCCGTCGTCGTGTAAGAAACAGGTGTGTACGTCGATTCGTCAACAACTGGAGGTTCGCCCAGCGGCTCTTTGCCGGCGCGAACAGGCGATGGTGACGACCGCGCAGCAGTTTGATTGGTCGTCGGCTTTGACGAGCTGCCACCAAAAAACGTAGCCGAGCACGAGGATCGCCACCAGCGCGAGGACCGCGGCCGCGATCATTTTTTCTTCTCGTTGGGATTTTTGGATCAAAGATTTGCATACTTCAAAAACCTATGGACTTGTAGCCTTGCTCTCGGGTCGCTGAAAGTAAGTTGCCAGATCGAGGCGCAGACTTACCAGGGTTCCGCTGGTCCCCGCCGGAGGGCGCGTCGGAGTGCTGCCTCGCGGCCCGCTTGGCGGCGCCAGCGGCGAAGTTAACGGTTGATCCGGGGTAGCTCCCGATTGGGTCACGCGCTCGAGTTCGACGGCGTTAATGATCAGGAACTGCCGGCTCACTTCGATGTCGCGCACAAAGTGTCGAACATTTTGATATGGACCTTCGACCGTCACGCTTACGGCAATGCCCGGATAGATGCTTTGCCACTTAGCATTACTTTGCTTCTCAGCGGTGATGGTCGGTTGGGCTTGGGACTTCGTGCCCACTGGATCCAAGGGCGAGTAGCTGGGACCCGCGGTGTTGCGCAAGCCGTTGCTCTTGATCAGGTTATTCAAAACCGAGTACAAGCGACATCCGTCCCGAAGCTTCTCTGGAGAGCCAGTGCCCTTCGAAATTCGTAAAGGCTGGAAGTGATCTTGTCAACGCTGTCTTTGGTGGTGATGTTTTGCTCAAGCGCGACATCAGAAGCCTGACGCTGGCCGAGCAATCGTTGGCGTTCTAATTCGACGGATCTAAGCCTGAATCCCGCCGGCACGTAAAAGTAGAAATAAGCAAAGACCGTGAGTATGGCCAGGAGCGCGGCGCCTGCGAGTCCGATAAGTTCAGGCAGTCCGACCATGCTAAACGCCGGCGGGCGCTTCAATTGGAAGCGAAGCGGGATTTGACGGCGCGGAGCCAGATTCGCTTCAGCCATTGGTCTTTCCCTGGCTCATCGAGTCTTGCCTCCTTCGCCGTTCGTATCGACGGGAGGCCTGGTATCCGAGGGGTCGATGGCAAAGCCTGCGCGCGGAACGTAATGCACATTCAACTCGTATTCAGAACCTGTTTCGCCTCGGCCTCGTTGCGGATTCTGCGAGACCAGCACGGCCGTAAAGATCCCCTGCGATTCCATCTCCTGAATCATTTCGGTTACGTTCGTTGGCGCCTTGCTGGCGACAATCAAGTCCAGATCGGCAACTGGGCGATCGCCCTGCAGGTGAACTTCCTTGACCAGAATGCGACTGACTCTCGACGCTGCCAGGCAGTGACTCCTCGAGATCTGAGAACAGCTGCGCCCATGAGAACCGCTTTCGGTCGACCAACGCATGAGCGTACTTCAAATCTTTCTTTGATCCGCAGTAAGGGCTGTTTCGACATCTTTGCACGCTTAGCGAGCAAACTCGTCTGCTTCTTCAGGTCATCGACTTCGCGTTGGGTCGTCCTGATTTGGGCGTTAGTGCGAAAGGTTGACTGAGCGATATAAATAAGCCCAACAATCGAGATGATCGCGATTAATGCCGTCACCGTCCACGGCAACGCGCGATTGCGGAAACGGTCGGCTGGACAGGTTGAGCTTTGCTGACATTCCTTACGATCCTTAACGAGTTCACGAAAAGCATACACGCGTGTCGTGAAGTGGCGCAAACCGGTTTGTGCCGGCGCCGCAAAGACTTACACGTTCTTGGATGAAAGAGGTTGCGGAAGAGTTGGGTGCTAGGCGCTGGCGCTCATTTCCAGCCGATCAAGCTTTAAATAAAGGCCGCGGCGAGTCAGGCCCAGTTCGCGCGCGGCGCGCGAAATATTGCCATTGTGCTTGCGTAAGGCCTCTCCGATCATCCGGCGCTCGACTTCCGCCAGGGCGTCTGCGAGTCACGTTCTGCAAAGGAACTGTTATTGAAGCCCGCCCATACCGCTGCCGATTGAGGTGACTGTGCCCGCGGGGGTGATCGGCGCTCCCCATGAGCCGCAATTCCGGTGACAGTTGCTCAGGCGTGATCACGGCGCCATCTTCGGCGCGAGCCACTACTCGCTGAATCTCGTTGCAAAGCTGGCGCACGTTACCCGGCCATTCGCCAACCATCAACAGGTCGATTGCCTGTGGAGTAATTTGCACGTCATGGCGGCCGAACTTTGCCGAATAATGATTGACGTAGTAATTGACGATGGTGGGAATCTCGGAACGTCGCTCGCGCAACGGTGGCACTCGCAAGCGAATCACGTTTAGCCGGTAGTAGAGGTCTTCGCGAAAACGGCCTTGCGCCACCATCTCTTCGAGATCGGTATTGGTGGCCGCGATGATGCGCACGTCTACTTTAATCGGTTGCTGTTCTCCTAATGGCTGAATCTCGCCTTCCTGCAGAAATCTGAGCAGCTTGGGCTGAAGATCGATCGGCAAGTCCCCGACTTCATCCAGAAAGAGCGTTCCTCCGGCGGCGGTACGAATCACGCCATTCGAATCCTTAACCGCCCCTGTAAACGCACCCCGTCGATAACCGAAGAGGTAACCTTCCGAGAGTTCTTTGGGCACCGCCGATGCAATTGAAAGGTACAAAAACTTTGTCGCGCCGTGACGAGAGCGCGTGAATGGCGCGGGCCACAAGTTCTTTGCCCGTGCCCGACTCACCAGTCACGAGCACGGTAACGTTAGACGATCGGATTTTGTGTACTTCTTCGACCAGTCGCGTCATGGCCGGGCTTGAGTGAATGAAGCCGGGCGTGAGGCTGGCGCCAGCCGATGCTGTTTCTTCGGCCGGACCCTGATTGCCGCGGCTGCGCTCGCGCAAGGCGCAAACATCCATACCCAATTCAACAACTCGCAGCAATGGATCCAGCGAAAGGCCACCGGGAAGCTGAACTCGATCGCGTGGTGAAATTAGGAGTGTGGCCGGAGGTGCGTTGCTCGATTTCAAGTTGATGACAGCCACGTCCCGCTTTTCGCGAAAGGCTCGATCGGCGCGTCTGGTTTCAAGGCGACGTAATGGGCGGCCAAAGCCGACGACTCGTCCGGAGAATACCCGTGAGCTACCACCACCCGCTGACCATTGGCGTCCGGCTCGAGGATCATCACGCGACGGCAATTCGTCTCTTGTCGCACCACCGCCGCCAGTTCATGTAGCAGCAATTCTCTGGAAGCCACCGCCTCGGCGAGCCGCAGGGTCAGTAGCTGGGCGACCGTTTCGTTCTGCCGCGATTGATCAGGCGCATTGCGATCCAGGGCCGCGGCGGCTTGCTCCGCCTGGACGAGATCGATCCGAGCCCCCAGCTCGCGGAAAATATTTACCGCTCGGGCGAGATGCTCCGCAGCTCGATCAGGCTGGGCCAGGGCACAGGCGCGCCCCAGCTCGTAATGAGCTCGCGCGCTGCGATAACGGTCGCCCAGCAAATCGAAGATCGAAACACTGCGTCCAAAGTGTTGCGCCGCCAGACCGGCATCGCCATTCGCCATTTCCAACAAGCCGCTCAACCGTTGGGTCTCTCCGGCCAGCAGCAGGATCTTTTTCTGAATCAGTGACGAGTTCGCTGAGGATCTGCAGATTTTGCGTTGCCTCCGTGGAGTTGCCGCACAGCATCAGCGCTTCGACGAGCAGTAGTCGCGATTCGCAAATAGCCTGCCGGTCGCGAATGAGCTCTGCGAGTTCCAGGGCCTCTTTTGCCTGAGTCAGCGCCTGGTCGCCGTTCTTCATCGCGACGAAACAACGACCGAACGTGCGATGTGTCTGGCAACGGTACCAGTTGTGCCTTTTCGGTAGCGAGCGCGACCGCCCTTTCCAGGTAACTGTGCGCCTCTTCCAGATCGCCGCGCAGCATCAGCAACTCGCCGAGCGAATCAAGAATCGATTGGCAGTTCGGCGCCGCGATCTTCTAGTTCGGTGGCGATCGAAAGCGCCCGCTCCAAAGCTTCCTGCGCCCGATCCCACTGCCCAATCAGCACCAGATTGATGCCTAAGTTGTTGTAGCCTTCGGCCGCGCTGGCTTTATGATCGGTCCGCTCGTAGTAGCCTATTGCCTTTCGAGATAACCAATTCCTCCTGCAGGTCGCGTTAAGAAACCAGCACGCGCCGGCCATGTTGGCGTAGATTCGGCCCAGCATGTAACTGGCCGGATGATCGCCGATGAGATTGATTGCCTGGTTGAAATTATCGAGGCCGGAGCAATACGCAACTGAACGAAGCAATAA
>ERZ1370068.9109-contig-7910_pt1 | contig 27496 bp, 44 predicted proteins | sample MGYA00561227_ERZ1370068 | MGnify/ENA primary metagenome ERZ1370068 (study PRJEB38410, sample SAMEA6850437) | metagenome | study: Metagenomic assessment of the ecological functions of the soil: analysis of the soil microbiota associated with the...
AGTTACGTATTGCTCGATAGACGAACACCGCCGCTATGATGAGCGCCAACGCGGTTGCAATCACAGCAGTTCGCTGACCAAAGCCAACCAGGTGACTCAGCTGAAAACCTGAATTGGCGTTCTCGCGAGCCAGTCTGGATCTCAGTCGAAAATCAAAATCGGCCGGAGCTGAAACGGTACCGAGACTGCCTACGATTTGTCTCAGCTTTAGCTGCTTCTCATAAAAGACGCGGCACTCGCTGCATTCGCCAAGGTGCTGCGAAACTTCCGCACCGCAATCTTCGCCCAACAGCATTTCGTCGAGCTCGCTCTGAATCTTCGTACAGTTTGATCTTTTCATAATTCTCACACTCAAAGATACGCAGTCATCTTCTCCCCGCAGAAAACCTCTGGCCCGGCTAATTCGCGACTTCACTGTGCCCTCACTTGTTTCGAGTATCTTGGCAATCTCGTCGCATAGCTCCGGCCGTCAACGTCTCACGCAAAATAAGGGGAGCGCGGTATTTCTCCGGCAAGGTTCCGATAGCCCGCTGAACTGCATTACGTCGTTCCGTGTCGACCAATTCCTTGTCCTGGAGCGGTCGATCATCCGGAGGATTGAATTCCATTGGTTCTGAACCGTCCGACGAGGAAAAACCGGTCAACGAAACCAACTTTCGACGTTTGCGTTTCCGAAGCTCGCTGATCGCCAGGTTCGTCGCTATCCGATAAATGTAAGTCGAAAAACGCATAGGTCCGTTGGTACCTGTCAGCCGCCCGGTAAACGCCGAACAAAGGTCTCCTGGGCCAAGTCCACTGCGCCGTCGTAGTCGTTCGTCATCCGATAGATATAACTCGTAATCTGGTTCCGATATCTGCTTACAAGTTCCGCAAACGCATCCTGATCGCCAGTGCGAGTCGCTTCCAGCAAGGCGTGGTCGGAGGTTGTATCCTCCAAAGTCTCCTGCTGTAACGCGTGGGCAAAGCCCACCTCATCGATGGTGGTCAGCGTGTTCATCTGGGCAGGCAGGCTCGCTATCTGGCCTCACGGAACCACTTTCTCGTTTCGAAAGTCAATCGGACGGATCGACACTGCGACACGTTGAAAAGACCTTCGGGGCTCCACTAAGAGCGGCTCGCCGGTAATGATTATACCCACGCCGGCTTACCACCGCAGTTATACACGCCAGGGTTGCTGCAAGGTTCCGAAATTAAGGGATTGCGGGATTCTGATCCTAAGCTTCAGGGTTTGTGAAAATCGATTCGTCGAGTTTCGAGCCGTAGGTGACCGTGAGAATTTGGACTTCCTGTGTTTGACGTCCATCTTCGAGGAGGATCGTATGGTAAGGAACGAGGGTCTGCTGGACAGCACGGTAATCCATAAACCTTCTCGTGTACTTCACCAGTGTTGTGCCACCGGAGCTCGGGGCGTCCTCATATTCCAACCAAAGGATGCGCAGTGTCCGACTGCTGATGTAGTAGCGAGTCTTTCGTTTGTCCTTGTCGAGCAACTCTGATCACGTACAAGTCCAGCCCTTTTTGCTGCTCCTTTGCCGACGAGAGTGATGGTTGAGCCATTCTCTTTGTAGCGCAACAACGAGTCGATGCTGTGCAGGTGTTGTGACAGGAAATTTGAGGCTGCGTCTTGTCTTGGAGTAAAGGCGGCGCCATTTATAAGACCCCAAAGCTTGCCGCCGCCGTAAACCAGTGAATACTCCATCGTGGGCAGCTTTTGGTCGAGCCGAACTTTGTCTCTTCTCCAGACTTTCTCCGCGAACAAAACGTCGTTCATAATTCGCTTCTTCAGCGGTGCCCTCGGCATTAAACCTCGTAATTTTCCCACGCTCGATACCGTTCCGACGGATGTGTTCCGAGCCGGGACGGCTTCCGTAGACCAAGATTACAGACTCTGCCAACTTGTTCGGCTGTGAAGGTTTTATCGTCTGCCGAAACTGCTCGAGCACCTGTCGGTACTGTTGGAAGGACAATAAACGCAAAAAGGGCTAATAGGGCTAGGAATGGACGACTCAAAAATAATTCTCCTCGGATTCAGGTCGGCCGTCAGTGCGGCACAAACTGGGGAAAGATGCGAAATAGAGGGCAGGATTGTAACACACACCCCAGCAAATACCGCTTCGGCCCGCCTTTCGCAATCAGATGGATGCCCGCACCTCGCGACTCGGATGCCTGGCGTTTCAGCTTCGGTTTGACAACAACCCGACCCGCTAGTATTTTGCTTCGTTTTCGCCGCGCCGGGTACTCATCTCTGTGAGTAACTGACTTAAGTTTTCGGCCTGGTATCTTGAGCTGCTGTCTGGCCTGACAATGCAGGAAAGGACATTTTGAAGATATGAAGCGTGTTGGAGTTTTAGTAGGCCGGGAGAAGACCTTTCCGGAAGCAATTATCAAAGGCATCAACGAGCAGGGCAACGGCGAGGTCGTTGCGGAATACATAAAGCTAGGCGGCGTTCTTTACGATGCACCGCCAAAGTACGACTTGGTAGTCGACCGCATCTCGCATGAAGTCCCCTTCTATCGGGCGACGCTCAAGCGAATGGCACTCGAGGGAATCAATCATCATCAACAATCCCTTCTGGTGGTCAGCTGATGACAAATTCTTCAACTACTCTCTCGGGCAGCAAGCTGGGCGTGGCAATCCCGAAGACCGTCTTGCTTACCGCAGAAGGACTACATTCGAAGGAATCGTTAGCGAAAGCTTGCGCAATCTGGAGTTTCCGCTCGACTGGCAGGGCATAGTTGACTACGTTGGGTTGCCGGCCTTCCTCAAACCATTCGATGGTGGGGGCTGGAAAAACGTCTTCGAAAGATCAACTCTCTTGAAGAGCTGCTGGGCTGAGTACGATCAGAACGGGACTCTTTGCATGACGCTGCAGGAGGGAGTTGATTTCGATCAGTTCGTCCGGTGCTATTGCGTAGGCCAGGAAGAAGTGATGATCATGGCTTACGACCCTCGCAAGCCCTATCTATCCGGCGAGCAATACGTTCACAATCCTGACTATCTGGCGCCGAAGTTAGCTGAAAGAGTGCGCAAAGACGTCCGCACGCTTTGCACCGCACTCGGTTACGATCATCAACACGGTCGAGTTTGCGATCAAAGACGGCGTTCCTTATGCGATCGACTTTATGAACCCAGCGCCCGACGCTGAGCTGGCTTCGGTTGGTGAGTTCTATCACGAATGGATTACACAGGCGGTAGTTAAGCTGGTCTTCAAGCGGACTTAGAGAAACAACTGAAAGACCGCGTTATCGTTGGGACTCGTTATTGAATCCTGAGCCCGCGCGAGCTCATGCTGTAGCTTCGGCAACCGAGCAGCAGAGTCGAACCGTTACTCCCCAAACAGCGGATAGTGAAAAGGCAGTTGTGACGAAAAGAGCCGAGCCGGCTGCAACAATACGACCGGCAAATAGAAGAAGAAGAACTAGAAACCGCTATTACAAGAAACGGAAAGGCAGTGCTTGCAGCAAAATCACCGTTGGGCCTGCCTTTTTCTTTTTGAGCAGTTTCTTCTGGAGCCTAGGCGAAGCGATGCTGACTTTGAACGATGAAACAACAGGCGAGTTACGACCAGGGTGAGCAGCCACAAGATTAAGGCTGACGCGATGCCAGCGACCAACCGATACTGCCCAACATCGGATCGAGGAAGTTTCCAACGAGAGCCGGAGTATGCCTGCGTTAATGACGCGTGGCGAAAGCGCGTCGCACGCGTGTTACGTGTTGCAGCCAGTTTATTCTACGCAGTTCGGTAGCAAGATAATCATCGTCGTTGTTTAGAAGCATGTAGTAGTCGCCTTCGCGCATTGCATAGCGGGCCAACGCATGCTCCGAAGTGACTCGAGCAGCCTCTTGATAATGATGAATCACGTGCGCCAACTTGCCCTCACGAAGAGCAAGGTCGGCCAGTCCCAGGCGAGCTTTGAAGTTGCCATTGTCGAGATCAACTGCCTTCTGCAATGTTTGCCGGGCCAAACGTGCATCTCCACATTCCAGGAAGCTTTCGCCGATCAGTGGTAACAAGACAAGATCGTCGTCGGCTCGAATTGATGCCAAACGAAGTGCAGCTCTAGCACGCAGCAACAGCCTGGCATCTGCCTGTGCACTCGCTTGCGAACGCAGCAACCTGGCAAAGTCATAGATGAGCCACGCACCGCGTGGAGTTACATTCAACGCCCGGCGAAACGCCTCGCCCGCTTCCTCGCAATCGACCCGCGACTCTGAGTTCGTTTCCCAGCCTGCGAAGCAAATGCGCCCGCTCGAGATCTTGCGGTGTAGTCAGCAACTCACCTGTTTCTTGCCGATTGTTTGACTTGCCTCCGACCCTATACTCAGTCTTCGCCTTCGTCGAGTACGTCTTCCGAGGCGAGTTGCGAGAGTTGGGTTTTTCGACTCACAAAACTTGGGTCGCACAAATAGTCGCGCAGATCTCTACTTCGGTTGTCGAGTTTATCTTCGTGAACCAACGGAAATAGCTCGCGCACTAGCCGCCGATACGCCTCGCCCCCTGACGCGATGACAAAGTCTTTTTCCCTTGCCGCTGATCTGCGTGCGATATCGGTATCTCACTGCACCTCGACGTCGGAGTGTGCGAACGGCATTAGTCTCAACTGTTTCGAAATCAGAAACAGCAAGTTGCTTTGTCTTGCCGAAGAAAAGTTGAAGGAGAAAGAAAAGCGGGCCTCGACGCTGAATCGATATCCCATCAAAAACAATCCGATCGGACAAAGCCAGGACTGGGACGACAAAGACGGCTACGCCCACCAATGCCAAAGCCCAAGCGTCGTGTTCGGCTCTGAGAAGTAGTGCTGAGGCAAACGCTATTACGCTGGCGAATGCGAAATAAGGACCTGGCGAAACACGAACGCCGGCGACCACAGGGCCCTGTTGCCCAACCTGTCGAGCGTCTTTTGCTTCGGCGATTGCCGAGAGACCTTCGAACTCGTTGCGTTCGTTCATCGGTTAGTGGTTATCGGCTGTGCGCAATCGACCGGTAGTTCAAGCGAGAAGTTTCCTCGGGAGGCTCCGGGTTCAGTGTAACGTAAGTCTGCCAATTGAACGAGGGTCTGCGTAGAGCAATCGCTACCTGAAAGTTGAGCAACGGGAAAGCGCGCGAACCCCAGAAAGATTTGTGTTCGACGATCACCCGACACTTCCTTAAGCGCTCGATCCAGCTGACCTGTTGGTTTCTCAAATCGAAGTGCATGAGAAACGGAATCTTGGCTCAGGAGTTTTAATTTGAACCGGTAAGTTGCCTGGTCAGTTTCGAAAACACAATCCCAGCCAAAAGCATTTGCCAGCGTAGGCATCGCGGCCAGACGAGTGATTGATTCACCGGGTCGAATGATTGTCTGAGCTTCGCTGCGCCCTTGTAACAACGCTTGTGAGTGCGCAAAACTCAGCGCTCCCCAATACAGTCCCAGCAGGACAAACGACGTCAGGGCCACTCTGAAACCAAATCGCTTTCCGACGTTGTTTTGAAAAGCACAATCAAGCCAATCAGTAACGCTAACCAAACACAGCGAACAAGCCATGGATGCGGCAAGTTCCCGCCTCGTGGACTCAACATAATAAAGACTGTCAGCACAGTGCCGAGGCCGAGCCACGCGATACGTCGGAAACGAGTGGTTGAAGTCAAGAGAAAGCAAGCGCTACCTAGTATCAACCAAATAAACGGATCCACGATGAATACGAAATCGCCATAGAACCATCTTGGATTCCATGGCAGCAGCAAGCGAATACCGTAGTTATTTGTCCAATCGAGGACTGGGTGGGTAAAGCTAGCGATAACGGATGCTAAGAGCAGTCCGCCAAACTTAGCTCGCACACTTCGTCTTTTGAGTTTGCAGATAATGAAATCGCCGGCATAGAAAAGCAGGGGAAGAAGAACGGCCAGTATGAGAACACCCAACGATTGAGTGAGTAATGCCGCGATGGTGCTGAAGAAGTCCCCAACGATCGCTGAAGAGTCCCACCGCAACATCGGCGTCAGGCGCATTCGCAGCCAGCACACACAAAGTGGTGGCTCCGGGCGACAACCTTTCCAAACCCGCCTTGGCCGCTGCTAGTCCGACGAGCGAGTGGGTAAGGTTATCCATCAATCAACTGAATTGATCGATTGTGCATTTCGTTTGGGAAACTGGTTCTCAGCCTGTCTTGAGCCTGGACTTAAGACTATCCGAGAGTCGGTGCTTCGGGTGGCAACTTCGCGTAACGTTCGGGATCGAGCTTTTGTAATTGGGTGGCAGCTTCGCGCGCCGCTGAAGAAACAGGTAGAGGTTTGTCGTCCTGTCCTTTTGCTTTCCTGGAAGCGTCGACGATATTGAATAACAAATCAGCAGCTTCTTTCTTCTTACCCTGCTTTTCGTAGACTTTGGCGATCCGAAGATTAGCAGTATCTGGAGTGACTGTCGGACTGTTGATTTTCACAACATCAGCATAATCCTTAAGCGCTTCATCCAGTTTGCCATCGCTTTCTTTGGCTTGGCCCAACGCAAACTTTGCGAGCGCAGCTACCTCCGGCGGCCCCTGACTGCCAACTTCTGCAAGTTGAGTCATGCCCTTCGCCCGATCAGTTACCAGTAGATTTGTGCCGATAAAGTAGCGGGCCTCAGATCGATAGGGATCGCCATACTTTGCAGCGACCTTTTCAAACTCTGCGATTGCCCGCTTCGCCCTTTCCTGTTCACTCCCAAAGGTCATCCCTGATGATCCCGGGGCCGGAGTGGTCGAAATCGTGGCACTAGTGATATCGATGGCTCGTCCAAGCGCCTGGCGCGCTTCATCGCTTTTACGCGAATTCCACTTTACGAATCCGACGACAAGCAAAAGAACCACTAATGCGCCGCCAAGACCGTACAGAATCGTCCTTCCCTTTCCTTCCAGGGAATTCCCCAGCCGATCCAGCAAGCCCATTGTAGTGTCGCGAAATTTGTCGTGCTGTAGTTCTCTTGCTCGTTTTTTCTTATATGTGGCCACGTGAATTCCTCTCGCAAGTACCCGTACTTAACAACGTTCTTTTAGGTGTATGATAAACGGAAACGTCACTCTAATGGCGCGTGTGAAATGTTGTCAAGCAAGGGTTCTTACCGAATTTTTCGCAGACAAAGACTAATTTTCGAGTGGACACCTTCAACTAGATTACCTCAAATTAGGGCAATGAAATTTTCTGGGAACAAATGGCGACTTGGCGGTGTCGAATCACCTGCCTGTCCGGGAATGGGCAGATTTTGAAGCTCCAATTCCCGCCCCAGGGGTGAAGCGTGAGCTACGGAGAGCCAATAGCCCTCCGAGGGCAAATGGAATTGGAGCAGGTCGCAACCGCGACCCCAATGGATGCGCGGCCAAGTGCCGAGGCGTTGTTCATTGACAGACTGCGACACGGTGATAGCGCTGCCTTCGAGAAGCTTGTTGACGAACGGTCGGGCGAAATTTATGGACTGTTGTACCGCCTAACCGAGAACCGTGAGGAAGCTCGAGACTTAACACAAGAGACTTTTCTCCGGGCGTTTCAAAGCATTGCTAGTTTCCGAGGCGATTCAGACTTACGAACCTGGATTTATCGCATAGCGATCAACCAGGCGCGAAACAGATGGCGCTGGTGGCGCCGGCGCCGCCGCGACTCGACAGTTTCACTCGATGCCACGGACGACACGGGCCGGCAAACGCTCTTTGCGACTTTAAGATCAGAGAATTCTCGGGACCCTGAGCAGAACACGTTAGCTCACGAGCGAGAAGAGGTATTGAAGAAGGCCCTTCATGGCCTACGTCGAGTCTACAGAAGAAACGGTTATCTTGAGAGACATTGAAGGTTTTGCCTACGAAGAAATTGCGGTCGCTCTCGACATAAGCGTTGGAACGGTGAAGTCACGCCTGGCACGAGGACGCCAGGAACTCCGGCGCAAGCTGGAAGGATCTTTGTAAATTAAGATTGCATTTCCGATATGCTCTAGCTTGCCGTCTAATTTAGGCAACAGAATCGCTAAAGTTGAAAGAAGCTTGTTTCATATCTCGACGACAAGCTGAAGCATATCGGACAAGGCAATCGCAAATATTCTGGATGGCTGCCCCGCCCCGGCTCACAAAAACTCGGTGCCAAATGGGTCGAAGTGAGGAAACGGCGGGCTAGGCTTCCGAAGTGGCCTAGTGAGCGTATTTGAAAACGTGGCCAGCAACACCCGTTGAACGTCGCTCATACAAGCCTCAAGGAGTTGTCGAAACTTGTCGCAGTTGCTTCTTTAACAAGAGAGGCAGCCGGGGTCGGCCAGCTATCCAGAATCTACTTGAAGTAATTTGTCGGCATTCTCGCAAGCCGACAAATTGAGGTTGAAAGCTTAATTATGTTGTGCGAAGAAACAAAGCAATCGCTTTCGTTATACATCGACGATTGTGTTTCGCTGCCAACCCGAATGGCAATCGATGAACACTTGAATCGATGCCCTGTTTGTCGTTCTGAAGTTGCACAGCTTGCGCTCGCTGGCTCGGCAGTCTCAGTAATCTGTCGAGCCCCGTTCCACCTGTTGATTTAGCAGCAGCCATTACCGACCGGCTGATTATCGAAGCGGCCGCGCAACGGCAGGCTCCAAATCCGTCGTGGTCGTATCGAATTGCTAGATTCCTTCAGCCTCGACTAATGCCCTACACCGTTGGCTCCTTTGCTTCGGTGATCATGTTTGCCTTGATGTTCGCCGCGCTCAGACCGCACTTCGTGGCTTTGAGGGAGGCAGCGCTCCAAAGCAACTCAGTAATCGTATTGCGCACACCCACGTTTGTTTACGACTTGAACAAGCCGGTTAGTCCGGAAGACTTCGCGGCCAGTCGAGCTCCTTTTGCAGAACAGTCACCAAGTTTGAATCCTGGTGGAGCGTTGGCAGCGTTGACTCGGGCTTATGCTCATCCGCATGGCGATTCTGTTGAGGACCCTGACGATATGATTGTAGTGGCTGATGTCTTCAGTAATGGCGCAGCATCTTTGGCAGACGTCGTTCAGGCACCTCGCGATCGACGAATGTTGGACGAGTTTGAGTCCGCGCTCCGCCAGGACGCGGCGTTCGTTCCAGCATCACTCGATCGTCGTCCTGATACGATGCGAGTTGTGTTTGCAGTTCAAAAGTTGACGTCGACGACCGAAACTTTTAGCCTTCAGATCACTTTCACTAAACAGAAAACGCTCCGATTTCTCGGAGCGTTTTGCTGTTAACTCTTCAACTCAAGTCTAGGCAGCCCGCAATCCATTCAGGTAGTAGACACTGGCAAGGATGTTTAGTTCTCTCCGCAGAGCGACCCATTCTTCTTCGACATCTGCGCGCAGATTCCGACGCAGCATCACCCCGTTTATGTCGCGCGCTACGTCTAACACCGCCTGCATTTGTGGCTTGGTGTCGACGTAGCTCTCCTTTTATCGAACTCACTACGCAACTTGTCCATCGCCTTCTCGAAATCCTTGGCTCGTTCATTCAACTGATCCTCCCGACTGGCTCCCATCCAACGCACTCTTGTCGAGAGCCTTATCAAACAGCTTCATGAACCGATCGCTGCGGTCCTCGGCTCTCTTGATAAGCTCATTGACTTCAGGTTTTGTGTACACACGGCCTCGAGGTCCTCTACGAACCTGGGCCTGAATTGGCATAGCCAATAGTCCAAGAATCAGCACCAACAACACTTTGGTTCTTGTGCTTGCAATCGACATCTAAACTTTGCTCCTTTCAAATCACCCGTTCGGGTAATTGTCCACAATCTACGTCCAACTTTTGCGCTCTAAGCGCGCACTCGCATTATGACGCGAAACAGACCTGTGAAGTCGGAAAACTTTCAGCCATGATCGGTGTGTTACTTCACTCTTTGACGCGAACGGAATTGATTTTTCCGAACAACGAACTCAGTTAAGTGCGACTTGGTATGCTCGCTTGACGCACCGCACTTCGCATGCTAGTTTGCGGCTTCACCTGTTATTTGTGATTCAATCGACGTGAGATCAAAATAAGGTCCACGTGGTGACTAATGTGACTTCTCCGGCGCAACAACTAAAGCAGACTCTGCTCAATCGTGTTCACCGCGAACTCGGCGGCAAGATGGTCGACTTTGGCGGTTGGGACATGCCTGTTCAATATCCGGCCGGCACTATCGAGGAACATCTACGCACGCGAAATCATTCGGGGCTCTTTGATGTTTCTCACATGGGTGAGATCGACGTTAGGGGATCGGATGCAATCGCCTTCGTTAATCGGATCACCTCAAACGACGTTACGAAGTTGATTGACGGCCAGGCGCAGTACTCTGCATTGACGACTCCCGATGGAACGGTTGTTGACGATCTGCTTAGTCTATCGTTTCGCCGCAGACCATTTGTTTCTTGTAGTCAATGCCGGCACCACGGAAAAAGACTGGGAGTGGATCAGTTCGCATCACGACGGTGAATCTGTTGAGCTGAAGAATGTCAGCGCCGAATATTGTCAGATTGCGCTGCAAGGTCCGGATGCCTTGTCGATTCTTCAGCAACTGACTGAGGTGCCGCTAAGCGATATCAAGTACTACCACTTCACAACGGGCATTGTTGACGGAATCCAAAGCATCATCTCCCGCACCGGCTATACCGGCGAGGACGGTTTTGAAGTCTATGCAGCCGCTGACAAAGGGCGAGCAACTCTGGAACAAGATGCTTGAGGTGGGAAAAGTTGGAACCGAAACGGGCGTGCTTCCTTGTGGATTAGCTGCGCGAAACACGCTTCGTCTTGAAGCCGGAATGTCGCTCTATGGACATGAGATTGACGAGACAACAACGCTGCTCGAAGGCAAACCTCGGTTGGATTTGTAAACTAGATAAAGGCGAATTCATTGGTCGGGAGAAATTAGCGCAACAGAAGGAAGCAGGACTCAAAAGGCGTCTCGTCGGATTTGAAATAACAGAGCGCGGCATTGCGCGAGACGATCAGGAAGTTGTCATAGGAGATCAGCGTGTCGGCAAGGTAACCTCAGGAAGTCCGGCGCCATATCTCAAAAAGAATATTGGATTCGCTTATGTACCAGCAGAGTTTGCAACTGTGGGTGGAGAGATCAAGATCGATGTTAGGGGTCGATTAGTCGGCGCTCAAATTGTGAAGACACCCTTCTACAAAGCGTGCTCGGTAAAACGTTCAGGATTTAGAAACTAAACTTAGTTGGAGGAACCATGGCAAACGTTCCAGAAGACCTGCACTACAGCAAAGACCATGAGTGGGTCAGAGTTGAAGGTGATCAGGCCGTAATCGGCATCACTGATTATGCTCAAGACTCGCTCGGCGATGTGGTGTATGTCGAACTGCCTAAACCAGGCGACGAGTTCGCGCCGAGTGAATCGTTTGGCTCGGTGGAATCGGTAAAAGCCGTTTCCGAAGTCTTCACGCCTGTATCGGGCAAAGTGGTGGCAATTAATGAGTCGCTTGCTGACGAGCCCGAAACCGTGAACACGGACCCATACGGCGTAGGCTGGATGATCAAAGTGAGCATGGCCAATCCCGGCGAAGTCGACAGTCTTCTGACTGCAGCCGAGTATGAAGACTTTACGAAAGCTGAGAAAGAATAACCTTGCGCTACATTCCTAACTCGCCGGAAGAGCGCGCGGAAATGCTTGACTCGCTTGGGCTCAAATCGGCTGAAGCGTTATTCGACTCAATTCCTGAAAACTTACTCCTTCGTCGGCAGCTCAACACTCCGGCCGCGCTTTCTGAGATCGAACTGCTGGCGCGATTTGAGCAGATGGGTGCTCGAAATACAGGAGCACGGCGAACGAGCTTTCTCGGCGGAGGCGCTTACTCCCACTACATTCCCACCATCGTCGATCACATACTCTCTCGCTCGGAATTCTTTACTGCCTATACGCCCTATCAGCCGGAGATTTCCCAGGGGACTCTGCAAACGATCTTTGAGTTCCAGACACTGGTCTGCCAGCTAACGGGAATGGAAGTCGCGAACGCTTCGATGTACGACGGCTCGACTGCTCTTGCCGAGGCAGTGTTGATGGCGGAGCGAGTAACGAAACGAACCAAAGTTGTCGCAGCGTCGTCAATTCATCCGCAGTATCTCGAGGTAGTGAAGACGTATGTGCAGCATGCTGGAATTGCACTCGACGTTATTGATCACGACCAGGAGACCGGACAAACGGGTTCTTCAATAGCCTCCGCTATCGACGATCACACTGCTGCCGTCGTTGTTCAGTCGCCGAACTTCTTCGGCTGCATTGAAGACTTATCGTCACTCGCGAATGCCGCACACGCGAAGGGCGCGCTACTCGTCGTTGCAATAACTGAAGCGTTGTCGCTGGGCCTCCTGAAATCGCCGGGCGAATGTGGCGCCGACATAGTTGTTGCCGAAGGTCAGTCCTTCGGCGTTCCCCTCTCGTTCGGTGGCCCCTATGTGGGCTTGTTTGCGACGCAAGAAAAGTATGCGCGGCAAATCCCAGGGAGACTTGTCGGTGAGGCTTACGACAAAAAAGGTCGACGGGGTTTTGTGCTGACACTCGCGACGCGTGAGCAACACATACGTCGCGAAAAGGCGACGTCAAACATCTGCACCAACGAAGGACTAATCGCGCTCGCCGCAACGGTCTACCTGGAAACAATGGGCCGCAAAGGCATCCAGGAAGTGGCTCATCAATGTGTTCAGAAGGCTGCTTATGCGGCGCGTAAAATATCAGCACTACCCGGCTTCTCACTTCCATTCACTGGCGCTCGTTTTAATGAATTTGTCGTTCGGGCGCCAATCAATGCCGTGGGCCTCCTAGCAAAACTGGGAACGGAAAAAGGTATCGACGGCGGACTCGCGCTGTCGCGTTTTCTACCGGACCATCAAAACGACTTCCTTGTTTGCGTCACTGAGATAAACACTCGTGAGCAGATAGACGCTTTAGTGGCAGGCCTTAGTTCGTTATCGAAGACACAGTAAGCAACGTATGAGCTCCGGAATCACGAAAGTCACCACCCACATAAGTCCTAATGAGCAACTGATCTTTGAGCGCTCGCAACCCGGTCGCATTGGCTATCGTCTGCCGCCTTTGGATGTTGATGAACAACCGCTCGAAGAGTTGGTGCCAAAGGAGTTTCAAAGAAGCGACGACCTCGAAGGCGTTCCGGAAGTCAGCGAAGTAGACGTCATACGTCACTTTGTTCGAATGTCCACCTGGAACTACTCAATAGATCTTGGTATGTATCCGCTGGGTTCGTGCACGATGAAATACAACTCACGTCTTAATGAGCGAGTCGCGCGTATCCCGGGTTCGCCAATCTCCATCCGCTCACGGAAGAACATGACGCACAGGGCGCGCTCGAAGTGATCTATGAGCTGCAGAAACACCTTGCGGAAATAACTGGTCTACCCGGAATCTCGCTACAGCCGGCTGCCGGAGCGCATGGCGAAATGACCGGCATCATGATCATCCGCGCGTTTCTCGATGCTCGCGACGGCGACTCTACCAACCGGAGAACGATGCTGATTCCGGACTCGGCCCACGGCACTAATCCAGCCTCGGCACACCTCTCGGGATTTTCAGTTAAGACGATCCGATCGACCAGCGAAGGCCTGACGGATTTAGAGCACTTGCGCGAATTGTGTTCTCACGGAGATGTCGCAGGGCTGATGTTGACGAACCCGAACACGCTTGGTCTGTTCGAACGCAACATCCAAGAGATTTGCGACATAGTTCATGAAGCGGGCGGCTTGGTCTACATGGACGGCGCAAACATGAATGCGCTGGTCGGCATCGCACGGCCCGGTGATATGGGTGTTGACGTCATTCACCTCAATCTACACAAGACCTTCTCAACTCCGCACGGTGGTGGTGGCCCTGGCTGTGGACCTTGTTGCTGCACGAAAGAACTTGAACCATTTCTACCAGCGCCACGAGTAGTCAAAACAGACTCAGATTACCGACTCGATTATGATCAGCCACAATCAATCGGGCGAGTAAAAGCGTTCTTTGGCAACTACGGAATGATGCTGCGGGCACTGTCGTACACCTTGACCCACGGCAATGATGGTCTGCGCGAAGCAACAGAGGCAGCAGTCCTAAACGCGCGTTACATCGCGCAAGGACTGACTCCGGACTTCGACAAGCCATTCGATAGTCCGCCAATGCATGAGGTTGTGTTCACCGATAAGCGCCAAACGCGCAAGGAGTTCACACACTCGATATCGCCAAGCGCCTAATTGATTATGGCTTCCACCCGATGACTATCTACTTCCCGCTAATTGTTCAGGGAGCAATGCTGATTGAGCCAACGGAGTCAGTTGGGAGGCAGGAACTCGATCAGTTTATTGAAGCAATGAGATCGATTGCCAAGGAAGCAGTCGAGGATCCTGAGTTGGTTCTAAACGCACCTCACAACACTCGCATCGGACGACTCGATGAAGCAGCTGCCGCACGTAAGCCTGTTTTGAGATGGAAGCCGAAGCAGGAAGCTGCGGCGGGTAGTTAGTGGTCATCAGTTCAAAATCAACTGACTACCGACCAACTCGCATCAACGCCAACCTCTCAACAACCCTTCCATTGACAATGTGCTGTTCGACAATCTCAGGCACATCTGAAGCACGCACCTGCGCATACCAAACTCCGTCCGGGTAGATCATTACTGCAGCGCCAATAGCGCAAAAACCAACCGAACCACATTCGGTGAGAACAACACTTCCCTGCGGATTGCGACCTTTTTTTCAGTGCCAAACTGAAGTCCTCGAGCTTTCAGTTCTTCTTCGAACGCAGCTTTGACTTCAGCGCTCTCAACCGCTGAGCACGACTTTCCCGTGCACACAAAAACGTGATGCTGAATCGGTGCGGTTACCACCGGAGCGAGCTCAGCTAATCGTTCGCAATCGTCGATGAACTCAGTATTAGGCATTGGTACTGACATGCTAGCACGATCGAATTGATATACTCATCTCGTTAACCGTTTCGAGTGACTTCATTGTAGAATGACGCCACGAGGCGACCGAACGCCTGACCGCAAAACAAACACTCCCAGCGGTCTGCTCGGCGCCTAATTTATTTGTTGGGTTGTGAATCGAAGAATTAAGTATGGCAACCGGCCTGGTTATTCATATCTCCTCGGGCGACGACCGGCACACTGAAATCCTCACGGATGAGCGTATCCGCATTGGTAATTCTGAGAGCGCCGATCTAAAACTTCGCTCGTCTTCGTTACCTAGAAACTCAACTAACGGACACCTGCTCGAGTTAATCAGACGTGATGGCTCATACCAAGTAGGTGCTTTCGACACTTCCCTGGAAGTGACAAAGAACAGTGCTGAGTTTGCTATTGGCGATGAGATTGAAGACGGGGATGAAATTCGCGTAGTCGGTTCCAGACCTTATCTTGCAATTCTTTCCAATCCGTTCGCTTCCAGCCGTTGTCCCAAGTGGATCAAAAGAAACGCACGTGGCCCCTTTCATTGAAGCGGCGGCCATCGAATCGGCGGCGACTGCCAGACGCGATGACGCAAAAGTTTTCTTACGTGAGTTCACCCGTGAGTTGGTCCGTGAGATCAATCCCAGCATCAAAACTGATTACCTTAGCCATCGCGATGGCGCTTGTTGGTGGTGTTCTCTACATCGGGTTCTCAATGTACAAAGAACTCCAGCGTAGCCGGCGATTGATCGGTGACCTTGGAGCTCAGCTGGATCAAACGAAACAACAATCAACCAAGCTTAACGACCAGCTTACTGATCTCGGCAGGGCCAACAAGGAGATTCGCGATAGCCTGTCACTTGCAGTGAAGCTGCGCAGTGAAGTACGGCCGTGGTGTTTGCTTGATCTCAGGATCGTTTTACTTCGTCGAAGCAGGTACAGGCAGACCCCTTCGATATCCCGAAGCGCAAACCAACGAGAGCGGCGCCCCAGTTCAGAGTACCGACCAACAGCCTGCGCTGACACCAGAAGGTCATGCAGCGATTGCTGAGTATGAATTCGTAGGTACTGGCTTTTACGTCGGCCACGGATTTGTGTTGACGAATCGTCATATTGCGCAGCCCTGGCTTGCGGATGATCGAGCACAAAGTCTCACTACCGTCAGAGTCAACCACGTCTGGAAGAAGCTTACGGCCTACTTTCCTGACTACCCACAAGCCATCGGTCTGAAGTATCTGGCAGCCGCTCCGAAGGATGATTTGTCAGTGTGTTCGCTCGACTTAGCTCAAATACCGGATACCATTCCGTTGTTGCCATTGGAAACGGATCCTGATGCCGTCGCTGTCGGGAAAACTGTTGTGATGATGGGCTATCCATCTGGTCCTGATCGGCTGTTGGGCCCTGCTGGACGATGCCGAGTCGCGTGGAATACAACAACGATACGGTTCTTTGGATGCCTTGCTCGGATATTTGGCGGAGACGAAACATATTCAGCCGCTCACCACCCAGGGAAACATCACCGACCTTGATGTGCGACGAATCGCGTACGACGCCAGGACCGCTGAAGGAGGCTCGGGCGCTCCATTGTTTGGGCCATCGGGCCGTGTGATAGGTGTCAACTTCGCCGTCTTTACCGAAAAACCAAGCGTCAAACTTCGCAGTTCCAATTCGACTTCAGCCTGCCCCCTCTTAGAACGCACCGGATGGCAACCCCGCCACCAAAAGAAGGCAAAGAACCTGAAACCCCAGGTGCGAAATAATCACTCTAGCTGGTAAAACTGACAGTTTCCGCGTTAACACGGAAAGCTGTACAAACGTCTCAATCTCTGTACTGTCAACGGCAACTAGAGGCGACAGGAAGCGCATCCGAGAAAGGCATTGTTACAGTCGCGTTCCTGTCATAGCCCTGAAATTAAATCGTGTTCGAATTGGACCCTAAACTGATGGTATATTTGGCGTGCGTTCGATGGGGCATGGCTGTTGCAGAATTACTAAGTACGGTACCGCAACGAGCGGAACATAGGGCCCAGAAGAATTAACGATTGCAGCACAGCTCCCCAATTCGCCAGATTTTTGTTGCGCATTAATTTACCGACAAGAATGACGATGAAAACGCGAAGCCATGCTCAAGCTTTGGGAGTTTAGTATTTTTCCACCCTGCTGGTCCTCTCCTTTTCTTCAGTCCATCGGACGATCCCAAACCGACGACCTCTAAGTTACCTGCTGGAGCAGGTACCCGAATGATCTTGTCCCAGGTTCTTCGCTTGGGAGAAAATCGAGGTCGCTGGCAGTTCTGAACTTTTGACGGTCAGCGGCAAACTCGTCGGAGTTAAATCCGAAAGTGACGATCAGTGGGTGCCATTAGTATCCATTCTGCGCGATACGCTAGGCGATTCGAATCGGGAGAATGATCGGCTGCGCCATGTTTGGCCGCTAACGTACACTAGTCCGACACTCAAACAACGCCTGGCTGCGGCCATCCCACTCTTCTACACTCGAATAGGAAACAAGGAAAACTTTCTGAAAGCCACCTCCGGCAGCGATTGATCTGCCGCGCCGGAAAAGGACGTGTGGATAAACTTTCTTCTGGGTTGCTTTGCAAAATATTCTTCTGATCCGTATGGAACTCGCGATCAAAAGCCCCAGCCAGTACCTACCGAAGAACATCGAGGACTACCGGCGGTCGCACATCCGCGCGCATTATCAGTACTCGCGCTTTATCAAGCCGTCAAGGAGAGTGCGCTTTCAACTAATCAGAGATGGCCGAGATTCAGGGCCGTCTTCACGACGAGCAAGATCTTCGGTGGTTTAGTCGACGATACTAATATTGAGAGTTACTACATGACGAAAACGGCAAAGACTGGACGAGCGTGGGTACAATTGGGGAGCTCCTTCGGCAACGTGCTGAATCAGAATCTCTTTATTTCGACCGCTCTAGTGCCCGATGGGAGCGCCGACTCATGCAATGCTATGGGTGTCGAAAAGTGACCTTGAAAAGAAGCGTGGGGCTTCTTACAGTGGCCGCTTTCTGAACATTGCGTGATCCGTGGACCGACAAGCGATCCAGAATTGGCAGGGTTATGTGCAAACAAATACGTGTGATACTGCTGAGGGGGCCAAACCGTCGAGAGTGGGCAAGCTGGAGCCATAGCTAGTCGAGATGATCCCTTTGGCCCTCACGGACTCGATTACCCCAAGATTCCCTCTTTGTTGGTCGATTTTCGCGATACCTGCAATCCTAGAACGAGAAATGTCAGGCGTGCTCTTAACGATGTGACGCGAAACATTCTCTGCTGTTTCAAAATTTGGGAACCTGCCGTTCTTCCTCGGTCGCACTGCTTATGACTTTGTGACTGGCCGGCGCGGGAATGGACCGTCAATCAACACTTCACGACTCAATCGTATTCGCAGTTGAAGCTCTTGCTTGCGCTAAATGATTCGATGGATCCCAAAGCTTCGGGACGAGGTAAACGGCAGGGCAGAAAATGTCTCACTAAACCCCTTTGAGAATGATTTGAATGCCGAGGCCAAGGCGGCGCGCGAACAATACGATGGCGCTTGTTGCTTTTGCAAAGATCCAGCTGGTCTGGCAGCGAAAGTGGGCGAGATCGTCGTGCTGAATTAACGTCACTGGAGCATAAACGTAATGCGCAGAATATTCTTTCGGGTCGCTAACGTCCCGTCGCTTGGAAAGTACGTTCATCGCGAGGCAGAAACGAGCGATATGGAGACTCGACTTGATATCGCACGCCGCCTGGATTACCACACGAAATTCCTTCGTGAGGTTGCCAAATCGACGGCGCAAGTGGAAGTCGCCTGGAACCTGGATGACATCCGCAGGTCTTTGAACTTCATTGCCGATCATGGCGACAAAGCCGGATCAAATGCAGCGCTCTGCAACGTCGAAGATATTTTCACGCACACGAGACGACGAGATTCGTCGAGCCTGCCTCGAAAGTCTTTCGCGTATCAGTAACAGCAAAGCCCGGAATGAACTTCTCAAAATCTCTCAAAATCAAACCGTCGATCAATTGTGGCGAGATATCTGCTGAGGCGAATCTGCACAAGTTGAATCAGCAAGCGCCGCCCATCATCGTGACCGTTAACTCTACAGCGCTGAAGACGGGTCAACCTTTAGAAATGTATCTAGCCTGCCTTTAATCTGGAACGGCAGTCGTTCTCAGCCGCTCGGTACGATACCGTTGTGGCTGGTGCGCGATTCTATTTCTAGTTGTTATTTCAGCGAGCGCCGCTGCACGGCACTGCTCAAACAAAGCGTCTGGTAGTTATTAAGCGCGACGGTCTGCCTTACGATTTTGTGGAGAAGTTCGTTAAGGAACGTGATCCGCAAACTGGAAAAAGCACGTTGCCCTGGATCGACTACATTTTTCATCAACGTGGGACCGGGCTCTCAAATTTCTACGTCCGCGGTATGAGCCTGTCGGCGCCTTCATGGTCTCTGCTAGACACGGGTCAACATCTTCAGCTTAAAGGGAACGTCGAATTTGATCGCTATACACTTCACTCGTACGACTATCTGAACTTTATTCCGCTATACATCGCTCGAATAAACGGATCACGGATCGATATGCCGGGTGTTGAAGAGTTAGATGCGCTCGGTATCCCATTGCTTGCTGATGCTTATCGGAACGACGAGCGCTACCTGGGTTTTCCTTGTTCCTTCGAGGCGCTCGATACTCAACATTGCAACGCGGCTTACAAGGTCGGTTCACAAAGTCACCCAAGGATCTCTTTGACGAGTGGACTATGGGTTTTGAACTGCGCCATTCTCTGACTCGATCAGCTGGTCCGAGAACTGACCGCAAAACTTGCCGATCCAAAGGTTACCTACCTGGATTTGTTCCTGCCCGATTTCGATCATATCGCCCATCACAACAATGACGTGCAATCACAACTCTACGTGTTGAAACAGATGGATGCGGTTATTGGCCGAGGTATGGACAACTATCAATAAAAGCCCTCTGGCATGATGAAACGGCGCTGGTGTTGATTTCAGACCATGGCACAAATACCGACGAGAAGGTCTACAGCCAGGGTTCAATCTGGTGAAGCTTCTCGGCAGTCGTGGTGGCGGTGGACACCATGTAATTACTAAGCGCCGGTTGATGTTGGACTATGCAATCAGGGTCTCAACCCAATGGTTCCAATGATTACGACAACTACTGACGAGTCGTATTACCTGAAGGGTCAAAGCACAAGTTATCCACACCGCGATGCTCGACTTCGACGGCAACGAACGCGCGTCTCTACATTTGCGCGATAGTGATCTGAATGAGTTGCACATACTGCTGCAGCAGCTCCAGCGCAAAGACCTGCCCGTCAATCTGCGAAGCGCAGCTACGGCAGAATTCTTTGCAACCATCGAGCGCCGTCGCCCAGGTTGGTCACAAACACTGGCTGAGTTAAAGCTGGAACTTGAAGCACTCCGTAGCAGCATTGAAGAGCAGAGAAAACTATGGGAAGCACAACCGAAGAAATTTTCAAAGAAGACATGGACGCCGGAAAAGATGAAACTTCCAAGCGTGTCTTTGTGAAGCTTGATCGCTCAGAGCGAGAGGAGAAGGACTACACCCGTTACGCCTTCGCTACTGGAAAACCTTATCGGGCTAACACCTGCGACACTCGACCCGACAAAGTTAAAGATTGAGGATGTGATCCCCAAAGCGTCAATGGGCGATCGGAATAGTATTCATGAACTGCAAAACTACGTCGTCGGGCTCGGTCCGGATGAACTGGTGCTGAAACCCCGATGGCTCGCTAAATCGCGAAAAGAGTTTTCTCAGACTTAACTATTTCGATCTTCTTCATGCGCGTCACTGTCCGGAATGGACGGCGTGCTTTGTCCAACCGCCCGATCGATATGATCGCCATTCGCCTGGATTCGAATTTGATCAGAGACCCAATTACACGAAAGCAGATCTATTGGAAGACGCTGTATGGGTAAGCGATAGTGACAAGCAGGCCGTCTTGATATTCAAAACAGATCCGTCAGGTCAGCTGAGCATTCGCTATCAGCCAATCAAAAACCTGGTCCAGGATCAAGAAGGGTACTGTTCGTTTTGAAACCGTGGAATGGCAGCCAGGACTGCCGTTGCGAATTTTCGAGGATCCAAATCTTGCCATACCTTCGACGAACCGGGCTGAGTGGTTGAGTAGGTGGCATACCGAGACTGAATGGTTAGAAGCCCTTCATCGAACGACTTACTCAAACGGGCTTATCGGCCTCCACGAACAAATGGCGCGTCACCCACTGGAAGGACTCTCAGCGGATGATCCCAAACTTAGTGACGACGAACGATTGTCGCGCCGACTACGAAGACGCGCGCACGCGAACTGTGTGAACCGGAGTTGCTCCTGGTGGCGAATAACCATTGGAACTTTGACGTACGCGGGTTCAGCCCTGGCGGTAATCACGGATCTTTCTTCGAATCTCAACCCACTCAGTATTCATGATCGCGGGTGGCAAAAACACTGGAATCGCACAAGGTGCAAAAATTGAAGAGCCATACGACAGTCTAAGCTTTGTGCCTACGCTGTTGGCGTTAACTGGAAATTTACGCGATGATAGGACTCCTGTTCCTATCCTTTGGGAAAAAGGTTTTCGACGCTTTCCCGGACGTGTAATCACAGAACTGGTGCCCGGTCGACATGACGACCGAAGAACTTCAGCTACTGGAGCAAGCCCATCGCCTTGACTGAACCTGACGAGTTGGAGGAAGACTGGCAAGACGAGAGTGAAGAACTCTCCGAAGAAGTCGAACCCTCTAAAACCTCTACCTCACGCCGATCATTTGCTGGACTTACAGGCACTCGCTTTCCTGTTAGGTGCAGGTCTGCTTGCCTACGTAATCAACAAAGTTGGTGTCCAACCACTGTTCGATGCGCTGCTGCGCATCGGCTTCGGTTTTTCATCGTTCTCGGACTAAGCGGCTCACGTCACGTCCTGCGCACCGATAGCGATGCGTGCTGCAGTTCCACCTGAACATCGTCGAATTAGCTTTCGCAACGCTTTCGCCGCGCGACTCGGTGGAGAAGCAATCAGCTTCCTTACTTTCACGGGACCGTCTGCTTGGTGAAGCGACTAAAGTGGCGCTGCTGCGCAAAACGAAGTTCCGCTGACTTACGGCGTTCCGCTCTCGTCGTCGACAACTTGATTTACAACCTCTCGGTTGTGTTCTTCGTTCTGTAGTGGCGCCTGCGTGATGCTGCTGAGTTACCGGTTGCCAACGCCGGTCTACACAGTTCTAATGATCATCGCTGTGGTAGCCGCGCTCGAGATCATCTGCCTGCGGCGTTGGCCGCCGAAACGTCGCGTGATGCTTTTGACCTGGATCATTGACCGACTGGGGGTTGCGGCTTAGCCCCAAAGTGATTCTCAAACGAAGACATCGCATCTATCATCTCGAGTCGAAGGTTTACGATTTCTACGCAAGCATCACCCGGCCGCGTTCTTTGGAATGATTGCGTGTGATCTGCTATCACATGCGACCAGCGTGATCGAAGTCTACGTCGCGCTACGCTTGCTTGGGTTCCACCCTTCGGTGTCTCAAGCCTTACATGATTGAATCGCTAACCAAGGTTATTAACTTTGTCTTCGCTTTTGTCCCCGGCACCATTGGTGTTTATGAGGTGGAACCGGAAGTCATTCTCCAAAAGGACTCGGCTTCACGCCGGCGGCAGGACTCCGCCTTGGCCCTTGTGCGAAAAGCTGCGATTGTTTGTTGGACCTCAGTTGGATTATTAGTACTTACTTCGCGCACGCTCCCGAATGCGTGGCGTCGACTCTTAGATCCGGAGCCCACGGTTACCAAAGACTTATGGACAGCCCTGGTTTTCTCAAACATTGCTGGCATAGACCTGCCCGGACGTTAGTCAGCATCCTGGGCACCGGCGTAGGCGTTTTACTGATCGTTTTACGGTTGGACTGGCGCACGGAGTTTTACATGAACGCGGTCAACGTGAGTCGAACATTGGCGCGAGATCATGATTCGCGCCTCTGGATCAGTCGGCTTAACTGGTAGTTCGCCATTCAAACTTCAGGCGTCGCATGCCGCAGAAATTGCAGCATTGCCGGGTGTCCGATCCGCAACGCCGATCGGACAGGCGCTGGATAAAAGCGATTGGCGGATTTGGCCAACGACTCATCGACGGCATCGACTACGATCAATACGCCAACCTTGCAGGTATTACCATTCGCCAGGTCGCAAACGCGGTTCTGGTGATGAAGCGATTATTGATCCTCAGTGGAAGGAAAACCGACACGCTAAGGTCGGTGATACGGTAAAGCTTTTCGAACGTCCTTTCACGATTGTCGGTGTCTATCAGCCACCGGGTGGCAGTCGCATCAAGATCCACTTGCGACTATGCAGGACCAGGAAGGTCGCTGAAGGACGTGCGACAGCGATCCTTGTCGCCTGCACAAATCCAGCACAGCAGGACGCTATTGGGGCGTTAATCAACAACGTTTCCCTGACGATCAACTTATCTTTACTCGCGACCTTCCCGAGCTTTATGCCAGCGGTGTCCCGGCCCTTAACATTTTCATAAAGGTTGTCGTCGGTATAGCTGCAGCCATTAGCATGCTGGTAATTCTGCTGGCGATGTACACGACGGGTCACCGAGCGTACGCGCCAGATTGGGATATTGAAATCGCTTGGCATGTCGAAGTCATCCATAGCCTGGGTGATCGAGCAAGAAGCGATTGTAGTGAGTCTGCTTGGAGTCGCAACTGGAGTACTACTAACTCTCGCGGCACGTTTTGCGATTATGCGAACGACGAGTCTGACAATTGAAATCGAACCGCGTTGGATTCTTATAGCCTGCTTGCTGTCGGTTTAGTTGGCGGCACTATTGGTGCGCTATATCCGGCACTTCGCGCTGCTCGTCAGGATGCGGTTGATGCATTGAGTTACGAATAAACGTGAGGAGGTTTCAGTATGTCCGCAGGAGCTGCTGCTGCTGCCGCTGCGATTGCCCAGGCAATTAAGGCCAGCGGAGTCCTCGTTCGTGTCAGCCAAGCCGACTTTGAAAGCATTTTGAATCGGAGCGAAAAGCCGCTCGTGATTACTGCAACTGGCGGTTCATATCAACTAACTACCAGTACCTCACTAGCTACAAAGGCTTTGCACGTTCTTCACCAAGTGTCCTGCCCCACTGGTGTTTAGTCGAAGGTGGAAGTAATTGTCGCCCGGCAAAGATCTGGGATCCCTTGATAGCAATGGAGTTTCTTGAAGTCCCGCAGTAAACTAACGGAACCTAAGCCGTCCAGGTGCCGTTTTGAATAACCAGCGGGCCGCTGTAGCTCTTGAACCTAAGCAGAGTCGACGGGGACCATAGCACTGTCCTCAATGCGGAGCTGATTCCCCTTCCGGTGTTCAGATATTGCCGGGGATGCGGAGTAACCTGCCAAAGTCATAGGGAAGGCTGTCGCGGTGAGTGGGGCGGTCGCGCGCAGCGCGATCGCGGTCCGTTGCCAAAGATTCGCGAGATGGTAAAGGGACTGAAGGTCGAGCATGTCACTGAAGAGGTCTCGCGTGCTCTCGATCACATGAACGTCGAGATCGCGCGCATGTCCCCGGAGAAGAAACGTTCAGAACAAAGACCGTGGATCAATTTCCGCAAGCAGAAACTCCAGCCGAACGACGTGAACAGCACATCAGCAAAGGCGTTGTTTCCATGTTTTCCGGGGCCGGACTGATGGTTTTCTTTATTACGTTTCGGCAGCGTTAGTCTTGAAACTTCCGCCCGACGTAATTGGCGAGGTTCCATTTGAAATCGAACCCCTCGTTCACGTGATATGGCTGTTCGGCTTGATTCCCACACTGAGCGGCCTGGGACATATATATTTCGGGTCTGCTAATCCACCCTCAAGGACCTGAAGTACAACAGATTCAGCAAGCACCAGTTGAACCAGTTGAATTTCCTAAATCGGTCGGAACCTCAAGATCTCCACTCCATTCCGCCCCGAGCAGTGTTACTGAAAACACGACGAACCTCCTGGAAGAAAAATCTCTTTAGAGATCCTGTCGAGAAGACGCATTGTGGTAACAAGTCAGTACCACAACGCGGTAGCGTGTGGCTGAAGATGGGATTTCCTGTTGGGAGGGGGCGGGCGAGGACGACCGCGCTCCGACAGAAGAGCGTCCGCATGTGGATGACGAGATTTTCAGTTCGATCGATGCGTCGAACAGAATAGCCTAACCAACCGCACGGATCCTCTTCTGTCGGAGCGCGGTCGTCCTCGCCCGCCCTCCCAACAGGAAATCCCCATTCAGCTGCCATACGCTACCGCGGTGTGGTACTGACTTCGTCTTCTCGTCGCTTAAAACAGAAACGGGAACGAGGATGTTGTCCTCGTTCCCGTTATCCGCACTGTTATCAGTCTGACTACTGCTTACGCGGTCGAATGCGAACCGAATAGTCGGGCCAACAATCGGCCGGATTGAAATCCTCATACGACGATGAGTTGAACTTAAACTCATCATCAAAACCAAAAGGATTTGCCGGAGCTGCGGCCGCTGGTGCCGCAAATTTCGGATCAAGCGCCTTGGCAATTTGATCCTTTGCGTCAGCCAAATGCGCCCTGGTCTCCTGATCAGTTGCGTCGAGCTGATGCGACAGTTACTGCCGCACTAAGATCCCGAAGCTCAGCGCGAATCATTGACCGATACTCATCGTCCACAGCTGGCCTGCCATTCAACTTCTGTGAGAGCAGAGTCGATGTAGGAGTTCTGCAGGTTACGACGGTAAACATCGATGTGAACCGGTCCGCCTTCGATTTCACTCCAGATGCCCTTTCGGACATCCGCCATAAAATCACCGGGTCGGTAGGCAGCCGCACCATCGATTGCTTCCTGTTCCGACCAGGCGATCATAGCGAGCGTTATTCATGAGAGGAGTTCAACACTCTGAGTTGAGCCGCATTGACGCGAGTAATGGCTCCGGACGGTTCGATTCGTCTCAAGATGTCGGCCTTGAGCGCCCAGGTTGGAGTAGCAAAGGCGTTATCGTTCAGGAATCGAACGGCAGCTGCTTGCTTCTCTTTGGGAACCGATCGTGAAGCTGAACTCCATCCTGACCGGCGTGTTTCTGTTGTGAATTGAAGCCACCAACAATCTGAGTGACATGGGTTAACTCAGTTGCCCACTGGCCAAGCAAGCGTCCATACAACTCTTCGAGATCGTCATATGGCTCGCCGGCATGCGACGTGGCCGGCAACAACATATCAGCCACCCGCTTCAGGTTCTTGATTCCGTAGCCGGTAGCAACTACCGCATCGCCGTCACCAACAGCTTCAGTGTTCTCGCCCGGATCTGATCCACGGGAGTCAGCTGTCGAGAAACGCAGATACGGCTTTGCGTCCTGCTCACGAGCCCACGAATCCAGCGTCGCCTTCTCGTCATCCGGAGTTTTAGCGTTTGGAATCGGCTTGTATCCCCACATCGTCGCCCACTTGTCGTAGGGTCCAATCTTTGGAATCAAGTCTTCCAATTGGAATGTTGTCTTCCGGTTGAGCGACGTAATTGAAACGCGAGTAGTCCATCAACGTTGGTGTGTGACTCATCGTGTGCAGCCACTGCGGATCGCGAACCTTGTCCACCGGCATACGTCGCACTCGCTTTCATGTTGTGTTGAAATCCGAGTGTGTGACCAACCTCGTGAGCAACGACATATTCAACCAACCGTCCCATCAAATCATCTGGCAGCGGAAGTTTCTTTGCCCTGGCGTCGAGTGGACCAACCTGGAGGAAATACCAGTCGCGCTGCAAGTTCATTACGTTGTGGTAGTACTGAATGTCAGACTCGAGAATCTCGCCGGTCCGTGGATCCGAAACGTGCGGACCTGACGCGTTTTCAATTGTGGAAGGAAGGTAACGGATGCAGGAGTATCGGGCATCTTCTGGATCCCAGTTTGGATCTTTCCATGTTTTGAAGGAGCTTGCTTCGCGATGATCGCATTCTTGAAACCGGCTGCTTCAAACGCTGGTTGCCAGTCTTCAATTCCCTTCATGATCCATTTCACCCATTTGGTGGGTGTAGCGGGATCGACGTAATAAACGATCGGCTTAATTGGCTCAGAAAGTTCCGCACTTGGATCTTTCTTCTCCAGGCGCCAACGCGTGATGTAGGTGCGTTGCGGTGCGCGCTGTTCGTCTACACCGTAGTCAGTCTGTCGAATCGTGAAATAACCAACGCGCTCGTCAAACAACCTCGGCATCATTGGTTTCTCAGGTAGCTTCACCATGCTGTAGTGCATGACTACTGTTGCGTTTGTTCCCGCTCGCATTCCCTGCGCAAACGGATTCGGAGCAGGCTGGGGACCGCCACCGCCACCAGCCGGAGTTACGTCTGGAGGCGACGTGTAGGTTTGCGAGACTTCGACTTGATGTTGGTCGGGAACGACTTGGTCTTGTCGATGAATGATCGCGTCGGATCAAACCCGACGTGCGCGAAGTCTGGTGCGCGCACTAAGCTCGGTTACTTCCGTCGTGAACGAGACGAGTAACATCGATCACCGCGGATTCATCCTTACCAAAGGCCTCGATATTGAACGCCATGATAATGGTGTCGTTGTTCGCGGCCTGGACTGCACGGGAAACGAGCAATACGTAAC
>ERZ1370068.1222-contig-11114_pt1 | contig 27490 bp, 39 predicted proteins | sample MGYA00561227_ERZ1370068 | MGnify/ENA primary metagenome ERZ1370068 (study PRJEB38410, sample SAMEA6850437) | metagenome | study: Metagenomic assessment of the ecological functions of the soil: analysis of the soil microbiota associated with the...
AGCTTTGAAACCAGCGGCCAACCGAGCGCCCCCGGCCCGAGCGGGCGACGCCCGGGCTCCTCGAAGAGTCCGGGGCGGCGGGCGCAGGGGAAGGTGGATCTTCACTTCCATGTCGCCGCCCGGCTCCGCCTTCATCCACAGAGTGACCGCCGCAGTCGCTGATCAAGCGCTTGTAGCGTCCGAGGTCGACGCCGGGGCGTTCGGAGGTCGCGATCCATGCACGGCTCTCGCGACTTGGCCACTCCGCCGCGTGCAGCCGCCCTGACTTCCGTGACGGTGATGAGCGCGTGTCGTAGCCCTGGCGGACGTTCGGATATTTGGTGACGAAGCTACCGTCGACGGTCACCTCGAGCCAGCTTGACGATCAGCCGGCCGCCCGACGGCATTCGCGTGCGCGTCCGTGACGCCGCCACGTTGATGAGGACTCGCTCGACCCGTTCGGCGTCGACGTCGACGTTGAGGGCGAAACCTTCTGCGGGGAGAACGAGCTTCGATATCGTCGCCGGCGACGCGCTTCAGGACAGGCTCCAGGTCCCGCAACACTGTGTTGACATCGACCGGCTCGGGGGCGCTCGTCTGCTTGGCGCCGTACTGAGAGCTGCCGCAGGAAGCTGGCGGCTCGGTCACTTCACCGAAGATCAACTCCCTGATGACGTTGGGCGGTGTTGCTGCCGACCGACGCCAGCCATTGCTGCCGTCACTGACTGACGTTGCGGGAGGAGGTTGTCGCATGTCTCCGCGACTTCCTGAGGCGAGCCGTCCCACCGCCTTCCATGCGTTGAGCCTGCTTGAGCCGGTCTTCTACTGCCCGAAGAGCGGTGAGGTCCTCGGCCGCAATCTCGATGGCGTCGGCGGACACGGGACCGGCGATGCAGCCGCATGATGAGGCGGCTGCCGTCTTTCCTCTTCCAAATGCTGTCGACCCACTTCCCGGGCGTCTTCTGACATTGCGCGATGAGCCAGAAGGTCGTCGGCGGACTCGAAGACCGAGGCGGCAAAATCGCGCGCCCGCAGCTCTTCGACGGTTCGATATCCCAGGGTGGTGAGAAGTGCTCGATTTGCCTCCCGGAGCGCGCCTGCGCGCGACTGCATCGCAGAATGCCCACGGGGCTTTGCTCGAACTGACGCCGACTTTCCGCGCGGCTCGCTTCCAGCTGACTCAAGACCTGCGGCAAGCGGTCGGCCTCGATCTTCAACATGTCTCGATGGCCTCTCCACTCGCTTCGAACTCTCGCGCGAGAGTCTTCAGCTCGCTCCTCGCCAGTTGGTCGATTTCTTTGACTGCATGAGCTGCCAGGAGTCCGCGCAGGTCGCTTTCGAGCTTCGCATGGGTCTGCTGCGACGCCCTGCTGCTCACGCGACATGGCGCTCCGCCTGGTCCTTGAGTTGTTGGTCGCGCTCGGCTATCAGCGTGTCGACCCGGCGCAGGTCCGCAGCGTGTTCGGCTTCGTCACGTGCTCGAGTGCTTTCAAGGCATCCGCACGAACCTGATCGGCGAGTGTCTGACGGAGGGCGGCGGTGAAGTCGCCGCCAAGCCGCTGAAGCTCGGTTTCCCTTGGCTTGCCGGACCCTTTCGAAGTTCTCTGTCGCTTCTTGATGAACGCGAGAAAGGCGCTGCAGCTGCTCCCTGACTCGGTGGCGCCCGTGCCTGGTGAGTGCGTCGCGGTCGGCTGATCAGAGCTCGGAGCCGCTGCTGCTGATCGGCAAACCTGGCCTCGTGGTCGGTACGCTCTCGGGCGAGCCGTTCGGTGAGGCTTGCCTCGATCTCGCAGTCGCGCCGTGAGGGCGGCGAGATTCGTCCAGGAAGGTTTGACGAGCCTGGGTCGGCAGCGGTGCGCGTCGCAGCGAGGTCGCGCTCGACGCCTCTCGCGAGCGGCGGTCTCCTGCCAGCTCGGCGCGTCGAACTCCGCCCGCCGCTCGTCCGCTTGCCGCGCGCCACCGTGCGCTCGGCGACCGCCCGCTCTTCGGCGTTCTTGAGCGCCGCTTCCGACTCAAGGATTCGCTGCTCCAGCGACTGGCGAGTTAGTGGAGGCTGCGACGAGTTCCGAGTCTTTCTGGGCGAGTCGCTCGGCAGCGGCAATGGCGTTCGAGGCGTATTCCTCCTGACCCGGTCCAGGGTGGTCTCTGTGTCGCGCAACTCCTGCTCGATGCTCTCGCGGACCGTAGTCGCCTGACCCAGCTGATGCTCGTATTGACCCTGCAGTTCAGGCGAGGTGAGCGGCGGCCGCCTCCATTGCCGACGCATGCTGGTGTTCAACATCAGCGAGCTTGTGCTCGAGCGCCGCGTAGGCTGCGCCGACGCGGCGGCCAATTGCGCGGACTGGTCCGAAAGCTTGGCCGTCGCTGAAGTCATCTCCGACGTGTGTCGCTTCTCCGGGCGTCGCGAAGCGGCAGCTTCTACCTGCTCCAAATCGTTCTGGCTTGCGGTGAGAGCCTGGTCGAGCGCCTGGCGGGCTCGGGTTCCTCGGCGAGGCGGTTGTCGAACTCCGATTGTCGCTCTGCCGCTTGTCGAGCCGACTCGAGTCGTTCGCTTTCCGACGCCTCTGCGCTTTGAAGGCATCGGCGGCCTCGGTGAGTCGCCGCTCGAGCGTCTGCACCCTTTCTGTGCTGGTCGTCAGCTTGGTTTGAAGTTGGGCGAACCGCCTCGGCGGCCGTGGCAGTTTCTGTCGCGCGCTCCTGGCGGACGCGTTCGAGCGTCGCTTCGGTTTCGCGAAGCTGCCGATCCACCGCGTCCTTGACCGCGGCTGCCTGTGCCAACCGAGCTTCGGACTCGCGCTGTAGGTCGGCCAACCGGCCGGCGCCAGCTTTGATCTCCGGATGCGTGACGCTCCTCGGCGTCTGCCCATGCCCGTTCGAGTTCAGCCTGGGCGGATGCCGCCTGCCTCAACTGCGACTCGAGCTCCGACTGCCGCCGAGCGAACTCGTTGGCGGCTCCGGTCATGATGGAGACGTGTCGCTGTTCGGCATCGCGCAGAGCCGACTCGCTGTCTGCAAGGGCATGCCGTGTCCTGTCGAGATCCTGCTCGACGACGTGACGGTTGGCGACTTCCTTCGCCATCGCGCCTCGAACTCCGCCTGGCGCCGAGCACTCCTGCTTCTTCAGCAGCCAGCCGTTCGGCGGCCATGCGCTGTTCGGCAGCCTGCAGAGCATTATTGACGTCGGCCAACCGTCCTTCGAGCATCTGTCGGTTCGACGCGGCTTCGACAAGTTCTGCTTCCCGTCGTGATAGGCGCTCAGAAGCCGCTGAAGCCTCTTCCGCTCTTTCCTGTTGCGACCGCTCGAGCGAGGCCTCGGCCGCGCGCAGTTGTTCGTCTACCGCGTCACGAGCTGCTGCAGACTGTGCCAGGCGCGTCTCGTCACTGGACTCGCTGATCGGCAAACAGCGTAGCGCTGGCCGTCGTCATGTTCGCCGTGTGCCGCCGCTCGGCGTCCCGAAGCGCGGTTTCCGTTTCGACGACTCTTGTTCCGTGCTGCTGTGAGCGACCGCTCGAGACCCTCACGCGTGGCTGTCTCCTGAGAGAGTCGAGCAGTGAACTCCGCCTGGCGCTGCGAGGCTTGTTGTTCCGGCGGCCAATCGGTCGGCCGTTGCTCGCTGCTCGGCGTTTCGCAGGGCTGCTTCGGCGTCGGCGACCTGCCGTTCGAGCTCTTGGCGGGCAGCGCCGGCGCTCGGCAATCTCTGCGTCTCGTTGCTCGAAGCCGTCCAGCTGCGGCGGTCGCGGCGGCCAGCTGGTCCTGTCTTAGCCTTTCGAGCGTTGCGGTAACCTCCCGCAGCTCTTGAGCCAGTCCATCCCGAGCCGCAGCCACTTCAGCCAATCGAGCTTCGTGCTGTCCTTGCTGTTCGCTGAGCTGCGCGGCCGCGGTCGTCAACGCGGAGGCGTGCCACGCTCCTGGGCCTCGCGGAGTGTCTATTTCTGTATCGGCGAGCTTCTGCCGAGTGGCGGTGAGGTTCTGACTGAGCGATGCGTAGCTTTGCAGTCTCTTCCGCGAGTGCAGCCCTGAATTCTGACAACTTTCCTTCGGTGTCTTCTGCAGTCGGCTCTCGAGGGCTCGGCGCCCTTCGGTAACGCCTGCGAGCTCTGATTCACGTCGCGCGAGGCGTTCGGCCGCCGCGTCGGCATCGAGTGCCCGATCGCGCCGTGCCTCTTCCAGTGCCAAGATGCGCGTCGTTGAGCTGCTGATCGACGGCGTCGCGCGACCGGAATGACCTGCCCCAAGGTGGCGGTGAATGCCTCGTCACGTTGAGCCAGTTGCTGGGCGGCCGCCGTGATTTCAGACACGTGACGCTGCTGGGCGTCGTGAAGCGCGGCTTCCACCGTTGTCAGCTGGCGAGCGAGGGCGCCTCGCTGTTCGACTTCACGTTCGAGTGATTCTCGAGCCGCATCCACGTCAGCCCGGGCGGCGGCAAGCTCGGCTTCCCGTCGGGACAGTTGCTCGGCCGCGGCGGTCGCGTCCTGCTTTGCGTTCGTTCCTTGCGCGCTCCAGTGCTTGCGTGGCTTGGCTCAATTGCTCGACGAGCACGTCGCGCGAGCGGACGACCTGCTCGAGGCGGCTCGAAGACTCCAGAAGCTTGCTGAGCGGCCTGCTCGAAAGAGCAGCCGCCGATGCGCGGAGCTGTTCAGCTCGTTGCAGAACCGCGTCCGCCTTGGTCGCCTTCTGTTCAGATGCTTCCCGGTTGGGTGCTCGCATTCGACGGCCGCTTGCAAACGTGCTTCGCTTTCGCGCAGGCGCTTGTTGTCCCTCGTTCAACGCGTTCAAGCGCCATTCGGTGTCACGCGTGGCAGCTTGGGCATCGAGAGTCTTCCGTTCCAACCGCTCTCGCGTTGCGGAATCCGCCGATTGAAGCCTGCCGATTCTCCGAGGCTTCCGCCGCACTCGTCTGAGGCGCCGTCAGCGCGCTGAGAACCTGCGCCCGGTGGCGCCGGTCCGAGTCGGACGATGAGCGCACGGAACGCGTCCTTGGTCTTGACGACGTAATCGGTCGCTCCCAACCTGAGCGCGGGAATGGCGAGCTCCTCGTCCCATTCCGACGACGAAGATCACGGGGACGGGCAGTTGATGCGTCGACGACCTCTTTGAGGATTGCAAAGGTGTTCACTTCCGGGATGGTCGTGTTCGACCATCAGCACATCGAAGGGAAGCGATTTTCCAGCAGTGCCTGATCCGGCGACAACCGGCCGGAAATGCCCGTTGGCGCCAGGTACGACTTCAGTGATTTCGATCGGCGCACCTGGCGGCGTCGAGACAAGCTCCGCGCCAGCGTCGCGTCTCCGACGTACACGCACGCGCAACGGCCGGGATGTCGCCTCGGCGCAGCGCAGCGTCCGGCGCACGATCGCCGTCAAGTTGGGCAAGAGCGACTCGTTCTTGGCCACGTAGTCGTCCGCGCCGGCCTTCAGCGCATCGACTGGCGGACCGGCCTCTTCGGGGGCCACGACGAGCTATGGGTGCCGTCACGCCGAGACTGCGGAGATGGCCCACGAAGGAGGCGCAGCTCTGGTTCTGGACCTCCGACTCGACGACCAGCGCCGCGAGATCCTGGTTCTCGTAGACCCATCGCCGCGCGTCGCAGAGACGTCCGGCCCAGTCGACTGTGACGTCGTGGGCAATAGTGCGAAGCGCTGTGGCGGCGAGCTGTGCGTCGCGTCGTTCGTTCGCTGTGTAGAGAATCTTCATGCTGGCACACGTAGTGGCGGGGGCCAGGGCGATTCTTGTATCGGCGCGAACTCGACCGGCACTGCAGCGGTGTTGGCCCCCGAATCGACAGGGCCGTTAGTTGGTCTTGCCGCGGGAAGCTCGGAGGCTCGCTATAGAGGTTGTCAATCAGTCGCGTCGACCCGACCCAGAGAGCGCCGGCGACTCGGACAGGTCCCACGATCTGTGACACTGGCTGCATGTCTTCCGGATCCACCACCTCCAGGTATTCCAAGCGGAGTCCCGGCTCATTGGGGATGAGCGCAACAGCGTTCGCTCTGACCGCATTCGCATCGGCGACGCCGGCCGATATTTGGCGATCGGCTTCGACCAGCGCTCGGTATAGAGCGACTGCGGACTCACGCTCCGGACGGCGACAGCAACCGGTTTCGGGAACTGAGGGCCAGACCATCCGGTTCGCGGACGGTTCGGAACGCCGACGATCTCCACCGGCACGTTGGAAGTCCGCCACCAACCGGCGAACGATGGCGAGCTGCTGGGCGTCTTTCTCGCCGAAATACGCACGGTCGGGCTGGACGATCTGGACGAGCTTCAAGACGACCGTCGCGACGCCATTGAAGTGTCCGGGCCGATGCAGTCCGCACAGAGATGGTCGGCAAGCCGGCGCACCACGACGGTGCAATACGGCCCACTCGGGGCATCGTCCTGTGCCGCAGGGGCGAACACGATGTCGACCCCGAGCCGGTTGCACATCGCCAGGTCGGCGTCCATCGACTTCGGATATCTCTGAAGGTCTTCCGACCGATCGAATTGAAGCGGATTGACGAAGATGCTGACGACGACGCGCTGACACTCACGGCGTGCCTGCTCGATCAGCCGTGCATGGCCCGCGTGCAGGGCCCCATGGTTGGCACCAGGGCAAGGGTTGCCGCCGATCGCCTAACGTCAGTAAAGTCTCGCCCGAAGCGCGGCGATCGACTGAATCAGTTCGACGGGCATCTCACGCCGGGTGGGGTGCCGCCGACAGACGCGGGCTGCAGCGGATAGCGGCCGGCATGCACGTCGTCGACATACTCGTGCGCTGCGGCGACGATCGCGTTTCAAGCTGCGCGTACTGTTTTACGAACGAGGGCACGAATCGGTCGAAGAGCCCCAGCATGTCGTAACTGACGAGTACCTGGCCGTCACACTCGGGTCCGGCGCCAATACCGATGGTTGGTATTCCCACGCGCGCCGTGACCGCTCGAGCCACTTCGGACGGCACCATTTCCAGCACGATTGCGAATGCGCCGGCTTCTCTCGAGAGCGACGGCATCGGCAAGGATTGCGTCGCGCTCGGCCGGCTGCGTTCCCCGCTTCAGATATCCGCCGACCTGAAGCACGGACTGTGGCAGCAGCTCCCAGATGGCCCATCACCGGAATGCCGACGTCGACCAGGCGGCGCACGACATCAATCATCGGGCGACCGCCTTCGATTTTCACTGCGCCAGCACCGCCCTCCTGAAGCAGTCGGCCTGCGTTGCGCACTGGCGTCGGCGACACTGACCTGGTGCACGTCAGGAAGGGCATGTCGGCCACGACGAGAGCCCGCTCGGCGCCACGTCTCACCGCCTGCGTGTGATGAATCATGGCCTCCAGCGTCACCGGCAGTGTGTTCTCGTGCCCCAGGACGACGATTCCGAGTGAATCACCGACGAGCAGCACGTCCAAGCCTGCCTCGATCGAGCAACCGGGCCATCGTCGCGTCGTAAGCAGTGAGCATCGTCACTTTCTCGCCGCGCAGCTTCATCTTCTTCAAGTCAGTCGTCCGGACCCGGCTCGTCATTGACGCTATCCACCTTTCGAGATTGAATCGCCGCTTGGACCGCACGAAGACTTGGAGCTGGCAGACCGCGCTGCCGGCTTATCACCAAGAGCTGCTCGGCGACAGCCCGGTACAGCGCGGCTACTGTTGGTGGAGCTCGTCGCAAGTGCCTCCATGTGTGCTGTCACGGTTGAAACGTCGCCTCGGGCGATGGGACCAGTCAGGGCCGTCCTGGGCCCCAAGCGGAGAGATATTCTCGAGGCTCGCTCTGGCGATTGGCTCTAGCGCCTTCAACGCGGCTTGCTCTTCGATTCCGGCGCGCTTCATGAGCACGACGGCGGCGTCGATCACGGCGACGAGCGCGTTGCTCGACATCACCGCGCCGGCGTGGTAGCTGCCCAGCCGGTCGGCTTCGATGCGAAGAGGCTTGCCGTCGAGCGCATTGACGATCTCCTCAGCCCATTCGACCGCATCGTGATCGCCGGCGACGCCGAACGTCACGCCCCGAGGTCTCGCGGCGCCCTGCTCGGGCGTGCACGATTGTCTGAAGCGGATGGAGCACACCGCATGCGACTCCTCTGAGTCTCAGTGGTCCGAGCGCCTCAGGTCCCTTGGCCCCACACGTGTGGAGCGCTACGCCGGTTGACATTCCGGCCCCGGCTAGCACCTGAGCGACCTGCTCAATTGCATTGTCGGACGTCGCAACGATCAGCCGCCGGGCTAGTAGAGGCAGCTCGGTTACCGTGACCACCTGCACCGGTCGGACCGATGAACTTCGCCGCACGCTCCGCTGTGTAACGGGTTCTGCTCTGCGCGAGTGCAACGACCTTCGCTCCTCGGCGCAGTAGCAACTGCCCGAGTGCCTGAGCGACCGCGCCAGCTCCGACGATGGCAATCGGCTGATCGAGCCACAAGGTGCACGAAACCTGAATCGTAGCACGGGAAATTGCTCGGGCCTGGCGGTCGACGAGCGGGCCGAGTAAGCGGCATAATCAGATCATGAGGTCTCGTCCGCTCCTGGCGATCGTGGCTGCAGCGACTGTCGCCTGCTCGGGCTCGAAGCCGTCAGAGCCACCTCCGGAAACTGCGCCGCCGTTGATTGAGCGGATACCGATCGGCGAGCTGCCAGACGTCGACATCAATGCCGCACTCCGCTCACGCCAAAATCCTGTCGTCCGATGAGTTCGAAGGGCGCCTGCCTGGGACGAGAGGGGAAGAGCTGACCGTCAAGTATCTGGTCGATCAATTCAAGGCGATCGGACTCAAGCCCGGCAACACCGACGGCACCTACGTGCAGAAGGTGCCTCTCGTCGGCATCACGCCCACTCCGGCGCCGATGGTTTTCAAGAAGGGCGCACGACAAGAACGGCTGAAGTGGAAGGACGACTTCGTCGCATTCACGAAACGAGTCTCGCCAACCGCACGCCTCGACAACTCGGAGCTGGTGTTCGTGGGTTACGGAGTCGTGGCTCCCGAATTCAAATGGGACGACTACAAAGGCGTCGACGTGAAGGGAAAGACGCTGGTCATGCTGATCAACGATCCGCCCGTGCCTGATCCCGCCAGCGCGACGGAGCTCGACGCGAACACGTTCGGCGGCAAGGCGATGACCTATTACGGCCGCTGGACCTACAAGTATGAGATCGCGGCGGAGAAAGGCGCGGCAGGCGCCTTGATCATCCACGAGACCGGTCCGGCCGGGTATCCCTTCTCGGTCTGGCAGAGCAGAACCGGGGAGCAGTTCGATCTCGTCACGCCTGACAAGAACATGAGCCGCGCCGCCATCGAAGGTTGGATCTCCAACGAGCAAGGCAGAATGCTGCTCGACGATGGCCGGTCAGGATTTCGACGCGTTGAAGCAACAGGCTGCCACTCGAGAGTTCAGGCCGGTACCGCTTGGCGTGACGGCGTCAATCTCCCTTCGCAACAAGCTTCGCACGGTTGATTCGCAAAACGTCCTGGCGAAGCTCGAAGGAAACGACCCGGCGCTGAAGGACGAGTACGTCGTCTATACGGCACACTGGGACCATCTGGGTAAAGGTCCAGAGGGTATTTTCCACGGAGCGCAGGACGATGCCCTTGGTTGTGCGGCGCTTCTCGAATTAGGGCGTGCGTCGACGAAAGTTCCTGTGCCACCGAAGCGCTCGATCCTGTTCCTGGCAGTCACTGCCGAGGAGCAGGGTCTGCTCGGGTCGCAATACTACTCGGTGATGCCGATCTATCCGCTCGCCAAGACTTTGGCGAACATCAACATGGACAGCTGGAACGTGAACGGCCGCACCAGGGACATGACGCTCGTCGGTTATGGTTTTTCAGAGCTCGACGATTTCGCCCGCGATGCTGCAGGTGAGCAGGGTCGTCTCGTCCACGGCGATACGGAGCCCGGAGAAGGGCTTCTACTATCGATCTGATCACTTCAACTTCGCCAAGCAGGGTGTGCCGGCGCTCGACGTGCATTCCAATTCGAACATGGATTACATCGGCAAGCCGAAGGAATACGCCGAGCAGGTGCAGTCGGAATGGACCGGGCGCCATTACCACCAGCCATCTGATGTCGTCACGCCCGGGTGGGACCTCACGGGTACTCGTGAGGATCTCAAGGTATTCCTGGCGATGGGTTATCGCGTGGCGCAGGCCGCCAAGTATCCAGAATGGAAACCCGGAACGGAGTTCCGCACGAAGCGCGAGGCACAGCTCAAACCGTAATCGCTCAGGGCTCACGGTTCAGGGCTCAGGGTCAGGGCCCAGGTCGGCTAGCCGAGCGCATGAGATACGCGAACCATCCTCCGAAGTAAATCAGGATTCCAGCAACCCAGATTGGCGTCTCGCCGGGCCCGCGGCTGTTTGGAAAAAGATGGCGTGAGAACGATGAAGAGCTCGGTCGCGCCCGACAACAGCAGGGAGACCTTGGCAAGGCCGACCGCTCGCGCATGACGGCGTCTGAGAGCCAGGCCGGCGGCGACGCCGAAGGCGGTTACCAGCACCCGGACGAGAAGAAGTAGGAGAACTTCGCGCCCTCGAATGGCGAGCGAGTCCACCGTACGCGAGGTCAGCAGGCCGACGATGATCGGTTGATAAAGCGTCGCTGAGATCGGGCGAGCACCGGCAGCCAGCGGGCATCCGGAGCCGCTCGTTGCTGGGCTGCTTCGCCCGCTATCTTTTCCAGCAGAGCCCTGATTGTTAGGCGTCGAGCGGTTGACCGGCTTCATCGTCCGGCACTAGCGATGCCACTAGAGGGCCGCTGAGGAGGCCGATCATGACTCTTGGAACGGTTGCGCTTTCGCTCGCGGCTGGCACATTGATGATCGCTTCTCTTGCCGCGGCTCCGGACGACTCCCATCGGCAAACAGTCGAGAAATGGCGCGCGAAGCACGAAGCCGACTACCGGAAGGAGTATGTGGGCCTGGCGGGCTTGTTCCCGCTGAAACCGGGCCCGAATAGCGTCGGCAGCGCGTCCTCCAACGACATCGTCTTGCCCGCGTCCACTCCTGCGTCCGTCGGCCGGTTTGTCTTGGACAACTCGCACGTACGGTTCGAGCCACAAGCCGGAGTGAAAGCCACCATCAAAGGCCAGGCGGTGACCGGCGGGATCGTGCTGAAGAATGATGAAGAAAAGGGAGGGCCCGATGAAGTTGATGTTGCGGGTATCTCCCTGTGGGTCCATCTCAGCGGAGAGCGGCGGACGATTCGGATGCGTGACGATCACGGAGAGGTCGCGCGTTCGTTCGCCGGCTTCCAGTGGTTTCCGATCGACGAAAAAGCTACCGGGTGAAGGCCCGTTTCATCAAGGACGCAACCGCGAAAAGGTGAACATTCCCAACCAGTTGGGCGACGACCAGGTGTACACGACCGAAGGCCTCGTCGAATTCACGCTCGATGGCCAGACCGTCAGAATGCGTCCGATGACGACAAGACCGGGCCGGTTCTTTTTCGTTTTTCGAGACGGGACGAGCGGCAAGGAAACGTACGAGACCGCGAGATTCTTACTCAGACCTGCAAAACGACGGCACCACGATCCTTGATTTCAATGAGGCCTACAACCCGCCGTGTGCTTTCAATCCGTTTACGACGTGCCCGCTTCCGCCGCAGGAGAATCGCCTGACGATTCGCATTCTGGCCGGCGAGAAAGCCTACGCTGGTCGTTGAGGGCGCTCGTGCTCTGAGCCTTCAGCCCCTGAGCCCTCAGCCCTGAACTTTGAAACTCTTCCTAGTCCACCACTCGGAGGCCGTGGGCCCTGACGTCGACACCCGGAGGCCGCTGTCACCGATTGGAGAGGCTCAGGCCGCGCGAGCGGCGCGCGAGGCGGCGGCGCATGGCGCTCGGCCCGCTGTGGTGTGGCACAGCGGCAAGTTGCGCGCCCGGCAGACGGCCCAGGCCTTCTGGCGAGCCTGCAATGCTCTGGCGGAGTTCGCCGCAACTTCCGATCTTCAACCGGACGATCCTCCGTGGCGGATGCGCTGATCGGCTGAAAGGAGAGCCGCGCGACATTCTGGCTGCCGGGCATTTCTCGCATCTGCCCCGTCTCCGATCGATCCTGCTGACCGGTAACGACAGCGGCTCGGCGAGTTTTCCACTGCATGGGGTCGTAGCGCTCGAGACCCAGGACGAGGGCGAAACGTGGAAAGAGCTGCTGGACGATCGACGTCGAGTCGAATCGATTAGCGCGCCACGCTGGTAGCCGCTCGAGAAGGCTGCTTATCAACAGTCGCCGAGGAACGAGGCGATTTGATCGACAACTGCTTGCTGCTGTTCCGGCGTGATCTCCGAGTAGATCGGAATGGCCAGGCTGTCGAGAGCTGCCCGTTCTGCGTTTGGAAAATCGCCAGCGCTGTATCCGAGGTTGGCGAAACACTTTTGCAGGTGAAGCGGCACCGGATAGTAGATTTCGTTGCCGATCCCGTTCTTATCAAGATGTCGCCTGAGCGCGTCTCGGTTCGGCACCCGGATGACGTACTGATTGAAGATATGGCGTGCGTCCGCCGGCTCGACCGGTAGACATACACGGTCCGCGAGACCGGCCGCGCGGAACATGCGGTCTGCACCGGCTGGCGTTACGACGCCGGGCGTCCGTCCAGCGCTTCGAGATGCGGTGCTTTGACGCGAAGCACGGCGGCCTGCAGTGCATCCATTCGGAAGTTCCCGCCAACGACTTCGTGAAAGCTACTTGGGCTCCATCCCGTGCGTTCGCAGCACGTGTGCTCGTTTAGCGAGTGCGGCGTCATTCGTCGTCAGGAGTCCAGCGTCGCCAAACGCTCCGAGGTTCTTGCTCGGATAGAAGGAGAAGCAGCCGACGGCACCAATTCCACCCACCGGTCGAGACTTACGTCGCGCCGATGGCCTGGGCGGCGTCCTCCACAACGGGAATCCCTGCTCCTAGAGCCGTCGCCAGGATCGGGTCCAGATCGGCGCTCAGGCCGAAGAGATGGACTGGAAGAATCGCTCGCGTTCGAGGCGTGATAGCCGCTCGCGTGGCGGCCACGTCCAGGTTGAACGTCGCGGGATCGATGTCGACGAACACCGGCCGCGCTCCGAGGCGCACGATGCCGCCGGCCGTGGCAAAAAACGAGTAGGTCGAAGTGATGACTTCGTCGCCGGCGTGAATGTCTAACGCCATCAACGCGAGCAGGACGGCGTCGGTTCCCGACGACACCGTGATGACGTGCTCGATGCCGAGCAGCGTCCGCCAACTCTTCCTCGAGCGCCGCGACTTCCGGCCCCAGGATGAAATGCTGGCTGTCGACGACCCGCTCGATGACCGCGAGGATCTCGTCCCGCAGTGGCCGGTTTTGAGCGTGCAGGTCCAGAAGCGGAACCTTCATCGATGCCGCGACATGTAATTATCGCGTTTCGAATCGGATGCAGAGATAGGCCCGTCAACGAGCCACAGGTCGAAACAGGTGCCAGCTAACCGGCGCGCCGGTAGTCCTTGAAGGGCAGGCGACAGTCGTGCTTCCTGTAGAAAGTTCAGGAATCGCTTGTAGTCCTTCCGCTCCATGTTGAACAGCCGAAGAACGATCATGTAGTTGCCGCGAGCTTCTCGAGGCCCTTGTGCAAGAGGGCACGCATGTCGTTTCGTGTGATTTCCCGGTTCATGACTATCGGGGCACACAGACGTCCAAAACGGCTTACGATCGTCTTCATCAACCGCGTGAAGAGCTCGTCCGCAACGTACGCCGGCGTCTTTGCGATTGCGCACCTGCACCGAGCTATTGGCTAGGATTTCTGATGGAAGGTCTGAAGCGTCTATCGTGTCGCCGGTCTGCGCTCACGACAACTCGCTCGATGACGTTTTCGAGCTCCCGAACGTTACCTGGCCACGAATATTCCGTGAGGATGGCAACGGCCTCAGCCGAGATTTCTTCTGACCTTCGCTTCAACATCACCAGTCATTCTCGCAGCGTATCTCCCTCTGCGTCGCTGCAAGAAGTGATCGACGAGTGGAGGGGATGTCCTCTCGGCAGGATTACGTAGTGGCGGTACGTTGAGCTGTATGACGTTCAACCGATAGAAGAGGTCTTCCCGAAAAACACCGTCTTTGATTCTGTCGCGCAGGTCGCGGTTAGTTGCTGCAATGACCCGAACGTTGCTCACCATGCCGAGACGTTCTCAGCGCCAACTTTCTGAATTTCGCCCGTTTCAGGAAACGCAGCAGCAGGCCCTGCATGCGCAGGCTCATCTCACCGACTTCGTCCAAGAATATTGAACCTCCATCGGCGATTTCGAGTCTTCCAGGTTTGTCGCGAAATGCACCGGCTGAAACTACCCTTGACGTGCCCAAATAGTTCAGCTTCAAGGAGCGTTTCTGGGATTCCCGCACAGTTGATTGGGGTAAATGCTTCAATGCGCGCGGGCCGCGCGAGTGAATCTCGCCGGGCAACGACTTCCTTTCCAACCCCACTTTCACCGGTAATCAGGACCTGGCGTCAGCCAGCGCAATCCGCTCGACCTCCGCTTGAAGCTCCCGCATAACTCGACTGACGGCCATTAACGCCGGATTTTCAATGTCTCTCATTTCCAGCACCCAGTTCTTCGGTAACGATGCCCGATAGTTGCATGGGCGCCGGGCTGCAACATATTGACCAGGCGTCCTTAGGTTGTTTGAGCAAGCGTCGCCTGGTTGATATACTACTGACTCGGTATAGGTTATTTCCGCGACAGGAGGTTGGTTTTAGTCTTAGGGACACCGCCACGAAAGTCTTCGATACCCTCCATAATCTGAACAATGTCTTCCGATCGGATGATGTTTGTGGCAGCGCTATGCTAACTCAGCGGTGGTCAGCGTGATCTATGAGCAGTTGCCAGGCGCGTCGGACGTGCCGTTCTGTTGTTTCGATGTGTCCGATCGCGATACGGAGCACGAAACAACCGTTGAGCTGGTGTGTGACAGGAACAACCTCTCCAGAAGCATTGACAGCGTCGATCAGGCGCTCGTTCGCCGTATCCAACTCCGCCTGGGACAAATTGCGATCGGCAGGCCGCCAGCGAAAACACACGACGCTGAAAGGCACCGGCGCCATACGCTCGAAGTCCGGGTGTTCGTCGACCCAGGTCGCGAAGTCCTGGGCGAGGCGCATGTGCGTGCTCAAGCGTTCGCGCACTGCCTTTGCTCCCAGCGACCTGCAAGACCATCCAGAGCTTCAGCGCACCGAAAGCGTCGGCCCAGCTGAACGCCTGTGTCCATCAGATTGCGGACGCCGTTGCCTCTCCGGATCGTCTTCAGATATTCCGGCGTCACCGAGAAAGCCGCCCGGACGCACGTCCATCCGTCGGCAGTAGAACGCGCTCAGATCGAAAGGCGTGAACAGCCATTTGTGGGGGTTGACGACAACCGAGTCGGCCCGCTCGATGCCGTGGAAGAGATGATGCGTGCGACGGGAGCATCGCCGCGGCTCCTGCGTAAGCGCGCGTCCACGTGCAGCCAGAGCCGTTCGTCGTTCGCAGAACGTCCGCGATCGATGCAACCGGATCGACGCTGGTCGTCGATGTCGTGCCGATCGTGGCCACGACCGCGATGGGCCTGACGCCGTTTTGCACATCCTCCGCGATCGCGCGCGCTGAGGGCATCGACGCACATCTCGAAGTCGGCATCGCACCGGAATCTTCCGAAGCGACTCCAAGCCGAACCCGATCGTGATCGCCGCCTTGTCAATCGACGAATGTGCCTGCTCGGAACAATACACCCGAACGTTCGAGAGATCGCTTCTGCCCGCGAGCCCTTTGTTCACGCACATCGGTAGATCGCCGCGTGCCGTGCGGCGGCGAGGGCATGCAGGCTGGCAATCGACGCCGTGTCGTAGATGACGCCTTCGAAGCTGTCCGGCAGGCCAATCAGGATGACGGAGCCAGCCGAGCGTCACGGCTTCCAATTCTGTCGCAGCCGGAGACGTCCTCCAGAGCATCGCCTGCTGGTTGAGCGCGGCAGACAAGAACTCCGCGAGTACGCCCGGCGCAGTCGCCCGTCGTTGCGAAATAGGCAAAGAACCCCGGATGGTTCCAGTGCGTCAGGCCGGGCACGAGCAGGCGCTCGAAGTCGGCCATGATCGCCTCGAATGTCTCGGGATCTTCCGGCGCCTGGGCCGGCAGCGCGTTCGTGATCTCGCCAGGCTTGACCCGTGCGAGGACCGGGTAGCCGGTCCGGACGTTCGAAGATAACGGGCTATCCAGTCGACGAGCTCGTAGCCGTGTCTACGGAACGTCGCCGGATCCATTCCGGGTCGGCTATCGTTTGTGCGCGTTTGCGCGTAGTCGAACGCGAACTGCTTCAATGCGGGACTGGTCAAACCCAGAGCGGTTGCTTCCGCGGTCGCGCGATCGGCGTCCCAGTGGTCCACCGCGAGCCGTTTGACGAGCCACATCGCGGCGGCGCGATTACCTCCGGCGCAGTGGATGAAAGCCGGTTCGCTTCCCTTGGTGGTGATTGCTTCGAGGAATCTGTCGGCTACCGCAGGCTCGGGCGCCTGGCCGTTGAATGGAATGTGGTAGAAGCGAATGCCGGTGGCCTTGGCGGCGGCTGCCTCGGCGTCGATATCTGCGCCCGGTTCGCTCGCCTGCCGAAGATTGATGATCGACGCGAAGCCCATCTTCTTGATTTCTGGAACCGCTTCGACCTTGATGACGGCCCGCGCAGGCGACCGTTGTCTCGAGACGGGTGAAATTCGTCACGCCCGGGACGTTTTCCTTCGTGACTTGCTGTCCAGCCGTCAGAAGAGCGGCCGAGCCAACGGCGACGAGGATGGCGGTCAACTGGAAAGTGCGCATGATGCAGCCTCTCAGAGATGGTAACGACGGCTCCATCATAGCGCTGGTGGCGGCCCGAGTGGCGTCTATTTGTCGATGTTGACCGGTGACCGGGCTGAGGATTCGGATGGTTACGGGCTCACCCGAGCGGAGCGAGGCGGCATTGCGATCACCCGCGATGACCGTGCCGGCGCCGGCAGCCGCCCCAGCCGTTGCGCCGATGGCCGCTCCCTTACCGCCGCCGATAATGGCGCCGAGAATCGTGCCGGCGACGGTTGCTCCGCCAATCTTGGCTGCGCCTCGTTGCCGGGGGCGTCGCCGTCACGATAGATCGTCTCGGTGCTGATCGGAAGGCGAGTGCCATCGGCAAGGACCAAGGTGTGGAACCGAATCCCAAGCCGAGCGCGCTCCTTGAACTTTACCACCGCGTTCGACCAGCGTCACCGATCCGATGGCCCGTGCGCCGGCGGGGATCGCAACGGGTCGCGGACTCTCACGTCTCGCGTGATCCGGGCCTCGACACGATCCTCCACCCGCGCGCGATCACTCGAAACCGATCGTCTCTGCCTGAAGCCCGATGACCGAGTCGGCAGCGACGACGAGTTCTTCGAAGTTCGGCTGGGCTGATTCAGGCTTGGAAATCCGGCGCGACGCGCTCGGTCGGCTCGAGGCACTTGGGCGCTCGGCTCGACCGAAGGAACCGCAATCGAAGGCGTCGGAGTCTGGACCTCAGACGGAATGGGCACACCGCTCTGAGCCATGCGATCTCGAGCTCGGCAGTGGTTCAGGAATTCCTGTTCTCGGCGCGCGCGAAGCTGCAGGATTGACTGCTCCTGGGTGGCGACGATACTTCAGCCCGCCTTGCGACAGGTGCGTGGCTGTGCTGGGAGGCAGGTAGTGCGTCTGTTGTTGGTCTTTCGGCCGACGTCTCTCGCTTACGATTTCGGTTGCCTGAACAGCAGCCGAGCTTGACTTCATGCTCGCGGCTGGAGCATCGCTCGCCGCCACGGGTGGAGCGCTCCACCGCGAGGCCAGATAACCGCCGCCGCCCGCCGCCAGAAGACAGCCGACAGCCAGTGCAGCGAACGCGAGGCGATTGGACAGCTTGCTAACGATCTCCCTTGGACTTCCGACCGACTGGAACGCAAGCCTCATACTCCAACCAAGAGGGCCAGACGTCCGCCAACCCCTTTTAATTCGATAGTTTACTAGAATGAGACATCGGGTCCCAATGTCCAATTCGCGTGAAAGGTGTCCTGCCGCTGAGAGCATCGAATTCAGATCCACGGCGAAAGCGGCCACCTTTGGCGCATGCTGAATTGTAAATTAGCAGCTTTCTGCAATCGTTCATGGCTCAAGCCTCAGACATCGTTGTCATCCGGTGCCGGAATTGTTGGGTGCGCGGTGGCGTACGAGCTGGCGCGTCCGTGGTGCCTCTGTCGAAGTGTTCGATGAGCGGGTGATTGGTCTGGGTGCCACGCAAGCTTCGGCCGGCATCCTAGCCCCTTATCTGGAGTTACACCAGAGGGCAGTCCCCTGCTTGCGCTTGCGTGCCGAGTCTCGGTCTTTTTGATGAGTTCGTTGAACATGTGGGATCGGACAGCGGGACAACAGTTTCCTATCACCCCGAAGTGGAACGTTGGATGTCGCGACGGACGATCTGCACATGCAGACGTTGCGAGACGACTGCTGAGACGCTGGTCCGCCACGGCATCGACGTCGAAATTCATCGACGGACCATCTGCGCGCGCCGAAGAGCCTCACCTGGCTGCCGACATTTCTCGGAGGCCCGTTTGATCGCGTCTCACGGATTCGTTTCGGCGACCGACCCGGCTCGGGCGGCGGCCTTGGCAGCAAAACGCCATGGCGCCAGGTTCGTCGAGGCAGTGCCCAGCGAGACGAGTTTCGTGCACGGAACGACGGCATCAGCGTCAGAAACAGATCGCGGATCACGCAGTGCACGCGCGGTCGTCCTCGCAGCAGGGAGTTGGTCGGGTTCAGTCGAGATTCAGAGGGACTCGTATTCGTGTGCCGGTAAAGACCCGTCCGCGGTCAATTGGTGCGCCTGGCCTGGCAGGGTTCCCGGTTGAAACGCAGCGTGGTCTGGAGTCCCAGGTGCTATCTCGTATCCCGTGGGACGATGGGACCGTTTTGGTGGGGGCGACGATGGAAGAAGCCGGTTTCGATGAGCGGGCAACCGTGGCCGGCGTTCGGGATCTGCTCGAGGCCGCGTGCGACATTACACCCCAGGCGTGGACGGCGGCATTTGATGGAGTCCGGGTCGGGCTGCGGCCGGGGACTGCTGACGGCTCTGCCAATCATCGGTCGACTCTCGCATCGTCACAAATCTGAGTGTATGCAACCGGGCACTTTCGAAATGGCGTCTTGCTGGCGCCATTGACGGCGAAGCTGGTTGCTGGTGCGTTGCTCGATCGCCACGATGATCCATCGCTCGAGGCCGTAAGCCCTGCGCGTTTCGGGGATTTGTAGATAAGCGCGATCGTCGCCCGCGCTCGACTGCCCAGATGAGGCACATCTCGATTGGGCGGTGTGGCATACCGATTAAACGCTGTCGAACGCGACGGCCAGTGGGTGGCTCGCGCCGAGCGCGAAGAGGGCGGCAGAGGCCGTTCCGGCGCTGAATGGAGTGGTGCAACAGAAGCAGAGGCCATGGACGGTCTCAGCCAGTGGCTCGAGTGGCAAGAAGAGCATCAGAAAGCGCTCGAAGCGTTGCAAGCTGCCGAACAGAGCGTACACATCGCGCGATTGCCGGCAGCGCCGCGCCGATGCACCGCAGAAGGGCCGACTGCAATCGAACTGCAGAAAGAATCGCTCGATGCTCTCGAGATGGCGCGAATCAGGTTGGATGAAGTGCCGAAACCGAAAGCACCAGTAGTTTGAAAACGAGCCGACCATGTCACTGGTGCCGCCTGCAAACGCCTTTACAGCTCGCGGGAAGTCGCAGCGCTCACTGGCCTGCACCGCAAGGCAGTTGCAGGTGGCTGGGACGCAGACGGACTCTCTCCCTCCTGCGGTCCCGCCGCGCCGAACCACCGCCGGTGGATACACCGAGCGCCGATATACGCCTATCGACCTGTTCGAGCTGCTTGTCCTGGCGGATCTTCGACGACGAGGGTTTCTCAGTCCATCAATTGCACTCGATCGTGCGGGTATCTCAAAGAAACTCGGCGCACGTCTCTTCGAGGCGACGAGCGAAGGCGGTTCAGCGCAGACTGTTGACAGACGGCCGTGAGGTCTACGCACGCACGGCGTCGGGCGAATTCTACAATCCTGGTCAGGGCGCCCGCTCAGCCACTGCTCGTCGTTGGCAACGAGGGGCCTCTTGAAGGAGCTGGGGGGCAGGGTTCGGAGAAAGGGAAGAAAAAGAAGATTGACGATTGCTGATTGTCGATTGCCAATTTCTTGATTCAAATCAGCGAATCGGAAAGACCGTCTTCAGGTCGTCGGCCGGGTCTCGGAATGAGCGTGGACGCCGACGAGCTTCTCCAACACGGCGTGCCGCGGCGGCCCCGGCTTCAGTCGCCGCCTTCACCGACCCGACGTCCCCCGGACGATCGCGGTGACAAGGCCGGCATCCACCTTCTGCCATCCCACGAAAACCACGTTAGGCGGCTTTCACCATGGCGTCAGCCGGCTTCGATCATTCCGACGAGGCCACGGGTTTCGATCAGCCCGAGAGCGTCCGCCGATCTCGCGCTTGTCCTTATCAGCCATGGCCGCACGCCGGGACGCAACTGGAAGATTGGCGCAACTAGTGACGCGATCTGAGCGGCCCGTGGACTATTCTGAACCCAATCCGCCTGCTGCCGCGTCCCGTCCCGTCACCGGGGCAACGGTTTCACGTGCATAAGGTCGAAACAGGAGGGTATCGTCGATCACGACCGGACTCGTTGCTGGCATTGCTGGCCGGCGCAACCAGCTTCAGACGTCGGCTCAGCAGCCCTCGTCGCTTGTATGTCTCTCGACGGCGGAACTCTCAAGAGCGGAAACCCCGCGCCGCTGCTCGAGCGCGGCGTCACACCAACGACATGTCGGTGGCGATTTATCTGGTCGTGCATCCGCGCGGAACGCTCCTGTGGGATGCCGGTGTCATTCGGGACGAGCGAATCCAACCCGGCGGCACGACCGACTTCCGAGCTACGGTCAAGAAGACGCTGAAAGGACAGGCTGGGGAGATCGGCTACAAGCCTTCCGACATCACGTATCTCGCGCTGTCGCACAACTACATTACTGAAACCGACCTCAGCCGACGCCGGCGCGCTTTGCGCGGGGTCCACGCAGCTGGTGCAAAAGGCGGGCCGCGCTGACGCGATGTTCTCAGCTGCTCCAGCGTACCCACGCCAACGGCCCGAGTATCGAGGACTGGTCGACGCTTCGCTTCGCGGCACTGAAGAACAGCAGAGACGGCGCCTCCTGAACGGGCGGTTCACGGCCACGTCATTTGGTGACTGGAGCGGCGGTCGAAATCGTGTCGACGCTGGGCGGGCCATACACCGGGTCAGTCGCAGTCTTCGTCGTGGCTCGCTGGGGCCGGTCCAGTTCTTCCTGGGCGGCGGCCTGTGCCCTATCCCGGCCGTGAACGCGACGCCTGGGCGAGCTCACGCCTGTTTCAGCCGCACTAGGGAATCCCGAGCAGGAGCGCCGCGTCGAAAGCCAAGGTCGAGGCGTTGCTCAAGGAGAAGGGCGCGACGTTGCGGGATTCAACACGACATCGTCGCGGACGCCAGCTCAAGAAATCTGCCGGCCTACTACGACTGGCCGAAAATCCCTTCGCGAATTTTGGCGGACCGATCTGCGTGGCCGGGGAAAATCGGCCGAGCGTCTGTCACGCCCAGATGGCAGAACGACGATTTCGCCGGAGCACGTCGCGGTCTGTCGTCGCCTGCCAGATCTCGGCAACCTCGAAGCGCTTCGCCTCACCGGGATAGCCCGGGCGCGCCGCGCCCAGACGCGGCCGCCTGCGCACATACACGCCGATCGCGAAATCGCATGGCGTTGCCGCGCGTCCGTGGTCCGGGGTGCCTCGATTGCCGTTCTCCGCAACCGCGCGGCCAGGCTTCGGACATCGTGAGCACCCGGACGGTGTCGGCCCATTCGATCGCCGGAGGCCCGTGGTCAGCGCAGCGATACTGCGCCCGGGAGAATCATCGAGCCGGCCCGCCAGCTCGTCCTGCGACGATCGCCCGAGTTGACGTGCGTGTCGCAGCCACCGACATCAGCGAACGCGACCTCGACGCCGACGCGGCATTGAGCTGAGCGATCTGTCGCAACGCCTGGCCGAATGGGCTGCGAAATACTGCGCCGTTTCCGGTTGATATTTCGAGGGTCGGTCGTCTTGAGCATCTTCATGGCGTCGAAAGCCCGCGGCCCGTGCCTTCAAGATCCGATCAGCCGCCGAAGCACACAAGGCTTCGAAGGAGGAGTTGACCGCTTCGGTCGACATTCCGGCCCGATACCAAACTGGCCAAATCCGGCTGAACGCGAGCGCCGAAGCACCTGAGAACGCGTGGCACCTGCCCGGTCAAGACACAGCCGAAACGGCGTGGCTGACCCACGTGGCGCGCCTGAGATAGCGATTCAGCCATCCATCGCCGCAGCTCTTCACACCCGGCGTTGTTCCATGAAGTCCGGGCGTCGAACGGCGACCGTGTCGAATCAGCGAGCCACACGCACAGACGAGTGAGCCAACTGGTCCCAGGCCGCTTGAGCGGTGCCACTCTGGGATTGAGACCGAAGAAGCCGTCGAGATCGATTGAGGCGTTGCTGCCGAACCCGGACGCGCCAGCGCGATGGTCGGACGGAGGCGATAGCAGTCGCTCACCGAACGGCACGACGACAACAGTCCGTCAACGGCGCCACGCTGGAAGATCGCGACGAGCCGCTTCGCGCGCGGGCCGTTCGCCCGTCGGCGAAGGCCCGTCCGCGCGCGCGAGAACGGATGGCGCGAAGCGAAGGGTCACGAGGGCCGAACGCGCCGTCTCTTGACGAAAGACTTCGCACCATTAGCAGTGACCTCTCCTGAAGCCGCCAGCTACCAGTTGCCAGCTTCCAGCATGGCTACCTCCGTTGAAACTCGGGGGAGCCGGGCGATGAGCGCCGCCGTCTGCGCGACATGGCTCGTCTGCCTTGGCGATCGTCTCGCGCGTGGACGCGCGAGACGTCGTTGCCGAGCATGGTTGCACAAAGGGGTGCGGGCGACGAGAGATCCGGCCGACGAAGATCCGAGCCTGCGGACGAGGGCGCCAGCGATCGATCGAGACGCCGGAAAGCTGACCGCTCGCCAGCCGAGCCCGGTGTTCATCCGGTTCACGAGCGCGCCGTGCATTCACCCAGGCGTCGGCCGTGTCCTTGCAGCCGGTCTGGCGGCTGGCAGAGGTAGAGCGGCATCCCCGAGCTGCTGCATCGATTCGCACGAGCGGCGTCGCATTCTGAACGTCCGCCCCGTGGCTCTGAACGCGCTGGCGACGAAACTCGAGGGCGTGCTTCACCTTCGCGCGATACGCCTCTGGCAGACGAGAAATTCCGGCGACGTCAGGAGTGGTTCGCATCACCTCGCGCGAGATCGCCATCGCTGCTGCCGGAACGTCGCCGCCGCGGCGCGGTCGACGAGCGAGCCGGCGGCGTTGTCGCTGCACGAACCGTCGCGACGAGCTTCGTCGCGATGAAGCGCGCAGTCGAAGCGGATGCGCGGCGAGAAGGTCGAGGCACCTGCTTCGCCGTCGCGCTGCCGCCGCCCGCCTTGATGACGTGGCCGAGCTACGATCTTCTCGCCGTCATCATGAATCCGCGAGGCTCGAATCTGAAGCCGCCGCCTTGCATCGCGGTTCTGAATCGTCCAGCCGGTGAAGGCGCGCGCGACCTCGGTCGACATCTTTCTGCGTATAGCCGCCGTCCACGCCGAGCGTGTGCAGCTCCATCAGCTCGCGCCCGTAGTTCTCGTTCAGGCCGCGCGGCGCCTCCTGCGCGGCTGCATTCGTCAACGCCATCTGGGCTGCGGGCGAAGCGCCTCGCAAACTGCCCGCGGTCCGGAACCCGTGCGCGAGACGGCCCCGGCGTCCGCGATGTGGACCGTTCGGGATCCGCGCTCATCCAGTTGTCCGAGGTAGAAGAGCATCGCTGGGCTCTTGGCGGTCGCCCCGAGCAGATCGCGGAACTTGCCGAGCACGCGGGCCGAATCGCGTCGCGCTCGTACTCGGTCAGCATGAAGCGAGCCTGGCCCTTGCGCGCGTCGACGTTGAAATGGTTGAACCAGAAATCGGTCAGGACTTCCTGGAGCTGCCGCTCGCTGTAGATGGCGCGGAGCAGCTTCTGCTCCGGACAACTCGACAACGAGCTGATTGGCGCGCTGCTTCATCTCAGGCGGCATGTTCGGTCGCGGGTCGTCTGAGCGGTTCTCGCGGTCGCTGCGGCTGAAGCCCTGCGCGGTCTACGCCCCGACGTCGGCGCTTCGACGAGCCTGGAGTTGAGGGATCTCGTGAAGCGCGCCACAATCTCGTCCTCGCCTCGAACCAATCGCCGCAAGGACCGCGAGTCGGCCGTTGACGCTCTCAGTCCGCGATGCGTTCAGGGTGCAGCTGCACCCTCGATGTAGCGCGCTGGAGCCCGATCTGCCTGAGCTCGGCCATGTCGTCCCGCCGCGGACCGAAGGGGCGACCCGATATTCAGGACATGTGCGAAGGCCTTGTCATCGCTCGGGAACCGAGGCGGCGAGCGGAACCCGGAAGTCTCCCCGGACCGTTGATTTGCGGACGCACGCCGCGACGATGGCATTGATGAAAAAGCTGACGCATGCCCGGTTAGACCGGCCTGTTCGCGCGGGGCGTTTAACGAAATGCGATCTGAGGCTGGCAGCCGGATTGGCGAGATTCTGGCATCCGATCCCGACAGCGCAACCGGGGATCGTCAGGGCATCAAGGCAGCGAGCCGGAGCTTTGCAATCCAGGCGCTCGCGCTTCATTTTCGCCGAGCGCGAAACGAACGGCTCGGTCCCGATCCGATCGAGAAACTCGGGATCATTGGTTTGGCCTTGCCTGACAGTCGAGGGCGAATGGCCAAATAGTCGCCGGCGGGTGCCCGATGAGCCCGGAAGCGGCCGTCCTGGTCTGCGTCGTGCGGTTCGGAATATGGCGCGACGTCGGCTGCCACTTTTGGCGATCGGCGCAAAGACGATTTCTGGCCCAATAGTCCTTCGCCGGGTCGCCGCGGCCGTTGGTAAACGCTGACCGGATACTTCCGTGATTCGATTCGTGCAGCTCGACTTCGGATCCTCGGTGACGTCCTCGTTGGCTTCACGTCGACGCCGGCATCCGTCACATCGTTGCCCTGATGCCGGATCGCTTTGAGGACCCACACCGGCGGGTTGTCCCACCACGTTCATTCGCGTCGAGCCGGGTCGCAGTTTGATTTGAAGGTCCAGTCTTCGCCGACCCACCGACCAGCGCCCGCCGGCCCGAACACGACTGCCGGTTGGCGTCGGCGCCGGCATGACGCGAACCGCCCGGCCGACCGCAAGCGACCTGTGCAGCCGCCGGGTCTGAAAAGACGATGCGTCCGGAACCGTTCGATGGCCTCGAAGCAACGAGTCGGAGGTCGTTGATATCGCTGCCGCCGACTGCACGACATTGGCTGAGGCGAACTCAGCGGTCGCCTGATCGGCAAACGGTTGATCTCTGAACTTGAAGCGGGTGTACGTCACCAGGCGTCAAGCCGTTGATGGTGAACAACCATCTGGACGTATTTTGACCCGGCGACAAGCCGAAAGGTCCTCCGAAGAACCCCAAGCGTGGAACAGCCATGACCAGACCGGTCATCGGTCGTCCCTGTGAATCGACTGCAGTTCCACTCGATGCGCGCGGTTCGAATAGCAACGGGGAAATCGAAATTTCGCCAGCGTCTGTCCAACGCCGGACGGTCAGACGCTGCGCGCTTGCCGTATCACGCCATTGTGCTCAGATGGCAGGGTCGCGGCAGGTAGCGGACCGGGTCGTCGGTGCGCGTTCGGAAGGTAGTGTTAAGCGCCGCGGAGTGTTGCTGACACGTGGTTAGTCAGCCCGGCGCCGGCAACGCGAGCAGTCCAGCGTACTCGCCGATGTCGCCCGTTGTCGCACCGGCGGCCAGCCATGCCATGGCAAGTTGCCGACCCGGCCGGCGCGTGAACTGATACACCATTGCCGAGACTTATGGACGTGCTCGAAACCGGCTCCCCGACTCATCCAGAACACGCCCGTAATCACACTGCCGCGGCAGCGCGAAGTCGATGCGTCGAGGGTCCGGCCATCGAGGACCTTGAGAGGTTTGCCGGGCTCGAACGGCCGGAGTTGACCTGCACAGCCAGTGCGCCGCCCGACGTGGGGTTGGCAGCGCCGCCGGCGGCTCCTGAATTCGTGCGCACTGGCATCCGTCGACGACGGCTTTCAGGAGCTGGTACGCCGGGGCTATTAGCTGAGCGGACCTGCGCCTTCCGGGGGCTATCTCCGGTGACCACACGGCGCAACGGTCGGTACTGGGTTTGGCCTGTTGATTGTCGCGCGGGGGCGCCAGGCCAGGGTTGGCGACTGCGCCACCAAAGAGGCCCGAGTCGCCAGATGACACGAAGATACTGCCTGAGCTTCTGGCGAGGGCTGTCGACGCGAGTGCGAATATTCCAACGAGGACCGCGAGGTAGCCGCGCCATGGCGCACCTCCTGGACTTAGACGGGCCTACTGCCGCGTTGGGGTCGGTCACACCGAAAGGTGCCTGGTTCACGTGCGTCGTTGAATCCACCGTATCCGACTCGGACTTACTCCCACACGAACTGCTGAACGTGGCACGGGCCGCCCGTCCCGCGGCCGGTCGATCCGCTAGCTTTCCAGCCACCAAAGGAATTGATGCCCGGCCACGCCCCGGTTGTGGCACCGCGCTCGCCGGTTTGCGATGTGACCCCTGCCTCGATGCCACCGAAGAACTGCTCAATTTCGGATCGTCCTCCGAGAAATCCCTGCGGTAAGACCGTATTCGTGTTGTTGGCCAACTCGATCGCTTCCATCGAGCGTCACGACATCCGCCAGAAGCGTGATGGTACACGAACAGCTCCCGGCAATAGTGGATGGTCGGCCGGAAGCCCGTCGATGACCGTGGGTTCCACGTAGTAGCCATGCGAAAAGTCGCCGCCGCTGGTGAGCCTGTGCCCGCCGGTCAGACTTTGCCACCGTCCGCATTCGTTGCTTCGGCAACGGCACGCTTCAAACGTGTCGACCGCCTCCCGATGAGAGATGACTGGTCCCATGTAAGACGTCGCGGGTTGAGGGGATTACCGACCGTGATCTTCTTTCGTCTTCTCGACCAGAAGCCGGACGAACTCGTCACGGATTCGTTTGCTGATGTAGACGCGTGAACATGCCGAGCACTTCTGGCCTTGTGCGCCGAATGCCGAGCGCATTACGCCGTCACTGGCCTTGGATCGAGGTCTGCCGACTTCGCGATCAGCGCCGGGTTCTTGCCCCCATCTCGATGATGAGAAGGCGGGCGGGTGACAGGCCGAGTCGCGCTTGTCTCGAATCAGGTGCATTCCGACTTCTTTGGAGCCGGTGAACACGATTCCATCGACGTTGCGGTTATCGATCAACTCCTGTCCGGCACTTCCGCCGCCGCCGGTGACGCGAGTTGAACACGCCGGCAGGAATGCCCGCTCTGTCCATGACCTCGTAGAAGCCGGTAGCCGAGGGAGCGGTTGCAGGAAGCTGGTTTGAAGACGACCGTGTTGCCGGCAGCACATGCAACTGAACGAAGCAAGCG
>ERZ1370068.8637-contig-7475_pt1 | contig 27488 bp, 44 predicted proteins | sample MGYA00561227_ERZ1370068 | MGnify/ENA primary metagenome ERZ1370068 (study PRJEB38410, sample SAMEA6850437) | metagenome | study: Metagenomic assessment of the ecological functions of the soil: analysis of the soil microbiota associated with the...
TCGCTGTCATTACGTATTGCTGGTTTAGCTTGCCATCTCGCGACAATCAGATCTTTGTAGTCATTGCCGTTCTCGTCACCACGACTTCAAGCAAATTTCAGCAGGACCGTTTCGTACTATTTGGTCTACTGGGGGCAGCGGTTGCCAGCATCTTCCGCCAACCATTCCCTTGTTCATCTCGACGCGCGATCCGGCCAACACGGCTGTTTCTCCTGCCGGCGATTCGACCTCTTGCCAAGATGGCTTGAGCAGACCCGTTTCATCGATTGTTTGATCGCTCGCGCCGCAACAGCAGGAGCTGGAAGTGACGGAGCGAAGAAGGGCAGGACGCAGCGACCACAACCCAGCCAATACAGCGTGGGCGAGGCAGAAGGGAATACCCGAAGAGGAAGAAGGTGAACTGATCAATCGATTCGAGTCACGACAACCGCGCCAGGGAAGAATGACGCCCAGACCGACAACAATTGCGGTGTCGGCAGCGGCTACAGTCCGCAAGCCGCGACATCATGGTGGAATCGAGATTCACGCCTGGGTACCGCCAGCAGGATGACAACGTCAAAGACGACCTCATACGCCGATCTCCCGAGCGTGTGCTGGAAAACAAAGATGCAAACACCGCCGCTGGTCGCCCAGTATTTATCCCCGAGACAGCCAGTTGCCGACCTGCTGGAGAAATGCAGAAAGCTCACGAGCAGCCTCAATGGTGAAGATGAACACGGCGGCGTATCAGGTCTGGTAACCGAAGAAATCTAGAGAAATCGTCGGAGAGATCGAAGACAAGGCATAGCCGGCGAAAACGAGCATCGCCGAACAAGACGACGGTCGGTACGAAGTGCTATCTACCGAAATTGGAAAGATCAAGCGGCTGTCGATAGGAAATTGAAGCCGACGAGTTAACCACCATTGCCGGACTCGTCATCAATAAGTCAGGCAAGGTGCCGCAACCGGCGAGCAACTAACCTTCGCGGACTCGAGCTAAAGTACCAGCAGCACGCATAGGGGCAGCTGCGCGTAAAGCGCGCGAACCGGGAATGCAAACGGAGCAGGCCAGCACAAAACCAATAGAGCGATCGACAGAATGGCAAAGCAAACGAGTTTTTACAGGACGAAGAAGAATCAACCCGGCGCCAATAACTCGAATACAACCATGGCGGAGCTGGTCGACGAAGCGTTTCTGGCTTACATAACGCAGGCGCGCGCCTGCGCCGGGCGTGCCAGCTCTTTCGCGCGCTGAAGATGCTGGAGCCGGAAGTGACCGTTGGCATGTCGATCACTGGGGCGCGCTGACGCTCGGCTGGTCTCAGGAATGTCGGCGCTGATCCCGGCTAATCAAAGCCGGCTTTGTGGATTGGATAATCTCGACCGGCGCCGAATCTCTATCACGACACACACTTCTGGCATCGGCCTGGTAATGCGCGAAGGCAACGCGCAGAATCTCCGACAATCGCTGCGCCAGGAGGAAGTCGTGCGCATCTAGCGATATCTTTTTCGACTATTCCGTGTTGCTCGATACCGACGCATTCTTTCGCAAGATGATCACCGCGAAAGAGTTTCAGAAAACGATGTCTACCGCCAGAGTTTCACTACCTGCGCAGGACGCTACGTGCATGAACGCAGAACGCGCACTGGGCCTGAAAGATAAATCTTTGTTGGCGGTCAGCTTACGAGTATGCCGTGCCGATTTACACATTTCATCGCCGGGCGATTCTTCTATCGGCATGAACGTCGCGGCAAAGGCGCTGCAGGGCAATAAGCTGGCGTTTGATCCATCGCTGGACGCGAACGAAACCGCGGCGATCGTGCTTGCGCGGCAGAGCGCAATGCGGGCCCCGCAAAAGCTGGCCGAGGTAAAGGCAGTAAGAAACCCGGCCGTTCCGCCTGTTTCATTCTTGGCGGTGGTTCACCAAAGAACTTCCTGCTGCAAACCGAACCGCAGATTCAGGAAGTGCTGGGCATTGACGAACGCGGACACGACTATTTTCTGCAAGTAACCGACGCGCGACCTGATACCGGAGGTTTGTCCGGCGCCACTCCCGGCGAAGCTGTTTCCTGGGGCAAAGTCGATCCGGACCGTTTACCCGACGCAGTGGTCTGTTACGTCGACTCCACAGTAGCGCTTCCGATCATCACAGCTTATGCTCTGGCGAAACATCCGCCTCGTGAGCCAAAGCGCCTTTACGATCGTCGCGACGAGTTTATGAGGCTGCTCCGCTCTGAATATCGAAAATCAAAGCGACGCTGAATATTTTGAACTGGGAGCTGAGATCAGCGCGCCCTTCGGTCATGGAAGGGAACAAGTGAATATGGGCTCGAACATGCCAGCTACTGGTAACAAAGCGTTAAAGTATGACTGCGATAAGTGCATTGCCTACTGCTGCTCGATCTACGATCGCGTTCAGGTCACTCCGCGCGACACTCCGCACGGCTCGCGACGCATTTTCGTCGTAGCGCCTGAAGTTGCGACCCAGCGGTTTACCAAGGTGTTCGGCAAAGAGAAGCGATTCTGCGGCGTAGCGCTGATCGGTTGTTTGGACAGGCCTGCACGTTTCTGGATCAGGACACGCGGAAGTGTACTGATCTACAACGCGCGACCGCTGACCTGTCGTGAGTTTCCCACTACCTCGCGCTGCGCGTACTACGATCTAATAGGAATTTGAACGCGAGCAACAGGACGACCCGGACGTTATGCCGCTCGTAAAGATTACTTTTAAAGAACGGCAGTGAATAAGACAGACATGTCTATCTTTCTTCGAAATTGACAGGCAGGAATGCTCTGACCTACTATTGACTGAGTTCCATGCAGACACTTCTATCCAGATGTATTGGAGCAAGAAAATAGATGTTTACTGCAGTGGAGCATCGAGCCCTGCGCGGCGAGGTTGTGAAGGTGAAGAAGGAGTGCTTCATCTGAAGAACAGTGACGACAAAACGCGTGTTACGTGTCGCGCATAGATAAGATCCTGGTGGTGTGGGAAGCCATGATGAAGAACATCGCGCCGGTTTCGTGCCCTCACATTCTCCGAGGTGACTGCGAACGTAGTCCGATCGTCAACTCGGGCTTGACGAGATCCAGTTCCAAGACAAAAAACGCCGGCGCTGGAATTTAGCCGCCGGCGTTTTTCGTTTGGGCAGATCCAAGACACCGTTAATCAGTGCTTAGTCGGTACCCGCAAGTGATCCAGGCGGAGGACTGGCGATTGCTGGAGTGAGACCTGGGACCGTTGCGGGAACTTTCGCCGTCGATGCGCGCGAGCCAGTAATCGTTGAAGGGTGAATAGACCACGCCAGTGATGACGCGACGCGTGATAGAAGCCATGTTCGTCAGCAACGATCCCGACGTGCGCACAGATTGCTGAAGAAGACCAGAGTGCCAAACTTGTATTGTTCTGTCCGGTGCCGGCGCCGCAGAAGCGACTCCACAGAGGTTCGAGCGCTGCGCGCGTTCAAAGTCCAATGCCTGCCGATTGGAAGATGCTCCAGACAAAGCCGGAAACAGTCGAAGGACGAAGCGTCCAGTGGCGCCCCAATGGTAAGCGAGAGCCAAGTCGCTACTTCGATCGCAGCTGTGATCAACTGTTGAAATTGAGGACTCCAGCTGCTCTTAGCAGTCGCGGAGACGGTAGTCTCGATGCTGCTTTGACGTCTTCCGCCGAGGCCAGCGAAATGATCACCGGGTCGTTGTCTCGACCACGGAGATCATCACGGCTGCAGATCGTAGGTCCGAGTGCAGATTTACCAGACGTTGGCGCGTTTCGCCAGCTTCGCGCGGCGGCCGATCAGGGGAAACATGACGAGGGCAAAGCAAGCCGCGAGCGAATAGGGGAACAGTTTTTTAAACAGCAAAGGGGTCCGAGTCTCCTTAATTTTTCTTGGTGGGAGGTAACGCCGGGTAATACCTGAAGGCAAGACCGATACTACTTACCGAGGCGCACTCTGAACAAGCGGCAATGTGACTGTTTCGTGACGAATCACACAGGCGAGAAGAATTGCGAACCAAAAGAGGTCACAGACAATTCGAACTCGAAGTCTACTATATAGGTGGTTACGTCTGAAACGTTTTTTCTTCAGACGCGATCAGTCAATGTGAAGGAAAGTTCACGCGGTTTTTGGGTAGACTTCAGAAACAGACTTGAAGGCGAACAACAATGTGAGCGCAAGCGTCAAGAGGGCAAATCCTTCCAAGTTTTTCTTATGAATTGAAATACTGCCAATGCGCTGCGACTTGCTGCGTAAGCAAGAGGACCCGACGGTGGCTGGATGCTGTTGGTCGTTCTGAGCGAACAGGGAATAGACGTTCAGCGAGCCTTGCGAAGCGGCGTGATAGTTCAAACCGACGGTGATTATTTTCTGGAGCAACTGATCGGAGGGCAGGCCGCCATGAGCGGCGGAGTCAGCGAAGTCTTCACCTTCGGCGATCTGAGGATTCGGGTTTGCTTCGAGCAGGTAGAATTGTCCATCCTCGGTCAGGCGGTAATCCAGGCGCGCGTAACCGCTCAGGAAAAGATAACGATAGATTCGTTTGGAAAGCGCGTTCGAGCGTCTTGTGCTGTTCGGGCGTGAGTTCCGCCGCGCGCGTCTTGACTCCGACTTTTTCCTGGTACGCCGGATCCCATTTGACCTTGAGTGTGGCGATATTCTCTGAGCCTTCGGGCAGCTTTTCCATCACCAGCTCCCAGGGCGCGTAGGTCTGAATATTCTGATTCCCGATGACGCCCACGTAAATCTCGCGTCCCTTGATGTACTGCTCGGCGATCGCCGCTGTCTTGTTTTGCCGGTGGATAAACTCGACGCGTTGCGTGAGTTTCTCATCGTCGTGAACCACGGATGCCTGTGAGATTCCCACCGATCCTTCTTCGCTGATTGACTTCACCAACAGTGGAAACTTCAAACGCTTCGGCCGCCTGACTTTTCGATTCATGGGAAATACCGCGAAGTTCGGCACCTGCAGGCGGTGATAGGCGAGGATCATTTTGGTCAGCGCCTTGTCGTGGGCCAGCGTCATGCCGCGCGGGTTGCAGCCCGTGTATGCCTGGCGCATCAGCTCGAGATAACTGACGACGTGCTGGTCGTAGAGCGGATAGCCGTGAAACTCCTCGAGCAGATTGAACGCGATGTGCGGCTTGTGTTCCATCAAGGCGTCGCCAATCACGTTCAACTGGTTGTAGAGACCGACGGGATAGACTTCGTGACCCATCTTCTTGAGCGTGGAGGTGACGTCGTATTCAGTTTTGATCTCAGCTTTCTCTTTGTCGCTCAGCCCGTCGAGCGAATCAGGAGGCACGAGGTCCTGATGCACGAGAACGATGATGCGGAGCTTTTTCTTGGCTCGAAAGTCTTAGAGCGTTTCATGGCGACTAAAGGGCGATGCGATGATAACCCGAATGCAGCACGTTCATTACCTGAACTGTCAAAACAATCATCACGCGCCGGCGCGCCTCTCGCGTCGGCGTGGCCACGCGCAATCTTCAAATCCTTGCAACGGTCGATCATGTTCTCCGAGTACATGATCGATTGTGTACTGGTGCACACCCGTGCCTTCGGCGACGATTTGACGTAACCTCACGCCGGACCGCTGCGAAGAAAACTGGCCGCGCTCGGCCGTGAAGCATGGCGCGGATCGTCGGAAAAGATGCGAAGCAGATCGCGATCGTAAACCGCGGGCCAGTCAAAGTTATACTTCTCCCGCTTGCGTCGGTAATGTTCGCGCAGCGTAGTCCGCAGTTTCGAGATTGGTTCTACTTTGGTGCGCGTGCGGTTCCGCGGTTTTGTTCCCGCCAGCTCGCTGCATCAGGTCGTCGATGTACTCCGAGCTTTTGCAGGGCCGGCCAGCCCTTGTAACGCCGTCGCCAGCGCGAACGCGGTGTTAGCCAAACCGCAAACGTCTCCGCGAAATCTTCGGCCGGATGTGCCTGGGCATACCACGCTCGGCAGATGCAGGACGAACTTGCGGCTCTTCGGTTTTGGTTTATAGAAATCCGGATAACGTTGGGCGAACGATCCAAAGAGCTCACGCCATAGCGCCGTTTGAAGTGAAGACGAAACGCGGTGTCGAGCGCGTGGCCCGCCTCGTGGCGAAGGATGCGCATGACATTCGGGATCGGTACCCCCTCCACCTCCAGCATTTGCTTGCGCTCGAGCTTCATCAGACGCGGATGGGCGAGATAAAAAGGAATGGCAATCCCGGGGACGCCGTCGGGCGAGAACCATTCTTCGGACAAGCCAAACGTGCGGCTTAAAGCGAATGCCGCGCTCGTTTAGTTCGCTGTAGAGCCGTTTGATGTGCGGTTCGAGAAACGAGCCCTTGATCTTGAGCGCCAGATCGCAGATGCGCAGATCGAGCAGATGCTCGTCAGTTAAGCCGGTGCCAGGGAAAGCGGTAACTCACGCGCGACTCCTGTTGCTGCTCTGGTCAGCTGCGCCGATGAAATCAGGCGTCAGGCTTAGAAAAGGTGGGAAATTTCGGGCCGCAACTCACGGCAAACAGCGACGAGCCATCGGAGCCTGGGAGATTGACGATTCCGAATCAGTATAAGCGGAGCGGGCTCATTGTAACGGCGTTCGCTGGGATGCGCTAGCGGTGTTTCCAGGGGGACCGTCGACTCCGATGCTGGTCCTTTGAGAGCTTGCAAATGAAGGCATTCCAGTTATCAGTTGACTACAACAATCGGCTCCGGCATCACTCGGTCTTTAGGAACGAAGACGGACAAAGCTTCTCGATCGACGCATTCAGCGCAGAGCGGATTGCGGGCTTTGCAGATGGCGCGGCCGTGGCGATAATCATTAGATGAGGAGAAGATAACCCAATCCTTTTTCGGCAACAATCTGCGATCAGGTCCTGCTCGATTTTTCTGCCGTCTTCTGCTCAGAGAGACCAAGGCGATGTGAGAGTCTGGTCACGTGAGTATCAACTACCACGCCGGCGCTCAAGCCGAAGGCGTTGCCGAGGACAACGTTCGCAGTCTTGCGGGCCACGCCCGGCAGTTCCAGCAGTTCGTCCATGGTCTGCGGAACTTCATCTCCATAGCTGCTCAGTCAGGACTTTCGGCCGTGCCTTGAATGGATGTCGTCTTGTTGCGGAAGAAGCCGGTGGTGCGAATGTCTCGTTGCAACTCCTTTGGCGAAACCTTGAGATAGTCCTCAGGCTTGCGGTATTTGCGAAAGAGATCCTGAGTGACGATATTGACGCGCGCGTCAGTGCACTGTGCCGAAAGAATTGTCGCAATCAACAGCTCAAAAGCGTTTGCATGATTCAGTGAACACCTGGCGTCCGGATAGGCGCGCTTCAGCGGATCGAATAATCTTCCTGCACTCGCTGTTTTAGTTCTGTAACCATATTTTTTGCCGCGTCATTTACGCGGGATGATTCGAATCTGAGAAAATCATACACAGTTCGTTCAGCTAACGTGATTTGATCTGCGTTCATCAGCGCAAATCCGCGGTTAAATCATCGTCGTCCGTGTGCAATCTTCACCGCTTCCGGCAGCGCGCGCAACCGCAACATTGCGAATAACGCCCAGCAACGGACCCGGCGCCAGTATCGCAAACGCGTAGCTGCCAGCCAACAGCGTTAACGAAATAAGGGATCAGTTCTATGGAGATGGTAGTCAGCAGAAAGTCCGACACAGGTTTGCATGGTCAAGGCTGTGCCCACGTAACGCGGATCGCCAAGCTCTGTGATGCAAGCAGAAAACTGCGCGGAATCGGCCACTACGGTTGCGCCCCAGATGGCAGCCACGAATAACAGTAGGAACGGGTTTCCGCCGTACAGAAAACCAATCAGCAGGCAACAACTGCCGCTAATAGCCATCGCCCATGAAGTGACGACCGTGCGCCCGACGCGATCCGCAATCAAGCCAGCGGCAACACAGCCAACCGCGCCACAACCAATGACGAGAAACGAAGCAACCTCCGCAGCCCATGGCGAAGCTTTCGAAACAGCGCAGACTCGCCCGAATCATTACCGGAATCCAAACCCACATCGCGTAGAGTTCCCACATGTGCCCGAAGTATCCGAAGCTGGCGAGGCGGACGCCGCGATTACGAAAAACCCCAGTGGCCTGCCGCCAGTCAAACCTGGCTGCGGGTAACGCATGCGGTCCGTCCTCGACAAACAAAAGCACAATCAGACCACCGGCTATAGCGAACAACGAAATGAAGTAAATATTCTCGCGCCAGTTTTGGCTGCCCAATCCGTTGACTAGATACGGCGAAGCCTTGCCGAGTGTTAAAGCACCCACGAGCAGCGCCCAACGCCATGCCACGCGATCGCAGAAACCACGTTGCCATTATCTTCATGCCCGGCGGATAAACTCCGGCAAGAAACATTCCCGTCAGGAATCGAAGTGCGATCCCAGTTTGAGCATTGTGTGCGAAGGCTCCAAAAGCAGCGTTGGTTAGGGCGGCAGCCAGAGCAGAGGCTGCGAAGAGATAACGCACTCTGAGCACGTCGGGCAGATTGAGAAGTGCGCTTAGTAAGAGTGCCAAAGACAAAACCGAGTTGGACGGCAATCGTTAGCCACCCGGCGCTTGAGTAGCTCAGGTTCCATTCAACGCGAAGCGCGGGAACAACCGCCGACGCACTAAACCACAGTGACATGCCGAGGAGTTCCGCCAGGGACAACAACACCAGCGCCCGCCATCGACCGGGGCAGGGTCGGGCAGCGCTACTCCCGTTGTCTGTTGCTCAAAGGCGCTCATGAAACGAGCGCAGAGAATACTACAAAAAGCAAAACGGCAGGTCGCAATACCTGCCGCTTTGGAATTATTTCCAGACTGTTTCTGAATACTAAGCGACGGCCAGGGTCGAGTGGTCGACCGCTTCGGTCAATTGAAGACCAGAATCCTCATTCCGTTTGCTTCGTTTGTTTTTGTACATACGACCATATCGGCCAATGCCATCAGGTCTTCCATTGACTGCGTGCCGTCGTCATCCCGCTGGACCACACCGATGCTGATTGAGAGCTTGTAAGGCACGACCCGCAAAGCGTTGTACTCGTCAAACCGCTGCTGTAACCGGGAAACGAGTCTCTTTAGTCCACCTTCCCGATCAACCACTGCCAGCGCCGTAAACTCGTCACCGCCCAGGCGGGCGAGTACGTCTGACGGCCGGAATGTCTCTTTCATTAATTCAGCGGTTTTCACTAAGGCGCGGTCACCCTCTTTGTGGCCAAACGAGTCGTTGATTACTTTCAAGCCATCCAGATCGGCGTAAACCACTACGACGTCCTTATTGCCGCGATGAATGGAACTAAGATGTTGCTTGGAAAAGGCCAGGAACCCACGACGGTTATAAAGGCCCGTCAATTCGTCTGCCAGCGAAAGCGTTTGAATTGCCGCTTCGGCGCGTTTGCGTTCGGTGATGTCCTGGATCTGAAAGATGAAGTGAAGTGGTTGGCCGGGCGCGTCACGAACCAGCGAGACGTTGGTCGACGCCCAAACATAGTGGCCCAATTTATGGATGTAACGCTTCTCCAGCTGGCAGGTGAGAATCTCACCAGAAATCATGCGGTATATCTCCGCAAGGTCGTTGCCAAGGTCTTCCCGGTGCGTGATGGCCTGGAAGTCTGAGGCGAGCAACTCGGCTTCGGCGTAACCCACGATTTCGCAGAGTGACCTGTTTACGCGCAGCCAGTTTCCTTCCGGCGATACAAGGGCCATGCCAATCGCCGCGTAGTCAAACGCATTGCGGAAGTGTTCTTCGCTCTCCACCAGTGCCTGGCTGATTCGCTCCTGCTCCGCTATGTACTTATTGAGTTCCTCAACGTGTCGTTTAGCCTGTTCGGCTTGCGCGGCAGAGGTCTCCACGTTGGTAAGATAGGTGCGGTAAGTGAAGTAAACGATGACGATGATTGAGCAAACGCAGCGAAAGCCGAAAAGGCCCAGATTCTCGCTCAACCTTCCGACGATTGCAGCACCAACAACTCCGGCGAAGTACGTTAATGAACTCCATAAGAAATTGGCGCGCCAACTCTGCCACACGCCCAGATTAGCTTTGAGCGCGACGCCCACCGCAATCGGTCCGGTGTTACAGATGTATTGCAATAAGGCCATTACACACAGACCAACGAAGAGGTTTGGTGAGAAGCCATCGCGCAAGTTGACATCCGGAAATGCCATGTAGAAAGTCGAGGCAGTAATGAAGGTGGAGAGAGCCATCACTCCTGAGTTGAAGAAGAGAGTAGAGGCCTTCCTACTGAAGCGTACTGAAGAACAAAACGCTTCGGCGGCGGCTAGTACGACAGCCGCTTCGATCCCAAATAAAAGGATGGCGAGAAAGATGAAAGTGTCGGAAACGGCAATTTGACCGCGGGCGCCTGGGATCTTGATAGTAATCTGCGATCCAACCAGTAACGTTATCAGTGCTAGAGCGGCGAACTTGGAACCCAGTAGCGAAAACGGCAGACGGTAGACGCAAAGCATGGTAACGGCCGCACCGATCAATGCAACCGAGAACAGGTACCACTTTCTTAGGTTTTGTTTGTCTACCATTTCAGTCTCAAGTCATCGCTTTAAACTCGTTGACTCTGGTTTCGCGGCCGAGTTAACCGGGCGGGTGGCCAACACGTAGGGGTCTCCCCACCTCCGTGCAGGCTTGACTTGGCAATTAGTATTCCTCTGTTGGCTGTCGTTGACCTGCGAATTAATCAACCAAACTGAGCAGTATTTGGCGGAAGATCGCGAGGTTCGGTCAAACTATCCGTCATTCTGAGGCAGGCTTTTCAATTTGACGGAACGCTCTCGGTTTGACCCGGGGCGGCCACAGCGGGCTGAGGAGCCGCTGATACCATCGTCGTTCTTAAGCCAATTCGAATCATGATATTCTGAGAGCCCCCTTTATCTGGCCGACATGATTTAGCGTTCGCGTGTTTCCAATGCACACCAAATCCTGGAGACGCGTAGAAGCTGAATCCTGTCGGACGTCCGCGGCAAGTGCAGGAGAGTGAGTTAATCAAACCGTTATGAATGAGTTCTTCGGATCTTTATCGGGAACGTTTGGCAGAGCAACGGGTTATGCCGACGAGCAGCCGGTGAGAGCTGAAATCTATAGCGTAGAGCGTCTTGAACAATACGCGCAGACTCTCGCTGACGAGCACAAGACGGTCACCAGGAAAGGGCGCGCTCAATTGCTGCCGCGCCTCGAAGACAATGGTCGCAAACTGGTGGCCGCGTACCGCACGCTTGTTGAAGCTATCCGAACTGGGCGGTCGATCTCACCAGCAGCGGAGTGGCTGGTTGATAATTTCCATATTGTCGAGGAACAGCTTCGCGAAATTCGCGAGGACCTGCCGAAAAGTTACTACCATGAGTTGCCGAAGCTCGCTGAAGGTGAACTGAAGGACTACCCGAGAATCTATGCCGTCGCCCTCGCCCTTATTGCGCACACTGACTGCCGGCTGGATACACCCACCCTGCGCCGGTTCATCGCCGCTTATCAGACGATAGCTCCGCTTTCGATCGGTGAATTGTGGGCGGTGGCGATTACTCTGCGCCTCGCCCTGGTAGAAAATCTCCGCAGACTAGCGGTGCTGATCGTGCGCGCGCGCGAGGAGCGCGAGCAGGCCGATAAACTGGCAGACAAGTTGTTGGAGCTTGCGTCCCGCCGGCCGGATGGGTTGGTAGCCCTGGTTTCGGAGCGCTTTGGAAAACGCGAGAAGATTCCCCAATCCTTCGTAGTTCAACTTACACAACGTCTCCGGGAACAGGACCCGGCAGTTATGCCGGTAATCGAGTGGTTGGAAAAACAACTTGGCTGGCAAGCGACCAGCATCGAACAGATCATTCACGCTGAACACCAGCGTCAGGCGTCCACGCAGGTTACAGTCGGCAACATCATTACCAGCATGCGCCTTTTGTCGACTCTCGATTGGCGCGACTTCTTCGAGAGCGTCAGCCTGATTGAGCCTTTGTTGGGGGCGGATCCGGCAGGGGCCTACGCGAAGATGGAGTTTTCGACCCGCGATCGTTACCGCCATGTGATTGAGCGAATCAGCAAACGCACGCGCTCAAACGAACTGGAAGTGGCTCGCGCGGCAGTGAAACTTGCCGAAGATGCAGTGAAGGGCGAAGACAAGTGGAAGCGGAGAAGGATCAGAAGACGACGTTGAAACTTACCTGCATCAGCGCCCGGAATCGCATGTTGGGTTTTATCTGGTTGATGCAGGCCTGCCGCAGTTGGAGTCCAGCTTTGCCTACCGCCCTAAACTCGGTGAAAGACTGCGGCGTTTTGTCTGCCTACATGCGACCCCTGTTTATCTGGGAATGCTGACATTTCTCACCTTGCTGGTTGTCACTCTTTTGGACCTCGGTGTTTATGTCAGCTCCGGACGTGCCGGTCTCGAACCACAAGCTGGTCGCTGTTAGTTATCGCGACACTGCTGGCGATCATTCCCGCAAGCGATCTTGCCGTAAGCGTGTTGAATTGGGACGTGACGCATTTCTTTCCGCCGCGCCTTGTGCCGCGAATGGAAACGGCCACGGGTATTCCTGAGGAAGCCTGCACGATGGTTGTCGTGCCCACGATCTTTTCCAGTGAGTCGCAGGTAAAAGCGTTGGTGGAACGGCTCGAGATTCATTATCTCGCCAATCAGGCTAAGCATATTTATTTCGCGCTGCTCGGTGACTTTCCCGACGCTGACACGGAAGAAACGGCTGATGACGCGCTACTACTTGAAGTCGCCGAAGCCGCAATCACAGAACTCAATTACCGCCACAGCAATGCAGGGCCGCATCGCTTTCATTTGTTTCACCGTCGTCGGCAGTGGAATCCAGGTGAAGGCAGATGGATGGGCTGGGAACGCAAGCGAGGAAAGCTGGAAGAGTTTAATCGTCTGCTGCGTGGGGCTACCGAATACCAGCTTCGTTGAAAAGGCGACCGACGAGTCGTTGCTTGCGACAAGTGCGTTACGTGATCACGCTCGATTCCGACACACAGCTCCCGCGCGACGCGGCTCGCAAGCTCGTAGGCGCCGCAATTCATCCGCTAAACCGGCCTCAACTCAGACCTACCGGACCGACTGGTCACGCGAGGTTACGGCATCGTGCAACCGCGCGTAAGCATCTCGCTCGTCAGCGCCTCGCGTTCAAGATTCGCCAGAATTTTTCCGGTAATACCGGCATCGATCCTTACACCACGGCCGTTTCCGACGTCTACCAGGATCTGTTCTGCGAGAGGAAACTTCACCGGCAAAGGTCTCTATGACGTGGACGCATTTCAAGCTGCGCTTTGACCGATCGAGTTCCCGAAAACAAACTGTTGAGTCACGATCTCTTTGAATCGCTGTTTGCGCGCGCCGCGCTGGCCACGAGATATCGAGCTGCTGGATGACTACCCGGCGTCGTACGACGCTTACGCGAAACGGCAACATCGCTGGACCCGCGGCGACTGGCAGATTCTGCGTTGGCTCTTTCCCACGGTTCCTGATGCCGAGCGGCCGCCAGACTCGCAACCCGCTGCCGCTTGATTTCGCGCTGGAAGATTCTCGACAACCTGCGCCGCAGCCTGGTGGCGCCGTCGATGTTCCTGTGGTTGCTCGCAGCCTGGACCGTTCTGCCCGGCTCGCCGCTTGCTCTGGAGTTTATTCGTCGTCATTACGATCGCGCTTCCCGGTCTATCTGCACGTCACCACGAGCCTGCTGATCCATCCGCGCGGCATTCCCTGGACCAGCCACTTCTGGAGCGTCTGGGGCGACGTCAGGACAAATACAGCGCAGGTCGCGTTGTCGCTCATCGTTTCTACCGCACCAGGCTTACCTGATGACTGACGCGATCGTGCGCACGATTTACCGCAAACTCGATTTCGCGCAAGAAATTGCTCGAGTGGGTCACGGCGGCGGACGCCGAGAAAGCTGCGCGCGGCGATCTGCGGCTTCATTCTTTCGGTTCATGTTGCCGGCGGAGTTGCTGGCGCTCGTCGCCGTGGTGCTGACGCTCATCGTGAGGCCGACCGCGTTGGCGTGATGACGGTGTGCGTTTGCCGCCGCCTGGATCGTTTCGCCCTTCGTCGCTTACTGGATCAGTACGCCTGCGTCCGCCGGAACGCAAGGTCATGAGTGTTGCCGACGTCCAGCTGGCGCGGCGGGTAGCTCGCCGCACCTGGCGCTTCTTCGAGACTTTCGTTGGCGCCGAAGACAACTGGCTGCCGCCCGATAATTTTCAGGAAGACCCTGCGCCGGTCATTGCTCACCGCACTTCGCCGACAAACATCGGATTGCTCTTGCTCGCCACCAGTCTCGGCGCACGATCTTGGGTACATCGGTTCGCTGGAATTTCTTGAGCGCGCTGGAACTCACCTTTGCAACGCTCGGCAAAACTGGGAAAGTTTCGCGGTCACTTTTTCAACTGGTACGACACCAAAACGCTTCAGCCGCTGCAACCTCAATACATCTCGACCGTAGACAGCGGCAACCTGGCGGGCCACGCCATCGCTCTGAAACAAGCCTGCGTCGAACTGCCGGATACAAAACTATTTGACGATTCGCATCATCCAGGGACTTGCTGACACGCTCGACCGCCGTCGCAGCCGAAGTAGATCGACTCGGCAGCTTTCGTCAGCGTACAGAAGTCGTCACCGTCAGCCAGTTGCGCAACGAGATAGAAGCTTGTCAGGAGCTTATCTTAGCCGCGGACATTGATAGTTTGCCGTCGTGGTTTCTGCTCTTTGAGTCGCTGCAGAAAGAGCCTCTGAAGTTGAAGACATCATCAACGCGCTGGCGCACGAGCACGGAGAGACCAACTTCACAGAGCTGCGTTGGTGGCTGGGGGCGTTGCAGCATCAGGTTAGTTCCCGCCGGCGCGATGCCGACACGCTCGCGCCCTGGGGTCGTTTGTTATCAGAATTCGAGTCGCTGGCTGCAATGGGTAACGGGAACCGCAAAGGAACTGGAGTTCCTGGTTGTCCTTCTGTTACAAGCGTGTGCCGACGCTGGCTGAAGTGCCGCAAATCTGCGACAACGCGCTCGTCCAGTTAGCAGCGCTGCGTAGCGAACTTCAGGGAGAAGCGACTGAAAGTCAGACGATAGTCATTTTCGACAAACTCACCAGGGCGATTGAGCAGGGGCAGTCGCCGCCGGAGACTTCTCTATCCCGACTCAGCAGTCTGGCGCACACTTCCGAGCAGATCATGGAGGAGATGGACTTCAAGTTTCTGCTCGATCCGGAGCGCAAGGTATTTACCATCGGTTACAACGTCTCGGCCCAGAGTGCCGACAACTCGTTCTACGATCTGCTTGCTTCCGAGGCGCGCCTGGCGAGTTTCGTCGCGATCGCGAAAGGTGACGTGCCGCAGGAACACTGGTTCCGACTGGGCCGCCAACTGACCTCGATCGATGGCGGACGCGCACTCATTTCCTGGACCGGCACGATGTTCGAATATCTCGATGCCGCTGCTGGTGATGCGCGACTACTCGGACACGCTGCTCGATGAAACTTACACGCACCGTCGTTCACCGGCAAATCGAGTATGGCGAGGAACGCGGCGTTCCCTGGGGCATATCTGAGTCGGCGTATCAACGTTCGCGATCTGCGCTTAAACTACCAGTACGGCCCCTTCGGTGTTCCCGGTTTAGGGTTGAAGCGCGGGTTGATTGAGGACGTGGTGGTGGCGCCCTTACGCCACCATGCTCGCGGCTGAGATCAATCCGCGCGGCGGCGATGGATCAACCTGCGACGGCTCGAGAAAGAAGGAGCGCTGGGCGCCTACGGTTACTACGAAGCTATTGATTACACGACTGAGCGTCTGCCGCAGGATCAAGCCCACGTCTTGATTCGCGCCTTCATGACCCACCACCAGGGCATGAGTCTGGTGGCTCTCACCAACATTCTCCACGACGATCGGATGGAGAAACGCTTCCATGCCGACCCGTTGGTCCAGGCGACTGAGTTGCTATTGCAAGAGCGCATCCCGGTGGCGTGGCGGCGGCACATCCGCGCGCGGAAGAGGTCTTGACCGGCCGCGTAGCGCAAGCGCCACAGGGCATTGATTACGCGCGTCTATCACCATGTGGACACAGAGTCGCCGCGAACGCAGTTGCTTTCGAACGGAACCTACAACGTCATGGTTACAGTCGCCGGCGGCGGTTATTCCAACTGCCGGCGCAAATGCGGTCACGCGCTGGCGTGAAGACGTTACACGCGACAACTGGGGCACCTTCATTTATCTGCGAGACGTGCGCAGCGGCGCTGTTTGGTCGGCAGGTTATCAACCGGTTCGCAAACGGCCGCAGTCGTATGAAGTGGCATTTTCCGAGGACAAGGCAGACTTCTGGCGCACCGACGCCGGCATCAGGACGCACATGGAGATCGTGGTGTCTGCCGAGGACAACGCGGAAGTGCGTCGCATTTCATTAACCAACACCTCAACGCGTACGCGCGAAATTGAGCTGACGCAGTTACGCGGAAGTGGTTCTCAATCACGCCACAGGCTGACGCAGCCCATCCGGCGTTCAGCAACCTCTTCATCGAAACGGAATTCTTCGCGGCGGAAAACGCGCTTCTGGCGCACCGCCGCCAGCGGTCAAGCGAGGACGAGCCCATCTGGGGCGTTCACGTCGTTGTGGTCGAGGGTGATTTCGTAGGCGCGGTGCAATACGAAACTGATCGCGGACGCTTCCTGGGTCGCGGTCACACACCGGCCGATCCGATTGCCGTTATGGAAGATCGACCGCTGTCGAACACCACCGGCGCAGTGCTCGATCCGGTGTTTAGTTTGCGGCGTCGCGTAAGAATACCGCCGGGTCAAACGGTGCGCTGTTCCTTCAGCACGATCGTCGCCAGCTCGCGTGAACAAGCGATGCATGCTGGCCGACAAGTATCACGATCCCAGCACTTTTGAACGCGAGTTGCGCCTGGCCTGGACCAAAGCGCAGGTGGAAATGAGTCACCTGGACATCGACGCCGATGAGGCGCATCTGTTTCAGCGCCTGGCGTCGCGCATTGTTTATTCGGATCCATCGCTGCGACCGCGACCTCACGTGTTGGCGCTCAACACGCAGGCCCAATCGAGCCTTGTGGCCCTACGGCATCAGCGGCGACCTGCCGATTCTGGTGGTGCGCATCGACGAGGCGGCCGATCTTCCGACGGTGCGCAAGCTGGTCCGCGGTCATGAGTATCTGCATTACAAAGGACTCAAGATCGATCTGGTAATTCTCAACGACAATCCCACCACCTATCTGCAGTTGTTGCAAAAGGAACTGGAGACGATGGTTCGCACCAGCGGTTTGGGAGTTTTACAGGACAAGCCGGGCGGCGTCTTCCTGCGGCGTACTGATCAAATGCCCGAAGGCAGATCGCATCCTGCTTCACTCCGTAGCGCGCGCTGTGATCGTTTGCGAGCGCGGACCGCTCGAGGATCAGCTCGAGCGTCCGGAGGTTCCCGAGCTGCTGCCGGCCGCTTTTGTACCGCGCCTGCCTTCACAGACATATCCGGAGCCGACCGTGGCGCCGCCGGAGTTGACTTTCTTCAACGGACTCGGTGGCTTTCATCAGGGTGGACGCGAGTATGTGATTCTGCTCGGCGCGGAACAATGGACACCCGCGCCCTGGGCAAACATTATCGCCAACAAAAATGAATTTGGTTTTCAGGTTACTGAGACCGGCGCCGGCTACACCTGGTCGGTGAACAGCCGTGAGAACCGTTTGACGCCGTGGTCCAACGATGCGATCAGCGATCCGCCAGGCGAGATTGTTTACCTGCGCGACGAAGACACCGGCACGATTTGGTCGGCAACGCCTCTGCCGATTCGCGAGAACCGAGCCTTACATCGTCAGGCATGGGCAGGGTTACACCGTCTTCGAACACACCAGCCACGGCATCTCGCAGGAGTTGCTGCTGTTCGCGCCGCTCGATTCGCCCGTAAAGATTTCGCTGCTGCGTTTGCGCAATCGCACGGACAGAAAACGAAAGCTGACCATCACGCTTGTATAACGAGCTGGTACTCGGCGTGCAGCGCACTAACTCGGCGCCCTACGTCATAACCGAGATCGATCAAGCCGGGCGGCGACCAATCTTCGCGCAGCAATCCCTTCAACAACGAGTTTGCCGGACGGGTCGCTTTTGCCGCGACGAATGAAAGAGTCTCGAGTGCCACCTGCGATCGCAAGGAGTTTATCGGGCGCAACGGCACGCTTGTCGCAACCGGCGGCGTTGCGCCGCGATGAATCTTGCGGGCCGCGACGGCGCCGGACTCGATCCCTGCGCCGCGTTGCAAACCACAATCGAGCTCGCGCCGCATGAGGGCAGGGAATCGATCTTTCCTGCTGGGAGAAGCGGCGTCACGCGACGAAGCCGAGTCGCTGGTCGCGAAAGTTTGTCCATCCGGCAAACGTTAACGACGCCTTTGAGGATGTGCTGACTCATTGGGACACGCTGCTCGGACGCGTCGAGGTCAAGAACGCCGGATGTCGGCAATGGACACGATGCTCAATCGCTGGTTGCTGTATCAGACGCTGGCGTGTCGCATCTGGGCGCGTTCGGCTTTCTATCAATCCGGCGGCGCGTTTGGTTTTCGCGATCAGTTGCAGGACGTGATGGCGCTCGTCTACAGCAGTCCGGCCATCGCGCGCGAACAGATACTGCTTGCTGCAGCGCCATCCAGTTCAAGGAAGGCGACGTGCAGCATTGGTGGCATCCGCCAACCGGACGCGGCGTGCGCACGCGTTTTCCGACGATCTTCTGTGGCTGCCGTTTGTCGCCACTTTCTACGCGAGCGTTACCGGCGACGATCTCGGTGCTTCGACGAGGTGGTTCCGTTTCTCGAACAGCCGGCGCTGCAAGCGGATCGAGCAGGAAGCCTACATGCAGCCATCGGTGTCGGCGGAATCGGCGTCGGTTTTTGAACACTGCATTCGCGCGCTCGATCGCAGTTTGGCAGTTGGCGAACACGGCTTGCCGCTGATGGGCGGCGGCGACTGGAACGACGGCATGAACCGCGTGGGCCATCTGGGCAAAGGCGAGAGCGTCTGGGTCGGTTGGTTTCTCTACACGACGCTCGCAGGCGTTTGCGCCCCTGTGTGCGATGCGCGCGAACGACAAGGCGCGCGGCGATCGTTATCGCGAGCATCTTGAGAAGCTGAAGCAGGCGCTGGCTGAAAAAGGCTGGGACGGCGACTGGTATCGCCGCGCCTACTTCGACGACGGCACGCCGCTCGGCTCCGTGCAGAACGACGAGTGTCGCATCGACTCGATCGTGCAGTCGTGGTCTGTGATTTCCGGCGCCGCCGAAAGTTATCGAGCGCAGCGCGCGATGGCCGCGGTTGAAGAGTATTTGATTCGGCGCGGCGACGGCCTGGTGATTCTCTTCACGCCGCCCTTCGACAAAGGCAAGCTGGATGTCGGCTACATCAAGGGCTACGTGCCCGGCGTGCGCGAAAACGGCGGGCAATATACACACGCGGCGCTTTGGACTCTGATTGCTTTTGCGATGCTCGGCGATGGCGAACGCGCCGGCGAACTCTTCTCGCTGCTGAATCCGGTCAACCACTCGTCGACGCGCGCCGGACTGCACAAATACAAAGTTGAACCCTACGTGGCGGTCGGCGACGTTTATGCCGTGCCGCCGCACACGGGCCGCGGCGGCTGGACGTGGTACACGGGTTCGGCCGGCTGGATGTATCGCGCCGGACTCGAATCGATTCTTGGTTTCAAGTTGCGTGGGCGACCGGTTGCAGATCGATCCGTGCGTGCCGCGCTGGTGGCGCGACTTTGAGATTACTTACCGTCGTGGTCGGACGACTTATCGCATTAAAGTTGAGAATCCCACTCGGACTCAGCCGCGGCGTCGAATTGGTCGAATTGGACGGAGCTGTTCAGCCTGATGATCAGGTGCCGTTAACCGATGATGGACAAACTCACGAGGTACGAGTGGTGCTCGGAGAAAAGCCGGCGCCACGTGCGACGGTTGAATCCGAAAGCGAAACAACCTCCAGCGAGAGCGAACAACCTCCAAAGGCAAACCGGATAGCACAAGTGATTTGCTGAGACTGCTCAAGTGATTTGCTGGGACCGCGGGCGTCCTGCCCGCAACGCGCCGCTGGCTCGCAAGTTTTTGTTGCTGACACAGTCGATTTTCGCGCTTCGCGCTCATTTGCGGAAGTACCCGGAGTACTCATGAGCGATCGAGCGGACTTCTGACACCGCGCCCTCCGCGGTTCAAAACGTGGTATAGATCATCGTCGTTTTGACGTCCTTGTGTCCCAACAGTTCCTGACAGTTCGGATATCGTAACCGTCTTCAAGGAGGTGAGTAGCAAAGCTGTGACGGAGGGTATCGCAGCTCCCGTTACGATCGATTTGTGCGAGACCAATCGCCGTTTTGACGGCTCGCTGAAGGTGGTCAGGGTACAGGTGGTGTCGTCTCTCCGCACCGGTTCTCTGATCCCGCGAGCGTTTCATCGAGGGAAACATACTGCCAGCCCCATTGCCGCGCGGCCTGTGGGATATTTTTTGGCAAGTGCGAAAGGGAGTTCCACGTCGCCGAAACCGTCCTTTAGGTCGGCCTGATGGAGAATCGCGCACCCCCTCCGCAAATGTATTTGCAGACTCAAGGATGGAGGTCGGGCAACATGGTTACACGATCTCTCCCGCCCTTTGCCTCGCGAACCATGATTTCGCCGCGTTCGAAGTCGATGTCCTTTACCTTAATCTTACTGCTTCCATAAAGGCGCAGCCCGGAGCCATAGAGCAAGCTGGCAATCAAATGGTGCGTTCCCTCGAGTCGAGCCAGGACCCCTTGCACTTCGCGACGCGTAAAAACCACGGGAATCTTCTGGATGGCTTGGCGCGTTCAATGGTCTACGTATGGCAGGTCGCGCTTGAGCACGTCTCGATAAAGAAAGAGTAAAGCGCTGAGCGCAACTGTTTGAGTCGATGCTGAAATTTTGCATTGACTGCGAGATGGGAAATGAACTCACGGATTTCCTTTTCCGCCATTTCTTTGGGATGCTTCTTGTTGTGAAAGAGGATGAAGCGCCGATCCAGGCAACGTAGGCGCGTCGGTACTGAGGCTGAAATGTTTGACGCGAATAACAGTTCTGGACCTGATCCAGGAGTTTGGGAGGAGGCATCGCTCAGACGTCATCCTTTCTTAAAAGGAATCTAAGCGGTACGATGGACGCAGGGCGGCGACACCGGATAATACCACCGAAATCTGGCACTTGGGCCGCGGATCCGCGGCATAATACATAGTTCGGCAGCTTGACTCTGGGATTATGAGCAGATGAAATACTGGATCATTGAGCAGTAGCGCTCTGGTATCTACCTTCGCAGTGGGGCTTCGCCGTTGCGACTTTGTGTGGGCACAAAACCCATTACATTTTCAGGCGGCAAACATATGAGCGGCTTTCTCAAACTCATTATGATTCTTCCGATGGTCAACACTTACGATGGCGGCTGTTATGAACACATCTCGCCAGCAGAGGCCGAACGTTACCTTCGAACGAGGAGTTACGCATAAAATATGTCCGATCACCAGACGGTCGTCTCACGAAGTGTAGGTGTCGTCGTCGAGCCGCACTGGGGCTACTCTTGACGGTAAGGACACCAAATTGGCGAACGAGTCGTTCTCGATGACGGCGAACTTACTATGGACGGAGGGCTCCCGCTTTCACCAAATTGGCGCACCATCAGTGAAAGTATGCGCTGCTTTTTGAACAAGCGCTGGAATCTGGTCTTGGGAGCGCTGCATGAACCTTGCCGCGTTCAAAGACCTCTCGCAATGACGGACGCTGCCGAACAAAGCCTTGCAGCTGACGGCGCGATAGCATGCTTCTCAAGTAATCTCTTTCCTTCAGCTTGAATGCTGATCGCGCGCCGCAGCTGAAGCGCAGACGTTCGATTGCTTCCCTGATATCGAGGTAGCGTGATGAAGAGAATTATGTGTGCAATGCTTGTCGCCATCTGCAGCTGCACCGCCAAAGCCGCTCAAGAAAGCGCTTCATGGGCTTCCCGGAGTGGAGCTGACAATCGCAAAGCAAGAACCACAATGGACCATCGCCGATAAATGAAGTCCCAGGACATTTCGCGGCTATTTCCACGAAGTATTAAAGCTGAAGTCTCGAGGTCACTACATGTAGAGAGATAAACATAGGCATCTTGCCCTCCGCGAAAGAGGCTAAGGAAGAAATTCGATGGTCAGGAAAATCGCCTTCTACGAATATCTTTTGAGAAAGATGCCGTCAAATCACGATTAGACGGTCTAGGCGACGACAATCTCTCATGTTTAGTGGGAGAGGTAAGTTGAAATCAGGAAATGTTTTTCTGTTACAAGATAATGTGGTCGTGCAAGTATTCTCCAATTCCGCCGAAATGGCGAGGCGATTTGTTAAGTATGTGGGTTGACCTGATCCCGCATCGAACAAGCGCTTGCAGCGGACTCGCCGGTCAGCGGTCTTTATCCGAAGCTGCATGGGCGAGCCGCTGAAGCACAACGTTAGCTGGCTTCGTGTGCAGGAGCTGAAGATGAGCACCTTCCTAAAAACACTACGTTCCGAGCGATGCAAGCTGGATGCGGCGGTTACGGGTGACACCGCAAGAGTCCAAAAGCTTTTGGCGAGAGGCGATTGTCCGTCAGACGCGCCAGAGCTTGTTCGTGCCCTAGGATTCGGCTTGTGCTAGTGCAACGCGGCGGAGTCGGCTACCTTATTGCTTGATTATGGCGTTGATGCCAATGCCAGAGACGACATACAGTTCTGGGCAGCGCTGGACATTGCAATCGAAGCACTGAATCTGGAGATAGTAGCGCTGTTGATTCGCAGAGGGGGCTGACGTGAACGCAAAGGATGAATCCGGCCAGACACCTTACATCGGGCCATCGATAGCGAAGTACAGTGGATTTGTATCCGGGCGATGGTGTTAGACGGTCGCCTACAGGTGAAATAGTAAAGCTATTGATTGAGAGCGGAGCAGATGTGAACGCCCAAACAGACAATGATGAAACACCGCTCCACTGGCACAGAATCTTGGAAACAAAGCCGGCGGAAGAAATCTTGGTCCGGTGCCGCGCCAGTCAACGCAGCCTTGCAGCTGACGGCGCTGGATAGCATTTTTCTCGCTCGGATGCCGCTCGCGCGCCGCAGCTGAAGGCCGTCGTGCTGCGGCTACTATATCTTTCACCGACATGAAAACCCATCGCAGTCTCTCATCCTACTTCTATCTCCTTTGGGCGTAGCACTAGCTCACGGGCAATCCCTCCCCAAGTTTGAGGCCTTATCCAATATCCGAGCGGATTCAGCGGGACACCGGCCCCAGCGATCATCTCTCCATCCCAGAGCGCGCTTGTTTCGCACTATGATCACGACTCAGGCTAAGCGGGTCAGCCCAATTTTGCGGGCCACTGCAACCTTGCCACTTGGGGTTGCGGTTCGGACTGTAGAGGCTTCGCCTTAATCGATGCTCGAACAGGTAAAGTGTATTTTCACCCCAGAGCCTTCGATGTCGCGAGAGTGCCCTACCAAGATGAAAATCGGATTACAGTTTCGTCCTGATAGCAGATTGCTGATCATTTCCGGGTGGGTTGATGGAGTCGGCGGATATCTAGAAGAAGCCACGTTTTATTATGTGGTGGAAAACAATCGTTTCAGGCTGGTGCGCAAACCAAAATCAGAAAGAGCAATGGGTAGCCAGCGGCGCCGCATAACAAAAGCCTTTGCAGCTGACGGCGCGATAGGGATGTCCTCAAGTAGTTTCTGTTCTTCAGATAGAATGCTGATCGCCCGCCGCAGCTGAAGGCTGGCGTTGTGCTCTCTACAAGTGGTCAAAGGTCAATCCAATGATTGCTCGCAGTCTCGCAGGCAAAGTTGCGCTGGTAACCGGAGTAAGCCGAAAAGCCGGGATCGGAGCGGCGATTGCTCGCTTTTGCTGAAGCTGGTGTCGATGTATGTACAACTTACTACCGTCCTTACGATGAGCTTATGCCGTGGGTAACAATCCAAGCGAAGCTGATGACATTGTGAAAGAGCTTAAAGCCGAAGGCGTGCGCGCTGAAGGGATAGAGCTGACCTCTCTGATCCAGAACGGCTAGATTATTCGATTGTATTTACAGCTCGTTCGGATTCGTTGATATTTTGCTTAACAATGCTGTCTGTGACATGGAAGCGGATGTTTATTCGCTGTCTGCGTCTTTAATCGACAGACACTATGGCTGTGAATGTTGGGCACCGATGCTGTTTGCGCTGAGTTCGCCAAACGTCACGACGGGACGATCCGGCGGGCGGCATTATCAACTTGTCTTCAGGCTGTTGGGCGCAAGGCGTAGCGCCGATGCCCAACAACTTACCTTATGCCGCAAGTAAAGGCGCGGCTGAAGCTTTGACGTTGAGCATAAGTGCACGCTTGCTGGCAAGGGCATCACGGTTAATGCGATTGATCCAGGGCCGACAGATACCCGGTTGGCTAAGTGATGATCTACGTATGAAGTTGCGGCAAAGAGCGCCGTTCGGTCGCATCGGCAGTGTTGATGATGCGGAAAGTTACTCTATCTTGCTTCCCTCAGAAGCGCAGTGGTGACCGGTCAGGTGATTCGTTCCAGGGGAGGCCTATGAAGCTTGAATGCCTGTTGCTCGTAAGCACAGCACAACAAAGTATCCAGAAGGGATCGTCATGGAAACACGTGGTTGCTGTGGATGTATGCTCGCGTCATCTACAAAGATAGAGCGCAAGCCATGGTGGAGAAGGTAATCACCGACGACGTTGACGACTTTTTGAAGCAAAGCCCGGAGTCAAAGGTTTCGGATTCACCGGGGTTAGCGACGCGAGACGGCAAAAAGAAAGCGATCGTGAAGGGTTTCACGACGCGGCGAATAAGAATTATGAGTCCGTTGCTTTTATCGATGAACCGAAAGTAGCGGTGATCCTGGCTTTGTCGTCCCGCGATAAGAATGAATTTGAAAAATCGTTACCGGCCTTCAGAATGTTAATTGGTTCTTATTTCAGCGTCAAAGAACTGCGGATCCACATTAGGTGAGAGGAGACTCTTCGGCTGCCATTTACCGAGACGAGTTTATGAGCGAAGGCATATTTGAGCCGCGAAAGAGCACACCAACAACCTGCCGCGTATTAGCGGAGTATCAGGCTGCGTATCCTGAGCCAATCGTCGTTCGTGCCGGAGAAGTACTGGTTGTTGGGAAGGAAGATCCGGAGTATCCAGGCTGGATTTGCGCACCGACAGGAACGGCAAAGGCGGGTGGGTCCCTGACGATTGTGTAGAGCGGACGGGAGGAAGTGCCAGGGCGCGGTACGATTACGCGGCCACCGAGTTGTCGGCAAGTGTGGGAGAAGAGCTGATTATAACCAAAGAAAAAAGTGGCTGGGCATGGTGTACAAAACGGAAGCGGTCAAAGCGGGTGGCTACCTGTCGCCAATCTGGAGAGGCAGAATAGAAATTGAGTCGTTCCCCGTCAAAACCACCATGCGATATTGCTCGCTAATAGTGCAGGCTTGTCGGAACGCGGGCATTCAGACAATTGAGTAGCCGAGAAGTAGGCAGGAGCGAGGTGCTTTCCTGAGTAACTATGAACATCATTCTTATTTTACTGCTTGACGTCAATACCAGCTGCATTTCCGTTTGATCTGTTTCCGACCCGGGTGACCCAGGCAGAAGAAAACTTATCGATCTCTATCAACGACTTACGTAAAGGCACCGACCAGGATCTTGCTCGACGGTAAGCCTTTATCTTTATCTGCGTATCTTTGGCGAGGATTTCATGCCGAGCATCCCATCCATGATTGACGGTAAAACCCATGATCGCAGTGGTTCAAGGTCGCAACTTCTGACAAGAAGTCATTCCCGAGCGGAGTTCGGCTTGACCGGGCATGGGTCCTTTTTGGCGAGCAAATGTGGGAGACCTCTGACTTCAGGGAACAGTTGGAAGGCCCTCGTGACAGCTAAGGACTCCAGCGAGAAGTGGATCAATTGCCTGGACGCACCGGTCTGCGAAGCTGTCGCTCGCCGCGGCCCGAAGTGGGGGCCGGGTGTCTTTGTTTGATGTTGTCGTGCAGCTCAACTGACATGGTAGGGCGACACTATTTGCTCAAGGCACAGAAGCAGTATGTTGAACGAACCGGATTAGGTCGGGCTGGCGACTTGCCGCAGCCGCAGTCCACGCTCTTGCAACATCGGCAGAAACATTACGAATGAAACGGATCCTCATTGCCGCGGTCGTTGTCATCTGCCTTAATCGGGACAGGCTGTGACAGCACCGTTCGACAAAATGGCGCCGCGGCTGGCGACGACAGTCAAATCGGGCGCGTGCGTTCAAAGACCGTGCAAGCAATGTCCAGGTTGAAGGCGAAGGCTCAGTAACGCGGCATACTGGAGGACGACCTCAGCGGCAGCAGGCATCAACGATTCATCGTTAGCCTGCATCGGGTCAGACGCTCCTTATTGCGGCACAACATCGGACCTCGCAACGCGGGTCGACGGGCTGCAAACAGGCGATAGCGTACGCTTCTACGGCGAATACGTTTGGAACGAAAAGGGAGGTATGGTCCACTGGACGCACCATGATCCGGAAGGGAGACACGTCGCAGGTTGGCTAAAACACAACGGGCGGACCTATCAGTAACGCCCGGAGTGAAGTTAGAGACCACAAAACAGTGTTCAAAATAAGCGCTTGCGGCGGACCGGCATGTCTTTCAGCAATAGCTCCGCACAATCCGGTTTGTTCGGGCTCCCTAAAGCTCAGCGTTATTACGGCTATGGATTGGAAGCAGCAAGCCAAACTAGTATTCAATGTGCAAAAGCCAACCCACTTCAGTGATTACCGACACTGTTGTGAATGTGCAGAGCATGATCAAACCCTATTGACGTTCGACGTGGATTCTATCGGCTTAGCGCAGCTGGGTAATCCGGGTTGGGATCCTCTGTGCTTTTCCTCGGCCGAGGGGCTGGTGTATTACATGCCTGCCCTGATCAGACTAACCCTCGATACGATGGATGACGCACGGGAGGCCTACCTCGATCAGATGCTTTTTCATTTAGTCCAGGATGGGCCGAACAACAGATTGGTTAGCGCATGCAGCAAGCAGCAGCGAGAATTTGTGACGAACTTCCTTGAGTACTTGATTGAGAGACATTGTTCGCAGATTGATGAAGGAGTTTTCACTCCCGGATGAGATTCTAAGAGCGCATGAGATCTGGCGCGCCGCCGTATAATAGAAGCTGTACCTCATGCCTTGATTTAGTCTGAAGGAGGTTCTGAAATGGCAGTTCGATGGAACAAAGACGTAGACGCGGCACTCACTCAAGCAAAGGCTGAAAAGAAACCCTTGCTGCTCGACTTCAGCGCCGCTCCGGGTTGAGGCGCATGCGTTCGGCTGGAGGCCGAATCCTATGCCGACGATGAAGTCTCGACCTTCATCAATGAGACTTTCCTTCCTGTCGAAGCGCACATCAAGGAACACCCAGTTTACTTCCATCGCTTTGACGCTGTCTGGACGCCGACGGTGCTCATCATGGACTCCAGCGGAAAGGAGCAATACGTAACTGAACGAAGTACA
>ERZ1370068.10508-contig-9200_pt1 | contig 27486 bp, 29 predicted proteins | sample MGYA00561227_ERZ1370068 | MGnify/ENA primary metagenome ERZ1370068 (study PRJEB38410, sample SAMEA6850437) | metagenome | study: Metagenomic assessment of the ecological functions of the soil: analysis of the soil microbiota associated with the...
CTCGTCCGCCTCGTCGCCTGCGGCGTCTGCCACACGGATCTCTACACGGCCTCGGGCGCCGATCCCTCCGGCTACGCGCCGACGGTGCTCGGCCACGAGGGCGCCGGCGTCGTCGAGCGGGTCGGCGACGGACGTGACGCTCGGTCGCGCCGGGCGACCACGTCGTCACGCTCTTCTCGCCGCAGTGCCGCGAGTGCGTGCACTGCCGCAGCGACCGCGACGAACCTCTGCCTCGCGATCCGCGAGCAGCAGAACCAGGGCTACCTGCCCGGACGGGACGACGCGGCTCGTCGCGGACGGCGAGCCGATCCGCCACTTCATGGGCACGCTCGACGCTTCGCCGAGTACACGGTGATGCCGGAGATCGCGCTCGCGAAGGTCAACCCCGAGGCGCCGCTCGAGCACGCGTGCCTCTTCGCGTGCGGCCTCTCGACCGGGCTCGGCGCGGCGATGAACACCGCGAAGGTCGAGGCCGGGCTCGACCTGCGTCGTCTTCGGCGCCGGCATGGTCGGGCTCGGCGCCGTCGCCGGCTGCCGCCTGCAGGGCGCCGAGCGGATCGTCTGCGTCGACCTCTCGCCGGAGCGGCTCGAGCTCGCGCGCGGGCCAGGGCGCGACCGACACGCTCGTCGGCGGCCCGGACGCGGTCGAGCGAGATCGTCGAGATGACCGGCGGCTTCGGCGCCGACTACACGTTCGAGGCGACCGGCAACGTCGCCGTGATGCGCCAGGCGGTCGAGTCGGCGCGCATGGGCTGGGGCCTGTGCACCGTCGCGGGCGTCGCCGGCAAGGGCGAGACGCTCGACGTCGTGCCGCGCTTCCTGATCACCGGCCGGCGCGTCGCCGGGCTCGTCGTTCGGCGGCGTCAAGGGCCGCGACCAGGTGCCCGCAGCTCGTCGAGCGCTGCGCTCGCCGGCGAGATCGACGTCGCGCCGTTCGTCTCGCACCGCATCACGCTCGACGACGTCAACCGCGGCTTCGAGCTGATGGAGGCCCAGGACGGCATCCGCAGCGTGATCGACTCTTCTGAACTGGGCGGGTTACCGCTCTCTATCTCCGGCTTGACTGGCGGTCGCTGCTCGACGTCCGACGGCCCGGCCCCTCGAGCTGCTCGAGCTCCCTCCAGGCGCACCGTTGACGACCGGCCGCGAGATCGCCGCCGCGCTCGACGTCGACTCGCGCGGACCGTGCGCCGCTGCTATCGAGGCGCTCCAGGAGCTCGGGATCCCGGTCGAAGGCCAGCGCGGCGTCGGCGGCGGGTACCGCGTCCTGGCCCGGCTATCGGCTGCCGCCGCTGATGCTGTCCGGCGACGAGGCGGTCGTCGTCGCTCGGCCTCATCGCTGCCCGCCGCGAGGGGCTCGACGGCGAGTGGCTCGGTCGACGGCGCCTCAAGAAGGTGCACCTGGTGTGCTTCCCTGACACGCTGCGTCGCAAAGCCGAGGCATTGAGGCGACGCTTGCGTTCACGCGAGCGGCTCGGCAAGGTGCGCCGGTCGCGGGCGAGTCCGTGCTCCTATCGCCGACGCGATCCGCCGTCGCCGCCGGATCAGGACGGAGTAACGCACGCACGCCGGTGAGCGCCTTCACGGCGAGCGCTCAGCCCGCACGGCCTCGTCTTTCACGCGGGCCGCTGGTGTTCGCGGCCTTCGGACCACCTGCGGGACGCCTTGCGCACGTTCCGGGTCGACCGCATGAGCTCGATTTGCCGCGATCGCTGTCGCGGCGCCCGCGGGATTCGACGCCGTCGAGCACGTGAGCGCCTCGCTCGCCCAGGTGCCGTGGGGCCACGAGGTCGAGGTCGTGCTCGATCTCCGCTCGACGAGGCGGAAGCGGCGGCTGCCCAGGACGCTGGCGACCCTGACTGAGACCGACGAGGGAAAACCCTGCCGCGAATGCAGGTGGCTCCTCGAGTGGATGGCGTCCCGCCGCCTCGGCTGCGGCTTCGAGATCCGCCTCCGGACGAGCTACGGCAACACGTCAGAGAGCTCGCCCGGCGACTCAGCCGATCTGGCCTCGGCAGCCGCGGCTCATCGCGGGCTTCGCCGGACGCGTGTCGCGTCCATGATCCAGTTCGTCTCCCAGGTCTTGCTCGTCCGGCGAGAACGCCCGCCCCAGCGCGGCGTCTCGGTGTCGGTCCGCGACCACGTAAAGCGGACGAGGATCTTGCCGTTGAACACGTCCTCGGCCTTCGAACACGCCGACACCGGCCGAGAACGAGCCGACGACCGGCGGGTCGAGCAGTCCCGTGCGCCGGCTGTCTGCCCAGTAGATCGACCACGGCGCGTCTCGAGGTCGAAGAAGCGGAACGACATGCCGCGACGAACCCCGCCGGCGAAGTCGCGTCCGGAGCTCGTCCGCGTTGCCGAGCCCGTCGAGGATCGGCGCCAGGCCACGCTCGTCGATTCGAACTCGATCCACTCGTCGCAGTCGGCGAGCCACTTGCGACGCCGGTTGCGCTGCTCCCACCGAGCCCATCCAGAAGTCGAAGTCGCGTTCACTGAAGTCTCCGCTGCCCTCATCCATCGGATTCCTCCCTTGTCGTGCGGACCGTCTGACGCTATCGGTCCTACTTAGGGCGGTTTTGACCCTCTTACGCCGAGATTAACGCGCGCCGCTGGCGTAGGCTCCACACTCGTGGCCGCCACGCTCGCACTCATCGCAGCCTTCCTTGCTCGCGGTCGCGGCGTCGCTGCAGCAGAAGGGCGCGCCCTGAACCCCGACGGCGTCTCGCTGGCCGAACCCGATGTCGCTCGCGCGGCTGGCCGGGCAGACGACGTGGCTGCATGGGCACCGCCGCAGGCTGCTCGTCGGGTACGTGTTCCAGGCGGCCGCGCTTCGACCGGGGTCAGGCTGGCGATCATCCAGCCGCTGCTCGTGACGACAGATGGTCTTCGCGCTGCCGCTCGGCTCGGCTGCCTGACGAAGCAGCACGTCGGGCGGCGCGAGGTCGGTCGGCGCACTCGTGATCGTCGCTCGGGCTTCAGCGCTGTTCGCCGTTCTTCGGACGACCCGGCCGGTGGCAAGGAGAACGCCCTCGAACAGCGAGTGGGCGGCCGCGATCTTCGCTGTGCTCAGCGCGTGCTCGGCGCGTGCTGCCTGTCGGAGGTGCTCGGCTCGGCAGGGCTCGCCGACATCGAGGCGCCGCGGTCTACGGGACGGTGGCCGGGATCCTGTTCGGGCTCCCGGCGGCGCTGACGAAGCCGACGCTCGTCGTGGCCTGCACGAGAGCGTCGGCGACGATGCTGTCGCACTGGCAGTGCTACGCGCTGGCGCGTCGCCGGGGGTGCTCGGCTCGTCCTCCAGCAGGTGTCGCTCGGCACCGGCCGCCTGGCGACTGTCGGTCGCGACGGTGTCCGGGTCGCGAACCCGACCGTCGGCGTGCTCGTCGGGGTCCCTGCTCCTGGACGAGCGGCTGAGCCGGCCGGGCGTGGCACGTCGTCGTCGCCGTGCTGGCCCTCCTGGTTGCGCTCGGAGGCGCAGTGCTGATCTCGCTCTCGAGCCAGCCTGGGGCCGAGCCACAGGCCGACTCGGCCGAGCGCTCTCCCGCACTGGCGTAGCGAACTGTGGCATACTGAACCGTCCTTCCGCCCCAAGGAGGAGACGATGACGACTGCCACCACGACCCCTTCGTAGCCCTTTTCGCAAGAGCAGCTCGCAGGAGGTGCTCGACCTGATCAAGGACTCCGACAGCGTCGAGCTGAAGCTGACCGTGCCCGAGTCACGACCACGCGCTCGACGGTGCGTCGCGCTCGGCATCGACCCGCTCGAGGCGCAGATCCGCCAGGTCTTCTTCTTCGACACGCCCGACCTCGACGCTCGACAGGCCGGGCGTCGTCGTCCGCGCGCGCCGCATCCAGGGCAAGGGCGACGACTCGGTGGTGAAGCTGCGCCCGGTCGTGCCGGCGAGCTGCCCGGCCGAGCTGCGGCAGTCGGCCGAGCTTCCGCGTCGAGGTCGACGCGCTGCCCGGCGGTTTCGTCTGCTCGGGGACGCTGAAGGGCACGCTGCGACGCGGACGACGTCGCGAGCGCGTCGGCGGGCGAGCGTCCGCTGCGGAAGCTCTTCTCGAAGGAGCAGCGCGCGTTCTACGCGGCGCACGCGCCGGAGGGGATCGGCCTCGACGACCTGTCGATCCTCGGGCCGATCTTCGTCCTCAAGCTGCGCCTCGACGCCGGAGGAGCTCGGGCGCCGGCTCGTCGCCGAGATGTGGATCTACCCGGACGGCTCGCGCGTGCTCGAGCTCTCGACCCGCTGCCGCGACGAACGAGGCGTTCCAGGTCGCGGCCGAGGCTGCGTGCGTTCCTCGGCCGACCAGCGGCGTCGACCTCTCCGGCGAGCAGGAGACGAAGACGCGCAAGGCGCTCGAGTACTTCGCGAGAGCGCTCCAGAGCGGGAGCTGAGCCGACGAGCTCGGGGATCGTCCCGCGCTGGGAGTGGCGCACCTTCGGCGACGAGCTTCGGCGACGCCGAGCAGCCGCCTCGACCGCGCTGACGCCGGAGCGCGTGCAGGAGAGCGACGAGCTCTACCTGCTCTCGGTCGCGAGCGACGCGTCGGTCAAGGTCCGCGACGGGCTGATGGACGTGAAGCGGCTCGAGCGCGTCGACGACGACGGGCTCGAGCAGTGGAAGCCGGTGCTGAAGGCGCGTATTCCCGCTCGCCGCGCGCCGACGTCGCGACGGTGCTCGACGCGCTCGGCGTCGCCGTCCCGACGCTCGAGCGCGCCGAGTACACGCTCGACGCAGCTCGTCGACGAGGTCGTCGAGCCGCAGCCCGACTCTCGCGCGCCGTCGAGGTGCACAAGCGGCGCGAGCACTACACCGTCGGCGGCTGCGATGGCCGAGCTCTCCGAGGTGCGGCACTGGACGCGGCGCTCGACGCGGACGATCGCCGTCGAGTCCGAGGATCCCGGCGCTCGTGACCGCGGCCGTGCGCGAGCTCGGCCTCGGCTCGCGGCCGAACGTCATGCATGGCCCGCGGGCTCAAGGCGCTGCGTCGGCTTCGGCGCGGCGCTACGCCGTGATCGACGTCGGCACGAACTCGGTCAAGTTCCACGATCGGCGAGCGGCGCGACGGACGGCGAGTGGCGGACGGTCGTCGACCGCGCCGAGGTCACGCGGCTCGGCGAGGGGCTCGACGAGCACCGGCGAGCTGCACGAGGAGCCGATGCGGCGCACGGTCGATGCGATCGCGGACATGGCCGACGAGGCCGGCGCGCGACGGCGTCGAGGCGATCGCGGCGGTCGGCACGGCCGGGCTGCGGATCGCGCGCGAACAGCGACGAGCTTCGTCGACGGCCGTGCGCGAGCGCACCGGCGTCGAGGTCGAGGTCATCTCCGGCGAGGAGGAGGGCCGCCTCGCCTATCTCGCCGCGACGTCGGAGCTCGAGCTCGGCGACGGCTCGCTCGTCGTCTTCGACACCGGCGGCGGCAGCTCGCAGTTCACGTTCGGCCACGGCGAGCAGGTCGAGGAGCGGTTCAGCGTCGACGTCGGCGCCGTGCGCTTCACCGAGCGCTTCGGCCTCGACGGGCGTCGTCGACGAGGACGCTGGCCGGCGGCGCTCGGCGCGATCGCCGCCGACCTCGCGCGCGCTCGACGGCCGGCCGCCGCCCGACGTGCTCGTCGGGATGGGCGGCGCGGTCACGAACCTCGCCGCGGTCAAGCACGGGCTCGCGACTACGACCCGGACGTCGTCCGCGGGACGGTCCTCGACCGCGCCGAGATCGACCGCCAGATCGAGCTCTACCGCACGCGCGACCGCCGACGAGCGGCGCGAGATCGTCGGCCTCCAGCCGAAGCGCGCCGAGGTGATCCTCGCCGGCGCCTGCATCGTCGCGCACCGTGCTCGACGAAGCTCGGCCGCGACTCGCTCACGGTCAGCGACCGGGGCCTGCGGCACGGGCTGCTCCGAGGAGCGCTTCGGCCGCGGCTAGCGGCCTCGAGGCGCGCCTTCGCCCGCTAGAGCTCGTCGCCGCCGGAGATAGAGGAGCGCGGCCTTCACGCGCAGGCTGACGTCCTCCGGCTTTCCGAGATCGAGCTTGAGGAAGATCGCGTTGATGTGGCGCTCGACTGCGCGCTTCGTGATCCCGAGGCTCGAGGCGATCGAGCCGTTGCTGCGGCCCCTCGGCGATCAGGGCGAGGATCTCGAGCTCGCGCGGCGTCAGCCTCGTCAGCTCCGAGTCGTCCCGCTGGCGTGCGGAGACGAGCTTGTCGACGACCCTGCGAGTCGACGAGCGAGCGGCCCGCGGCCACGCTCGCGCAGCGCCCGGCTCAGCTCGCTCGTTGTCGTGCAGCCGCTCCTTGAGCAGGTACGCGCGGCGATCCGAGCCCGTAATTGAAGAGCGCCATCGCGTAGCGCGGCTCCGCATGCTGGCTGAGGACGACGACGCCCATCTCCGGGTGCTGCTCCCTGAGCTCGGCCGGCGAAGCGGATGCCCTCGTCGGTGTTCGTGGGCGGCATCCGGATGTCGGTCAGCACGATGTCCGGGCGACGTGCGCTCGACCGCGTCGACGCAGCTCGTCGAGGGTCGCCCGACATCTCGACGAGCTCGACGTCCTCGATGTCGCCGAGGATGCTGACGATCCCCTCGCGGGCGAGGAAGCTGTCTTCGGCGGCGACGACGCGGATCGACATCAGGCGCTCGAGCCTAGTCACGCTCAATATTCGCCGCAAACCGTGGTGTCCGCACCACGGCGGGTGGTGCGTCGGCCACAGGCCGAATCCGCGAATTGCCCAATGCCCGCGGGCCGTTCGCGCCCGGATACTCGTGCTCGGAGGGCGTCGCAACCTTCGTCCACGATGGACGCGGGTGATGGCGATGGCGAAGTTGACATCGAACCGGTAGACGGAGACCGCCGCTTCGGCGTCGGTCGGCGTTCGCTGAACCCTGCGCTGCGTGAGCTCGGCGCCGAGGCGATCCTCGTCGGGATCGAGCGAGTCCCGGCGTTCCTCATTCGACGTCGTCGAGTCGAAGCTGCGCCCGCCGCCGGAGCTGCCCGAGCAGCGTCCCGCGGACGGCGCTCGTCAACCGCGCTGCGGGCCGCCGGGCGCACTTCCCGATCGTGCGCTCGTCGTCGGCGCCCGCCGGCTACGGCAAGACGACGCTCCTCTCCGCAGTGGGCGGCCCGCGACGCGCGACCCGTTCGCCGTGGGTCTCGGTCGACGAGCGCGACAACGACCCGCTACGTCCTGCTCAAGCACGTCGCCGCGGCGCTCGACCGGATCGAGCCGCTCGGCGCGGACGTGACCGATGCGCGTTCGAGCGACCGGAGCCGGCCGTCTGGGACGCGATCGTGCCGAGGCTCAGCGCCGAGCTCTTCGTCCCGGTCGCCGTTCGTGATCGTCCTCGACGGCGCGGGACGCGCCTCGTAGTCCAACGATTCCACCGAGGCGATCGGCATCTTGATCGAAAACATCCCACCCGGCTCGATGATCGCGTTGGCCGGGCGGCCCTCCCCAGGGTGCCGATCGCCGCCCTTCCGGGTTGCCGAGCCGCTGCTCGAGATCGGCCCCTACGAGCTGGCGCTGAGCCGCCGGGAGGCGGAGATCCTGCTCCGCGCGTCGGGCGTCGAGCTCGGACGAGACCGAGCTCGCAGGCCTCCTCCACCGCACCGAGGGCTGGGCCGCCGGGCCTGCGACTGGCCGCGCTGGCGAGTCCTCGAAGACGGCGCGAGCCGGGCCGGCGGGCGACGACCGTTACATCGCCGGACTACCTGCGGCTCGGAGTACCTCTCGCGCCTCGAGCCGCGTGTCCTTCGCTTCCTCCGGCGCACGTCCGTCCTCGAGCGCATGTGCGCGCCGCTCTGCAACGCGGTGCTGAGCAGCAAGGGGTTCGGCCGCGGAGACCTCGAGGAGATCGAGCGGGCGAACCTGTTCCTCGTCCAGCTCGACCACCACCGCGGCTGGTACCGGTACCACCACCCTCTTCCGCGACCTCCTGCAGCGTGAGCTCGAGGAGCAGGAGCCCGACCTGGTGCCGGTGCTGCACCGGCGCGCGGCGGCCTGGTACGAGGCGCACCTCGACCCCGAGTCCGCGCTCTTCCACGCCCACGCGGCCGGAGACATCGACGACGACGGCGCGCATCCTGGCCTCGATCGCGCAGCAGGTGTCCACGACAGCGGCCGGGCCGCGGTCGTCGAGGGCTGGCTCGACCTGTTCGACGTCGACGAGCGCCTCGACCGGCATCCGGCCGTCGCGATCCAGGGCAGCAGCATCCTCGCCGCGCGCGGCCGTGCCGAAGAGGCCGACCGTTGGCTGCACGCCGCGGAGCGGGGCGTGGCTTCGCGGCGGCGTGGCGTCGCGGCCGTTCGGCCCCGGATCGCAGTGATGCGTGCCGGCGTTATGCACCGACGGCCCCGCGCAGATGCAGGCGGACGCCAGGGCCGCGGTCTCGAAGCTGGCGGCCGACGATCCCTGGCGCCCGGCGGCGCTGCTCGTCCGCGGCGCCGCTGACATGTTGCTCGGGGACACGGAGAATGCGGACGCGGCCCTTGTGGAAGCCGTCGAGCGCGCCGCCACGACCGGTTCCACGGAAACTCGTGCCATCGCCCTCGGCGAGCGCTCGATGCTCGCGGCTGCTCGCGAGGACGTCCGCACGGCAGATGCTCCTAGCCGAGGAGGCCCAAGCGCGTCGTCGAAGAAGGGGAGCTCGCGGACTATCCGACGAGCGCGCTCGCGCTGGCCGCCTCGGCTCGAGCAGGCTCAGGCACGGCCAGTGGGACCACGCGCGCCGGCTGCTGACGGCGGCGACCCGCCAGACGCCGCACCTCACCTACGCCCTCCCCTGGCCTGCAGTCCAGGCGCGCATCGAGCTCGCAGACGCCTACGTGACGCTGCGAGACCGGGAAGCCGCCGGACACATGCTCGAGGAGGCGCGCGGGATCCTCGCCGTGCGGCCGGATCTCGGCCTCCTCGGCGAGGCAGTCGCGCGGCTGGAGCCTCGAGCTCGCCGCGATGCCCGAGGCCGCATAGCGGCGGCGAGCTCGGGCTCACGCGGGCCGAGCTGCGACTGCTCTCCGCTCCTCTCCACGCACCTGTCCTTCCGGGAGATCGGCGAGCGCCTCCACGTCTCGAGGAACACGATCAAGACCCAGGCGATCTCGGTCTACCGGAAGCTCGGCGTCTCCAGCCGGAGCGAGGCGGTCGCCGTCGCCGAGGACCTCGGCCTCGTCGAGGCCGCGGAGCTGAAGCGAGACCGGCTCGGAGCTCGGCGAGGCGGTCGGGTCGCTTGCCCTCTAGTCCGCCCGCCCAGGCGCGGATCCGCGAAGCGGCGCTTTCACCCGTTCGGCATGAAGATCCGCGCCGCCAGCAGCCGCCAGACTCTGGCAAGACGGTGAATCTGGGGTCAGCAACTCACGAACGCATCGACGCGCTCTGTTCGTCCAGAGCGCGACGGGCTTCACGAGCGAGGGCGAGAACGATCACGCTCCGCGGGCTCGCCGAGTCGACCGTCTACTTCGCCGACCGTGCCGCGGCGCGAGGTCGGCCACATGCGCTCGAGCAGCTTCGTCGAGCTCTGGGACGTGGGCGTCTACAGCTTCGCCGATCGACCCGCCGAACGCGGTGCTCTCGTTCCTTCGACGACGGCGACGCGCCGGACGACGTCGTTGTCGTCCTCCACGACCCGCGGCTCGAGCGGAGACGAGCCTGACGTACCGCGTCGACGTGCTCGAGGGGACATTGCCCGAGCGGACGGGTGCCTGCGCGCTGTTCATCGACTCCTTCGGCCGGCCTCTCTCGCCGGCTTCGGTGCTGGGGCGGGCGGCCGGATCCGGCGACGGTTCGCCCGTCCTAGCTCTCGCGCCGATAGGACAAATGGTGCTCCGGCTGAGATCATTGAGCCGTCCGAGCGATGACCCCGTCGAATCAGTCACCAGTCCCAGCCGAGCTCACCTGGCAGCCCGCGCGCCCGAAGTTCCGGCCGCTGGCGCTGATCCTGGCCTGGATCCTGTCCGCCGCGGCGCTCCTCGCCGCAGCCTGATCGTGCCGGGCGCGCACGTGAACAACTCTGGGGCGCGCTTGCGGCGACCGCGGTGATCGCCGTCGCTCAACGCGCTGCTGCCGCCGATCGTGGCCGCGCTCCGCTCTGCCGCTGATGCTCGTCCTCGGCCTCCTGCTCGTGCCTCGTCCTCGACGCGCTGATGCTGCTGGCAGCGGATCGCGTGACCGACGGCGATCTCTCGGTCGACTCCTTCGGTCCGCTCTCGGCGTCGCGCCTCGTCGCGGCCGCCGTCGGCGTCGTGCTCGACGTGCTCTTCGGGACGAACGACGACGACACGTACACGTACCGCGTCATCCAGCGGATCGCACGACGCTCCGGCGAGCTGACGAGGACCGACGCGCCGGGGATCATCTTCCTCGAGATCGACGGCCTCGCCCTGCCGGTGCTGCAGCGGGCGATGCGCGACGGCAACGCGCCGAACATGGCGCGCTGGCTCGCCGGACGGCAGCCACGAGCTCGCGGAGTGGGAGACCGACCTCTCGTCGCAGACGGGTGCGAGCCAGGCGGGGATCCTGCTCGGCTCGAACGAGGACATCTCCGGCCTTCCGCTGGGTCGAGAAGGAGACGGCGACGCTGATGACGTGCTCCGGCGCCGGCCGACTGCGCGGAGATCGAGCGCACGCCATGCGACCGGCATCGGGCTGCTCGTCGACGGCGGCGCCAGCCGCGGCAACCTGCTGTCCGGCGAGGCGGAGCACGTGATCCTCACCGTCAGCCGGATGGACGCCGAGAAGAAGGCGAACCCCGGCTACCGGGCGTTCTTCGCGAACGGCTTCAACGTCGACGCGCACGCTCGTCCTCTTCTTCTGGGAGGTCATCCTCGAGCTGGTCCGCGTCGTCCTGCGCGCGAAGCGCCGCGACGTCCGGCCGCGCGGTCACCGGGGCGGCATCTACCCGCTCATGCGCGCGGCGATGTGCGTCTTCGTCCGCGACCTGATCGTGTACGGGCGTCCTCACGGACATGATGCGCGGCCGGCCCGCCGTCTACGCGACGTTCTCGAGCTACGACGAGGTCGCGCACCACTCCGGGCCTCGAGCGCGCCGACACGCTCGAGGCGCTGCGCAAGCTCGACCAGCAGTTCGGCCGGATCGACCGGGCGCGCCGCGTACGCGCCGCGGCCGTACGAGATCGTCGTCCTCTCCGACCACGGGCAGACGCAGGGCGCGACGTTCAAGCAGCGGAACGGCTACGGGCTCGACGAGCTCGTCGAGCGCTCGCTCTCGGCGGCGGCCAGGTGGCCGGGATGGCCGGCGGCGACGAGCAGAGCGCGATGGTCGGCCACGCGCTCAGCGAGGCGACCGGCACGAAGGCAGAAGCGGCCCAAGAACGACGTCTCCGACCGCGACGTCGTCGTGCTCGGCTCCGGGCAACCTCGGGCCTCGTCTACCTGATGGACGAGCGGCGGCGGCTGACGCTCGAGGAGATCGAGGCAGCGCCACCCGCAGCTGCTCACGGCTCTGCGCGAGCACCCGCACGTCGGCTGGCTGCTCGTCCGCTCGTCCGAGCGACGGCGCGGTCGCGCTCGGCGCGCGGCGGCACCCACTACCTCGTCCGACGGCCGCGTCGAGGGCGAGGATCCGCTCGCGCCGTTCTCGCCGAACGCGCGCGCGCCACCTGCTCCGCACCGACGGCTTCGACGCACGTCGCGGACATCATGGTCGGGAGCTTCTACGACCCGATGCTCGACGAGGGCTGCGCGTTCGAGGAGCTGATCTCGTTCCACGGCGGCATGGGCGGTCCGCAGACGCGCCCGTTCCTCCTCTATCCGTCGCAGTTGCAGCTGCCCGACGAGCCGATCGTCGGCGCGGCCGCGGTGCACGACCTCCTGCTCGGCTGGCGGCACGAGCTGAACGGGACCGAGGAGCCCGCCGAGCCTGTGGCCGCGCTCGAGATCACCCCCTCGGCATGAGACGGTTTCGCGACCACGGAGCTACCCTCTAGGCCGATGATGCGGTTCGTCCGACCCAGAGTCCTTCTCGGGATTTCGTCCCTCGCTGTCCTGGCGGTTCTCGCAGCCGGCTGCGGCGGAGGCGGAGGCGGGAGCAGCGACACGGAGAGCGCCCAGGACTGGGCGGACGGCCTCTGCTCGGCGCTCAACACGTGGACCGACTCGCTCAAGTCGGCGGGTCAGTCGCTCTCGGGCGGGAACCTCTCAAGAGCTCGCTCGAGAGCGCCGGGAACGACGTCAAGGACGCGACAGCGCAGCTGAAGGACGATCTCAACGGCCTCGGCAAGCCCGAGCTGAGCTCCGGCGACCAGGCCCAGCAGTCGGTCGACGACCTGTCGAACAAGATCCAAGAGGACGTCGACAAGGTCGAAGGCGCGGTCAAGGACGCCCAGAGCGGCGGCAGCGTGTTGTCAGCGCTCCCGACTGTGACTTCCACATTCGCGGCGATGGGAGCCCGGGTCCAGGCGACGTTCGACGACCTGAAGAAGCTCGACCCCAAGGGCGAGCTCGAGTCCGCGTTCAAGAACGCGAGCTCGTGCAAGAGCCTCACGTCACAGAAGAGCTGAGCTCAGCTTCTCGTGTCCTGCGCGTGGTACTCGGCCAGTAGGCGCTGCTCGTCGTCGCGCTTCGGGAAGCATGAAGAAGACGAGCGTGGCGCCGATCAGGATCGCGACGATGCCGGCCGTGTAGGCCCACTGGTCTCCCTGGAGGAACGCGGTCTTGGCGCCCGAGATGATCGCGTCCTGCTGCGACGCTGGGTATCGCGAGGCCGTGTCCGCTGCGCTCGAGAACGACTTGGTCAGCTCGGCCTGCGTGCTCGAGGTGACATCCTGTGCCGGAGCTCGCAGATCAGCGACGCCGGCGGCGGTCGCGTAGCCCGCGGTGAGCAGCGCCCCGAAGATCGACTGCATGATCGCGCCGCCGAGGTCGCGCTGGAGGTCGGCGGTGCCCGAGGCCATCCCGGCGCGCCTGACCGGCACCGAGCCCGTGAGCGAGTGCGATGCGGGCGTGCCCGCGAACCCGACGCCGATGCCGATGAAGACGTAGGCGAGCGCCGATCTCCCAGTACGAGGTGCCCTCCTTCCAGAGGAGCAGCATCGTGACGAAGGCCGAGAAGAGGAACACGTAGCCGCACAGCAGCGTGAAGCGGGCGCCGCGTGCCTCGACGAGCTTGGCCGAGCGCGGCGCGACGAGCACCATGAAGACGACCGCCGGCAGGATCGCCGCGCCCGCCTCGCAGCGTCGAGTAGCCGAGGACGTTCTGGAGGTACTGCTGGCTCACGAACGCCGCGCCCATCAGCGAGCCGAAGACGATGATCCCGGCGCAGGCCGCGACCCAGAAGACGCGGCGGGCGGCGACGTCGAGGTCGTAGAGCGGGTTCGCCGCGCGGCGCTGGCGGAAGTAGAACGCGACGAGCGCCAGCAGCCGCGATCAGCCGCGAGCACGAGGGTCAGCGTGCCCTTGTTCGGGACCGGCGCGAAGTTGATCGCGAGAATCAGCGCGCCGACCAGGACGAGCGAGAGGATGCCGCCGAGGTTGTCGACCGGCTCCGTGGACTCGTTCACGTGCGCAGGGACGAACAGCCACGCGAGCACGATCGCGACGACCGCCAGCGGCAGCGTGATCAGGAACACCGATCCCCAGTAGAAGTGCTCCAGCAGGAAGCCGGAGAGCAGTGGTCCGAGCATGGCGATCGCGCCGCCGAGCGCCGACCACAGCGCGATCGACTTCGTACGGCCCGGCCCCGCCCACAGAGCGGTGATCAGCGCCAGCGTGGTCGGGTAGGCCATCCCTGCGGCGAAGCCGCCGCCGAGCCGTGCCAGGAAGAGGACGGTGTCGGAGGGTGCGAACGCCGCGAGCAGAGACATCGGGATCGCGAGCGCCGTTCCTAGCAGGAGCATCAGCTTGCGCCCGTAGCGGTCGCCGAGCGCGCCCAGCCAGAGCACCGAGCAGGCGAGCCCGAGCGAGTAGCCGACGGCGATCAGGTCGAGGGTCGTCTGCGACGAATCGAAATGCTTGCCGATGTCCGGCAGGGCGACGTTGGCCACGGACAGGTTGAGGTTCGCGACCCCCGCCACGACGATCAGGGCGGTGAGAACGAGGCCGGCGCGCTCTGGAGCGGTCGAGGCGTCGTCGGTCGCGCGTGCGGCCGCACCGGGTGCGGTGGTGCGGCGGATTCGCTCACGCTTGCACGAGCCTTGGCGTCGGCCCGAGCCCGCGCATCGTCCGGTTGGGATGAACCACGGCGCACATTCTGTGCGACCGTAGCTCGCCGTGTCCGAGCCGGTCACTCCTGCCGAAGTCGCGCATGTGGTCGCGCACGGCCAGCACGCGAACCGACGGGAGGGGCTGCTCGAGGTCGGCGAGGCGATCCTGCTCGCGCTCGTTGCCATCGCGACTGCCTGGAGCGGCTACCAGACGGGCAAGTGGGACGGGCGCCAGGCCGAGCCTGTACAGCCTGGCACGACCAAGTACCGGGTCGAGGCCGACACGGCGAACACTCTGAGCGGCCAGCAGCGCCTCTACGACACGAACACGTTCGGGTTCTGGCTCAACGCGAAGTCGCAGGGACAACGAGGCGGACGCGAAGCTCTTCGAACGGCGGTTCCGGCCCGAGTACCGCCCTGCATTCCGCGCCTGGCTCGCGCTCGACCCCTTCAACAACCCGAAGGCCCCGCCCGGGTCCGATCTTCATGCCGCAGTACAAGAACGCCCAGGCGGAGCTTGCGCGCCGCGAAGGAGCAACAGGCCTCCGAGGCCTTCGAGGACGGGACCCAGGCGCGCGAGCAAGGCGACCGCTACCTGCGGAACACGGTGCTGCTCGCGACGGTGCTCTTCCTGACGGCCCTCGCCCAGAAGTTCAAGGCTGCACAGCGTCCGCCTCGGCCTGCTCGTTCTCTGCGGCAGTCCTGCTGGCGATCGCGCTCGTCTTCATCGCCACGTATCCGCGCGCCTAGTTCCCGCCTTCATCCCCTTGGGGTGAGCGAGCGTGCTCTGCTGCCCGTACCGTGAGCAGAGGTGAGCGAGCGAGCGGACAAGGCGCGGCCGCGCGTCCTCGTCCTCGGCGGCGGCTTCGCCGGGATCGGCGCCGCGCAGAAGCTGAAGAAGAGCGACGTCGACGTCGTGCTCGTCGACAAGAACGACTACCACACCTTCCAGCCGCTCCTGTACCAGGTCGCGACGGGCCTGCTCGAGCAGCCCGCGGTCGGCCATCCGATCCGCGACCTCGTCCACGGCCAGGACAACACGCGGATGCACCAGCGACCGCGTGACGGCCGTCGACCTCGACGCGCGCGAGGTGCAATTCGACGAGCTGAAGCCGCTGAGCTACGACTACCTCGTCTTCGGCCTCGGCGCGGAGGTCAACTTCTTCGGAGTCGAAGGCGCGGCCGACCACGCGTTCCCGCTCTACACGCTGCCGCGACGCCGTGCGGCTGAAGAACCACGTCCTGCGCCAGTGGGAGGCCGCCGACAAGGATCCAGGCGCTGATCGAGGACGGCGCTCTGAACATCGTCGTCGTCGGGGGCGGGCCGACGGGTGTCGAGACGGCCGGCGCGCTCGCGGAGCTCTACACGGGCGTCTTCCGGAAGGACTATCCGGACGTCGCCGAGGACGCGGCCCGGATCACGCTCGTCGAGGCCGGTCCGGAGATCTTCTCGATGTTCAAGCCGGACATCCGCAACTACGCCGTCGAGGCGCTCACGAAGCGCGGAGTCGAGGTGACGACCGGAGAGGTGGTCGAGTCGGTCACGCCGCTTCGGGTCAAGCTCAAGTCGGGCAAGGAGCTGAAGGCGCACACGCTCGTCTGGGGCGCGGGCCTGCAGGGGAACGCGCTCGTCCAGTCGCTCGGGCTCGAGCTCGAACGGGGCAACCGGATCGCCGTCGACGGCGAGCTCCGCATCCCGTCGCACCCGGAGGTGTTCGTCAGTCGGCGACGTCGCCGCGATCACCGACACGAAGACGCAGCAGGTCCTGCCCCAGCTCGGCTCGGTGGCGCTGCAGTCCGGTGAGCACGCCGGCGAGACGATCGCGCGGCTCGTCGCGGGCAAGGAGCACGAAGCCGTTCAAGTACCGCGACAAGGGCACGATGGCGACGATCGGACGCGGGCGCGGCCGTCGTGCAGATGCTGGGCGGCCGCACGATGAAGGGCAAGGCGGCGCAGGCCGCGTGGGGACGGTGCACCTCGCGCTGCTGCCGACGAACGAGGATCGCGCGAAGGCGGTGGTCGACTGGGCGGGCGCTGGCGTTCACGCACCAGCGTTCGGGCCGGATCACCGTCGAGACGTGACCGACGCCGCGAGCGAGCTTGTTCGAGCGGCTCGGCGCCGTCGAGCACCTGCCGCTCCCGAAGCGGGCGAGCGGCACCATGCTCTTCGAGCTCACCGGCGGTACGCGGACAGAGCGCTGGCGGCTCACCGTCGACAAGGGCGCGGTCGCCGTGGCCCGCGGGAACGGGCCGGCCGACTGCGTCATGCGCGCCGACAGGAAACTGTTCGGCCGGATGGCGTCCGGCAAGGTGAACGCGTTTGCGGCGGTGCTGCGCGGCGCGATCACGATCGAAGGCGACCCGAGGCTGCTCGTCCTCTTCCAGCGGCTGCTTCCCGGTCCCCGGTCATGAGCGGCGAGCTCGTCAAGGTCCTGGACGGCAACACGCTTCGTCGTCAGCGACGACCGCGGCGACATCGAGGCGTCGCTGACCGACCCGACCGGCCTCTTCTCGTTCGACACGCGCTTCCTCTCGAAATGGGTGCTGACCGTCGACGACGAGCGGCTGAACGCGCTCTCGGTCGACGACCTCCAGTACTTCGAGACGCGCTTCTTCCTCGTGCCGGGAACGGGCACCGTCTACATCGACGCGAAGCTGTCGGTGATCCGGCAGCGGGCCGTCGCGAACGGCTTCCGCGAGGTGCTGACGATCCTCAACCACGACGAGAAGCCGGTCGAGCTGCACGGTGCGGATCGAGGCCGCCAGCGACTTCGCCGACCTGTTCGAGGTCAAGGACGCGCTCGAAGAAGAAGGGCAAGTACACGAGCCGCGTCGAGCGACGGCGCGCTGCGGCTCGGCTACGAACGCGAGACCTTCAGCGCGCTCGACGCTGATCTCGAGCAGCCAGCGCCGGCCAAGGTCGACGAGAACGGGCTGACCTTCGAGCTGCAGATCCCGGCCGCACGGCGAGTGGACGACCGAGCTCGACGTGGTCGCGCAGATGCCCGGCTACGGAGGGCTGGAGGCACGGCCGAAGCGGAGTCGCCGCCGGACGATGGAGGCGAACCTCGACCGCTGGCTCGGGTCGGCTCCGCGGATCGAGTGCGACTGGGAGCCGCTGCAGGCGCACCTACCGGCGCAGCCTCGTCGATCTGGCCGCGCTGCGCTTCTCGCCGCCGATCGCCGGCGGCCAGCAGCCTGCCGGCCGCCGGCCTGCCCGTGGTTCATGACCATGTTCGGCCGCGACAGCATCTTCACGAGCCTGCAGGCGCTGCCGTTCACGCCGGAGCTCGCGGCGACGACGCTGCTGGCGCTCGGCGAGTGGCAGGGAACGCGGCGTCGACGACTTCCGCGACGAGGATCCGGGCCGGATCCTGCACGAGATGCGCTACGGCGAGCTGACCGCCTTCGAGGAGCGGCCGCACTCGCCGTACTACGGCTGCGCCGACGCGACGCCGCTCTACGTCGTGCTGCTCGACGAGTACGAGCGCTGGACCGGCGACCGCAAGCTCGTGCGCGAGCTCGAGTACGAGGCGCGCGCGGCGCTCGCGCTGGATCGACGAGTACGCCGACCTGCAGGGCAACGGCTACGTCTCGTACCAGCGCCGCAACGAGAAGACGGGCCTCGAGAACCAGTGCTGGAAGGACTCGTGGGACTCGATCTCCTACCGCGACGGCCGGCTGCCGGGCTTCCCGCGGGCGACCTGCGAGCTCCAGGGCTACGCGCTACGACGCGAAGATGCGCGGCGCGCGGCTCGCGCGCGAGCGTCTGGAAGGACCCGGACGTTCGCCGACGAGCTCGAGCAGCAGGCGGCCGACCTGAAGCGCCGCTTCAACCGCGACTTCTGGGTCGAGGACGGCGAGTACTTCGCGCTCGCGCTCGACGCCGACGGCAAGCAGGTCGACGCGCTGACCTCGAACAACGGCCACCTGCTCTGGAGCGGCATCGTCGACAAGTCGAAGGCGAAGGCCGTCGTCGCGGCACCTGATGGGCCCGCGGCTCTTCTCCGGCTGGGGCGTGCGCACGCTGGCCGAGGGCGAGGCGCGCTTCAACCCGATCGGCTACCACGTCGGCACGGTCTGGCCGTTCGACAACTCGTTCATCGCCTGGGGCCTGCGGCGGTACGGCTTCAAGGAGGAGGCGGCGCAGATCGCGGCCGGCATCCTCGACGCGGCCGAGTTCTTCGACGGCCGCCTGCCCGAGGCGTTCGGCGGCTACGAGCGCGAGCGTGACGAAGTATCCGGTCCAGTACCCGACCGCCTGCAGCCCGCAGGCCTGGTCGACCGGCACGCCGCTGCTGCTGCTGCGGACGATGCTCGGGCCTCGAGCCGCTCGGCGACCACCTCGTCGTCGATCCCGCGCTGCCGGCCGAGATCGGCCATCTCGAGCTGCTCGACATCCCGGGCCGCTGGGGCCGGGTCGACGCGTTCGGGCGCGGGCGGGTCGAGGTCGACGGCAGCCGCCGAAGGCGCTGACGACGATCCGCTGCACTCCGGGGTCAGACCCCTTACAAGTTGTCCACAGGATTCGCGGGCGCGGTCGCCTTGTCCGAGCCAAAGGCCCGCTCCCGCGTGAGCGTTCGGTCACGAAGGTCGGCACACATTTGGAGCGGGGTCTGACCCCGGGGTGAGGTGGTTCGGTCATCCCAAGTGGACGATGCGGCTGTGGCGCTCGCGCACGACGCTTGACGCTGAACTGGTCGACCAGAGGAGACGCGACATGACGACGGCTGCACCTGAGGTCCAGGCGAGCACGACAGCACAGGCTCAGAAGCCCGCGGACGTCTTCGTCGTCTTCGGGATCACGGGCGACCTGGCGAAGGTGATGACGTTCCGCTCGCTGTACCGGCTCGAGCAGCGCGGCCTGCTCGACTGCCCGATCGTCGGCGTCGCGGTCGACGACTGGACGGTCGACCAGCTCGTCGAGCGCGCGCGCGAGTCGATCGTGGGCACCGGCGAGTCAGCTCGACGAGAAGGTCTTCGACCGCTTCGCCGGCGCGGCTCTCGTACGTCGCGGGCGACTTCGGCGGACGCCGCGACCTACGAGCGCGTCGCGCGAGGCGATCGACGGGCGCCGAGCACGCCGGTCTTCTACCTCGAGATCCCGCCGTTCCTCTTCGGCCGGGTCGTCAAGGGCCTCGCCGAGGCCGGGCCTGACGAAGACGGGCGCGTCGTCGTCGAGAAGCCGTTCGGCCACGACCTGCGCCTCGGCGCGCGGCGCTCGCCGACGAGCTCCACCAGTACATCGACGAGTCGCAGCTCTACCGGATCGACCACTACCTCGGGAAGATGGGCCTCGAGGAGATCCTCTCACCTGCGGTTCGCGAACACGATGCTCGAGCCGCTCTGGAGCCGCAACTACCTCGCGTCCGTGCAGATCACGATGGCGGAGGACTTCGGCGTCGAGGATCGCGGCCACTTCTACGACCCGGTCGGCGCGCTGCGCGACGTCGTCGTCAACCACCTGATGCAGGTCGTCGCCGCGTGCGGCGATGGAGGCGCCCGCGCGCGGCGACCCGCAGACGATCAAGGACGCGCAGGTCGCCGCTCTTCCGCGCCGATCGACGACGCCGACCCCGCCCACTACGTGCGCGGCCAGTACGACGGCTACCGTCGACATCGACGGCGTCGCCGCCGGACTCGACGACCGAGACGCTACGCGGCGCTGCGGCTCGAGATCGAGAACTGGCGCTGGTCGGGCGTGCCGTTCTTCATCCGCACCGGGCAAGCGACTGCCGGCGACGCAGACCGAGCTCCGGCTCGTCTTCAAGCACCCGCCGAAGCTCGGCTTCGCAGGCTTCGACGCGGCGGCCCGAGCCGAACCAGCTCGTCGTCAAGCTCGACCCGTCGACGGGCGATCCGGCTCGTAGCTCGACGCCCACCGCGCCGACGCGCGGAGCCGAGCGCGATCGAGCTCGACATGGAGTTCGCCGAGGAGGGCGGCGAGGGGCCGACGCCGTACGAGGTGCTGCTGCACGCCGCGATGGTCGGCGACAGCACGCGCTTCACGCGCCAGGACGGCGTCGAGGAGACGTGGCGGATCATGCAGCCGCTGCTCGACGCGCCGCCGCCCGTCCACGCCGTACGCGCCGGGCTCGTGGGGCCCGGAGGCGGCGGACGAGCTCGTCGCCGGCCACGGCCGCTGGCACGAGCCCTGGATCGCGTCATGAGCGAGACCGCGACCGACGACCAGGCGACGCGCGCAGAGCGCAGCCGCGCCGTCGCCGTTCCCGCCGATCGCCGACTACGCGTTCCTCTCCGACTGCCACACGGGCGCGCTCGATCGCGCCCGACGGCGCGATCGACTGGCTCTGCGTCCCGCGCTTCGACGCGCCGAGCGTGTTCGGCAGCCTGCTCGACCGCGCAGGCCGGGTTCTTCCGGCTCGGCGCCGTTCGGGATCAACCATCCGACGGCGCGCGTCTACGAGCCCGGGAACGAACGTCCTCGTGACGACCTGGAAGACGCCGACCGGCTGGATCGTCGTCCGCGACGCGCTGACGATGGGGCCGCGCGACCACGAGGACACGGTCACGCCGCACACGCGGCCGCCGGCCGACGACGACGCCGACCACATGCTCGTGCGCACGGTCGAGTGCCTCGAGGGCGACGTCGAGGTCGAGCTCGTCTGCGAGCCCGCGTTCGACTACGGCCGCGACGCCGGCGAGTGGACGCTCGTCGGGCGACGACCGTCACGCCGCCGACGCGAGCGGCGCCGGGCAGACGATCCGCCTCGCAGACCGACCTCGCGCTCGGCATCGAGGGCAACCGCGTCCGCGCGCGGCACGTGCTCGACGCCGGGCGAGCGCGCGTACTGCGCGCTGTCGTGGGCCGAGGGGCTCGCCGCGCCGCAGAACGTCGGACGAGGCCGGCGGCGCGGATCGACGCCACGACGCGCTTCTGGCGCGCCTGGCTCGAGCCGCGCGCGCATCCCGGACCACCGCTGGCGCGACCCGATCCAGCGCTCGGCGCTGGCGATCAAGGGCCTGACGTACATGCCGACCGGCGCGACGGTGGCGCGCGCTGACGACGTCGCTGCCGGAGACGCCGGGCGGCGAGCGCAACTGGGACTACCGCTACACCTGGATGCGCGACACGACGTTCACGCTGCAGGCGCTGCACTGGCTCAACCTCGACTGGGAGGCCGACGAGTTCATGCAGTTCGTCGCCGACCTCGAGCCGACCGAGGACGGCGTCGCTGCAGATCATGTACGGCATCGACGGCCGCCGCGACCTGACCGAGTCGACGCGCGACGACCTCTCCGGCTACGCCGGCGCGCGGCCCGTGCGGATCGGCAACGGCGCCTTCGACCAGCGCCAGAACGACGTCTTCGGCGCCGTGCTCGACTCGATCCTGCTGCACACGCGGCGCAGCGAGCGGCTGCCGCGCCGGCTCTGGCCGATCGTCGAGTCGCAGGCCGAGTGCGCGACGCAAGGTCTGGCGCGAGCCCGACCAGGGCATCTGGGAGGCCGCGCGGCAAGCCGCAGCACTACGTCTCCTCGAAGCTGATGTGCTGGGTCGCGCTCGACCGGGCGGCGAAGCTCGCCGAGATCCGCGGCGACCCGAGCAGGCGGCGACAGTGGCGCGCGACCGCCGAGGAGATCCGCGCCGACATCCTCGAGCACGGCGTCGAGCGAGCGCGGCGTCCTGCGCCAGCACTACGAGACCGACGCGCTCGACGCCTCGGCGCTGCTCGCCGCGATCTTCGAGCTTCCTGCCCGGCGACGACGAGCGCCTGCGCGCGACCGTGCTCGCGATCGCCGACGAGCTGACCGAGGACGGCTTCGTCCTGCGCTACCGCACCGACGAGACCGACGACGGGCTGTCCGGGCAAGGAGGGCACGTTCCTGATCTGCTCGTTCTGGCTCGTCTCGGCGCTCGCGATCGTCGGCGAGCTGCAGCGGGCGCGCGACCTGATGGAGCGGCTGCTGCGGATCGCCTCGCCGCTCGGCCTCTACGCCGAGGAGTTCGACGCCGACACCGGCCGCCACCTCGGCAACTTCCCGCAGGCGTTCTCGCACCTGGCGCTGATGGAGGCCGCGGCGCGGATCATCGTCGCCCGAGCTGATGGAGCGAGTACTGAGCGGACTGAGACGGACTACGCATGACGTGATCATCATCGGCACCGGGCGCGGGCGGCGGCACGCTCGCGCGGCACCTCGCGCCGTCCGGGCAAGCGGATCCTGCTGCTCGAGCGCGGCGACTGGCTGCCGCGCGAGCCGCAGAACTGGCTCGCGCAGGACGTGTTCGTCGACAACCGCTACGTCTCGCCGGACACGTGGTACGACGAGCAGGGCAAGCCGTTCCAGCCGCAGATCCACTACTTCGTCGGCGGCGCGACGAAGCTCTACGGCGCGGCGCTCTACCGGCTGCGCGAGGAGGACTTCGGCGAGCTCCAGCCACCACGACGGCATCTCGCCGGCCTGGCCGATCTCCTACGACGAGCTCGAGCCGTACTACACGCTGGCCGAGCAGCTCTACGAGGTGCACGGCGCCCGCGGCGAGGACCCGACCGAGGGCCCGTCGAGCGCGCCGTACCCGTTCCCGGCCGTCTCGCACGAGCCGCGGATCCAGCAGCTCTCCGACGACCTCGCGGCCGCCGGCTACCACCCGTTCCACGCGCCGTGCGGGATCCTGCTCGAACGAGGCGAACATGCCGTACAGCGCCTGCGTCCGCTGCGCGAACTGCGACGGCTTCCCGTGCGCTCGTGCACGCGCAAGTCGGACGCCGAGGTGCTCGGCGTGCGGCCCGGCGCTCGAGCACCCGAACGTCACGCTGCTCACGAACGCGAAGGCGGTCAGGCTCGAGACGAACGACGCCGGCACCGCCGTCACCGAGGTCGTCGTCGAGCGCGGACGGCGCGACGGAGACGCTACGCCGGCGACATCGTCGTCGTCTGCGTGCGGCGCGGCCAACACGGCCAAGCTGCTGCTCTCGTCGGCGAGCGACAAGCACCCGAACGGCCTCGCCAACGGCTCCGACCAGGTCGGGCGCAACTACATGTTCCACGACAGCGCGGCCGTGCTCGCGCTCTCGCGCGAGGAGAACCCGACCGTCTTCCAGAAGACGCTCGGGCTCAACGACTTCTACTTCGGCAGCGACGACTTCGACTATCCGCTCGGGCAACATCCAGATGGTCGGCAAGTCGCAGGCGCCGATGTTCCGCGGCGAGAAGCCGGGCGAGACGAAGCTCGCGCCGCGAGTGGACGCTCGAGCGGGTCGCGCGCCACGCGATCGACTTCTGGCTCTCGACCGAGGACCTGCCGCAGCCCGAGAACCGCGTCACCGTCGACCGCGACGGCAAGCTCACGCTCAGCTACACGGCGACGAACGACGAGCCGAAGAAGCAGCTGCTACGAGAAGCTCAAGTCGATGCTCGGGCAAGCTGCGACATGAAGCCCGACCACCTGTTCCACCGCTTCGCGTACATGAAGAACGACATCCCGGTCGCGGGCTGCGCGCACCAGGCCGGCACCTGCCGCTTCGGCACCGACCCGGCGACGTCGGTGCTCGACGCCGACTGCCGCGGCGCACGAGCTCGACAACCTCTACGTCGTCGACACGAGCGTCTTCCCGTCGCATCGGCGCCGTCAACCCGGCGCTGACGGCGATGGCGAACTCGCTGCGCGTCGGCGACCACCTGCTCGAGCGGATGGGGCTTGATGCCGAATGCCTTCCCGTCGGGCGAGCAGATCCGAGATCAACGCCGGCCGATCAGCGCGTCGGTGGTCGTCGAGGTCGGCGCCGGGCTCCGCTCGTACAGCGTCGGAGACCGCGACGCTGCTCGATCAGCTACGGCGAGGTGGACGAGATGGCCACGCGCCGGGCGCGGTCAGGTGCTCATGCCCTGGCCGAACCGGATCAGGACGGCGCCTACGAGTTCGCGCGGCAGCTGGCACCACCTCCGCTCACCGAGCCGGAGGCGCAGCAAACGCGATCCACGGCCTCGTGCGCTGGGCGCGCCTGGTCGGTCGGCGAGCGCGACGCGGATCGGCGTGCGTGATGGAGCACCCCGCTTGCACCCCCAGCCCGGTTATCCGTTCTCGCTCGCGCTCAGCATCGAGTACGCGCTGTCCGAGGACGGCCTCCGCGTGACGTCGACGCGCGACCAACGTCGGGCGTGACGCCTGCCCGTACGGGAGCGGCGCAGCACCCGTACCTGACGGTCGGCACCGAGACGGTGGACCCGGTGCATCCTTGCGCGCGCCCGGGCAACACGATGCTGCAGTACCGACGCACGAGGATCCCCGTCCGAGTCGGCGCCGGTCGAGAGCACCGAGTACGACTTCAGGCAGCCGAGGCGCGATCGGCGCGACTAGGCTCGACAACGCCTACACCGACCTCGAGCGCGACGACGACGGACGCGCCCGCGTCGGAGGCTCCGGCATCCCGGACGGAAGCACGCGCTCACGCGCTCTGGCTCGACGAGGCTACCCGTACCTGCAGCTGTTCACGGGCGATCCCGCTGCCGAGCGTCCAGCCGCCGCAGCCTCGCCGTGGAGCCGATGACCTGCCCGCCCAATGCGTTCCGGACCGGAGAGACGCTGTCGTCGTGCTCGAGCCCGGCGAGACGGCGACCGCGACGTGGGGGCATACGAGCGCTGACGATCAGCCGACCGCATGACGGTCTCGCGAACGCCCTCGACCTCGCCCGCTGGCAGTTCGGCCGACGATCGCTCTACCACTTCCTGTTCGTGCCGCTGACGCTCGGGCTCGGCGCCGCTCGTCGCGATCGATGCAGACGCTCTGGCACCGCACGGGCGACGAGAGCTGGCTGCGGCTGACGCGCTTCTTCGGGACGCTCTTCCTGATCAACTTCGCGATCGGCGTCGCGACCGGGCTCGTGCAGGAGTTCCAGTTCGGGATGAACTGGTCGGTCTACTCGCGAGTTCGTCGGCGACGTCTTCGGCGCGCCGCTCGCGATCGAGGGCCTCGCCGCGTTCTTGCTCGAGGCGACGTTCCTCGGCCTCTGGATCTTCGGCTGGAACCGGCTCTCGCCGCGCGTCCACCTCGCGACGATCTGGATCGTCGTGGCTCGGCACCTGGCTGTCGGCGTACTTCATCCTCGTCGCGAACTCGTGGATGCAGCACCCGGTCGGCTACAAGATCGTCGAACGGCGAGGCGCAGCTGACGAGCGTCTGGGAGCTGCTCTCGAGCGAGTTCGCGCTCTGGGCGTACGGCCACGCGATCCTCGCCGGGCTGATCGCCGGCGTCGGTCGTCGTGCTTCGGCGTCTGCCTGCTGGCACCTCGCTGCGCGGCCGCAACGTCGACGCTCTTCCGCCGGCCGCGAAGCTGGCGCTGATCGTCGCTGGTGCCGGTCGCGCTGTTCCAGCTCGTGGTTCGGCAGCCAGTTCGGCGATGCTCGTGACCGAGCGCGCAGCCGATGAAGATCGCCGCCGCCGAGGCGCTGTGGAACACTGCGCAGCCGTGCGGCGTTCTCGCTCTTCCAGATCGGCGGCTTCACCGAGGACGACCAGACGCCGACGTTCTCGATCGAGATCCCCGGCCTGCTCTCGTACCTGGCCACCGGCTCGTTCAACGGCAAGGTCGTCAGGGCCTCAACGAGCTCCAGGCGCAGTACGAGCGGAGCAGTACGGGCCGGGCAACTACATGCCCGCACGTCGAGCTCGATCTACTGGACGCATGCGCGTGATGGCCTACCTCGGGCGCGCTGATCGTTCCTGGTCGCCGCCGTCGGGCGCGTTGGCTGCTACTGGCGACGGAAGCTCGAGCGGCGACGCTGGTTCCACGTGGACCGCGTCGTCGCGATCGCGTTCCCGTTCATCGCCGCGCTCGCCGGCTGGATGCTCACCGAGGTCGGGCGCCAGCCGTGGATCGTCCAGGGCCTGCTGAAGACCGACGACGCGAACTCGCCGAGCGTCGAGCACGACCTGATCGGCGATCAGCCTCGGCGTCGTTCGTCGCGCTCTACGCGTCGCTCGCGCGTCGTCGACTTCTGTGCTCATGCGCCGCTACGCGCGGCGTCGATCCGCCGAGACCGGCGCGGCGCGAGGAGCGGCCGCCGGCGCCGGCGCCGAGCGTACTGATGAGATCTCGCAGATCCTCTGGTTCTGCTCTGATCGCCGTCCTCTGGAGCGGCTACTTCGTGCTCGAGGGCTTCGACTTCGGCGTCGGCATGCTGCTGCCGTTCCTGCCGCGGAACGAGCGCGAGCGCGGCGACGATGTTCGAGTCGATCGGGCCCGTCTGGGACGGCAACGAGGTCTGGCTCGTCGTCGCCGGCGGCGCGACCTTCGCGGCCTTCCCGGCCTGGTACGCGACGATGTTCTCGGGCTTCTACCTCGCGCTTCTGCTCGTGCTCGTCCTCCTGATCGTCCGCGTGCGTCTCGTTCGAGTGGCGCGAGAAGAGCGAGAACCCGCGCTGGCGAGCGGCCTGGACGTGGGCTGAACACGATCGCCGGTCGGTCGGCGCGCCGCTCTCGTGCTGGGGTATCGCGCTCGCGAGGAGCCTTCTCCACGGCGTCCCGATCGGCTCCGACAAGACTATCGCTGGCGGCCTGACGACCTCTTCAGCGGCATACACGGTCCTCGCGGGCATCGCAGTCGTGCCTGCTGTTCGCGCTGCACGGCGCGGTCTTCCTGACATCCCGTACGCTCGGTGACCTGTGCTACGTACAGCACGCGGCGACGCGCCGCTCGCGACACCGGCGGCGTGCGCTGGTCGGCGCGCGGCTCTTCCTCGTCTGGACGCTCGTCGTTGCGCACGACGAGAACGACAAGGATTTCCCGGTGATCCTGCCGGCCGCCGTCGCGGCCATGCCTCGGCTCGCGGCGTCTTGCTCGGCGCGGGCTCGCCAGGAGAATCGCGGGCGTTCGCCGCGACCGCGACGCACGATCGCGGCGGTCGTCGTCACGCTCTTCGTCGGCCTCTACCCGCGGGTCATGGTGTCGGATCCCGACTTCGGCGAACAACCTCACGATCGAGAACGCGTCGTCCTCCGCACTACGACGCTCAAGGTGATGACGGTCGTCGCGGCGATCCTCGTTCCGGTCGATCCTCCTCTACCAGGCGTGGACGTACCGCGTCTTCGCCGAAACTCATCACCGGAACGCCGGTGAACCGTTCCCGCCGACCTGCTGGGTCGGGAAACCCGCCAGTAGTGCCGGCGTCGATCGGCGCCTCCTGCGCCGCGCGCGGGCCGTGCGGACCAACAACGCGCCGGCACGGCGATATTCGCCGCCCTGCTCGTTCTCGCCCAGGCGGTCACGATCGCACGCGTCGCCGCCCGCGCATTCGACGGCGCGGGCCTCGAGCTGGTGGCACCACTCTCGTCTGCTCGTCGCCGTGACAGCGGGACGAACAATGCATGG
>ERZ1370068.10989-contig-9641_pt1 | contig 27486 bp, 49 predicted proteins | sample MGYA00561227_ERZ1370068 | MGnify/ENA primary metagenome ERZ1370068 (study PRJEB38410, sample SAMEA6850437) | metagenome | study: Metagenomic assessment of the ecological functions of the soil: analysis of the soil microbiota associated with the...
TGTACTTCGTTCCGGTTACGTATTGCTCGAGACGCCGACCGCCAACTCAATGATCGCAGGACCGGAGCGGCGGCTATCGTCCAGGAGTCGGAGAGCGCTCTCGTCCACTGACCTGCCCATCCGCTCGCTCACGGCCAGGGCGTGGCTGGGTCGCCCACGGCGGCGGCCTGACGCGACGACTGAAATGGACGTTGGCGAAGCCGGTCCGAACAGGCCGGCCGTCATGATTCGACACCACGAGCGGAATCAGATCCGACAGTCGACCGATCACCACGTCGGGACGAAGCCGTTCGAGCTCGGCTCGAGAATGCGTGCCGTAGGACACGCCGACGACACCTATCCACATGCCGCCGCCTGGCCGGACTCGATATCGGCGGGCGTGTCGCCGACCTTGACCACGACGCGAGCATCGGCACGACTCGGGTCAACTGCATTGCACACGGCGAATCAGATCCGGCGCCGGACGTCCGCGTGCCACTTCATCGCTCGTCACCGAACAGTCGATCACATCGGGCGTCGTCCAGCCGAGCCGATCGAGCAGGACATCGAGAATCGGCCGGCTGAAGCCAGTGTCGAGCGCCACCTTGATGCCGTGGTCGTGCAGCGCCGCGAACACGGCGGCGGCGCTCGTCGATCTCGCGCACGCCGCTCGGTGCCGGCAGCGCTCGATCACACGCTCGAGAAATACCGCGTGAACGTCGTGCGCCAGTGTGCCGGCGTCATCGCCTCGGTCACCATGCTGCCGCAGCAGCGTTTGGATCGCGACCGGTTTTCGGCACTCCCATGAGGGCGCGGGATCGCGTCACGCTCGACCCGGACGCCGCGTGCGCTTTCAACGCATCGTCGACCCGCGTCGATCACGATGTCGCCGTCGCAGGCCACCGTCGTGCCGGCGACGTCGAAGACCACCAGCTCTGCACCGCGGCGCTCAGCCAGTTCGCGAAGTCGCCGCGACGCGCGTCAGTGCGGTACGCGTCGACGCTGCCCTGCGCGACGGCCGGCCATTCGCACGCGGACGCGGCGAGCCGCTCGCGAAAACGCGCATCGATCGGACGGTGTGTGGCGGCCAAAAGAAAGCGGCGATTGTAACGCCTCCGCAAACGCGGCGCAACGCGGCCCCGATCCATTCGGTCGTGAGGCGCGACGTCGCTGATGGAGGACCGCGATGGGTCCAAACGGCTGCGTGCGATGGCTGGTTCTGAACGCGACCGTCGCGATCGCGATGGCTGCCGGTGCTGCGCGTCCATCGGTCGAGGCGATGCGGCAGCCGGCGCCGCGTCACCGAAGCCTCAACGAGCCAGCACGTCGTCATCCGCGGCTGCCTGACCGGGTCGAAGCTGGCTCATCTCGATGTCGAGAACCTCGATCCGGCGCTGACCCTGCCTGACACGCTGAAAGTCGCCGAAAGCATCCGCGTGATTCGCAGCCAGGTGAAGGCGCTGAACGGCCACCAGGTCGAAGTGATCCGGGACGCTGCGCGGCATCCCGGCCAGGACACCGGACTGCTGGTGGCGGATTCGGACAAAGGCAAGTTCTACGTCGGCGGCGGCGACGCGGGGTTGGAGTCAGGATCTCGTGGTCGCGGGCAACCAACCGCCGACGATCTGCAAGCTCAGACCATCAAGAACGTTGCCGATGATACCTGTACGGCCCGGTAACGGAGACACCTTCCTACCGCGGCGTTCCTGCCGCTTGAAACTCTTCGACCAGGACCATGCTGACGTTTCTCGTGGACGCGTGCCGGATGCGCTTGGCTTCCTGATAGTCAGGATCATGGTAGAGACCGAGAGCCGCTTCCTTCGATGGGAAACGGATGATGGCGTTCATCGTGCGCGCCGCTTTCGGCACCATCTTGAATGTCTGCCTTCGTCGTCAGTGTGTCGCTGTCGTGGTGAAAGATCGGGGGCCATTTTTGGCCAAGATGGACATCGAGCGGCGCATCGACTTGTCGTACGGCGCCGCTAAAGCGCTCGGAATGCTCCACGACGGTCGGCAAAGAGTTCGCGTCAGCGTTCCTGTCCCGACACCAAGGCCGGATATTGATCAGCCCGCACCAGGTTTGGCGGCCAGGTAGGCCTCATCCAGAACGGGCGCTGCCACAGCTTTGCAAAGATTTCTCAATATAGCCCCTGGGGTAGTAGGTTGATTGCCACGCGCCTCGGGGAGCTATCGCGAAGTTGAAGAAGACAATAATCCGCAGCGGGCTGGAGACGCTCTATTTCAGCGGAACTGCACCATTGGATGCGTCCGCTTGGTCGGCGGCGTCGGTGCTATTCTGACGCTGCATCACGTGCGCCCCAGCGAGCTCCGATGCGTTTCAGCCGAACCGGCACCTGGAAGTCACGCCCGAGTTTCTCGAACGGCTTTTGCGCCGTCTTGCGCGCGCCCGCATCGATGTCATTTCCCTTGATGAAATGCATCGACGTTTCATCGAGGATGATTTCAAACGGCGTTTCGTCTGCCTGACCTTTGAAGACGGTTACAGGGATTTCCTGCGCTGGGCCTATCCGTCTGTTGCGGAAATACAAACTGCCGTTCGCCATGTATATCGCGACCAGTTTTCCGGATCGGCTCGGTGAACTGTGGTGGGTCGCGCTCGAAACGGTCGATCGCGCAGAACAATCGCGTCGGCATGGTCGATCAACGGCAAGGATCAGTACTTCGAAAGTGCGACGGTGCGGGAGAAGAGAGAGCTCTACGACGGCGATCTACGGCTATCTGCGCAGCATGAAGACGGACGAAGAGATTCGCGCGTGCGGTGCGCGATTTGTGCGCGACCTACAGCCTCGACCTCGCCGCGTTATGCCGTGACCTGTGCATGGATTGGTCGGAGATTGCCGAGCTCGCGGCCGATCCGCTCTGCACGATCGGTGCGCATACCGTCAATCACATGATCCTTAGGAAAGTGTCCAGCGAGCAAACCGGTGCGCGCGGAGATGGAAATGAGCCGCGCGGTGATCGAGGCCGCGCTGGGAAAGCGGCCGGAACATCTGGCCTATCCCGTTGGCGATCCGGCCTCAGCCGGCCCGCGCGAATTTCGCATTGCCGCGGAACTCGGCTTCAAGACGGCAGTGACGACGCGGCCGGGCGTACTTTTCAAGGCGCATCTCGATCATCTGACCGCGCTGCCGAGGATCCCCGTGAGCGGCGAATTGCAGCAGCAGCGTTACCTGAAGGTGCTTGATGTCGGGCGCGGGGACAGCCTTCGTGAACCGGTTCCGACGCGTGAACGCGGCGCATTATGGGGTCCCGGCGTTATCTGGACGGGCCATCCAGCTGATCAGCGGCATCGCAGGCAGGACCCAGCCGAGGCCCGCTACGATGTAATAAAGTCGCTGCCACGAAGCCGTTGATGTCGGTCAGCACTGATTGTGCAAGGGCCATCGCCAGCAGGCCCCATACGGACACGAGAACAAGCAGGGCGATCGTGCCGACAAATTTGCGTGCGCGTATGGACATAGGGCCTCGTCGTCCCTCAATTGCGGATGCGAGCCGCATGACTATATGGTCCGCGCCAACCCCTGCAAGCAAACAACTATGACACGAGCCGGCCAAAGCGTCCGAAATCCAACTGCGTGCCTGTGCGGCTGCTGGCTGCTGGCGGCGGCTGCGATGATCTTTCTCACTCTGATCGTCGGCGGCGCGACGCGGCTGACGGAATCCGGTCTGTCGATCGTGGAGTGGAAGCCGATCACCGGCGTCCTGCCTCCGCTGTCCGAGAACTGAGTGGCGCGCCGAATTCGCCAAATACCAGACCATTCCGCAATATCGCGAGCTCAACCGCGGCATGAGCCTCGATGCTTTCAAGACGATCTACTGGTGGGAATGGTCGCACCGCCTGCTGGCGACGACTGACCGGCGCCGTTTTCCTGCTGCCGTTTCTGTTTTTCTTGCTGCGCGGCACAATTCCACCAGGCTTGCGCATCCGGCTCTGTGGGCATCTTTGCCGCCGGCGCAGCGCTCGGTGCGGTCGGGTGGTGGATGGTGTCGTCGGGCCTGACGCAAGGCGTGAGCGTCTCGCAATATCGTCTGGCATTTCCATCTCACGCTCGCCACCGCGATCTATGCGGCGATCGTCTGGACAGCGCAGCAACTCACGCGTTCGAGAGCCGGCCGAGGTGCCATCGCGCGTCCTGTGCTCGGTGCGCGTTGCGATCGCGGTTTTGCTGCTGTTTCAGATATACCTTGGCGCGCTGGTCGCAGGGCTCGACGCCGGTCTCGTCTATCAATACCTGGCCGACGATCGATGGCACCTTTGTGCCGTCGTCCGGAGCGGCTATGGTTTCATTGAGCCGGCCTGGCGCAATCTTTTCGAAAATACGCTCACGGTTCAGTTCCAGCACCGCATGGTCGCTTATGCAATCTGGCTTCTGGCGATATGGCATGCACTGCGATGCGTGGCGCCGGCGACGCGGCATTTGCGCGGCGCGGCGGTTCTTGCTGGCGCGGTGACGTTGCAGGCTGGTCTCGGTATTGTCACGCTCCTCCATCAGGCGCCACTTCCTCTGGCGCTAGCGCATCAGATGCTGGCCATCATCGTTTTCACCATCGCGGTGGTGCAGGCCGAAGCGTCTGTCGCACCGAGAATCGATTGAGCTGCAGCGGTCAAGGCATGGCGGAGCAGGGCGCATGATCAAAAGCGAAACCGTCGACGGAATTGCCGTGCTGACCACTTACGCACGGCAAAGCCAATGCGCTCGACATCGAGCTTTGCGACGCGGCTCGCGGCTCGTTTTCAAGAACTGCGCAAGTCGGACGCCAAAGCCGTCGTTCTGACCGGTCAGGGCAAGATCTTCAGTGCGGGCGTCGACCTGAAACGATTGAGCTGCAGGCGGACGCCGACTATATTCGTCGATTCCTGCCGGCCCTCCACCGCCTCTATGAGGCGGTGTTCTTCCATCCGAAAGCCGGTGGTGGCGGCTATCAATGGTCACGCCATCGCGGGCGGCTGTGTGCTTGCATGCTGTGCGGATCGGCGCATCATGGCTCGCGAAGCAGGGCGTATCGGCGTGACGGAAATTCTTGTCGGCGTGCCGTTTCCAGCGCTGGCTTTCGAGATCGTGCGCTTCGCCGTTCCGCCCCGGTATTTGCCGGAGTTCACGCTGTCAGGCGCAACCTACGCGACGGATGAAGCATTGCGACGCGGCTGGGTCGACGAATTGGCGGAGCCAGTCAGACCTCATGGACGATGCAATGGCGGTCGCGCAGGAACTGTCGTTGCTTTCGCCGGCGGCGCTTTGCGCAGACAAAAATGCAAATTCGTCAGCCGGTGGTCGAACGCGTGCAAAAAGCGGTAAAGTCACCGACGAAGCGGTCACCGAAATCTGGGCCGCGCCGGCAACGCTTGCCTACATTCGTGACTATGTGACACGCACGCTCGGCAAATCCTAGCCGATCACTTCGCTGCTCAGGCCCTGCTCGAGGTCGGCGATGATGTCTTCCTTGTCTTCCAGGCCCGACCGACAGTCGCACAACGTCCGGTCCGGCGCCGGCCTGAACTTTCTGCGCGTCGGATAGCTGACGGTGCGTTGTCGAGGCCGGGTGAATGATGAGCGAGCGCGTATCGCCGATGTTGGCGAGATGCGAGAACAGTTTGACGTTGGAAACGAGCTTCACGCCGGCGTCGTAGCCGCCCTTGAGGCCGAAAGTGAACACCGCGCCGGCGCCTTTCGGCACATATTTCTTGGCGAGCGTAGTGATACTTGTCGCCGGGCAAGCCCTGGATAGCTCACCCACGCGACCTCCGGCCGCTTCGACAGCCATTCGGCGACCGCCAGCGTGTTGTCGCAATGGCGCTGCATGCGCAGCGGCAGCGTCTCGATGCCGGTGAGGATCAGGAACGCGTTGAACGGCGACAGCGCCGGACCGAGGTCGCGCAGGCCGAGCACGCGGCAGGCGATCGCGAAGGCAAAATTGCCGAAAGTCTCGTGCAGGATGATGCCCTGATATTCAGGCCGCGGCTCGGAAAGCATCGGATATTTCTTGTCGCGCGACCAGTTGAACGTGCCGCCGTCGACGATCAGCCCGCCGATCGAGTTGCCGTGACCGCCGAGAAACTTCGTGAGCGAATGCACGACGATGTCGGCGCCGTAGTCGATCGGCTTGCACAGATAGGGCGTCGCCAGCGTGTTGTCGACGATCAGCGGCACACCGGCCTTGCGCGCGATCTTTGCGATCGCCTCGATGTCGGTAATGACGCCGCCCGGGTTGGCGATCGACTCGATGAAAATCGCATTTGGTCTTCGGGCGTGACCGCTTTCTCGAATGAGGCGAGATCGTCAGGGTCGGCCCACACGACGTTCCAGCCGAAATTCTTGAATGAGTGATTGAACTGGTTGATCGAGCCGCCGTAGAGCTTCTTCGAGGCGACGAGCTCGTCGCCCGGCGTCATCAGCGCGTGCATCACGATCACCTGCGCGGCGTGGCCGGAGGCGACGGCGAGCCCGGCGGTGCCGCCCTCGAGCGCGGCCACGCGCTCTTCCAGCACCGCGCAGGTCGGATTGCCGATGCGGGTATAGATGTTGCCGAAGGTCTGCAGGCCGAACAGCGCGGCCGCGTGATCGACGTCGTCGAACACGAACGAGGTGGTCTGGTAGATCGGCGTCGCGCGCGCGCCGGTGGTCGGATCGGGCTTGGCGCCCGCGTGGATTGCCAGCGTTGCAAAGCCCGGAGTGCGTTCGGCGTCTGGCCATAAGATCCCCTGAATGTCGCAAACGGGCACTCATGCCCGACGTTGAAGTTGCGGTGATTAGAGGGGCCTAGAGCGGCCGCGTCAAGGCGTAGGGCCAAACGCGCCTTGGCGAACGCCTCTCAGCGGCATCGTCTTTGTCCGATGCCGGGCCAAGGCGCATACGCTGGACGCCTGTGCCCAGGTTCTGCGCGCGTCTTGAAGAGAGCGTCCGTGAATTGACGCCGATCCAGGAAATCTCCGAGGACAGACGACCGTATTCGATCTTCGGGACAGCGGTTCATGACAACTTTGAGGCCGGCGTCTTCTCGGCAAGGTTTCGCTGCCTCGTCATTGCGCACCGTGAGCTGCATCCAGATGACCTGCGGCTTCGGCTTGAGCGCTCAGCGCCTCCTCGACAATGGGCAAGACATGCTCGGACGAAGCGAAAAATATCGACCATGTCGACCGGTTCGGGAATGTCGGACAGTGTTGCGTAGACCTTCTGCTCGAGGATCGGTCTTTGCCGGCCTGTCCCGGGATTAACCGGGATCATGCGGTAGCCGCGCTCGAGCAAATATTTGAAGGCAAAATAGCTTGGCCGGTTCTCCTTCGGCGAGATGCCGACCATGGCAATCGGTCTTCACCGTGTTGAGGATGCCGCGGATATAACTGTCGGAATAGTTGTCGTGGTTCATTCAGACGGCGCTGCCGGTTGTTTTGCGATGGCCGCGCGCAGACGTGCGTTTTCCGCCTCCAGTTCGGCGATCCTGGCCTTGCACGGCAGCAAAGGCTTCCTCGATTTCCGCTTCGGTGAAGCGTGTCACGATATGGGAGGAGCAGTTCACGTCCCAAGCCTCGATCGTGAACAGAATCACGCGCTCCGGGCGCGCCTTGTAACCGTTGTCGAAGAGGCGCTCGATCAGAGCGGGATCATTTTCAACCACGCGTGCGCGGCCCCAAAGCTTGATGCGCTGGCGGCGCGCGGGATCGAGCAGAAACAGGAAGGCTCTGTCATTCTCGGAAAGATTGGCGAGCGTGATGTATTGCCGGTTGCCGCGGTAGTCGGCAAAGCCGAGCGTTCTGTCGTCGATCACTTTGATAAAGCCCTTCGGCCCACCGCGGTGCTGGAGATATGGCGCACCGTCCGCCGGTCGCGGTGGCGAGGAAGGCGGTATCCTGTTCGGCAATAAATTTTGCGAGCTCTGGCGTGTCACGTGATCAGGGAAGCCTTCAGCCATGCGGCGTTCGTATGCCTTTGCCGATCCGCGCTCGGCTTGCGCCTGCTGCGCCGCCGGCGTGAAGACCGCGGCTCGAGTTATTCATCTGACCGTCGTCGATCCGGCGTTACTCGCATCGCGCTCCGGAACAAAGATAGCCTCTCGCTGTTGCTCACGGTAGGGCCGCGCGTTTGATTTGGGCAGGATTGCGGTAACAAACGACATAAGATCGTCACGCTGCTTTTGCTGCGATCCGAGACAGCTGAGGGGCGCCGCCTAGGTTGTGCACAAACAGGAGGCGTTCGATGTGTGACTACAGTCTTCACGACGTTGCGTCCCGACCCGCCAAGGTCGGCGACAAACTGGTCTCGACACAATTTCCCAATGCCATCACGCGCGGCTTCGCAGATCCCAGTCAGCCGCGCGTAGCCGTCTGTCTGATGCCCGGGACCGAGCTTGCGTTCGAAAAAGAGGTCGAATGCGATGCTTCGTTCCGATTCTTGCCGACCCGAAAGTCGACGCACAAGGTCGCCCGCTTTCCGGCAGGTCAATCTGAATCGGCCGGCGGCGCATCACGATGCGTTGGAGTTCCCGGACGGAAAGATCGTGCTGGTGACCGATCTCTGTGAAGGGTCAACAGCGCGACGGTGCTGCAACTGCCGAGCAGCGGGCGGCCTGCGGATGGAGCAAGGCGAGCAGCGAAGTTCCCGAGAACGCGTCGCTTATCGCCTGAGCGGCAGCGTGAGCTGCGGCAAAACATCAGAGAGCCATCGGGATCGCCGGTGGCTCTCGCTAGACCAGCTCTGTTGACCTGAGCGCGGTTAGCGGTCTTCCCATTTCGGTTCGCGCTTGTCGATGAAGGCTTTCAGGCCTTCTTCTGCATCGCGCGCCATCAAATTCTCGACCATGACTTCGGAAACGTATTCGGTAGGCACGGGTCAGGCTCATTTCCGCCTGCCGGTAGAAGCCCTCCTTGCCGATTTTCACGATATGGCTGGATTTGCCTGGCAATCTTGCGCGCGAAGTTCCATCGCTTCGCTCGCGTTCCTTCCCGAAGCTGAACCACGCGATTGACGAGCCCCATGCGGTAGGCCTCCTCGGCGGATGCGGCGTCGCCCGGTCAGCAGCATCTCCATCGCGTGCTTACGCGCGACATTGCGCGAGAGCGCCACCATCGGGGTCGAACAGAACAGACCGATGTCGACACCAGGCGTGGCAAATCGTCGCGTCGACGGAGGCAACTGCCAGGTCGCAACTCGCCACAAGCTGACAACCGGCCGCGGTCGCCACGCCCTGCACGGCGGCAATGACCGGCTGCGGCAGATTGACGATCTGCTGCATCATCGCGCTGCACATCGTCATGATGTAGCGGAAATAGGCACGCCCTCCATCGGCATCGCGTCGGCGGCTCGTGAGTTCCTTGAGATCGTGACCCGCGCAGAAGGCCGGGCCGTTTGCCGCGAGCACAACGGCCCGCGCGCTGCTCGTCGGCTGCTATGTTCGGTCAACGCGGCCGGAGAGCGTGGTCAGCATTTCTTCTGTCAGGCTGTTGCGCGGCTTGCGGTCGGTTCAGCACGAGGATAGCGATGTCCTTGTCGCGCTCTCGCAGCAGGGCAGGAGCATCAGCCGTTACGCTGGCTTTTGGAACGTTCATAAGGCTTTCCAGGTCAATTCGGATCGAACCTTAGTCCTAAGTTGAGCCCATGCAAGGCTCGGAACACAGCCCAGTTGGCGCACGTTAGCGGGAGCAATGGCCGAGACAGCGCACGAGATCAAAGAGGGCCAAGCGGAGCGGCAAACGCTGGTCGGCACGCGTGACCCGCGAGAGCGACGCACTCACGCTTGAAAAGCGCGTGTTTACAAAATCGAGCCCGCGCAAAATCGCCGCCTCGCTGAAGCGTTCGGCGGACCGCAGCCAGCGTCGCAAATCCAATTCGCATCGCTCTGCAATGTCCATGTTGACCTTTTTCATCAACCGCGCCGGCAGGGGCCTTTCAAAGAGCCGCAAGCAAAAGCTGGAACAGGCGAAAAAGAACTCCGCGAGGTTTATGGCAAGGCCTGAAATGCCGGATTGACCTCGCAACGGCGCCGTCTAAGACCATGGCGCCGGATAGACCGGCAGGGAGGGCGCGTATGCCGGTTCCGGCGATGAACTGCCGACGAGATCGTGAAGCTGCTGCGCGAAGAGTTTCCTCAATTCTTCTATCCCGGCTGCGGGCTCTGACGATCGAGCGGGTCGACTACGCGAACGTTCGCGTACGGCGGCACTTCCACGAAGGATCCGTTCGGCCGGGCGGCACGATTTCGGGCCCAACCATGATGGAGCTCGCCGATTTCGCGATGTATGTCGCGGTTTTCTCGGTCTGCTGGTCCGGTCAGCCGCATGGCGGTCACGACCAATCTCAACATTAACTTCCTGCGCAAAGCCGGGGAGGGGCGATCTGGTTGCCGGACGCCAAGCTTGCTGAAAGTTGGAAAGCGGCTGGTTGTCGGTGAGGTCGCCATCTATTCCGATGGCGAGTCCGGAGCCGGTCGCCCACGTCACGTCAACATATTCGATGCCGCTCAGGTCGTTAGCTGCATTGGTACTCAAATACCATTAGTGTAAGTATTTGATTTACCATAGACATTATTAGCACCGATGCCGTTGACCGGAAGCGAACCGTCGTCGGCTAGATAACGCGCGATTTCGCGGGCTGGGACGCGCTCGAATTCTCTGAGGAATGATCATGAAGACCTATTCGGCCAAAGGCTGCCGACATCGAGAAGAAATGGGTGACGATCGACGCCACGGGGCTCGTGGTTGGCCGCCTTGCCTCGATCGTCGCGCTGCGCCTGCGCGGGAAGCACAAGCCCTCTTACACGCCGCATGTCGATGACGGCGACAATGTCATCGTCGTCAACGCCGCCAAGGCGGTGCTGACCGGCCGCAAGCGCGAGAAGAAGGTCTATCACCACCACACCGGCTATATCGGCGGCATCAAAGACCGCACCGCCAAGGCCATCCTGGAGGGGCGTTTCCCGGAACGCATCGTCGAAAAGGCCGTGGAGCGCATGTTGCCGCGCGGGCCGCTGGGTCGCGTTCAGCTCGGAAATTTGCGCGTCTATCCGGGGCCGGAACATCCGCATGAGGCGCAGAAGCCCGAAAAAGCTCGATGTCGCCGCGATGAACCGCAAGAACGTGAGGAGTGCCTGACCGTGGCCGAGACCATGCAATCTTTGGAAGGTTTGGCGAGCTCTCAAGCCGGCTGCGCCTGAAGCGCCGAAATACGAGAAGAAGGTCGACGCCCAGGGACGCGCTTACGCGACCGGCAAGCGCAAGAACGCCGTGGCGCGCGTCTGGATCAAGCCCGGCTCCGGCAAGATCCTCGTCAACACCAAGGCCGTGGAAGTGTTTTTGCGCGGCCGGTGCTGCGGATGCTGATCCAGCAGCCGCTGGTCGCCACCAACCGCGGCGGACAATACGACGTCACCTGCACCGTTTCCGGCGGCGGCCTGTCGGGCCAGGCCGGCGCGGTGCGTCACGGATTGGCCAAGGCGCTGACCTACTTCGAGCCCGATTTGCGTGGCGCGCTCAAGCGGGGCGGCTTCCTCACCCGCGATCCGCGCGTGGTCGAGCGCAAGAAGTACGGTCGGGCAAAGGCACGGCGCTCGTTCCAGTTCTCGAAGCGCTAACCGGTCCGAATATCTTACGAAGGCGCGCCAATGGCGCGCCTTTTTGTTTGCCGGCTTCTGCGATCGCTTCAAATTTTAATCGGATCGCGTTTACCGTCAAAGCGGCGTGCCATCGGCTTGCTGCAGGTTGGCGAACGCTCAATATTGGCTGCCGTAATGATTACAATTCGAGCAAGTCTTTCATCGAAGCCTGCCGAATTGCGCAACGGATTCCTACGGCGACGGCGTTATTTTGCCGGCCGCAGTCCGGTGCGATGCGCGCGCCGGACTGGCTGGTGAGAGCGCTGTATGGTCTGCAGGCGGTTAACCTGCAATCCGCGACCCTGGATTTGCCGACGCTGTCGTTGGTGGCCGTCTGCATTGCCGGCCTGCTCGGCGTGTTCCTGATCATCGACTGGATGCAGCAGCGCAATGTCCGCGCGCTAGCATGGTGGGGGTTCGGCTTATCTGATCGGCGCCTCGGCGATGGCGCTTGGGAACCATGCCGACACCACTCATCCAGTTGCCGCCAGTCGTGCCCGGTGCGCTGACCTTCCTCGCCTGCGGAATGATCTGGAACGGTGTACGGCTGTTTCAGGGCAGGCGTAGTGCTGCCGTACGGCAACCTTCATCGGCGCCGCTCTCTGGTTGGGCATCGGTCAGATTCCAGGAGCGTTGGACGACGGCCAGCGGCCCAGATCCTCGGCGCTCTGATCGTCCCGGCTCTATACGTTCTTCATCGCGATCGAGCTTTGGCGCGAACGGCGCAGGACGCGCTATTCGCGCGCTGCCGCGATCGTGGTGCCGTGCTTGCATGCCGGGAATCTTTCTGGTGCCGCTGGTCATGCGCGCGTTCCTGCCTGCAGGGCATGATACAATTTGGCTGACGGTCTTCACTCTTGAAACGATTCATCTACGCCGTTGGCACCGCATTCATCGTAATGCTGATGGTCAAGGACCATCACGTTCACGTTTATCGCACCGCCGCGTGCACTGACCATCTGACCGGATCTGCTGAGCCGCCGGGCTTTCATGGAAAACGCGCTCACGCTGTGCGCGCACCAGACCAAACGCATCTGAGCCGGTGGCGATGCTGATGTTCGACCTCGATCACTTCAAGTCGATCAACGACCGCTTCGGCCATGCTGCCGGCGACCACGTCATTGCGTCTGTTCGGTCAGGTGGTGCGCGCGAGCACGCGCGCGGACGACATCATCGGCAGGTTCGGCGGCGAAGAGTTTATCGCGATCGTTCCGGGTGGCCTGGAGAGCGCGACCAAAATCGCCGAACGCGTTCGCTCAGGCTTTGAGGCTGCGGGCGCTTACGGTCGGGCACACACTCCGTCGGCGCGACCGTCAGCATCGGCGCCGCCATTTCCTACGACCCGGTCACGTCGATCGACTCGCTGATAGCAAGCGCGGATGCCGCCTCTCTACCGCGCCAAGCACGACGGCCGGAATCGAGTCCACATTGCTGAGCAGGAAATGGCAAACGAGCGCGCTCGCCTGATCAACGCCGCGCGGCGCGCCCGCCCGGTGCAAGTCGGGCGCTTTTACCCGGTTGTCGCGGCGCAACATCGCGGGCTGACGGCCTATCCGCTCGCCCGGACGACCCGCCTCGCAACGTCTCCTTTACTCTGTTCGCTGTACCATGCGCTCATGTGGCCCTCTCAGAGCCGTCCGGAGCCGCCTTCGCTTGAGAGCTATGCCGAACGGGCAGGCGCCGCACTGGCGTGCGCGTTTTCAAATTCTGCCGAATTCGACGCCGCCCTGATCGCTGCGCGCCGTGCAGCCGGTGTTTACGGACCCAGGCGCCACCGCCGGCGGATGCTGGTGACTGCCGCCAGTATCGCTGCCGGGCTCGTGATTATCGCGATCGCGATCCTCTGAACGGGCCGACGCGTCCTCCAGAAAAGGGCGCCCCTTGCGGAGCGCCCGAAAGTTGCGTCGCGAAGTTCGTAACTCGCGACGATTGGGAGGAACGCTTACGCCGAGTAGTACATGTCGAATTCGACCGGATGCGGGGTGTGCTCGAACCGGATCACTTCCGTCATCTTGAGGTCGATGTAGCTGAATCGATGAAGTCATCATCGAACACGCCGCCCGCTTTCAGGAACTCGCGATCCTTGTCGAGTTCGCCAAGCGCCTGGCGGAGAGCTGCCGCACACGGTCGGGATCTTCTTCAGCTCCGCCGGCGGCAGATCGTAGAGGTCCTTGTCGATCGCTGAGCCGGGATCGAGCTTGTTCTTGACGCCGTCGAGGCCGGCCATCAGCATCGCCGCGAAGGCGAGATACGGATTGGCGAGCGGATCGGGAAACGCACCTCGACGCGCTTGGCCTTCGGGTTGGTCGTGTAGGGAATGCGGCACGACGCCGAGCGGTTGCGCGCCGAATAGGCGAGCAGCACCGGCGCTTCGAAGCCCGGGACCAGCCGCTTGTAGGAGTTGGTGGTCGGGTTGGTGAAGGCGTTGATCGCCTTGGCGTGTTTGATGATGCCGGCGATGTAGGACGAGGCAGGTTTCCGACAGATCGGCATATTTGTTGCCCGCGAACACCGGCTTGCCGGCCTTCCAGATCGATTGGTGGCAGTGCATGCCTGAGCCGTTATCGCCATAGATCGGCTTCGGCATGAAGGTCGCGGTCTTGCCGTAGATCTGCGCGACCTGCTGGATGCAATATTTGTAGATCATCATCTGGTCGGCCATCTGCACGAGCGGCGAGAATTTCATGCCGAGTTCGTGCTGCGCCGAAGCCGACTTCGTGATGGTGCTTCTCGACCTTCACGCCCATTTTGGCCATCGCCGCCAGCATTTCGCTGCGCATGTCCTGCGCAGAGTCCTGCGGCGGCACCGGGAAGTAACCCTTCTTGGTGCCGATGTGGTGGCCGAGGTTTCCGCCTTCGTATTCGGTGTCGTGAATTGGTCGGCAACTCGATCGAGTCGAGCCTGAAGCCCGGTGTTGTAAGGCTCGGCCGCGTATTTGACGTCGTCGAACACGAAGAACTCGGCTTCGGGACCGAAGAAGATCGTGTCGCCAACGCCTGTCGGCCTTCACCATGCCTTCGGCCTTTTTGGCGATGCCGCGCGGGTCGCGGTTGTAAGGCTCGCCGGTGGTCGGCTCGAGCACGTCGCAGACCAGCGACATGCGTGGTCTCGGCGAAGAACGGATCGATGCAGGCGGTCGCCGGATCCGGCATCAAATTCATGTCCGACTCGTTGATCGCCTTCCAGCCGGCGATCGAAGAGCCGTCAAACATCTGGCCTTCGGCGAAAGTCTCTTCTTCGATCATGGTGACGTCGAAGGTGACGTGCTGCCACTTGCCGCGCGGATCGGTGAATCGGAAATCGACGTATTTCACGTCGTTGTCCTTGATCATCTTCATGACTTCTTTGGCTGTCGTCATGGGACTGCATTCCCTCTTGTTTTCATGAAATTGCCGCTAGGACGGTTGCCCGCGGCTTAGATTGCATCAATTCCGGATTCCCCGGTCCTGATCCGAATGGCTTCTTCGATGTTGGAAACGAATATCTTGCCGTCACCAATCCGGCCAGTCTGAGCAGCGCGCCGGATCGCATCGATCGCTTTTTCCACCATGTCGTCGCCGAGCACGATTTCGATTTTCACCTTTGGGGAGAAAATCGACCACGTATTCGGCGCCGCGATATAGTTCGGTGTGCCCCTTCTGTCGCCCGAAGCCCTTCGCTTCGGTGACGGTTATCCCCTGCAGGCCGACCTCCTGCAGCGCCTCCTTCACCTCGTCGAGTTTGAAGGGTTTGATGATGGCTTCGATTTTTTCATTGCCTCGTCCTTGCCCCCAGCCCACCGGGCCAATCCGGAGAACCGCGTTACCGGTTAGCAGGTCCCATGCCAAGCCAAGGACCGCTCAAGAAATCTCATTGAGCCTGCAATGGCTTGATGCACATGTGCGGGTGCCGCCGGTGGGTCTGCCTACTGTTCGACGCCTATAAGTTAAGCAAAGTGGCTAGAATTTAGCCAGCCGCCAAACGGCTGGTTGCGGCGCAAACGATTAGTTGCGAATTGTTCGGGCAGGCGACCGCGTCGCTAGGTTCGCTGGCCATGCTTGAATTGCTCACGACCGCCGAAATGGCTGGAGGCGGATCGCCTGGCGGTCGCCGGCGGCATCGCCCGGCATGACACTTTGATGGAAGAACGCCGGGCGCGCCGTGCGCCGATGCCGCCGCTTGCAGGGCAGTGGAGCGCCGCCGCATCGTAGTCGTGGCTGGTCCCGGCAACAACGGCGGTGACGGGTTCGTTGCCGCCCGCCATCTGGCCGGAGCGCGGCTGTCGGTGCGCGTTTGTTTCGTCGGTGAGCGGACGACGGCTGAAGGGGCGACGCGGCGCTGGCTGCCGAACAGCTGGACCGGGCCCGGTTGAGGAGGCCTCGCCCGGCTCAAACTGACCGGTTGCGATGCTCATCATTGACGCGTTGTTTGGTGCGGGCCTCGATCGCGATGTCGGAGGACTGCCCCGCGACGATGATCGACGCGATGAACGGCGCAGGGTGCACCCATCGTCGCCGTCGACTTGCCAGAGCGGCATAAATGGAACGAGCGGCGCGAGTTATGGGCGCCGCCGTCAACGCGACCCGCACCGTGACGTTCTTTCGGCGCAAGACGGGCACACCTGCTGCTTCCAGGCCGCCTGCATTGCGGCGCCGGTCGAAGTTGCGTGACATCGGAATTCCGGACAGGCGTGCTTCGGACAAGATCAAGCCGCGGACCTTTGCCAATGCGCCCGCAGCTTTGGGGCGCGTCGTTCCCGCAGTCCGGACTGCGAGGGCACAAATACACGCGCGGCCATGCGGTCGTCGTTTCGGGAGGGCCGTCGACCACCGGCGCAGCCCGCCTGGCCGCGCGCGGCGCTGCTGCGGGCGGGCGCGGGTTTGGTGACTATTGCCAGTCCTCGGGAGGCGCTTGGCGATCAATGCTGCCGCGAGCCTGGCGGTCATGGTCCGTCCGGTCGACGGGGCCGGCCGAGCTCAGGAGCTTTCTACGCCGACAAACGACGAAATGCCATCGTCCTGGGGCCGGGCGGTGGGGTTGGCTGCGGCGATGCGGGAGCAAGTCCTGGCGACGCTCGCTAGCGCAGGCCGCGCGTGGTACTCGGATGCCGATGCCCTGACGCAGCTTTCGCCGGAGCATCAAGACCTGCTCGCCGGCAACATTCGAAAGCGACCCGGGCGCACGTCGTACTGACGCCGCATCGAAGGAGAATTTTCACGTATTTTCAATGCATATGTCGAAGATCATGAATCCTAACTCAAAGCTCGATAAAACCCGGTCTAGCAGCCGAATTATTGCGGGCTATTGTCGTCCATAAGGGCGCAGATACCGGTTGTCTGCAGCTCCTGACGGCCGAGCGGCGATTGCCGACAACGGCCCGCCCAGCCTCGCCACGCGCCGGATCGGGCGACGCTGCTGCCGGCGTCATTGTCGCGGTCTCATGGCGCAGGGCATGCCGGCCTTTGAGGCCGCCTGCGCCGGCCGTCTGGCTGCACGGGGACGCGGCCTCGGAATTCGGCCTCGGCGCTGATCGCCGAGGACCTGCCCGAAATGCTGCCGCCGCGTTTACCGACGGCTTCCGGCCGACTTGCGCGCGGCTGAGCGGCTCTTTGCCGCCAGGTTGATCACGAGAAAGCCCGCCGCAAGACCTGGTTATGTCTTGCTCTAGGCGGGCGCCCTCGCGTTAAGCCGTCCCGGATTGCGGCGCGCCAAACCGTCCGTAATTTTGACCTCTGCGGGCGTGGCGGAATTGGTAGACGCAGCAGGATTTAGGTTCCAGTGGCGAAAGTCGGGGGTTCGAGTCCCTCCGCCCGCACCACAAGAGGCCAACGCGATTAGAGAATTTGCGGGTTCGCCCGTATTCCGACACGACCTGCGCGTTAGGTTCACGTAGAGCCAGCTGCGATGTGGTTGTAGGCAAGCAGAGAAAAAGTGAGTGCAATGCAAGTTACTGAAACGCTGTCCGAAGGTCTCAAGCGCGAGTACAAGGTCGTCGTTCCCGCCTGCCGAACTCGATGCCAAGGTCAATGCGCGCCTGGACGAGTTGAAAGACCGCGTCCGGATCAACGGATTTCGTCCCGGCAAGGTGCCGGTGACGCACCTCAAGCGCATGTACGGGCGCTCGGCGATGGCAGAGGTCATCGAGGCGACCGTTCGCGACACCAACAATCAGGATTGTCAGCGAGCACGGATACAAGCTCGCTGCGGATCCGAAAGTCACGCTGCCGACCGAGGAAGGTGCGATTGACCAACTGATCGCGGGCAAGAGCGACCTCAACTACACCATGGCCCTCGAGATCGTCCCGCCGATCACGCTCGGGATTTCAAGAGCATCAAGCTGACCAGGCTTGCCGCCGACGTGACCGACGCCGAAGTCGAGCAGGGCATCGACGCGCATCGTCGACCAGAACAAGCCCTACATGGTCCGCGCCCGCAGGGCGAGAAGGCCGGCCAAGGACGATCGCGTGACGATCTCGTTTGCGGGCACCATCGATGGCAAGCCATTCGAAGGCGGCTCGGGCGACGACGCCGTTGTGCTCGATCGGGTCGAACACGTTCATTCCAGGCTTTGAGGATCAGCTGATCGGCATCGCGCGCCGGGCGAAACGCGAACGTTGAAGGTGACCTTTCCTGCGCGCTACATGAAGGAAGACCTTGCAGGCAAGGCTGCCGAATTCGTCGTCACTGCGAAGTCGATCGAAGCGCCCGGCACGGTCACGGCCGACGACGATTTCGCCAAATCGCTTGGCCTCGAGTCGCTCTGCAAAAGCTGCGCGACGCGGTGAAAGACAGCATTTCGCGCGAGCACGCGGCCATGTCGCGCCAGAAGCTCAAGCGTGCGCTGCTCGACGAACTCGACAAGCTCCACAAATTCGAACCGCCGCCGACGCCTCGTCGAGGAAGAGTTCGATCGCGTGTGGAAGTCGGTGCTTTCGGAGCTGGAAACAGAGCGCAAGACGTTTGCCGATGAGGGCACGACCGAGGAGAAGGCCAAGGCCGAGTACCGCGCGATTGCCGAGCGCCGCGTGCGGCTCGGTCTGGTGCTCGCCGAGATCGGTGAAGAAGAACAACATCACCGTTACCGAGGACGAGCTGAGCCGCGCCGTCATGGAGCGGGCGCGTCAGTTCGCGGGCCAGGAGCAGCGCGTGTGGGACTACTATCGCCAGAATCCGCAGGCGGTCGCCGCCTTGCGCGCGCCGATATTCGAGGAAAAGGTCGTTGATTTTCTGGTCGAACTCGCGGGCGTAACCGACAGCAAAGTATCGCGCGACGAACTCTACAAGGAAGACGATTCGGCCGCCTGACCTGCGCGACGGCTTGCGCAACCGCTTGTGGGAAAATAGATGAGCTGGCGTGCTGCGCAGGCTAGTTCAGCCGGCATGATCTGCGTCAAGGAGACGAAATGAGAGACCCTCGTCGATACCTACATGAACTATCTGGTGCCCAATGGTGGTCGAGCAGACCAACCGTGGCGAGCGGGCCTACGACATCTTATTCGCGGCTCCTGAAGGAGAGCATCATCTTCATCACTGGGCCGATCGAGGACGGCGTGGCCACTCTGGTGGTTGCGCAGCTGCTGTTCCTCGAGGCGGAGAATCCGAAGAAGGAAGTCTCGATGTACATCAACTCGCCGGGCGGCGTGGTGACCTCGGGCATGGCGATTTACGACACCATGCAGTTCGTGCGTCCGCCGGTGTCGACGCTTGTGCATCGGGCAGGCCGCCTCGATGGGCTCGCTCGCTGCTGGCCGCCGGGCGCGAAGGACCAGCGCTTCGCGCTGCCCAATGCCCGCATCATGGTCCATCAGCCGTCCGGCGGGTTCCAGGGCCAGGCCACCGACATCATGCTGCACGCCCAGGAGATTCTGAACCTGAAGAAGCGGCTCAACGAGATCTACGTGAAGCATACCGGCCAGTCGCTGAAGAAGATCGAAGACGCGCTCGAGCGTGACTATTTCTCTCACTGCCGAAGCCGCCAAGGACTTCGGCCTGGTCGACAAGGTGATCGATAAGCGCGCCCGAGGAGATGCTTTCCAAGCCCGCCTGAGATCTTGCAGGCGAGTTCCTCCCCCGACCGTCACACGACTTAGACCGCGGCGCTTTCGCGGCTGTGAGTGCGGCATTATCGTTAACAGAATCTTGATTATCTGGTCGTTAGCATGCTTCGCTTATGGTGTGGGGAGAGACGGGAGTGCGGCCCTCCCAGAATACAGGGCTGCCAGTGCTGAGTGCAATTGTTCGGTTGCGAAGACTTGCGCCTTCGGTTACGGAAGCGTGAGACGGAGAATGGAATGAGCAAAGTCGGCGGCAGCGATTCCAAGAACACCGCTCTACTGCTCGTTCTGCGGCAAGAGCCAGCACGAAGTGCGCAAGCTCATTGCCGGGCCGACCGTCTTCATTTGCGACGAGTGCGTCGAACTGTGCATGGACATCATCCGCGAGGAGAACAAGTCCTCGCTGGTGAAGTCGCGCGACGGCATTCCGACCCCGAAGGAAATCCGCAAGGTTCTCGACGACTACGTGATCGGCCAGGACCACGCCAAGAAGGTGCTCTCGGTCGCCGTCCACAATCACTACAAGCGGCTCAACCATCAGGCCAAGCACAACGACGTCGAGCTGGCGAAGTCGAACATCCTGCTGATCGGCCCGACCGGCTCGGGCAAGACGCTGCTGGCGCAGACGCTGGCGCGCATCCTCGACGTGCCGTTCACGATGGCGGATGCGACGACGCTGACCGAAGCCGGCTATGTCGGCGAGGACGTCGAGAACATCATCCTCAAGCTGCTGCAGTCCGCCGACTACAACGTCGAGCGCGCGCAGCGCGGCATCGTCTATATCGACGAGATCGACAAGATTTCGCCGCAAGTCCGACAACCCCTCGATCACCCGCGACGTCTCGGGCGAGGGCGTGCAGCAGGCGCTGCTCAAGATCATGGAAGGCACCATCGCCTCGGTGCCGCCGCAGGGCGGCCGCAAGCATCCGCAGCAGGAATTCCTGCAGGTCGACACCACCAACATCCTGTTCGTCTGCGGCGGCGCCTTCACCGGCCTCGAGAAGATCATTTCGGCGCGCGGCCGGTCGACCTCGATCGGCTTCGGCGCCAAGGTCATCGCGCCCGAGGATCGCAAGCAGCGGCGAAATCTTCCGCGAGGTCGAGCCGGAGGATCTGCTCAAGTACGGCCTGATCCCTGAATTCGTCGGCCGCCTGCCGGTCGTCGCGACGCTTGAGGATCTCGACGAGGCCTCGCTCAAGACGCATCCTGACTCGAGCCCAAGAACGCGCTGGTGAAGCAGTACCAGCGGCTGTTCGAGATGGAGATCGATCGATCTCACGCTGGCGGAGGAGGCGCTCGGCGCCATCGCCCGCAAGGCGATCGACCGCAAGACCGGCGCGCGCGGCCTGCGCTCGATCATGGAGGGCATCCTGCTCGACACCATGTTCGACCTGCCGAGCCTCGAAGGCGTCGAGGAGGTCGTGATCTCCAAGGAGGTGGTCGAGGGCACCGCCCGGCCGCTCTACATCTACGCCGACTCGCGCCGGACGGCGACGCCGGCGCGACCGCGACCATCAGTCCCGCTATTTGGCGAGCCTGCCGCGTTCCAACCGCGTGTCGTTGTGGCCGCTCCCGAGCTGTCGAGGAACGGCTCGGTTCTATTTGGTTGAATTCGAGGCTTACTTGACACTCCGGCCCTATGCGTCCACCTAATACGGCGAACCTGCATTGGTCGTGCGAAAGATCTGCAGACTTCGACTACCACTGGGCAGCGGTCCCGATCTTGCTTATGGCGCTTCGCGGGGCCGACGTTTCCGCTCCTGTCCGACCTTCGGCACTCCATTGCGGATGCCGCATCCGCGGGTCATGACGGCAGGGGCACAACAACAAGGACTCAATGCCATGACCACTGCCAAGACCACGACCCCCGCTGCAACCCGGCGAAACCCGGGCCTATCCGGGTGCTGCCGCTGCGCGACATCGTGGTCTTCCCGCACATGATCGTGCCGCTGCTTCGTCGGCCGCGAGAAGTCGATCAAGGCGCTGGAAGAGGTGATGCGCTCGGACACGTTCATCCTGCTCGCCACGCAGAAGAACGCCTCCGACGACGATCCGGCGACCGATGCGATCTTCGAGACCGGCACGCTCGCGAGCGTGCTGCAGCTGCTGAAGCTGCCCGACGGCACCGTCAAGGTGCTGGTCGAGGGCGCGCAGCGCGCGCAAGGTGCTCAAGTACACCGACCGCACGCGATTACTTACGAGGCCGAGCGCGGTCGTGCTCGCCGACGTCGTCGGCGAGCAGGTCGAAGCCGAGGCGCTCGCGCGCTCGGTCATCACCGAGTTCGAGAACTACGTGAAGCTCAACAAGAAGGTGTCGCCCGAGGTTGTCGGCGTGGTCCAGCAGATCGAGGACTACGCCAAGCTCGCCGACACCGTCGCCTCGCATCTCGCCGTCAAGATTCCCGACAAGCAGGCGATCCTGGAGACCACGTCGGTCACCGAGCGGCTCGAGAAGGTGCTCGGCCTGATGGAGAGCGAAATCTCGGTGCTGCAGGTCGAGAAGCGCATCCGCACCCGCGTCAAGCGGCAGATGGAGAAGACCCAGCGCGAGTACTACCTCAACGAGCAGATGAAGGCGATCCAGAAGGAGCTCGGCGACGAGGAAGGCCGCGACGAGCTCGCCGAGACTCGAGGACAAGATCAAGAAGACCAAGCTCTCGAAGGAGGCGCGCGAGAAGGCGACGCACGAGCTCAAGAAGCTCCGGCAGATGTCGCCGATGTCGGCGGAAGCCACCGTCGTGCGCAACTATCTCGACTGGCTGCTGTCGATCCCGTGGAACAAGAAGACGCAAGGTCAAGAAGGACCTCAAGCGCACGCCCAGGAGATCCTCGACAACGACCACTACGGCCTGGAGAAGGTCAAGGAGCGCATCGTCGAGTATCTCGCCGTCCAGCAGCGCGCCAACAAGCTGACCGGCCCGATCCTGTGCCTGGTCGGGCCGCCCGGCGTCGGCAAGACCTCGCTCGGCAAGTCGATCGCGAAGGCGACCGGCCGCGACTTCGTGCGCGTGTCGCTCGGCGGCGTGCGCGACGAGGCCGAGATCCGCGGCCACCGGCGCACCTATATCGGCTCGATGCCCGGCAAGATCATCCAGTCGATGCGCAAGGCGAAGACCTCGAACCCGCTGTTCCTGCTCGACGAGGTCGACAAGATGGGCGCCGACTTCCGCGGCGATCCGTCGTCGGCGCTGCTCGAGGTGCTCGACCCCGAGCAGAACCACACCTTCAACGACCACTATCTCGAGGTCGACTACGATCTCTCCAACGTGATGTTCATCACCACGGCGAACACGCTCAACATCCCGCCGCCGCTGATGGACCGCATGGAGATCATCCGCATCGCCGGCTACACCGAGGACGAGAAGGTCGAGATCGCGCGCAAGCACCTGATCCCGAACGCGATCGCCAAGCACGGCCTCGACGCCAAGGAATGGTCGATCGACGACGAGGCGCTGCTGCCGCTGATCCGCCGCTACACGCGGGAAGCGGGCGTGCGCAATCTCGAGCGCGAGCTCTCCACGCCTGATCCGCAAGGCGGTGAAGGAGCTGACGCTCGACGAAGAAGCAAGTCGATCGACGGTCGATCGGCCAAGAACCTCGCCGACTATCTCGGCGTGCCGAAGTACCGCTACGGCGAGGTCGAGGACGAGGACCAGGTCGGCGTCGTCACCGGGCTTGCCTGGACCGACGTGGGCGGCGAGTTGCTCACCATCGAAGCCGCCATGATGCCCGGCAAGGGCAGCATGACGGTCACCGGCAACCTGCGCGACGTGATGAAGGAGTCGATCTCGGCGGCGGCGTCTTACGTGCGCTCGCGCGCGGTCGCCTTCGGCATCGAGCCGCCGCTCGTTCGACAAGCGCGACATCCACGTGCACGTGCCGGAAGGCGCGACCCCGAAGGATGGACCGTCGGCCGGCGTCGCCATGGTCACCGCGATCGTCTCGGTGATGACCGGCATTCCGGTGCGCCGCGACGTCGCCATGACCGGCGAGATCACGCTGCGCGGCCGCGTGCTGCCGATCGGCGGCCTGAAGGAGAAGCTGCTCGCGGCGCACGCGCGGCGGCATCAAGACGGTGCTGATCCCGGAAGAGAACGCCAAGGATCTGGTCGAGATCTCCGACAGCATCAAGAGCGGGCTCGAGATCATCCCGGTCTCGCGCATGGACGAGGTGCTCACCAGCGCGCGCTGGCGCGCAAGCCCGAGCCGATCGAGTGGGACGAGACCGCCAAGCCGGTGACGACCTCGGTCGACGCCGTGGTCGAGGAGGATGCGTCCGGCCTGACCGCGCACTGGAAGCGGTCTCGACTTTCGTCAACAACGGCGGCCTTCGGGCCGCCGTTTCGCTTCTGATGCGTGGTCGTCACGAGTTCTTTCGCGCGCGGTTCCAAGAAATGTCCGCGCCGAAATAGGATCGCGAATAACGCCTATTGCGCGCGAGTAACGCCTATTGCGCGAGCAACGTCAGCACGCAGTCAGCTACCGCGCGCGAGCAAAAATACTTCTATCCCCGCGCCCCTGTGGCGGCCTGATGTACGCGCAGGCCGGTCAACCGAGTTCATGAGGCGTCATTAAGCTGGGACTGAGAGCGGCGGCTGAAGCTGCACGGTCCTGGCGCCACAGATGGCGTCATGGGTTCTTTGCGGCTTCGCTGGCGCATCGACTGAAATCACTCGGGCGCAGATGCGCCGCGAGAATGCCTCAACGCGTCATCGCCGGCAGGAGCAGCGTGAATGCAATTTATGGAGTGAATTTTGCGGCGTCATGGAGGATCGCCCGGCTCGACCTGGCTGGCTCGCGAACCGCCACCCGCGGCCCCGCATTCGCGCGCATCAGCGTCTCGATGCGCTGGCGCCGGTCGCCATGCCGCGTCCGTGAAATAGCACGCCGATGTGGCGGCCGCGCGCGACCAGCGAGGCGCCATAAGGCTGGCGTTCGCGCGTCGTAACGCTCAAGTGCGGCCACAACATCGCCAGCCGCTGCCGGCCAGCGCGTCGGCCGAGGCTTTCGGCGTCGATGGCGGCCTTCATCACGCCGGTCGCCACCATGCGGCCGGGCGACGAAAGCCGCGTCGCCCACCAGCGCCACGCGGCCGAAGGCGATGCGCGGCGATCTCAAGGTCGAAGATCGGCTGCAGGATGATCTGCGCGGTGCCGTTCACCAGCTGCTGCAAGCTGCGGCGCGAGGAGTGCGTCGGCGTCGTGCTTGAGCGCTGCGATCAGTTCCGGGCCGGATCAGCGGCGGCGGGATCGAGACGCCATGCGCGGCGGCCGCTTGCGTCGGTGCAAAGGCCGGCGAGGGCGGCTTTCCGCGACCGGCCGGAACCAGACGAAATGGCAGACGCGTCGTCCTTCGCCGCGCGGCGCCGGCATCGGGATCGACAGCATCAGTTCGCCGTCCGGAAAGCCGAACACCATCTGATGAAACATCAGGGCGCAAGCTCGAGCGAAAGCGTCTGCGCCTGACCACGCCGCGCCAGGCCACGTAACCGGCATAGCGTGGCGCGAGCTCCGGGATGAAACTGCGCGCGAGCTGTGGAATGCAATCCGTCGGCTGCGACCAGGAGATCGCCCTCGGCGCGCGACGCCGTCGTCGAAGACGGCGACTGACGCCGTCGATCCGCGGCTCGATGCCGACTCAGTGCCTTTGCCGCCTGCGTAGCAGGCGTCCGGCAAGCGCCTGCCGCAGCGGCCGCCAGATGCGCGACCAGGCGCTGGTGACGGCGCGCACCGGCAGCTCGTGGACGACGCGGCCGTCGCCGGTCGAGGCCAACGCGCCCTCGACACGCCGATGCCGATCGAGGCGTCGGCCGCAAGCCCGATCCGGCGCATCACGGCGAACAGCTCATTCGCGCGTGCCGATGCCGGTGCCGCGATCGCCAAGGTCGCCGGCGGCTCGCCTCGAACACTGCGACGTCCCAGCCGGCGTCTCGCGCAGATGGGCTGCGAACAGCCCGCCGACCGAGCCGCCGATCACCAATGCGCGTGGCCGAGGCAAGTATCCGCTCCGTCATTTGCGATGAGTGCGATGATGACGATCCCGCCATGCGACGCCGACAAGCGAGTCGCGTGCGCATCCGGGCGCTCGATTCGAAACCGAGTCGCGACGCGATTTCGATTCGCGCTCGTGCTGCGATGGCGGCTGGTCTCTACGCCGGTTTCGCATTGCGGCACCGATCGTGGCGGCGATCGATCGACGTTGCGCACGAACTGCAGACGCCGTCTGCATTTCTGATCCACATCATCGTATGCGCGATTTGCAGGGTTTTCCTGCGTTTTAAAAACGAATCATTGCGTTTGCAGGGCTTCCGGCCAACATCCGCGCTCATAACGGCCAACGAGCCGTTGATCTGATACAGGGAGCGATCGGTCCGATGACCAAGAACGAGCTCATCGCTGCGGTGCCGACAAGGCGCAATGACGAAAACCGCGGCAGCTACCGCCGTCGATGCGACCTTCGATGCCATCACTTCGACTATTGAAGAAGGGCGGCGAAGTCAAGATCATGGGGTTCGGTAACTTCAGGGTCGTCAAGCGTGCGGCACGCGAAGGGCGCGATCCGCGCACGGGTGCGCCGGTCAAGATCAAGGCGGCTAGCGTCCGCGCTTCTCCGCCGGCAAAGGCCTGAAGTGACGCCGTCAACAAATAACGGTTTCGGCATGTTCGAATCTCGACGCCCTCGCGGCCGCTCGCGAGGGCGTCTCGTATGTTTGGCAGTCGGGCAGCTTGCAGCGGACTCGCGGCCGGAGGCGATAAAGGCGCGCGAGGGCGGTTAGCTCAGCTGGTAGAGCGCCTGCTTTACACGCAGGATGTCGGCGGTTCGAGTCCCGTCACCGCCCACCAGTTTCGTTCGATTCGGCGGCACGACAATGGAGGGAACCAAGTCATGCTGAAGACATTGGTGGCGCCGCGGTCAGCGCGCTGATGCGGCAGCGCTGGCGTTCGCCGGCGATCCGGTCGGGCGCTACAGCGTGATCGGCAGCAATCCGGGCAGCAAGAGCCGATACGCGGGAACCGTCACGGTCGAGCGCACCGGCGAGACACTTCCGGTACCTGGGACGTCGGCAGCCAGACCTTTGTCGGAACCGGGATCGGCAGCGAGCAAGGGTCTCGCCGTGACTCGTACCGCTCCGGCAGCCAGACCGGTCTCGCGATCTACGGCGCCGCCGGCGACAATTGGGAAGGGGTCTGGACCTTTACCGGCGGCCAAGTCATCGGCGGCGAGGTGCCTGACCCGCCAATAGCAATGGCGCTCGGCGCAGGTTTCGACTTGCGCGGAGTCCGAGCCTTTAAGTCCGTCGTTCCACACTCCGCGGGGGCGTAGCCCAGTTGGTGCTAGAGCGCTGCCCTGTCACGGCAGAGGTCGAGGGTTCGAGTCCCTTCGCTCCCGCCACTTCCCTCATAGATGCCGTGCCGCCAAGCCGCCCTCGGCTTGCTGCATTGCCGGCACGGGCAGCGCCACGATCTGGCGCGGCTGCAGTTCAGGACCAGCATTTCACGACAATGAGCAGCTGTTGTAGGAGCGAACATGAAACTGGCGTTTTTCGACGACTACAAACTGGGCGTGGTCGTTGGCGACAAGATCGTCGATGTCGTCTCGGCCGTGGCCAAGGGCATCAAGGCGCTCGGCCGCAGGACGTCATGCGCGGCGTGATCGGAGCAATTTCGGCGCGCTGAAGGGCAAGCTCGCGGCGGCCGCCAAGAGGGCAAGGGCAAGCCGCTGTCGAAGGTCAGCTTCGCCCGCCGCTGCCGAAGCCTGAGAACATCATCTGCATGGCGGTGAACTACATGGAGGACGGCACGCTGCCGGAGCCCGCGCCGATCAACGCCTTCATGTGAAATCAAAGTACGTAACTGAACGAAGTACAA
>ERZ1370068.10582-contig-9268_pt1 | contig 27476 bp, 47 predicted proteins | sample MGYA00561227_ERZ1370068 | MGnify/ENA primary metagenome ERZ1370068 (study PRJEB38410, sample SAMEA6850437) | metagenome | study: Metagenomic assessment of the ecological functions of the soil: analysis of the soil microbiota associated with the...
AAACGCGACGATCACAAAAATCATTTTCTGAATGGGTAGTGCTAACTCTTGGCTGGCACCCGCTCGACTCGCGCCATGTCGTTGTGCTGAATTGAACTCCTGTTTCCGTCGTCCCAATCAATGGTGACGCCGTTCCAAGCCGTTTCGACTACTGTGCCAAAATCGGTTGTCGTGGCTCCCCACCGAACACGGTCACCTACTTTGAGAAGTCGCGATTGTTCGCCGGTCATCGAGACGCCTAGCAATGATGAAAGCACCTGCAACGGTAGCACGACCGGGTGACAGCCGTCGCATACATCTCATGTCCCGATTTCAGGTACACCGATGGGTGCGAAGATCGGCGCTGGCGGTTATTTCCGTTGCTACCGCCGCGAAACCGCGCTCGGCGGTTATTTTTCACTCCGCTGGCTGAGGCCGCGGCTGCTGTGGGCCTGCACTGGCTCGGCAGGCCGTGCGGGCGGCAATAGAGACCAGTACTCGCCGAGGCAAACGGACACCATTCAGGCGGGCCTTCACTCTTGCTTGGCCCTAAAGGCCGTGCCCGGCAGCAACGCCACGCTGCCGAAATACGCCGCGCGGGATCGGTGCCGCTGATCGTGGCGCTGGATGGCCCCTGGCAGCGGCGATGCTGTCGAGACGCTGGTGACGACCGTCGCTGTGGGTGCCAAGGACGCTGCACTGATATATGTGGTCGCTGCGCCGCCACAGTTATGACTCTCCGGCAGCAATGCCAAAGCGCCAGGCGTTTCTCCCGGATGCGCGGAGGCCCTGGCGCGTATTTTGCTCACCACTGTCGCCGCCCGCCGAGCAGGGCGGCCAAAGGAATTGACGGTCATGAGCGGAAACCGACGCTCAGCCAGATCCAGCCGCGGACGAACAGAACAAAGCCGGCGATCACGATCAGGCCCGGCGTAGTGCCAGTGACCGCAGTAACGACCAGGAAGGCGAAGCAATGCCAGGCTTTCAAGCCTGACGGCGCGATCGTTGCGGCAGGTTGGATCTTTGGCGTCTTCCAGGGCCTCTCGGGTTGGCATCGGCACCAGCCGGCGATCGCGGCTCATTTGACTAACAACTGTACCATTATGTCAGAGAACAGGAGGTCTGTTATGCCTAAGACTAAGAAGAAGCCCTCATCCCGCAAAACCGCGTCCGGCTTAAGGACGGGTCTCCCAAAAACCGGGCCATTGAGGCCCGCTTAAGGTTGCGCCCACCATGTCCCGGCTTGAGGCCCGGATCTCCGGACCCCGCTTGAGGCGATGGAAAGCGCGCCGCGACGTTGCGCGGCTGGACCCTGACCCTACGCTCACGGCCACCATGGGCGAGGATGCGCGGCGCACTATCGAGGAGGCCGACATCATCGCCTCCTCGCAAGGAGGGCCAGATCGCTTTTGCCGAGGCGCGACCATCCCGCCGGGCGCCAAGCGCCAGGATGCTTGCCGCCAAGCGCCGCCATGCCGATGGATCGGGGAGTGATGGCGCCGTGAATCCTGCGGCGCTCTCACCGGCGCGTCCAGGTTCCACACGAAGTGCTGTCGCGTGTCGCACGGCCGCGCCACTTCTTCGGTGTGGCAACGACCGCATTCACAAGTACTCCGCGAGACCGTCATGCAGGACGTCAAGCGCGGCTATGCGGACTTGCTTGCCATCGAAACCGAGACCGGCAAGCTGGCCGGGTTCTATACGCTTGCTTCGAGCAGCGTCCCGCTCACCGAGGTGCCCAGGACGATCTCAAGAAGAAACCGCCGCCCTATTCGACCGTGCCCGCCGTGCTGGACGGTCGACATGTCGATTTCAAGAGTCACGGACTTTGGGCGACGTGCTGCTGTATGATGCGATCAAAACCATCGCCACCGCACCGATTGCCTCGCACGCAACATTGTCGACGCCATCGATGACGCGGCATCGAATTCGCCGCGCATCGGGGCTTCGTCAGACCCCGCCGACAGGCCAACAGGATGTACATTCCGGTCGCGACCGCACTGAAAGCCATCGAGGCGCGATGCTGACAAACCGTATTCGCGTTGTCAAACACGAGGTCGTGCCGCGGTGCGGCAGCTATGAAGTTCAAGCCCCCGACGGCCGGGAATCCCCGGATTCTTCACGGACGATGGTGTACCGGGCCGGCGCCTCGCGCTCGAGCTGCTCAGCAGGAACAGCCCGGGAGCGCAAGGCATTTGCCCGCGCCGAGCGGGATAAGGGGACATGATGCAATCTTTCGTCACTGACCGCCGACCCCGGTGTTACCACAAGCTCCTTTGAGATCGCCAACAGCGTCGAGTAGTCGTGCGTGATGGATCATCGAGCTGATCAGCGGGCCTTTCCTGTTCGGCGAGAAAGTACGGACGAATACAAGGCCGGCCTGACTCATGATCGAGCGCGGCTGGCTGATGCACGAGAGTGGAACCCTGGTGTGAGTTCTACGCGGCGGGCGCCGACCTGTTCGCTCAGGAATTCGCGGGTTTCCGGCGGTCTCGCCTAGCGGCGGATCGCGGTGGGGAAACCCTTAACCTGTAGGGGCGATTATCCGGTTGTAACCCACCTGCGGTGTGCCGCGGGCTCAAAGACGGCTCGAACGCCCGGTCGGCCTTTTGCTTGTCCAGGGCACCTTAGTTGCGAACCTGCGTCTTATATCGGGACGGCTTCAAATCTGTATTACCGGGCGCTGCGGGGTACGCCGCACCGTTATTTGACGTGGCCGTACAATTCGAGCATTGCAGGCGATGCTCTCCCAACGGGTTCACCCGGTCGCCTGAGCGACACACAGAGGGGAGATAACATGAAATTCGTTTCTGCCGCCGCATTGGCACTTATTGGCTGCCTTGTCGGCTTCAATTCCGCAAACGCACAAGGAGCCGCTATGAAAACGACGCCGACGACCAAAATTCTCGCCATCGGGACCATCAATCCCGGTTTTGAACAATCGCAGGTGTTTGCTGTCCTACCGGAGGAAGTTCGGGAAACTGTCGACCTCTACCTCGATGGCAAGATCGAGCAGTGGTACTCGCTACAGGGAAAGCCGGGCGTGGCGTTCATCATCAACGTCACCGATCCGGCCGTCGCTCACGAAATGCTCGAAAAGCTGCCTTTGGGTAAAGCACATATGATGAGCTTCGAACTGATCCCCATTGGCCCGCTCAACCCGCTTCGCTTTTTGCAGGGCATGCAGCCGAAACCTTGAGATATGCAGGGCCTTACTTGGACGTCATGCGCGGGCGCTTGCCTGCCAAAGCGTGACCGTGGAATTTGCGAGCGGAGAGCCGCTCGCCTGGACTTGTCCCTCAATACGGACGGCCGCCGCTGCCGACCCGGACGCGCCGGCCAAGAGGCCGAACGCCAGAAGCGCGACGACGACTTGCAATTGATTGAGCTTGGTAATTCCGGTTTTCATGGGTCAGCCACTCCATGCAGCGGCATGAACGGCGCGATTGAATTGCCGCGTCGTCAGCGGCAGCAGCGGATCACGGCCCGGGAACAGCCAGAGCGCGGGCCGGGCGATGCGATACCAATCGCGCAGCAACTCCAATAGCCGCGGGGAAAGCATTGCAAAGCGATCCTTGCGCCCCTTGCCCTGATTGGCTTACCGCAGATTCCCGCACCTGTGACGGACCAATCATGCGCCGCAACGTCGTCAGCCAACACACTCATCGGCGTCGGTTGCCCTCACGCACCTCCGTCGTGCGCAAACCTCCATAGCGCTCGGCGCTCGCGGCGCCACCGCCTGCCATTTCCCGCGGGTTCCTTCATTGAAGGCTTTCGGACGCCGGCCACGGTGCAAGCCGCATCGCTGCGATCGGCCGGCATCCGAAACCCTCAACACAAGGAAATACCACACCCACCAGAGGTTGTCGCTTTACCCCTAAAGCGGACATCCGATCTGCGCATTTATGAGCACACGCGCCCTACTAGTTCGGGTTTCTAAGTCGCGAAACACCTGCATTTGTGTCGAGGCAGCCAGCTCCTCAACAAACCGGTGCAAACTAACAGTGGATGCCAGCATTCGCCAGGTGTTTTGACGCGAGTTTTCGCTGCGATTTCATGGAGCGTCGGAAGACTGGCGCGCGGTGATTAGCAACTGAAGTACAGCGGATAAGATTTCGCCACATCGTTCTTTCTCGCTGAAGAAGCCGCGATCCGATCCATATAATTTGGGGACGTCGCCGAAGGTCTGCCTGTGGCGTACCAGCGAGATAACCACATGCTGTTCGTCGATCGGATTTCCGTCCAGCACTTCATACTGCGTGATCAAGCCGCGCGCACTTTCGGCGAGGAAGACCTTGTGGCCGAACTCGATTGGCGATTGCACCTTGCCGCGCTTGATGAGGTCGGTATGGGGTTCGAAAATCGAATAGAGCTTCTCGACCGTTGGAACTTGCTCGCCGTTGAGCACACGGCGGCGCGACTGATCAGTCACACGGGCGCCCAGAGCACAAAAGTGCTCGATCTCCTTGCGCGTCTCCGCGATCGCCAGATCGGTGATCATATCTTTGCCGCGCGCTTTGCGGGTCCGCCGGAGCGCCGTTCGTGCACTTTCGATGACCTCCTCGGCGATGCCGATGAGCTCACGATATGTCGCGGTCTGCTGCTCCTGGCGCTGCCTCGTTGTCATTCGTTGGATCTCTTGCATCCGCCGCCGCGCCGATCGCGTCCGATCTCGGAACCCCTTGATACGCCGGCGCTCCAGCGCTGTGGCGAGGCGACCGATCAGGCGCGTGACGACGCGAACGACATCCCACAACAGCGTATTGTCGGTCGGATGATGAATGTCGGTCTGCACCACCGTGGTATCGACACGCAGCTTTTGGCCGTCCTCCAGTCCGAGCTCGACCGCCGCCTGCACCACCAGATCATTGATCGCCTTGAGCGTCTCGGGCGTGAGCCGATTGAAGCCGCGGTGGAACGCATCGTGTCGAGGCACTGGCAGACAATAGAAGTCCGTGAACTGGCGCAGTGTGCATCCGTCGGCAATCCGCTCGCGTAATTCGCGATAGTTCCAGTTCTTGATGCGCATCAGAACCAGCGAGCGCAGGATCTGCTGCGGCGTCAGGCCGCTGCGACCCGTCTCGGCCTTCTTCAAGCCCCGCGTCAGATCGCAGCGGACCTGTTCGATTATGTCCTTCTGGTCGTCAAGAAAATCGGAAATCGCCTGCAGCAACGGCTCAAGGCGCAAGCCCTGACGCACCAGCTCCCAATCGGCAAAACTGACCTGCCGCTCCGCTGTCCGAGACACCGCTCAGTCCTCGTCGCTCTTCGCAGCTCCGGCGCGCGCTCGCTTCAGCGCCTTGATATATCGCGGCGCCGCTTGGTGCAGCAGATCCTGCAGAGCCCGCCCGTTGTCCAGGCTGCGCTGAACCTCCGCCACAAGCTCTTCCGGCACGTAGACCGCAACACGACGCCCGTTCGCGCGACCGTACAGGACAAAACTTTGATGCTGCTCGCCAGACAGGCACGCCCGGCAATTCTCGCGGATGCACCGGCTACGCCGCAGGCTCAGCGAACCGAGAAGCGCAGGCCAAAGATTTGCCGATTCACTCCGCAGCCAGCGCGCGACATCAGAAGGCGATTCCGAATCAACATGCTTCATATGAAGAATGTTGATACCATGCACATGTACGCCGCAAGAAAAATCGCACGGAAAACTAGCGAGAAAACCCTTAATTTAAAGGGCGAAATGTATTTCGCGACAGAAACTAGCTAGTAAGCGGTCGCGTAACAGCCGGATAAATTCTTATCAGCCGGTTCCAGCTCTACCGCGGCCAGCTGTGATACGATCGGCCTGCTGCCTTGAGCGGCAGCCTCTTCGCCGGCTCGGCAGCCGCGCCGGGTGTTGATTGCAGGACTGTTCCTTCCCTCGGCGAGATCCGGCGCGCCCTTTAAGGCGTCACGCCACTCCCCGCCCACATCGCCGTGGCGTCGGCGACAGTTACGATCGCCCCGGCCGCTCACGTCCGCGCCCGCACCTATGAGCGGAAGGAGATCAATGCCGGCATCGACGCGCGCGAGTCGCGCCAGCATCCGCAACAGCCGGCCCCGCCCGCGCCCCGGGCAGCGCTCAATCCCGCGAATGGTCAGATCCATTCCGATAAGATAACGCTACCCACGGGCGCGGCTGAACGCTGTCCACGGGCGCGGCTGGGCTCTCGGCGAGACGCAGCCTCCGGTCAATTGGCCAGTGGCCTGTTTTGCTTCGCGGCAATGCGCCGCTCGGTCCGGCCCAGAGCATGGCTCGATGCCCATACTGTCGCCATGACCCACCAGCCTTATGAACCCGGCTCGAATAGAGCCCACATTCCTGCCTGGGCATCCCTCTAAAGGTATGTTCTCGCGAACGACGGTTTCTTCGGCGGGGAAGCGAAATACGGCGTCGACGGCTTCGAGCATGATGTCCCAGTCGTCATCTTTCATGAACTGATCCTCTGGTTCGTTCCGGGCGGAACAGAGACTCGGCGATGCGGCGCTGCTCCGCGGCTGCAAAAATGCGGCTATCAACAGCAAAATTCGTCTCAGCTTCCATATTGATGATCGATCGCGAAAATTTCCGCGACTGATGGCCTTGGTCGAATCCGCGCGCACCTATCTGATCGAACATCCCGCCAGGCGGCCGAACACCGGTGCCACAAAGATCAGGTTTCCGCCGTCGACATCAGCCATTACGATCATGCCGCATCGTCGTTAGATGCCACTCTGACGTCGACGGCGTCGATCATGGGTGTCGAATCATAGATCCACTCGATGGTTTCGTCGGTCTCCGTCAGCGAGCGCGGCAGCCTCGCCGCTGCTTGTCGGCAGCAGTCGACGACAACCTGAGCCTTATCCCAGACCTCGTAACAGGGTACACAAAACTGCGCATGGTGCTCTCCTTTCATCTGGTGTTGGGCGTTGAGGACTTCGCGTCTGGATGTTGGTTCACGGGCCGTCACCCAGGCGCAGAACCGGCACGCGGGAATACGTGGCTCCTGGCAGCCTTTCTCGCCGGGAAACCGGCCATCCTTGTCCGAGATCAGGACCTGCATGCGAGTAACAGTCGTCGTGGCCGAAGTGTTCTCCGGCCTGCACTGCGCATTCCCGTACGCGCGACGTTGCCGGCGCGGAATGAGTTCTGTCATCTAGTCTGCTGGCGCGGCCGCCAGCGGTGGAATGAAACGACCTGGCCGTCACCGAACGCGCGCCGGCGATCGATCATCATCGGCGACAGCTTGCTGGCGGGAAACTGGCTTCTGTTAGTCCCTGTCGCTTCAGCAACTCCGGCAGGCCCCGAGGCGGTTGCCGATGGTGGGCGCTAACGAAATCGTCGCCTCTCACCCGCGAAGACGGCGACGACCGAGTTGTCCCACGCGGCCGCATCGACACAGCGCCCAGGGGTCTGGCGGAATTTATTCCAGTCAGGATTTATCTGGCGATGGTCATCTATCCGCTCAATGGCACATGAGCGGTTCACCCGACCGCCTCCAGTCAGAAGGCCGAGCCGCCCGTCCTCGCATAGCTGAGATACGGGCGCGAGGCGTTCTGCAAAATGTGTGAGGCTGACGGGGAATTCTGTATTAATAATCACGCAGTCGCCTACTGCTGTACCGTGCGCCACTGGTGTTCTATCCAGCTCCGCTACGTTACGGGCAAATGAAACCGATACTGGCGATATACACGGTGGCGGCACCGTAAGTTGGTGATCGGTGGCTCAGCGTTGGTCCGAGCCCGCAGACGTTCACGCGTGATGTTCGAGCGCAGGGAATTGCGCGTGGCGCCGGCGCTCGGCGCCATGGGTGATGATCGACGCGGGAGATTACCGACTACCTCCCCGCTCACACCGTGTTGGAACGCGGCGCTGATCTCACGCATCAGGCTAACTCGCGTCCAAATCCGCAGGCGCAGAACCGGCCTATCCTTCATCGCCTTCGACACAGCTTGTCGTTGCCGGCGGCAGTGGTGGTGGGGCGGCGCCCCCTGCCCACAATCCGCGCCGCGCGCTTGGCCTCCACCGCTGCGGCCCGCTCGGCCGCTCGCGATGCCAGGATCGGCAAGCCCGGCGGTGCTCGGCGTCCGCGACGTTACTTCGCCGCACGTTGCCGTCGAGGTCAACGGCACAGCGCCGCGGCCGCGACCAGGCGAGCATGACGCGCCGGGCGTAGACCCGGTTGACAGCGCGCCGTGAGGCGGCAATCCTGCACCTTCAGTGGCCGGTGCGGCAGCTGAGCACGAATGTCTGGTGAGCATTCCGGCGAGGCGCGTCAAAGCGGTTTGCATGTCTTCTTCGTGATCGTCATTGTCCCAGATGATGGCTGCAACGATGGTCGCGGCAGTAGATAAGTATTATCGCGGACGCCGGAGGCGCCATTTCGCCAAAAGGTGATTTTGACAGGGCGGGTTGTCATCGCGTGCGTTGCTAACTAATTGCTAACCAGCTCGCATCTCTCTGGTTGTTTTCAACTGAAAACAGCACTTTCGCTAGTTCGATAAGTTGATTTTGTGGGAGTTTCTCGTGGTGGGCGCACCAGGGCTCGAACCTGGGACCCGCTGATTAAGAGTCAGCTGTCCCGCTTTGCTGATCTGCTCGTGCTTGCCTCTCTGTTCGGCTCGGCCCGAGTGTGCTTCAGCCCCAAGCTCGCGCCGCATGTGCCGTGAACGGTGCCCCGCCCGGGAGTCTGATGACTGCACTCTAAATTGGGATGCTCGATATCCTTATCGCGACGGGGAGATTTCATTGCTGGACAGCAGGGCCTTGCCGATCGACAAATCCTATAGACGTTCGCTTTGAAGTGTTGGCGTCACCGTGCGCTTTCAGCGTTCTTGCTCCTGAATTCTCACCCTTTCTCCGTGACGCGCCCCGTTCTTGTCGGTTCCCGGTCGATGGCGCTCATGAACAGGTTCTAGAATCGTCGCGCGCGCAAACGAATGTCCGTGCTCGAGATGTCCGGCAATCCGCTCCCTAACCGCATCCATTATATTGCGCCGCGCGCGCTCGTCCTCCGGAAACGCGCGTTCTAGCGCCTTTTCAATAATCACCATCTGCGACTGCGCTGCGACCAGATCGGGATCACGCGCCGCCGTCTGCCGATCGGCCGCGCGAAACTTCTCCGCCGTCACTCGCCAACGGTTGCGCGATACCTGCCGCCGTTCGATACGCGCACGCCCGCTTGCTGCATCTATCACCTTGATATCTTTGGCGACGCGTTCGACACCATCCCTGCGCACTTGGATGCGATCGCCGGGCCTCGCCTTGCTATCGGCGGTCGCCTTTTCAAGACCCACGCCCCACACCTGATGCTGCCGGCCGTTGTCGAGCTCGATGGCCACGTAGGTGGATGTCTCGGCATCGTTACGATTGCGATAGGGTGCCCGGCCGACCTCGATCAAGCGCCCTGAGACACCTTTGTCGTAGTCAAGTCTTTCCGCGCGCTCGTCCCTGTCAGACAGCCGAACGAACCTCGCACCTCGTGCGTGCGGGGATGTGATCGGTTCCAGACTTCCTGCCGATCGGAGAGTGCCTGCCGATCGAGCTCGGTCGGCTGATAGCCCTGAACTTCGATACCGCGCGCGCCGGCCTCAAGCCAGGCCTCGCGCCGGAATTCCGCGGAGCCGCGGACGTGAAGTGCCTCCCACCGCCGATGTTGCGCCACGCTGACCATGTCGCGGATCACCTCGGCTGCGGCCAGACGCGTGACCAGACGATTTTCGGTGACCTTGAAGGCGAGATACTCGCCCCGCTCGTCAGCGTAGAAGCGCGCCTCCCCGTCAGGTCCATCCTTTCCGGTCTCATTCGCCACCACGTAATATTTGCGACGGATGCGATCGGGGAGCGCGTTGTCGTCGATCGTCGCTGGAGGATGACTTGTCGGCCGCCGCCAACTTCGCTCCGGGATCCTCGCCCGACTTATCCGTCCCAGGATCGCGCCCTGCGCGATCCTGCCGTTTGAGGCTGAAGTCCTCGCTGTCGTCACGTGTGTCGTTCATGCTGCTGCCCGTTCTGCTTGCGGCTGGACCGTCGCGCCGGCGGAATGGCCTGGGTGTCGATGTAATTCAGGGTCCAGGCTTTCATGTCGTCCTCGGATAGCCCTTCAAGATCCACATCCACATCCCCGAAATCGAAACTGGCATTGGCAGGAATCGTGGAGGGATCGGCGACCTCCTCGTCGGTCATCGGCCGCGTCCGAAACACCGCGCGGAGTTCGGCGACCTCGGAGCGAAGCTCCTTGATTTCGGCGTCAAGCAGCGCATTCGAGCGACCCTTGGGCATCTCCGGGAGCAGGCGCCGGCAGCAAACGCTGCAGGAAAGCCTTGTCTTCGTAATACACGATCTTGTCGGCGATCACGGGCGGGATGCCGGCGCCGAGGATGAAGGCCTTGGATTTCGGAAGAAGCTTCAGCTCCTGCGGCAGCATCAGGGCGCGACGATGCTCGGAGACCGTCTCGCTGGTCGAGCGCATCGCAAGCCCTTCGGCCCGCTGCGGCTGCGCGCTTTCACCGTGTCGTAGCCGATACGCTCCGAAAGCTCATTGGCCACGTCCTGCTCCTTCGGAGCAAAGACGACCTCGACGGCGTGGTTGGTCATGAAGTTGCGGGCGGCGTCGATCCCATAGATCGCGCGCAGCTGCGCCGGGCTCTGGACCACGGTGAGGAGGCGAATGCCGTACCCGGCGATGAACGCGCACCGATTTCGCAAGCACGTTGACATTGCCCAGCGCCGGAAATTCATCGAGCAACAGCAGCACCTTGCGATTGAGTTTGGGGTTTTGTTCCGGCAGTTCGCGGGTATTGAGATCGACCACCTGCTGAAAAAACAGATTCAGAAGCGGCGCCATGCGGTCGAGATTGTCCGGCGTTACGCCGAGATAGATCGACATCGGCCGTTGCCGCAGCTGCCGCAAATCGAAATCATTGGTCGAGGTGGCGGCATCGATGCGAGGGTTGAGCCAGAGACCGAGCCTCGCCGTGACGGTCTTGCGCACCGAGTTCATGGTGTTTTCGGAGGCAGCGAGGAAATCGTTCAAGCGCCGTGATGCAGTGCCGCGACAGCGGCGAAGGGCCGGACTTGCGACCGGCGATGATTTTCTCAAAATGCGCCTTGAGGTCGTGGGCCGCGGACAGCTGGTGCAGGATCTCACCGATCGTCAATGGCAAGCCAGGCGTTTCCGCGACATAGCCGCCAATCGCCACAAAGGCCGAACGGGCCGCCTCGAACCAGAACGGATCGCCGCGGCTTTCGGCCGGAAACAGCATCACGGCGATGCGCTGCAGATCGTCATAGAGATCGCCGGGGTCGCTGCGCACATAGCCCAGCGGATTGTAGCGCGCGGTGCGACCGTTCTCCTCAAGCGGGTCGAACAGATGGACCTCCTGCCCATGGGCTGCGCGAAATCCCGCCGAGCGATCCCAGTTCTCCTTCTTCACATCCAGCACGACAACGGAATCCGGCCAATTGAGCAGGTTCGGAATGACATAGCCGACGCCCTTCCCGGCGCGGGTTGGGGCGTAGACCAGGACGTGTTCCGATCCGCCGAAGCAGAGCATTGCACCGTCTTTGCGGCCGAGCAGCACACCTTCCTTGGATCGCAGGCCGGCGGCCTTGATCTCGCGCTCGGAAGCGAAACGGGCGCTGCCGTGAAGCGGGAGAGGACGGTGCCGGAAGATAGCGCCGAGCAGGCCAAAGACCACAACCACGCCGGTGAGGGTCGACAGCGTCAGCCAGCGGTCGAACCGTGGGTCAGCGCCGTAACGGGGCCAGCCTGTGGCGATCTCCGACCAGTGCAGGCCGCCATCGTGAAGCCTGAGCCCGAGCAGCAGAACGTTTGAGGCGACCAGCAGAAACAGCGCACTGGCACGCGAGCGCAAGCGCAGTACCGAGCGCGACCCTAGCTGGGCGTGGTCGCGTTTGCGAACGGGGTCATAGTAGATTTCCGAAATGCGATAGCGGCCGTCGCGCTTCTGCATCTGGACGACGACGTCGACCAGAAGCAGCAGCAGCGAGCGGATATCGTCGCGATGAAGGTCGCGGCCTTCCGCGCTTTCCTTCACCAGCAAGGTCAGTTGCTCGAAGGCGAGCCGGGCGCTGTCGGCATGTACCGTTGTGATCGATCCCGGATGGCCGGAGTTCACGTTCCTGAGATAGAAGAACGCCGTCCCGTCCCGCAGCTCCTGCAGCAGGATGCGATCCGGCCGCATCCGCAGGCAGGACTCGAGCAGTTCGCGCGGTCCAATTTTGGCGACGCCCTGCCCGTCCTTGGCATAGAGCAGCCGCACGCAATTCTGATGGGGGATGACAAGCTCGGCGGTGTCCTCGATGGCGATGAGCCGCTCATGCGCCGGGATCGCCGCGATCAGCGCCTTGGACAAGGTGGTCTTGCCGGAACCGGTCGCTCCGGAAATAAGGATATTGCGGCGGGTCCGCACCGCGAGTTCGAGGAACTCGCGCCAGGCGCCGGCTTCTTTCAGGGCGAGTAAACGATGCTCGTCAGCGCTGAGCCCGTCGGTGGCGGCATGGACCTCATCGAACAGGTTTGCCTGCTCGAAGGCGTCAAGCGTCATGGTTAGGGTCGATGGCTTGCGGATCGTCAGGCTGATCATCCCGGCGGGGACCGCCGGCGGGACCACGATCTGACAGCGTTCTTCGCCGATCAGCGTCGTTGACACCACTGGATGCTCCGGACCGATGTCCTGGCGGGTGTGACCGGCGGCTGCGGTTGCGAGATGTGAGAGATACGCATACGTCAGATCCGCCGCTTCATGCCGGGTCCAACCATCAGGTCCTTCCACGAAAATCTCGCCGGGACGGTTGACGACGATTTCGGTCAAGGTTTTGTCCGCCAGGTATGGCGCCAACGGCTCAGGTAGCGCGCCAGCACCAGGCGGCCGCCATCGCGTTCGATCGATGCAACCTCGCTCATTTCGTCACCACAGCCGGCGCCACCATGTTCCCGGGGACGGTGCGGTCGAGAATCTGGGTCCGGGTTTCAATCCGCCTGAAGTTGATAGACCGAGGAGAAATCGACGTCGCGCGCGACAAAGATATTGACGAGCTCGCCCTGATTCTTGTTCAGCGTCGGCGGGATGTTGATCGACTGCTCAACGGCGATGCCGGCGGCAGTGTTGGTGGCGCCGGTGGTGTTGTTGATCTGAATCGAGCTGTCCTGCAGTTGCTGGCGCCCTATGGAGGAGGCGTCGCTGACAATCGACAGCAGCAGTGCTGAACCGAATCGCTCCCAGAAGTGGGTATCGATGTCGCCGTCGAAGCCGGCGCGACCCAGCGCATCGGTAGCCGGCGAGGACAGTGCTGCAATCACGCCGGTCGGCGTCTTGGCGCGGGCCCACAGCACGAACAGGCGTCTTGAGCCGCGCCGCATATTGCCGCGATACTCGCCGACCACTTGCGTACCCTTTTCCATCAGCACCACGTTGCCGGAGTCCGACATCACGTCGCGCATCACGACGCAGGAGACGAAGCCGGCCACATCCGACGACATCGCCGTCTCCAGCACGCACGGGATCGAGGTGCCCTGGGTGACCAGCAGATTGCGGTTGGGAAGCCGCGCCGCGCGCACACCCTCGATCGGCGTGGGTTTCAGCTTGTCGGCAAGGTCGTTGCGCGGCTCGCCCCGCCCAAACCCATAGGGATCGGTGACGACACTTCCGGTCACGCTGTCGTGGGCCGCACGCCCCGCAGAACTCGGCCGGTTATAGGCCAGCACTGGCGCGCGTCGGGCGCTCTCCAGAAGCTGGTCGGAGGCGGGCACGGGTGCCGCTGGCGTGGCTGCGACCGGCGCGGCCCAATTGAGGCCGTGGTGATCGGTGCGGCCGGTAGCTTCCGGGATGGGCTCGAACGCCGCCGCCTGGCGGATCACCAGCTTGCGGGTGGAATCGCTGACCGGCTTATCGCCTTTCCAGGTGCCCCAGATGATCAGAAAGGCAAATGCGGTTAGCGCCAGCGCGCCGAAGCCGCGTTTGAGCATCGCCGTTCGACCATTGTCCCCTCCTCCCACGGGTGTAATGCCACGGTCGCCGGCAATCGTCTCATTCTGAAGCTCGGTCATATTGCGCTCGCCTATCGTGGCTTTAGGGTTGGAGGTGATTTCTTCGCCCGCCGCTCGATCGACGGGCTTGTGGTGTTGGTGCCCGGGTTAATCCCCACCGCGTCGAACGCTTCGTTGAAAATGCAGAGCACGTTGTCGCCCTTGCGCAGTCGAAACTCTCGGGCGGTGGCATGAACGACCACGAGCTCGCCGCGGACATCCTTGGGCACCAGGCTTTCTGAGCCGTCGGAGTTGATCAGGTAGATCGCGGGGATTTCGCGGTTGCCGGCGAAGCGGAACGTGGTCTCCTTGCCGTCGTCGAAAACGGCTTCGGGCTCGAGGTCGATCGAGCCCTGCGCTGAAAAGCGCCAGTTGCGCGCACCATAGGCATGATGCAGGTCAAAAGTCTGCTCGATCAGCGCGCCTTCCCGCTCGGCGCCGCGGGCGGCCGCCTCAGTGCGCCGGCGCTCGATCTCGTCGCCGGGATAGGCGAAGCGGACGACGAAGTAGCTGTCCGCCAGCGTCGTCTCGGCGATCGATAACTCGAACTGATACGAGCGCTTGCGCCCGTCGGCGCGGGTGGTGACGACCTGCAGATTGGTCGGTGGATGTTTTTCCCGCGGCTTGAGGAACAGGATCGAGCCTGCCGGTGCGACCTCCCATGCGACCGCGTCGCCGATCGCGACATGCGCGACCTCCTCATCATCGGCAAACAGAACCTGGGTCGAGGCCCGAATCACGCCGTTGAGCCGGACCACGTTGGCCGGATCGTAGGTCACCGTGCGCACGCGGGCATCGCGTTGACCCGGTGACGGCTGTTGCAGCGCCAGCACCGGCCCCGCAGATCCCAAGGCCAAGGTCATCAAGAGGACGAAAGGTCTCATGGCACGACCTCCGGATCGGCGCGATATTCCGAAACCAGAAAGCCGAGCGGATTGATGAGACGGTCGGCGGAGGACATCGGCGCGTTGGCATAGGAAAACGTCAGGGTCGAGACCCAATGAGTGACGCGGGTTTCCTCGCCCTTGCGGCTCTCTTTCATGAAACGCACCGACGCGACATTGTCGGCCAGGAGCGAGATCGCCTTGATACGCACTGTGGCGACCCCGAACCGGCCTTGAACGACTTGCGGGCTTTCGGGATTGGAGCCGCGGTACCACGCAGCGTATCGAGCTTGTTCGCCCTGACCCCGAAAGCAAGGAAATCGTGCGAAAGTTGGTTTCGGCCTCCGGATAGCTGTAACCTTCACGCGCGCGAACGTAGCGTCCAAGAAAATACTTGGTGACGGCTTCATCGTAGCGTGCCGGCGTCGAATTGAGGGCGGAGACCGTGTCCACAATGCCGGTGGCATTATCGACGCGGATGACGAACGGCTCGACCGTCTTCAGCGGCGCAAGTGCTGCGACCGCGCCGACCGAGGCGACCGCCAATGCGCAGGCACCCGCGGCAATCACCCACGCTATTCGCCGCGAGCGATGGGCCGACAGCAACAGATCCTGTTCCCATCGGCGCGCATTGTCGAAATAAGCTTTCAGGTCATCGTGCCCGACCATCTCACGCCTCCTTGCCGCAGGCGCGGTAAGAGGCCGCAATGTCGGCCCAGCGGCCTGATGCGGCGAGATGGGTGGATGGCGCTGACGGGCTGGTCTCGCCTTTGCGGATGATTGGTGCTGGCGCGGATGGCGGAATTGGCGGCTCCGGTGTCGCCAGCGGCGTGCCGGTTTCCCAGTCCCACAACGAACGATTGAGCGGCCGCCGGGCCAGGCCGTCACACGAGGGTGGCGCCTTGGACCAGATCGCGCAGCCGCCAAGCTGCCATGCCGATCACGCACATGATTGAATAGTCGGCGCCACATTCTTCTTATGCCCTGATTTCCCTGGTCGTCCGGATGCCGGCGATGTCGTTTGCCTAGACGGCCGTTGTCCCCTGCGATCGGGTGCGCCGCATGCTGCCGCCCTGGCGGCTGGCCCTGCATCGCCGCGAGACCGCGGCTGGCCGACCAGCGCGCGCCGGCGTAGGCGCCGCCGGCGGCAGCCGTGGCATTGGCGATCAGCGGGCTCGTCACCAGCCGGCTCGCCAGTGACGCGCCACCGCCGGCGAGGCCGCCCGCGATGATCGGCAGTTGAAGCGCGATGTAGCCGGAGAGACCGAGCACCGCGCTGATGGCGACCGCGGCAACCACCAATCTCGCCAGCCGTTCCGGCGTTTGCTCGCGAACCTGTCGATGAAACCGCTGACGGTGGTCAGCATCAGCCCGACCAGCGCAACCACCAGCACCAGCAGAATCACAAAATTGGCGACCTGCCGCAGCCAGGCTTCGGTAAACGGCCGCGTGGCCTCAAATAATGCCAGCGCAATGAAGATCGGGCCGAGCGCGATCACGACGCCGAGACCAACTTTGGCATAGAGCAGGATCGCGAATTGCAGGAATGAGCCAACGGCCACAAAGACCAGAAGAATGGCCGCAATCAGCGCCGGCGCCACGTTGGTTATTCCAGCTTGATCGTAGATCTTGTTGGCGACGTCGATCCCTTTGGAAGAAGCTGATCGAAAGGAGCTCCGGAACTGGTGTTCAGTCCCGAGCCCGCCAACGCATTGCCGATTTCCTTCGGCAAGGAATCGAAGAACAGGCCCGGTGACGTACTGTTGGAACGTGCTGGAATTGGTCGCGAGCAGCACGACAACCACGATCCGCATCGCCCGCCAGGCAAATTCCATGATCGGCTCGGAAATCGCACCCCGCATCACGGCGAAGCCGTAAAGGATGACGTAAAGCATCACGGCGACGCGCAGCGGACCATCGATGTACGAGGCAAGATTCGACACCGAGGTCGATACGAATGCCGTGATCGGTTGTTCGAATTCTTTCAAGAAGCTGTCAAAGACGTTAATAGCCATCGCGGCGGTCCTTATTTCAGGGCGTCTTTCATCTCTTGGACGGTGACCTTGTTGCGGGCTTCGTTGGCGTTGACGCAATTGGGCGTCTTCCCGAGTTCGCCAGGGTTGTCGCGGCACGCCTTGAGCGCCACCTGCAAGCTCGTCGCGATGATCGAAAAACCAGCCGACTGTTTTCGGTCTGATGACTGGTGGTGTCGGCCTCGTTGCAGCCTGTGAGACTGACGGCGGCGGCGATCAACAGAAGTATCGAAGCCATCGTCTTCATTGCAGCGCCGCCTTGATTTCATCGACGAGTTGCCGTTGTTTCTCGCGCTCGCGTTGTCCGTCCATGTCGATGCGGGCCTGCTGGATCATCGCCAGACCCTGCATCCGCAGCACGTCGTTCTGCAGCAGCGCCTGTTCGGCCTGCAGCCGCGCCGACAGATCAAGAACCTCCTTGACGTCGGTCGCCGAGCTGATGCGGGTCCTGAGCTCCTCGAGTGCGTCGATGCGCTGCGACGCGGTGTCGTACACCGCCTGACCCATGGAGTGCTTAGCGCCGGTCTGCCGGGCGATCCGGTCGAGCTCGCTCTGGTAATACGAATTGCCGCTGTTACCGGCATAGGCGCGGTTCTGCGAAAGATAATGGTCGATCGCGTTGGCGAAGTTGCCGCCACCCTGCCCCGCGACGAGACGCTCGATGTCAGAGAACTGTTGGGGCAGAACTTTCCGGAACTGCGGCGTGTTCAAGAGCGCCCCGATGTCGTTGGCGTTGGTCCGCTTGTTGAAACTGTCATAGAGCTGCTTGGCCTGGTTCAATTGATCTTGCGCGACCTTGAGCTGCGACGTCAGGGTATCGACCTGCTTCTTCAGTTCCGTCAGTTGCTCAAATTGCCGCGCAAAGACGTTAGGATCGAACACAATCTCCGCTCCTGCAGGTGATGCCATCAGGAGGGTCACGACTGACACGGAGGTGAAAATCGCCGGCATACGCTGAACCATCATCGGACTTTCCTCCGCTCCGCGTGAAATACCGGCAGCCATTGGGCCGGATCGTCGCCGACCTCCGCCCGAATGCGATCGAGCAGTTCGACCGTTTCCGTCCGTCCCGACAACACGGCGAGCGCATCGTCGAAACCGCCGAGATCGAGTTCCGCCACCACCGAGTTGTGGCCTTGCTTGACCAGGAAGCGCCGGCTTTCGGGCGCGAGCTCCTCCTTGATCAGGCGGAACTCGGTGTCGGTGCAGGTGGAAGCCGTCGACATAGTCCGATCGCGTTCCCCGCGCATTCGGCAGGAAGATCTGGGTCGGGCATTGCTCGACAATGGTGTGTGCGATCGGCGAGGCCAGCGCATCGCGTGGCGACTGGGTGCCGAACACCATGACGCCGTTCTGCTTGCGGATGGTTTTCAGCTTGTTGTTGGCGAGATCACGAAATGCCTCGTCTCCAAGCGCCTTCCAGAACTCGTCGATGTCGATGATCAGGCGCCGGCCATCGATCAGGCGCTCCACGCGATGGAACAGATACATCATGAGCGGCGTGCGAACGGTCGGGATGATCCAGCAGATCGGTCATGTCGAAGCCGATGAACCGGGCGTCGAGGCCGATGGCGTCTTGCTCGCCATCGAGCACCCAGCCGTAGGGAGCGCCCCGGCACCATCGCTCCAGCCGGGCGCCAATGCCCTCGCGATCTTGCTGGCCGAGAAAAGCCCGCAGCGCCCCGAACGAGCGCTCCGCCTGCCGCGAGCTGACTAAGCGCTCGCAACCCGGAATCGATCCGCTCCTCCTCGGTCACGGTCAGCGGGCGGTTCTCCGGCGTGACGAGTTTCCGGACCAGTTCGCCCAGGAAGGAAAGGTTCGCTGGCGTCAGCTCCAGCGCCTTGAGCGGCGCGCAGCCGGTCGGGACGCCGTTGCGGAGCGTCAGATAAGTGCCGCCGGCGGCGCGGACGAAAATCTCGGCGCCGCGGTCCTTGTCGAAGAACACGTAAGTTGCGCCGAGCCGCTCGGCCTGCGACAGCAGGAAGTTCTGAACGACGGTTTTGCCGGACCCCGAGGGGCCGCAGATGAAGGTATTGCCGAGGTCGCCGTGATGGAACGAAAAGTAGAACGGCGAGCCGGACGCGGTCTTGAGCATCGCAACCGCCGGTCCCCAATGGTTGCCGTCAGGCCTTTCCGGCTGGGATAGGTGTGGAACGGGGAGAATGCCGCGAAATTGCGTGAGCTGATCGCTCCGGCGCGGGCCCGGTATTTGAACAGCCCGGGAAGCTGCGCCCAATAGGCCGCCTCAAGCCCGAGATCTTCGCGCGCGACCACGGCACCCGCGTCGGCCAGTGCGCGCCGCGCCACGCTCATGTGACCCTGCAGCTGCGAAGGCGTATCGGCGTAGAGCGAGCAGCGAGAGGTGATGATCTCCGAGCGCAAACCGGTTGGATTCGAGGTCGTCGAGCGCGTCAGAGAGTTCGTCGATCTGCGAGGCCGCCGGATCCTGAGCCGAGACCAGCTGGTTCTGCTTGCGCGTCAGGACCGTCTTGGCGTCGGCCTTCGACAGAAAGGCGAAAGATTGCGTGAGGATGAGCTCGAAGGGCGCTGAAAGCAGCGCGTTCAACAGACCCGGCCGGGTGGACGCCGGATATTCCTTGATCCCGAACATGCCGGCGAAGCGCGATCCGCCGGCGCTGCGGATTTCGAGGGCTTCGCGGCCGAAGATGATGCGGTTCGAATAGAGCGCGGGCCCGATCGGCCCTTGCGGCAATGGCATCGGCATCCACTCGCCGGAGGTGACGGCGTGGAGCAGTTCCATCGGTTCTGAAAATACGATGCCGTTGCGCTCAACCAATCCGACGGCATGAGCGCCGTAACGCTCAAGTGCCGCGACCACATCGCGCGTGGCATCGTCGAGCCGCTTCAAGCGCTTCGCCGTCAACCTCGACGGAATGCGCGGCGCCGCGGCCAAGCCGCTTGAAGAACGCCGCCGCCGCGTCCGTGGTCGGCGCGACCGGGATGCCAAACCAGCGTCAGATAGAGATCGTTGCGAAACAGCGCTTCGCTTGCGAAGCCGCTCGCGATATTGCGCATCAAGCGCGGCCGCAAATGTCGAGCGGAAAGTGCCGCTCGGATAGATCTGACGTCCGGCGACGCACCAGATGGGTCCATAGCGCCAGCCGGTCGATCGGCGACGTTGCGCAGGCGTGAGGTTCAGCTTGGCGTGAAGATCGTTCAGGTCGGCCGTCTCGGCGGTCTCGAACGAGGTGCCGTCGATCCTGATCACCGTGAGCAGCGCTCGGGTCGTGAGGCTGATCACCGTATCGGTGACGTGCCGGCCGAACGGCAGGTAGACGTCGGACCCGATCTCGCGGGCTTTCGCGCGCTGCGTTACGCATAACCAAGATCTCTCGTTCGATATCGCCGAACGAGCTTGAGCGGCGTGCAGGACGATCCGCCCCAGAACGGCGCGTTGCGCGTGCGTCCTCGGGTTTCGATCCAGGCGAGCAGAATCCGGAACATGTTGGGATCGTGCCGGCAGATGATGCGGCAGAGACCATGGATCGGAATCGCGACCAGGCCGTAGATGATGCTCCCGGCCACCAGGAACAGGATGCAGGAAAACATCACATTCAGCGCCATGGCTTCCATGGTGACGCCGGCAATCATGGCCGGACGCGTGCAGGCGAGGAACAAGGTGTCCTCCGTGAGACGCTGCTCAGTCGGTGCCTCGATCATCAATGACCTCCGGTCAAGGTCGAGACCACCTCGGAGGCGCCGAACGTGATGGCGACACCGAGCACGACATAGGCGGCCTTGCGCAGATCGAGATAGCCGAACATCCAGGCGATGCCGACGATGATGACCGCCAGCGTCGCCAGCAGGCGAGCGACGTTGCCGGTTAACATGTTGACAATGTTCTGCAGCACGCCCTCGATGTTCGCGGTCTGCGCCAGCGCGGGCTCGGCCAAGGCGATGCTGAGAACGGCCCCCATGCACAGGAGTGCGGCGGATTTCTTAAGACGAGAAGTCATGACACGGCTCCGATTGGCAGTGCAGCCGGACCAGCCCGGACCGCGGTGTTGAGTTGAGACAAGAACAATGGCGTCCCTCATCGTTCATAGACAAAGGCTGACGTGCCAAGGCCTGAGCGATAGACGTCCCAGTTCGGACGCTCCCTGACAGAGGGTGCTGGCGTGTTGATTGCCGGCATGTCGCCGGTGGAACGTCGGCACCGCGGACGCCATCGGCCGGAGTACGGGCTCGGGCGTTGTGCCGGCAGCTTTGGCCGCGAAGCTCGCGACAACGCTGGCAATCGCCTGATCGCGGCCTGACGCGTTCACGTTCGCTGCTTGCAATCGGGCCTCGAACAATCTGCCAAGGCCCGCGATGTGCTTGCAGGCGTCGAAGGTCGTGGTAGCTGTCAGCCCGGCCTGCTTCATATCCTCGGCATCAAGTTGAGCGAGACCGGTACGGACCGGCTGGCCGGTGGCTATGGCCTCGGTCGCGAGCTGGATGGCCTCATTGCGATCGGTTGCCTGAATGGGGATCGGTTTGCGCCCCTCAATCGTGATCAGCAGCGGCTCGAACGAGCTTGCCTGCCGCACAATCGCCGTCAGCGGCCGGACCATTGCCGTCGTCGGGGCGCACCTTTCGACCAGAGCCGCAAATGCAGCAGGATCCATTGTTGAAAGCCTCTTTGCATTGTCAGGAGCTGAGAGACGTTCGACGCTATGCCGCGAGCGCCATGCTTGACGGAGCATCAATCGCCGGCCCGGAAATCTTCCCCGCCGCCCGGATCGCTCCGAGAGCGTCATCGGTGACCGGCAACAGTCCGGCGACGGCTTTGGTGGCTCCGATTTGGCGAGGTTCGCCGAGGCGATCGAGATGCCATCCGGCCCGGCGCAGGATTCGCTCCATGCGCAGATCCAGTGACGGTTGCGATCGCCTGAAGGTCGTGCTGCTGGCCCCATTCAATCATTGCCGCAAACAGCAGGAACGTTGCTTCCTTCAAGCCATTCTCGGCTGTGGCCGCCACATTTTGCGTGTCAACGCAGAAGCGCGAGCTCTCCCAGATCCTGGCGTTCTTCGGCGCAGCCCGACCATCCAACAACACCGGAAACGTATCCGCCAGCATGTTGGGGCCGGTGGTCGGCAGCAGGCGGACGCAACCGACAACGTCTCGCCGATCGACACGCCAACAGATAGGTCGGCGTCAAGGTGTCGTATTGATCGATCTCGAGTCCGTCTGACACCGAGACGTTCCAATCCAGGCGGTCCCTGAACACGCGCCGCCGCAGACGATGCATTCCCGAGTGCCAGTTCGGAATCGTTCAGGAGGCGCCGGACGCGTGAGTGCGATGACATTCATTCTTGATCTCCAGCTTGCGAATCACAGGCTTCGGAGATCAAGAAAGCAGGAGCGGTCATGACCTTGATCTGTCACGTTCGACAGGGCGTCTTAGGAACTCGTTCTTGCCCCAAAGCTGCCGCAACATCGCAATAGACGGCCTACACGCAGCGCGCAGTATCGGCGGATGTCGCGTCGGGGACCTAGAAAGTACTGTAAAGGGGCGCAATGAAAAATGTCGAAAGAGCGTGCAATGAGTTTGTCGATTGTCTTCACTCCGCCGTTACGGAAGATGATTTTCGGCGTGTCGCGGAACGGACCGCGCACGCATTGGGGTTCCGGTGGTTTGCCTATTTTGGCCGCCGCGCGAATGGCCCCAATCTGATCTCGTCCTATCCGAAGAGCTGGACCAGCCACTACTTCGATGAAGGATACGACAACATCGATCCCGTTCTTCAGAAACCGCGGAATCCAAGCCGGATGTTCCTGTGGGATGGACGCGATGCGCGAAGCGCAAAGTCTGCGAAAGAACGCCGTCTGTTTGACGATGCGCTCAGCTTCAAGATCAGGACCGGCCTGACGGTTCGCATTCCCACAAGCCAAAACCAATTCGCGGCGTTCACGCTGGCGGTGGACGACCGCAGCCTTGGACTCGATCGTTTCATCGAGACCTCGCAAGATATGCTTGCAAATGGTGGGTCTCACCTATCATGCGCATGTGAGCCGCCAGGATCGGACGCACGCCGCCGAACGGTCAGAAGGGAGCCCGCTAACTCAGCGCGAACGGCAGTGTCTCGCATGGATATCTGACGGCAAGACGATGCAGGATATTGCCGAGCTTCTCGGTGTTACGCCGCGTGGCGTAAAGTTTCATCTGGACAATGCCAGGCGGAATCTCGCTGCATTAACCCTTCCCCACGCTGTGGCGCTCGCGCTTCGTCAGGGACTGCTCGAATAATGCGGGGAGAGAGACCGTCGACGGGCCGGACATGAGCCGCCTTAGTGGTTCTGCCGCCGGAGCACGGCGCCTCCGCCTATCTCAACATTCGCTGTAGAGACGAAAGGAGCAGGCGAGAATGCGCTGCAGCGGGGTTAAATTTGACGACGAACAAGAGGACCAAGATGCGGAGTCAGGGCGTCGCCCTGCGGGGCCGGGCTGGGGGCTGCGCTGAAGCCCCGTTGGCGGGTCTTCCCTCACGGGCCGCCATCCCTGACGCAAAGCGCGTCCGAGGTCGCGCCACAGGCGCAACTGCTACTCGAGCCGGCAGCAGCTGCATGCATATTCGTTTCAGGACAGTGCCCTTCAGGTGCACGGACGGACGCTCTCCTTCGCAGAGCCTGTCGTTTCCATGCGGCGCAATCCACTTCGTACACATCGACCAACAGTCTTCGTCGACTTCGAGGCGAACGGACACCCCTTGTTCGTTCATGTCGATCAGGATGGCACAGACTTGCGGACGCAAAATGTGCGATTTCGCAGACCACGCTTCCGGGGAAGGACCAGCCCCGCTCTCGAATGGGCTTTCCTTGGTTCCGGCGCGGCCTTCCACGATCAACCCGCGAAGGGGTTCGCTACGCGAGCGTGCGACCTCTTCGGCTTCGCCTGCGAGGTGACCGCGGCCGCCCCCGAACACGTCGGCGCCTGTCGAGCGGGGATGGTCCCCGCCTCAAGACGGGAGCCTTTCGATGTCGCACAATCTCACCCTCGCTCAGAACCATGCCTTCGATCTGGCCCGCACGCTGATGGTGCCGGTCATCCTTTCCAGGTTGATGACGAATTCGGCGTCATGGTCTCCAGCGAGTACGATGGCGAGCAGGACGCCATCGTTCATGAATACGATCCGTGGACCCCGGCTCATTGAGCCGGGTGACCGGCTGCCGCTGGCGCCATGCCGCCTGCAAGGGAAGCTTCGCCGCGCGCGAGATCCGGCGATTGACGGCCTGTCACCGCGCCCTTGCATCCGGCAGGCTTCGCGGCCGGTCGGGGGCGTTCCGCAAGGTTCGGAACAAGCAAGACCAACCGAGGAAAGGGCCGGGCATCGCCTGCGGCGAGCCCGGCGCAGGCATATGGACAAAGAGAAATCGAAGTGCTGCGCGAACAGGTCGGCTGTGCGGCCCTGCTTGAGCAGGATGGGTGGAAGGTCGACGTCAAGGAGAGCACCCGCCGGGCGATCAAGTATCGCCGTGACAGCAGGATCGTCATCGTCATCCACGACGGTCGCGGCTGGTTCGATCCGCTTTCGACGGCAAAGGGGACGTGTTTTCGCTCGCCGAACATCTTGGCGCCGATGGATTCGCTGACGCGTGCGATCGTGTTTCCGGCGTCGTCGGCTTCGTGCCCAGCGCGCCCGCCTGGCGGCCTGCCAGCAAAGTCAAAGCCGATTGCCACCATCGCGGAGCGTTGGCGCCATCGCTCCGAACCTCGGCCCGGCTCGCCGACCTGGCGCTATCTGATCGACGAGCGGCACATCCCCGAATCGGATCATCGCCGCCGCCATTGCCGAAGGCCGGCTCCGGAGGGCCCGCAAGGCAGCATGTGGGCGGCGCACAGCGATTCGGTCGGCGTCATCACCGGCTGGGAGGAGCGTGGCCCGAGCTGGCGCGGGTTCGCGACGGGCGGTGCGAAAGAGCTGTTCCGCTTGGGCGCCTCCGATTGCTTGCGCATCTGTGTGACAGAAGCGGCGGTCGATGCGATGAGCCTTGCCGCGCTCGAAGAGCTGCGTGATGACACGCTTTATGTCAGCACGGGCGGCGGATGGGCGCCGGCAACAGAGGACGCGATCCGTGCTTGGCCGGGCGCGCCAATGTCGTCATTGTCGCCGCGACTGACAACAATCGGCAAGGTGAGGTGTACGCCCGTCGCATTCAGGAAATCGTCGACGAAGCCGGCTCTCGTTTCGCGCGGTCGCGGCCGCGCGCCGACGATTGGAACGAGGACCTCAGCGCCGCCTGAGCTGGCTGAATTGAGGAGGAAAGGAGGCGAGCAGCATGGTCCCGTGCCGCATGCCCGCCCGCGCGCGATACGCGAAGAAGATATGAGGAAGAGAAAGGAAGAGAAAGGAAAGAACGCTGCCGCATGCCCGGCCAGCGCGTCAAGGGTGAAGCTTCGCCCGCGTTCCGCGGCCCTTGACCCGCCGGACCGGAAGGCGGCCGCCGAGGAGGTGTGATGAAGGACTGAAGTGACGAGGAGATCAGGCGGATCGCTCGCGCTTTCAGTCCGGCCAGGCCGAAAGGAGCCGCCGATGCACACCTCACCCACCATCCGCAAAGTCTTCGAAGGCGTCGCGACGCGCCACGAGATGTACCGCATGTTCAACCGCCATCGCGGCGATCCGGCGATGGCCGAAGGCGACGGCGCAGCATCTCTTCGCCGGCGAGTGGTTCGAGATCGCGGAGCGCGAGCATGATTACATGCTCGAGATCCTGCCGCCGCTCTGGATGCGCGCCGACATGTTCGCGATGCGCGAATTCATGACGGGCAACGTCACGAGCGTCTTCTTCTCGCTCTGGATCGACGGCCGCAAGCGCTTCTTCCACGGCTATTGCGACCTCTCCGGATCGCAGCGTCGCCGGAGCGCATGAAGCAGGCGATCATCGAGCGCGAGTCGCGGCCGATCCGCGCCATGACGCGCGAAGAGCGCCTCGATCATATCTGGTCGAGCACCCATGACGACTATCGCGGCTATGCCGGCGCGCGCTGGCCCGCCGCTCTGCAGGGCAAGCGCACGGTGCTGGTCTTCTGCGGAGGGTTGGGCACGGTGCTGAAGCTCCTCGACGATCTCACCGATGAAGAGATCTCCGCCAAGCTGCCCGTGCAGCTTGCGCCATCTTCCGCCGCATCGCGGCCTGACCACGGGAGCATTCCCATGCAAGGCACCTACGGCCGACTCGGCGTCCATGTCTTCGCGTCGTGGCGAGATGTCGTGCGGGCCGCCAATGGCCGCATCGCGAGGAAGCATCGCCGCGGTCCGCGCGATGAGAGAAAGCGCAAGCGCTTCTATCGCGAAATGCTCGCCTACCACGCCAGGCACCAGGAGCTCGTCGTCGCCTTCCGGCTCTGACCCCGGTCAGCGCCCTCCCCTCCCCAACACTGCACGCCTCGTTGACCCGCCGGACAGCACTCGGCGGGGCGATGGCGTGCGCCTCATCAACAGGAGTCCGTCCCATGGCGCACAAGGATCCCTTCACGCTCGACCTCTTCAGCAACACCTCGATCTCATCCGGCCTCGGCGTTGGCGTGGCAGCTCCCACTACGCTTGAGGCTGACCCGACAGTCCGATCAGGCTGGTGCTAGCTCCTGCCCGTTCGTTTGCGTCCGTTCCTTCTAAGGCGGCGCGGCCCATGGGCGAGAATTTCCATCCCGCCGACAACCGCGAACTTGCTGGGCGCGATCCAGGTGAATCGGTATTTCGCCGAACATCCGAGATGGTGCTCGGCGAGCATGCGCTGCGGGGCGGGATCTACGGACCCGACCCAGGAGACCTACACCTGCCTCAAGCCGCGCAGGCACGGGCGCCGATCTCGACGAGTGCGCTCGCGGCCGCGATCCTCCACCTTCCCGGATCCTGTCTATGACGGCGAGCCGGAAGGCGGTCTGTCCCGATGACGCCGGAGCCGGCAATCCGCCCGGAACGCGGAGAACACGGCTCCTCCGTCCGCGAGGCAGCTACCTTCATCCGGGGCGAACGGCGCCCTGATGCAGATGGTCGTTGCGGCACGGGCCGTCACCATCAAGATTAAGAAGGGGCGGTCCGCCGACGGCATCTTCGAGAAGCACGCGCATCATCCGCAAGTTGATCCCGATCCGCGACGCCGCGGTGCGCGAGATCCTCAAATGCCAGGAGGCGGACCCGCCTTGGAAGCAGCCGCTGCGGGACTTCCGGGCCGATCAACACGACCGTCGTGTCGTCGGTCGGAGGACGAGGAGACGGGCAGAAGTGCGCGAGACGCACCGCCGGACGAACCTCGCTCCGTTCGCGGACGACCCGACTGCTGGCTGGTCGCCCGATCGAGGACGACGACCTCGAGTCCAACAGCAGCGCGAAGCCGGGGCGTCTTCACCGAGCGCGTGATCGCTCCGCCGCCGGCCTCGGTCATCACCTCGGCGATCTCTCGCCGTCGTGCTCAACGAGCGTGGCGTCGTCCACCTGCAGCACGTCGCCGAACTTCTGCGCGGCGATGTCGATGCCGTGACCGTCACCGACCGCATCGTTGGGCGCGCACACCACGGCCGGAGCGCCTGAGCAATACGTAACTGAACGAAGTACA
>ERZ1370068.1150-contig-1105_pt1 | contig 27476 bp, 47 predicted proteins | sample MGYA00561227_ERZ1370068 | MGnify/ENA primary metagenome ERZ1370068 (study PRJEB38410, sample SAMEA6850437) | metagenome | study: Metagenomic assessment of the ecological functions of the soil: analysis of the soil microbiota associated with the...
TCAGCGCCGCCGCATTGCTGTGCCGCGACGACCGGAAGCACCAGCACCACGGTGCCGCCGCGGACCGCGCCGCGGCCGTGCACGGTGAACGGGACCGCGGCCCGGCCGCCGTCCTCGATCTGCGCGCCGAGCTGGCGCAGCGCCGCCAGGACCGGGCCGATCGGGCGCAGCCTGATCCGCTCATCTCCGTCGAAAGAAACGACAGCCGAGGTCAGCGCGGCCAGCGCGGGCACGAACCGCATCACGGTGCCAGCGTTTCCCAGGTCCACGCTTACCTCGGAGCCCGGAGCTAGCTGCCCGGGTGTGATAACCCAGCCCGTTCGGGACTCAGTGATCTCAGTTGCCCAGCGCGCGGAGGGCGCCGGCATGGCCAGCGTCGGTGTCCCTGGCCTGCAGCGGGCTGGCGATCACGGCCGGACCGTCGCCGAGCGCGGCCAGCACCAGGGCCCGGTTGGTGATGGACTTGGAGGCTAACAGCCGGACCGCGCGCGCTGACTGGCCCGGTCGCGGCCGGGAAGCCCAGGTCCGGTCCTGGTTGTTAACCACGTGCATACCGTCGAGCCTACTCGTGCCGGCCAGCGGAGACGACTCCTACTTGGTTTGGCCGACCGGATTCTGGTTATGAATGCCAATCCAGGCTTAACGGGACCTGTCCAGGTAGCAACCAGTTTAGGAAGAGATTGCATGTGCGGTCGTTTTGTCTCGGCGCGTAAGCGTCTTGAGCTCCTCGAGGAGTTCGGCGTGGAGCGCGACCGGGTGGCTGCCCTCGCCCGACCCGGAGCCTGCTCCCGACTACAACGTGGCGCCCACCAAGAAGATTTTCGCCGTCCTCGAACGGCTGCGACCCGCGAGGACGAGCCGCAGGCCCGTGAGCTGCGCGTGCTCCGCTGGGGCCTGGTGCCCTCCTGGGCCAAGGAGGCCTCGATCGGCAGCCGGATGATCAATGCCAGGGCCGAGACGGTGGCGGTCAAGCCAGCCTTCAGGCGTGCCTTCACCAAGCGCCGGTGCATCCTCCCGGCCGACGGCTACTCACGAGTGGCAGGCCATTTCTGACGGGGGCAAGAAGCGCAAGCAGCCGTATTTTATCTACCGAACGGACGAGGGAAGCCCTCGCCTTCGCCGGACTCTACGAGCTCTGGCGGGACGATTCGCTTCCCGACGATCACGAGCGCGCCTGGCTGTGGACGGCCGCGATTATCACGACCCAGGCAACCGACGATGTCGGCCAGATCCACGATCGCATGCCCATGGTGATCAAGCCTGAGCACTGGGCAGACTGGCTCGACCCGGCCAATACCGAGCCCGGCCAGATTCACGCGGCGATGCTCCCCGCGATGGCGGGCGGCCTGACGTCGCATCCCGTATCCATGGCCGTCAATACCGTGCGGAACAACGGTCCGGAGCTCATCAAACCGCTCGAGAGCGCCGATGGGTCAGGCGAGGCTTCCGCTGGCGGTGAGAGGCCGCCCGGCTAGTTGTTCTGAGTCCGCGGCCGCAACACATGGCTTGGTGCCAGAGCAAGCCTGCGCTGCCTACCGCACGCGGACGGGAGGCGAGAGACATCAGTGGAGACTACTGTCGCCCGCAAGCGCCTGGAGGAGATGCGCGACGACCTGACCGGACGATCTCCGTCCTGCAGGGCGAGCGCCCCGGGCCCGTGGCGGGCACGGGGTATCCGGCGGATTCGGGCGACGCGGGGTCCATCCTCTCCGAGGCCGACCGCACCGAGGCGATCCTCCTGTCCGCCCGCGACCAGCGTGACGGGTGCTCGCCGCGCTGTCCCGCATCGACGAGGCTAGCTACGGACAGTGCGTGGACTGCGGTCACGAGATACCCGAGGGCAGGCTCGATCGCCCGCCCCGACGCCGCCCGCTGCGTCGGCTGCCAGTCCAAGTGGGCCAAGCGCCACCGTTAGCTCGGGACGACCAGACCCTCCGGGACTCCCCCTGGACCCCGACCCTCAGCTCGAGGCTTGCTGGCCGAGATCACCAGCTGCGCCCCGAGCGACTCGTCGGACCGGGCCGCGAGTTCGGCCCGCACCAGCTTGTCCAGCCCGCCGGGGTCGCGCCGCAGCCAGTGCGTCACCACCGACTCGAGAACACCGTCCGCGACCGGATCCAGTTGACCCTGAGCCCGGCCCCGGTGAACAGCTCGCGGGCCTGGTCCGGGCCGTAGCACCTGGTGATCCTGCCGTCCGGCCAGGGCACCAGCACCACCTCGGCGTGCGGCAGGTCGACCAGGTGCGCCCAGTGGTGCTGGTCGGCCAGCACGGCCATGCCGAGCACCAGCGAGTCGACGCGGGCGATCACCCGCCCCGCCGGGCGCAGCACCCGGGCGATCTCGGCGATCATTGCCTCGGCGGCCAGGTACAACGACAGCGCCCGGTCGTCCGCGATGACCCCGTCCGCGCAGCCGTCGCCCAGGAACGTCAGCCGCGACGAGTCCGCGATCACCGTGCGAACTGTGCCGCGGACCGTGCAGGCTGGCCTGTCGGGGGGACGACCCCCGGAACCCTCGATCCTGGGGGCCGCCCCTCCCAGACCCCGGCGGATCCAGCACGCGCAGTACGGTGTGGCTTGGCCTTGGCGGCCAGCTCGGCGCCCGGGCCGCGCGGGCCCGAGACGTCGACCAGCAGGTGCCGCCCGGTGGGCAGCCACTGGTCAGCTGGGCGCGCGTCACCGCCTCGTGGAACTGCCAGTAGGCAGGGAGCTGACCGGTGTCCGGCGCGGTGATCGCGCTGGCCGCATGCTGCACGGGCCCAGACTCCTGACTCGGCGCCCTTCCGGACGGGCACCGCCGGACAGACCCTGTCGGACCGGCGCTGCCACCGGGCGCCTAACCTGTTACCTTCCCGTCCGGGCTGGGCTTAAGCCAGCGAGCAACCCCTGTTGCGGAATCGAGCGGATACCGCGTCGTGTTGAACGCGGCATGGCAGTCGCTTCGCCACCTCGTGGCATGCTGACGGAAACTCTGGACCCGGCGCGGTATCCTCCCGCACATACGGTCTGCATCCCAGCAGACTGGCCCCGTACTACCCAGAGGGGGTGGGTCCCGTTCCGGAGACTCTCGAAGAGCGCGGTGAGCGCTTCGAGCAGGAGGTGCTGCCCTTCCTGGATCAGCTGTACTCCGCGGCGCTTCGGATGACCCGCAACCCGGCGGATGCGGAAGACCTGGTGCAGGAGACGTTCGCCAAGGCCTACGCGTCCTTCCACCAGTTCCAGCAGGGCACGAACCTCAAGGCGTGGCTGTTCCGGATCCTGACCAACACCTTCATCAACACCTACCGCAAGCGGCAGCGCGAGCCGCAGCGGTCGGGTGCCGAAGAGGTCGAGGACTGGCAGCTGGCGCGGGCGGCATCGCATACCTCGGGCGGCCTGAAGTCGGCCGAGGCGGAGGCGCTCGAGCGCCTGCCGGACTCCGACATCAAGGAAGCGCTGCAGGCGCTGCCCGAGGAGTTCAGGATCGCGGTCTACCTCGCCGACGTGGAGGGGTTCGCGTACAAGGAGATCGCCGACATCATGGAGACGCCGATCGGAACCGTGATGTCACGTCTGCATCGCGGTCGCCGGCAGCTGCGGGACCTGCTGCAGGACTACGCCGCGGACCGCGGGCTGGCACGGGCCGCTTCGGATGCCTCAGGATCCGGGCGAGGAGGGGCGATGAGCTGCGGGAATCCTCACGAGACCCGCGTACAGAGGTGCTGGACCGGGTGTATGGCTACCTGGACGGCGAGCTGGGCGACTCTGGACTGCGCCAAGATCCGCCAGCACCTGGACGAGTGCGGGCCCTGCCTGCGCGAGTACGGCCTGGAGGAGGCGGTCAAACGGGTGGTGCAAAAGCACTGCGGCTGCGACCCGCGCCCGGCCGAACTGCGCGCCAAGATCCTCGTCCGCATCCGGGAAGTCCGCGCCACTATCGAGTTCGCTGAGTAACAGCCGCCCCAGGCTCGCGTTCCGATTTGCCGGGAGTGTGGCAATTGCGCCACATGTACCAGCCTTGATTGCGTATCGTGACGATTCTGCTCACGGTTTGTTCACGATGAGATTTAGGCCTGCGCGAACGTCTGCGCTCGCGTTATCCTGTGGTTGAACGATTACACCACGGTGCGGCGAACGCTATTTCGCCCTAGGGAGGTCTCGCCTCATGCATACAGGCGGTGATGTCAAAGCTGGTCAGCGCGCGCTCTCCGCGGGCGGCCACGGCGAGCTTCCCGCCCGCGGCGTGGCTTGGGGCTGACCTTACCGATCCAGGTTCGCGGCGTACATACTCCTGACTGCGAGGGGAAGTTTGGGCAAGCTCTCGCGGGTCGCACTGCTCTACATCGGTGCGGTGGTGGTCAGCGCCGTCGTGCTGGTGGCCAGGGGCCCGTTCTACCGGCTTGCGCTGGCAGTACGTCGTATTCCTCGGGATCCTGGTTATTGTCTCCGAATCACGGGCGACGCAACTCCGCAAAGGGCAGCTCACCTGGTCGCCGAGTTCGGCCGCCATGCTTGCCTCGGTTGTCCTGGTCGGACCCGTCGGCGCGGCCATTGTGGGGCTTGCACCGCATTGGGCCTGCGCCGCGGCCCGTCCATCCTGCAGCGCGTTTTCAATACGGCGATGTACGCGCTCAGCGCGTACCTGGCCTAGCCGCGCCTTTCTCGCCCTCGGCGGTCAAGTCGGGCTGCCGGACGAAAATTCTTTCCGCGACATCATCGCGCCGTTCGCGCTGCCGCGGCACTGGTCCTTGTCGTGGCCAATCACGGCCTGCTCAGCGGGGTGCTCTGGCTGACCAGGCCGCCGGACGGGATGCCCTGCCGGGGTCGGCGTCGGGCTGAGCGGCGTAGCTGCTGCTTTCTGATCTCGGCTACGCGGCCTACGGGCTGCTTATCGCCGCGCTGTGGAGCGTGGTCGGGTTCTTCGCGCCGCTGCTGGTGCTGATCCCGCTGTTCGTCGCCCGCTGGGCGGTGGCGCAGTTCGCCGAGCAGCAGAAGGCGTACGAGGCCACGGTGGGCGCGCTGTGCCAGGCGGTCGAGACCAAGGACTTCTACACCCGCGGCCACAGCGACCGGGTATCCCGCGGCTCGGTCATGATCGCGCGCGAGATCGGCATGCGGGGCGAGCGGGTCGAGGCGATCAGGTACGCGGGCATGCTGCATGACGTGGGCAAGCTCGGCGTGCCCACCAAGGTGCTGCAGAAGACGGGCAAGCTGACCGAGGAGGAGTACGCCGCCATCCAGCTGCACCCGATGCGGGGGCTCGACATCGTGCGGGAGATCGGCTTCCTGACGAGGCGCTGGCCGGGATCATGCACCACCACGAGCGCATCGACGGCCGCGGCTACCCGATGGGGCTGGCCGGGGACGAGATCCCCGAGTTCGCCCGGGTGCTGGCGGTCGCCGACGCTTTCGACTCGATGACCTCGACCCGCTCCTACCGCGGCGCGCGCCCGGTCGCCGAGGCGATCGAGGAGCTGAGAAAGTGGTCGGGCACTCAGTTCGACCCTGCCTTCGTGGACGCCTTCGTCGCCGCGCTCAAGCGCGAAGGCTGGCAGCGCCCCGAGCCGCCGGTGATCGCAGCCGATGACCTGGCCACCGTCACCGCGCAAGATCACGACGACCCAGGCGCTCCCTCCGCGTCATCGACAGCCTGTAGGCGGCACCGATGAGCGACCTAGCGGGGCGCACCCCGGCCCACTCCTCTCGCGATGCGCAGGTATCCCTGGCAGGTACGGGATTCCGGCCAGCTGCTGCTGGTGGTGGCCGCGGGGTGTGGCTGGTCGCCGCGGTGGCGCAGACGGCGGCCGAAGGGCTGGAGGATCCCCGGATCGCGATCGCGTTCGGCGCGCTGATCGCGCTCGGCGAGGTCCTCCGGCTCAACCTGCCGGGCGACCGGGAGACCGCCCCGATCGGGTTCGCCGCGCGCTCGCCTACGCCCTGCTCATCAACGTCGGCACGAAGTTCGTCCAGCACAGCGCCGAGCAGGTGGTGACCGTGGCCGCCATCGGCATGATCATCGGAGCGCTGCCGCACCTGGCCGTGGGCCGCCCCGCCCGGGTCAGCGGCATGGCCGTGCGGCTGCTCTGCGTCGCCTGCGTCGCCTACATCTTCCGGCCGCTGGCCTCGAACAGCGCCGTGGAAAGGCACTGGGGCCTGGCCGTCGCGCTGATGACCGCGCTGACCGTGGCTCGCGCTGCTGCTCGAGGCCGTGCTCACCGCCCTGCTCCGGGTCGACGAGCAGCGGGCCAGGTTCCGGGTGGCGCTGGTGGACGAGATGCGCGTCCAGCTGCCGCTGGGCGCGGCTGTGGGCGCCTCGGCGCTGCTCATCGTCGTTCGCGGCCGAGGTGATGGGGCTGGCCGCGCTGGCCGTGTTCACCGCACCGCTGCTCGTCACCCAGGTGGCCTTCCGCCGGTACGCCGGGATCCGGGCCACCTACCTGCAAACCGTGCGGGCGCTGGCCAAGGTGACCGAGATCGGCGGGTACGTCGAAGCAGGTCATTCCGAACGGGTCAGCAGGCTCGCGGTCGCGATAGGCCGGGAGCTCGGCATCCACGAGCCCCAGCTGCTCGAGCTCGAGTATGCCGCGCTGATGCACGACATCGGCCAGCTATCCCTGCACGACCCGATCCCCGGCGGGGCGACCGTGCTGGTCTCCCGGCAAGACCAGCAGCGCATCGCCGAACTCGGCGCCGACGTCATCCAGCAGGCCCAGGTACTGGGTTCGGTGGCCGAGATCGTGCGCCAGCCAGAACGAGCCCTACCGTGACACCGACCACGCGGCCAACGGCCGGGCAGGCTCCGCGGAGCCTTATCAGGGTTCCAGGCCCCCGCTGAGCAGCCGCATCATCAAGGCGGCCAACGCCTTCGACGACCTGGTGGGCAGTTCGCTCGACCCGGGCCGCGCCGCGGCCGCGGTGCAGCGGCTCCGCCTCGACACGGCCAGCGAGTACGACCCCGCCACCGTCGAAGCCCTCAGCCGCGTAGTAAACCGCCGCTCCGTCATGCTCTAACCCTCCCGCCCCCCCACCCATCCATGACTTTCCATGATCGTGGCCAGTTTGCGGGACTATCTGCCCATTTCTGGCCACGATCATGAAACCTGCGCACCGCGGGCTGGCCCGTGGTGGCAGGCCATTAGGCTGGGCCGGTGCTTGAATCAGTGCTGGTGGCCAACCGCGGGGAGATCGCCAGGCGGGTGATCAGGACCGCTCGCACCATGAGTATCCGGGCGGTGGCCGTCTACTCCGACGCCGACGCCGACCTGCCGTACGTCCGCGAGGCGGACGAAGCCGCATACATCGGCCCGTCCCAGCCCGCCCGCAGCTACCTGGACGCCGCCGCTCTCATCGAGGCGGCCCGGAAGTCTAACGCCGCGGCGGTGCACCCGGGTTACGGCTTCCTGGCCGAGAACGCGGACTTCGCCCGCCAGGTGATCGAGGCCGGGCTGACCTGGGTGGGGCCCGGTCCCGAGGCCATCGAGCAGATGGGGGACAAGATCCGGGCCAGGAACCTGATGGAGCAGGCCGGCGTCCCGGTCTCGCCGGGCACCCGGGAGCCAGTGCACCGACGTAGCCGACGCGGTCATCGAGGCCGAACGGATCGGGTATCCCGGTCGATGGTCAAGGCCGCGGGCGGCGGCGGCGGGATCGGCATGGGCGCGGCCGCGGACGAGGCAGGGCTGCTCGCGGCGTTCGAGACCGCCCGGTCGCGCGCCGAACGGTTCTTCGGCTCCCCGGCCATCCTGCTGGAGCGGTACGTGGAACGGGCCAGGCACGTCGAGGTGCAGATCCTCGGCCTAGCCGACGGCCGGGTGCTCGCGCTCGGCGAGCGTGACTGCTCGGTGCAGCGGCGGCACCAGAAGGTCGCCGAGGAGACCCCGTCGCCGGGCGTCTCGCGCCGAGCCTGCGCGAGCGGATGCTCGCCGCCGCGGTGCAAGGCCGGGGAGGCCGTCGGCTACCGCGGGCGCCGGGACCGTCGAGTGCCTGGTGGACGCCGACGCGGGCTCGTTCGTCTTCCTCGAGATGAACACCCGGCTCCAGGTGGAGCACCCCGTCACCGAACTGGTCACCGGCATCGACCTGGTCGAGCAGCAGTTCCTCATCGCCGCGGGGAGCCGCCGAGCTTCGATCCAGTCGCCATCAGCCCGCACGGGCACGCGCTCGAGCTGCGGATCTACGCCGAGGACCCGGTGCGGTTCCTGCCCGGCCCGGGCACGATCACCGAGTGGGACGAGCCCACGGGCGACGGCGTCCGGGTGGACGCCGGCTATCAGGCCGGCAACACGGTGACGCCGTTCTACGACCCGCTGCTGGCCAAGCTCTGCGTCCACGGCGCCGACCGGGCGCAGGCCCTGGAGCGGCGCGCGGCAGGCGGTGGCCGCCTTCCGCATCGCCGGGCCCGAAGACCAACCTGGCGTTCCACGCGGACCTGCTCGCCAGCCCGGAGTTCGTCAGCGGGGACTACGATACGTCCCTGGTGAGCAAGCTGCGTCCCAGGTAGCGATTCCAGAGTAACGACAAGAGGAGTCACCGGTGGCTGAGGTCCGCGCGGAGATGGTCGCGAACGTGTGGAAGGTCGTCGCGACGGAGGGCGATCAGGTCGACGGACGGTGACACCCTGGTGATCCTCGAGTCGATGAAGATGGAGATCCCGGTCCTGGCCGAAGGCTCCGGCGTGGTCACCAAGATGCACGTGGCCGAGGGCGACGTGGTGCCAGGAAGGCGACCCGATCGCCACGATCGGCTAAACCGAGCGGCGGCCCCAGCCTACACCCCGGTGGTCGAGCGCGGGTAGACGGCCTCCGGGTCAGTGACGACGTTGACCAGGTAAGGGGACGCCGGACGCGAAGGCGCGGCGCAGCGCCGGACCGATGTCCGCGGCCGTGGTGACCAGCTCGCCGGCGCCGCCGAGGGCGCGGACCACCTCGTCGTAACGGCAGCCTGGCTGCAGGTCGGCGGCGACGTCGTAGCCGTACAGGGCGCGCATCGGATGCCGCTCCAGGCCCCAGTGCCGAGTTGTTGCCGCAGATCATGACCACTGGCAGCCCGTGCCGGACCAGCGTGTCCAGCGTCCATCAGCCAGAACCCGGCCGCGCCGTCGCCGAGCAGCAGGACGACCTGCCGGCCGGGTAGGCGAGCGCGGGCGGCGATGGCGTAGCCGAGGCCGGTGCCCAGGCAGCCGAACGGGCCGGGATCGAGCCAGCCGCCCGGCCGGAGCGGTTCGATGAACTTGCCCGGCGAACGAGACGAAGTCGCCGCCGTCGCCGATGACCACCGCGTCGTCGTCGAGCGACGCTTGAGCAGCTCGCCGTAGATGCGGGCGGGGTGCACTGCGGATCGGCCTCGCTGGCCAGCAGCGGCCCGTCGGCTGCCAGCGCGGCCCGGGTCGCCTCGGCCAGCCCCGGCACCCACTCCGGGTCCGCCTCGCCCGGCCTCCAGAATCGGCTCCAGAACAGGCCCCGGTGACCGGCCGCCGCCAGCGCGGTGAAGAACGCGCCCAGGTCGCCAGACGCCGAAGCGGCCAGCGGGACGTGCGTGGCGATGCCGCCCGGCGCGTCGGCCACGTGCACCACCCGGGCCGGGGCATGCCCTTCGGGCCGAACGACCCGTACCCCAGCGCCTGAAGTCCAGCGGCGTCCCGGCCACGATGACCAGGTCGGCCTCGGCGCAAGGCGCGCCGACCTGGCCCGGGCTCACCAGCAGCTCGTGACCGCGCGGCAGCACGCCGCGGGCCTGGCCGTTGGCGATCACCGGCAGCCGGCAGCTCCTGCGCGGCCTGCCGGGCGGCGCGTCCTCGGCGCCGCCCAGCCACACGTCGGAGCCGAGCACGAGTACGGGGCGCGGGCCGTTCGGAGCAAGTCGGGCGATCGTGATCCACCTCAGCCGGCGTCCGGTCGCGGATGGCCCGGGCGGTCGACCGGGCACTCCGTCCGCAGGTCCGCCTCGGCCTGGCCGTAGATCGCCTCGAGCGAGATGTCCAGGAACACCGGCCCGCGGTGCGGGCTGGCCGCCAGCCGGAAGGCCTCGTCCACCGACCCGGCCAGCCGCGGCCGTGTCGTGCTCGGTCCAGGCCCGCTTGGTGACCGGCGCGAGCAGCGGCGGATGATCCATCTCCTGCAGGCTGCCGCGAGCCCCAGCGGGAGTCGGGCGCGCGGCCGGCCAGCACGACGACCGGGGCGCCGTTGAACCACGCGGTGGTCACCGCGCTGACCGCAGTTGGTCACGCCGGGCCCGGCGGTAACCACCGCCAGCCCGGGCGTTCGGGTCAGCCGCGCGGTGGCCTCCGCCGCGAACACCGCGGTCTGCTCGTGCCGCACGTCCACCAGGCGCATCGCAGCGTCGGCGCCGTCGCTGACCACCGCGTCGTAGAGCGGGAACACGTGCCCGCCGGACAGGGTGAACATCACCGATACGCCGTGCTGCCGCGCGGCCGCGACCGCATGCGCACCGCCATGACCAGTTAGCCGCACCACGTCAGCGACGTTACCAGCAGTAGGCCCCTTCGCAAGGACCCAGCTATAGATCCAGTTTTCGCCATCAGGCGTCCGCAGGGTACGGCCAGCTCGCGCTAAAATCCGCAATCCCATTCCGCAGCAGAGGCTCGCCGCCGGTGAGCCTGCACCTTCTCAATGCCCGAGTCGCAGCGAAGATCCGCACCAGCCGCAGATAGTCGGCAAACGGCAGCTCTAGTGTCACTCGCGCGCCTTCATTGCCGGTGCGGCAGTAGACGCACTTGTAATTGCAGCGGTCGGTGATGCTGACGCGCGCCAGGTCGGTGATCGAGCGCCCGTGTTTGTCGTGAAGGCGCATTGGTCTCTACCAAAGCTCGTGCGGAAGAATTGCTTTGCAAAGGAATGAAAAGGAGGAAAGTACGCCTAAGGCGTGTTCAGTTCCTTTCCAATTCTTCCATGACCCCCGATCGTTTGGGAGCGAAGAGGGAGGCCCGGGCGTTTCCGCTCCGAACCCTCGTCCTTGCATCTGCAGGCCGCCACATGGGCAGGGTATACCCACTCAGGCCGGATGTGATCGGAACCTATTTAACGATTATAAACGACCAGGGCAAACGGCCGCTTATTTTTGTACCGTTGTTGCTGCCTGGTCTGCGAGAGCACACCCATCAAATGGCTTTTCCTGAATGGAACCGGAGGATCAAACCGGCCAGGAGCCCAGGCCGGCTTCCTCGCTGCTGTTGCGGAGAGTGCACCGCGCGAAAGCTCCTCATAAACGCAGAATCATCAGCACGTCATCGACGTATTCGCTGCCGATCTTGAGAGATCGCGGTTCAACACCGTACGCTTCAAAGCCCAGCGTCTCATAGAGCCGGCGCGCCGGCAGATGGGCCGACGCTACCAGCAGAATCTGCTCCAGGCGTAGTTTCGCGCGCGGCAGATGATCTCCTGCATCAGGGCGCGGGCGCGCCTTTGCCGCACGCGACTCCGGCCGCACATAGACACCCCATACATTCCCTTTGTGGCGCTCTTTGATGTGCGCGCTGCGGTAGAAGCCCGCAGTGCCGGCAAACGCCATCTTCAAACATGCCGACAACAAGGGTCCGTGCAGAATCGGCGGCGCGCAGCCGTCTCTGGCGGTTTCGACTGTTGTAGCCAAGGTGTTCTTCGGTGGAATCGGCAAAGGAGGCAGAGTCATTGCGCAGCGCTTCAAGGCGCAGTTGCCGCAGGCTTCGGCGTCATGTTCGAGTGAGAAGGCAGAATCCTCCCATTCTAGAATGTACCAAGCATGGACGTTGCCTGGCTGGCCTATGTACCACAATAGAGCCGAAGCTTTATCCCGCTGTGTGTCGCGAGAATACGGCCACTAAAAAAGGGGTAGGCGCCGTGCATCTGCGTTCATAGACTAAATTGACCTGCGCAAACCACGGAGTTAGGGCCTTCCAATAATTAGTCATAGTGTAGTTAATGAAGAGTCAAGAAAAGCAGTTTTGCCCAGAGCACTGATCGCCGCCGCTCAGCCGTTTTGAATCTCAGGCACGAGGGCGGAGGTTCTGGCCAACAATGATCACTCGCCGCTGGAGCAAACCAGACAAAGGTTTGTCAGTGGCGGATCGACGGTGTTGTCTCACGCCGGGACTGCTCAGTTTTCATTTGTCTGCATAATATCGGCCTTAAATTTAATCGATGGTTGCGCGAAGGGCATCTATGAAGTGGTCAGCATAAGTTGGTTTACCGGTCCTGTTGATGATTCTCTTCGGGCAAGACTGTTGTTTGGGGACAGTGGGACCTCAACGATCAGAGGAACGATCACCGATTCTTCCGGCGCCGCGTTGCCAGGCGCCACCGTGACCATTACGAACCTGCAGACGAACCTGTCAAGGACGCTGACCACCGGAAGCCCGCCGGAACTTACTCCTTTGAATCCATCCTGCCCGGGTGAATACAAAGTGGAGATAGAAGCCAAAGGGTTCCGGAAGAGTGTGGCAGCCCGGGTGCAGGCCCTGGTCGGCAGCATTGCCGAGGTGTCGCAGTCGTTGAAAGTCGGCGAGGTCGAGGAACGGTGCTGGTGGAGACTACCGCCAGCGACATCCAGGTCAACACGCAGGACGCGACCTGGGAAACAATATCGAGAACCGGGAGATCCTTGAATTGCCCATGCCTGACCGCGATGTGCTGAGCCTGCTGACGCTGCAGCCGGGCGTAACCCAGGCCGGCTACGTAGCGGGCGCCCGCAGTGATCAATCGAACATCACGCTCGACGGCGTGGATATCAATGATGCGCAGAGCAACGCTATCGACGGTCCCGTGCTGCGATTGAACGCGGAAGCCATCAGGAGTTTCGCGTCGAAACAATCAATTCCAATGCGAACGAGGGCCGGTCTTCCGGCGCCCAGATCAACCTGGTGAGCAAGACAGGCACCAACAACTGGCATGGCGTTAATGTTCGAGTGGTATCGCAGCACCTTGGGCAAGCCAACGACTGGTTCAACAATCGTGACGGCGTTCCCCGTGCTCCGCTGGTGCACAACCTGTTTGGCGGGCCGCTGGGCGGTCCCATCAAGAAGGACAAGGCGTTCTTCTTTATGCTTACGAGGGACAGCGGGAAGCAAGGTCGCCTTACCTGTAACCCGGGTTGTTCCGCTCGCCAATCTGGGGCAAGGCACCGTCAAGTACTCCTACTGCGTGGACGAGCTTGCTCCACTACGGCAGTGGGCTCCGTCAACCCTGGCTCAGAATCAGCAGGTGTATTCCGACACAGGCATTAACTCTACCGCCCTGTCCGCTCTGGCCCAGGCAGCGTAAAAGTATCAAGGCGAACGATACCTCCGTAGGAGACGGATTGAATACGGGCAGTTCCGCTTTAACGCCCCAACACCACGGCACCTAAACAACCCATTACGCCAGACTTGACTTTTACCGCACACAACCGAGAACTCTGTTTGTCGGGCGAATGCGATTGATGATCATGCTGAACTTGCCCGAGTGGCTCCCGGATAGCAGCCCCGTCGCTGTGGAGCCATCCGTTTGCGGTATCGCAGCCAGGACATACCTGGATGATCAGCAACAACCTGGTGAACAACATTCGCTATGGCTACACGTCGCCAGGCCTTTACCAGTGCCGGTGACAGCACGGGAATGACATCAGTTTCCGTTTCGTGTTTGCGCCGAATAGCCAGACACACGATGTAAGCCGTGTGACTCCGTCCACAACATTACCGATGATGTTTCTAGACCCACGGAAAACATATCTCCCAGTACGGGGTCAATTTTCGCGCGGTCAGCAATGGTCGCGTAAGCTTCGCCAACTGCCTTTTGGACAATGCCATCACCAACCCTTCGTTCTATCTCGGAGCGGGCGACCATGTTTCCAGTGCCTTTCAGGATTTCCTGACGGCAAACAGCCTGCCTGGCGGAGCAGATGGTCTGGACGGGGGCGGCATCACGGCAGTACAAAACGCGGCCACGGCGATCGTCGGCAGGTGCAGCAATATACCGCCAACTTCACCTTCGGCAAGGACGGCAGTTTGCTGCCGGCAGGAACGGCACCAGTTCGCGGAACTTTGCCACGCAGGCCTACGAAGGATACTTCCTGGACAGCTGGAAGTTCCGTCCGCATCACCTTACTTTCACTGTGGGGCTCCGCTACAGCCTGGAACGCCCGGTGTACCGAAACCAATGGGTTTGAAGTGCAGCTGGCCAGTACCGCTGAGCGTGTATTTCCAGGAGCGCCTGAGCGCAGCATCGCAAGGTAATAACCTTTCGCGCCTGGCCCGATCGCACAGTGAACCGACTCGAGGCCCGGCGAATGGCGGGAAGCCGATGTATAACTGGGACAAAAACAATTTCCAGCCGCGCGTGCGCAGTGGCGTGATCGCCCAACTTTTCAAATGGATTGCTCCAGCCATGTTTTGGCGATGTCAATACGTCCGTCTTGCGCGGCGGCTTCGCGCATGACGAACGACTACTACGGCCAGGCACTGGCAGTGGACTGGGACCTGAACAACACTCTCGGGTTCACCTCGAACTTCACCACCCCGCGAATACCTACGATACAGTGGCGTGCTCCACCTGTCCGGGACTGGCGCCGCTGTTTACCGGGCTTTAACCAGAACGTTCAGCACGGCCGAACGTGGTTATTCGCGGGTAACCTCAATTCCCGCTATCGCAGCCTCTCGACTTCGGGAGCGCATCGAGACGAGCGTGGATTCAAACCTGGTGGCGCCGACCGAGTATACCTGGAACATGACCTTCGAACGGCAAGTGGGTTCAGAGCACCAAACTGACTGATCTCCTATATCGGGCGGATGGCGCATAATCTGCTCGCTCGCCGCGATGTGACCGCGTTCAACAACGTCGGTGGATCCAGGAGCGGCATGGATTGGTACACAGCCAGGGACCACGCTGGAAAAGCGCGGCAGCAAGAGACGCCCAGCCAATGTTGCCGCCATTCCATTCTTTGAAAACCTCTTCCCCGCCGGCCTTGCCTCCATCATGAACTCCACTTTTGGCCTGGATCCGGTGTGCAGCGGCGGCAACCCGGGCTTTGTTCCAACATGGACGAACACGCAGGTTTTCTATGCATATGAACAGCCGGACACCCGCAACCCCTGCGCGTTCTTTGCCGGCAATGACTGGACGGACACACAGGCTCTGGTGGACCGGGTGATGGACTCGATAGGCGCGCCAACCCGGTTCATGCAAGCACAGTATGGAGCGCTCTCGGCCTGGGCACGATCGGAAATTCCTTCTACCACGGTCTTACGGTCAGCTTGCGGCAGCGCATAGCCAGAGCCTGACGCTGGACTCCAATTACACTTTCTCCACTCGCCTGGATGACGCTTCAGGATTGCAAACCGCGGGCGGCTTTGGCTCCGCATTTATCGTCAATCCCCATTCGCCAGAACAGCTGGTACGGCAGCTCCAGATTTCGACATCACGGCACCAAATCAATGCCTCCGCCGTATAGCGAGATGCCGTTCGGCAAAGGCAGGACCTTCCTGAACGCACGGAAATCGCCTTGTCGAGGCGCGTGGTGGGCGGACTGGCAACTCTCCTCCACATCTACCGCTGGAACACGGGACTGCCTGTGTCTGCCATGCCTTACGACGACGCGCTGGGCGACCAACTGGAACGTCAGGCCAACGTGACACCTACGGCTGCGGTGCGAACCTGCGGAGCCGCAGCAATACGCCAAAGCTCTTCGGAGGTTGCGACCTTAAACCATCTACCAGAGCTTCCGCAACGCCTTCCCGGGCAGAAACGGTCCGCGCAATTACCTGCGCGAACGGGTATATGAACGCCGATATGGGCCTCAGCAAACGCGTTTGACCATGCCCTGGAACGAGCAGCAGAAGCTGCAGCTCCGCTGGGACGTGTTCAACGTGGCAAACTATCAACCCTTTGGCGCGGTGGACGCCAGCCGGTCAGGCTTCGGTGTAGCTCGCGATCCTAAACTGGCGGAACTCTGACCCCCACCAAGTAACTGGGCGAACTTCCACGGGCGATCACAGGAGCACCGCGAGAGATGCAGGTCGCACTGCGGTACTCCTTCTAGCCTCGCGGAGCCAGAGCTTCTGTAGAGCTTCTGCGATAGAGCGACATGTACGCCGGGAACGAGGGTTCTCCGGCGGTTTTTTGACATGGAGCGGAAGTCAGCGGTCAACCTCCAGCGTTCGGCCTAAAACTTCACCACGGCGAACTCAAAGGGGCCGCGAGGGAACGCGCGGGTTTTTAGAATCCCGCAATATTTCCTTTGCGTTCTTCGCGCTGCTGCAGTGAAAAGGGCTAACTGAGTGCTGACTGCCCCTACATCCGTCGTAATTCGGGCCGCCGCCGCCAGCCTCGAGGCGGGGCCCAGGTGATGATCTCGTACGGGTCCATGATGTCGCAGGTCTTGCAGTGCACGCAGTTCGACGGGTTCAGGCTGGATGCGCTTGCCGTTCGGGCTGCTGCCGCGTCCTCTACCATCTCGTAGACGTTGGCCGGACAGAAATTCTGGCAGGGACTGCCGAATTCCTTCACGCACCGCGTGTTGCAGATGTTGGTGTCGTGAATGACCAGGTGCGCGGGCTGGTCTTCTTCATGCTTGGTGCCGGAGTGGTAGAGATCGGTCAGCTTGTCGAAGGTGAGCTTGCCGTCGCCTTTGGCCTTGCCCAGCAGGTGGGCTCGCTTCGCCGCCATCCGCCGGCAGCTCGTCAAGATGCTTCATGTGCTGTGGCCGGCGTGCGCGGGATAAGCGCTCATGCAGGCCGCGGCCGCCGGTGATCTGCTGCAAGCCGGCGTGGAACATGCCGGGAAGAAGCCCGTTCTCGAAGCCCTGATGGAAGTTGCGCACCTTCCAGAGCTCGTCTTTGATCCAGCTGGCGTCGACACTTTCTTTGGTAGTGCTTGAGCAGGTGTGCGGCTGAGAGTCGTTCTTCAGCAGCGCGTCAAACGCGGTTTCGGCGGCGAGCATGCCGCTCTTGATGGCGAGGTGAATGCCCTTGAGGCGCTGCGAGTTGAGGAAGCCGGCGGAGTCGCCGACGATCATCCAGCCATTGCCGGCCAGCGGCGGCATCGACCACCATCCGCCATAGGGCAACGACTTTGCGCCGTAGCGGATCATCTTGCCGCCCTCGAGCAGCTTGCGGCGATCGAGCGGATGCTGTCTTGAAATCCTGCAGCACGTGCTGCGGATCGAGGCGCGGATCCTGGTAGTCGAGGCTGGTGACGTAGCCGAGCGAGACGATGTTGTCTTTCGATCCGTAGATCCAGCCGCCGCCGTATTCCTTGGTGGTGAGCGGCCAGCCCATGGTGTAGATGACCTGGCCTGTTTTGATCGCGCCGGAAGGGACCTCCCACAGCTCTTTTACGCCAATGCCGTAGGTCTGCGGGTTGCGGCCTTTCTGCAAGTCGTATTTGCCGATGAGTTGCTTGGTCAGCGATCCGCGCGTGCCCTTCCGCGAGCACGGTGATCTTCGACTTCAGGTCGTAGCCGGGCTCAAAGTTCGATTTCTTCTGGTTCTGTTTGTCGACGCCTTTGTCGTCGGTGCGAACGCCGGTGACGCGATTCGCCTTCGATACAGCAGCTCCGAGCCGGCGAAGCCGGTGAACACGGTGATGCCGGCCTCCTCGACTTTGCTGCCCAGCCACTTCACAAAGCTGGTTGATGGAGATCGACATAGTTGCCGTGGTCGCGCAGAGGCGGCGGCGTGAGGGCAGGCGGAATGCTCGCCTTTCTCCGTGAGGAAGTAAACGGCTTCTTGCGTGACCTCGGCGTCGAGCGGGGCTTCGTCGCGCCAGCCGGGAAGCAGCTCGTCGCATGGAGCGGGGATCGAGCAGCGCGCCGGAAAGGCGAGTGCTGGCCCAGTCTCGCGCGCCTTCTCCAGCACGTAAATGTTTTCCTTGCTCAGCGGCGCGTCAGGATTGCGTGGCGGTTGTGGCGGTCGATCGAGCTGCGAGAGACGCAGGGCGCAGGCCAGCCCGGCCGGCCTGCCGCCGACAATGACGACGTCGGCTTCCATCTGCGGGACGTTCGATGCCTTCAAGAGGTTTGCGGAAGATTAGCATTTAGCACTCAGTAATCGTAAGAAGCAATTGGCAACTAGCAATTGGCAACCATCAAAGCAAAGTTCTTGCCGCGGATGCGCGGATTAACGATCGGACATTCCCAATTGCATGCTGTTCGCAACCAGCTTTAGCTGAGCTAATTACTAGTGGCTAGCTGCTAATTGCAGGCTTCCGCCTTGGCTTCTTTCTTCACTTCTTCGGTCAGCGCGGGCACGATGTCAAACAGGTTCCCACTACGCCGAAGTCGGCGATCTCAAAGATCGGGCGCCTTCCGCATCCTTATTAATAGCGATGATGCTGCGCGAACCTTTCATCCCACACAATGTGTTGAATGGCCCCACTCGATGCCGACCGCAAGATACAGTTTGGGTGAAACGGTCTGCCCGGAGCTGCCGATCTGGCGGTCCATGGGCAGCCAGCCGGAGTCGCAGATGGGACGCGACGCGGCAATCTCGCCGCCGAGCGCGTCCGCCAGCGCCTTGGCCAGTCTCGATGTTCTTCTGCTCCTTGATGCCGCGGCCAACGGAAACAATAATCTCCGCCTGGGTCAGGTCGACGGCCTGCTTGGCTTCCTTGAACGGATGCTTCCGGCTGATTGCGGACAACACCATCGGCAATCTCTGACGTTCACGGTTTCCACCGGAGCAGCGCGATGCGCCGGCTTCGGCCTTGTCACCGCGGAAGCGCCGTGCCTGGAAGGTGACAAAGTGCGGCGCAGGACAGGCAAAGGAAACGTCGGCGGCGAACTTGCCCTGAAACATCTGGCGGGTGAAGCACCAGCTTGCCGCCATCATCCTTGTGAAGACCAATGGCGTCGCTGATGAGCGTGCGGCCCAAGCGCGGTGGCCAGTTGCGGGGGCGAAGTCGCGCACCTGGTAGGTGTGCGGCATCAGCACCAGCGTGGGCTGCTTCTGCTGGATGAAGCCTTTGAGCGCCGCCACCACACCGTCGGGTTCGTACTGTGGCCGAGCTTGGGCGACTCAATCGCGGTATACTTTGGCCAGCTTCTTGGCCGGCGATCTCCTGGGCAATGCTAGCGATGCCGCTGCCGAAAACCGCGGCCTCCCACGGCTGCGCCGGTTTCAGCGGCCATTGCCTGCGCGGCGGCCACGGTCTCCCACGAGACGCGGTTCAGTTTGCCTTCACGTTGTTCAGCAATTACAAGGATTGTGTCTGCCATCTAGATTGTTTGCCGTTTCTTTTGATGAATCCCAGGGTGATGAGGTACAGCGCCAGGACAACGTCCACCGCAGAAGATGGCCTGCATCAGGCCGCCGCCCGCGCGAACGTCCCAGCCGACGAACAGCATCCATCCAAGCGCCGCAATCAGCATGATCAGGCCCACCACCATAAAGGTTGCGCCGGTCTCATGTTCGGTTACTGGCTGATAATTTCCGCCTTCAGGGTCATATTCCATTCGCTCCATGGGGTACTCCTTGAACAAAACTTTCTCACAAATCAAATCACCCGGACATCGTTACGCAGCTTGTCCACCAGCTTCTTGGCGATCTCGCCGGGCGAGCCTTCCAGCATCTCCGTCTTCTTGGTTTTCTGCGGGACGTAAAGCTTTTCGATCTTCTGCAGGTTCTCGCCGAGTGCGGACTTGCACCTCGTCCAGCGTTACCTTTGCGCAGCGGCTTGTTCTTGGCCTGCTTGATGCCGAGCAGCGTGGCGTAGCGCAGCTTGTTGATGCCCGACTGGATGGTCAGCACCGCCGGCAGCGGCATGCTGACGTGCTGGAAGAAGCCGGATTCCAGCTCGCGCTTGACCTTGATTGCGTAACGACGCCGCCGTCCGCTCTTCTGGATCTCCATGATGATGGTGGCATGCGGCCAGCCCAGCAGCTCCGCCATGATCACGCCGGTCTGGGCATAGCCGTAGTCGTCCGACTGCAGGCCGGTAAAGATCAGGTCGAATTTTTCGTCCTTGATGGCGGCGACGAAGGCCTTGGCCATGTTGAAAGCGTCCAGGCCGACGAAGCCGTTGTCTTCCAGATGAATGGCGCGGTCACGCGCCCTTGGCCAGCCCTTCACGCAGCACCTGCTGCGAGCGCGCCGGCCCGGCGGTGATAACCACGACTTCGCCGCGTATGCTTTTCCTTCTGCCGCAACGCCTCTTCCAGGGCGAAAGCGTCCGGCTCGTTGACTTCGTAGGAGACGTCGTCGCGGATCCACGTGCCGCTTTCGTTGAGCTTGAGCGGGGCGTCTTTCTGCGGGACCTGCTTCATGCAGACCAGAATCTTTCATAGTCGGATGGTTCCTTGTTCAACAGCCTGATGTTCAAACAGCCTTATGTTCAACAACCAGATGTTCAACAGCCTGATGTTCAACAACTTAGATGCGAGTCGGGGCCAGTTTGTCAGCGCTGAGGCGTGGCGCAAGCGAAACCTGGCCAATTGAAACCTGCAAGTATAAACGAGAGAGGGGACTTCTGACAGCGGGGGCCGCCACAGCGGAGGTGCACTGCAACCTGCTCGCTTGTAAGACGAGGCTAATTCAGAAACGCGACCGACTGCACTCCCGCCGCCTCAAAGCGCTTGCGGCAGCGGATGTTTTTGCACATGACCATGTCGTCGCGGCGGACCATGTAGAGATTGCGCTTTGGCGAACTTGGCGCGATCGCGTTCGTCGGCGCGGCCCGAGATTGTTTCTTCTTGGTGCGAACCAGCCAGGAGAGTTCGTAGTCACCGGCCTGGCGGCAGTGCGGGCAGGTGAGCGTGTGGGCTTTCTTGGATTCTTTTCGTCGAAAAACTCCTCGCTCGTCCATTCCCTACTATATTAACCACACGCGAGACCAGGATCACAGAGAAATACGCAGCCGCCGGTTAACTGGTTTGAGTGCAATGCAAAACGGAGTGCTGCCGGCCGAGGCGTGAAAGCGGCGCAAGAGTTTTGCCCCCGAGCTTTCCATAGCCGGCCGCCACGTTGGCCGGTGCAAGCGTCGATAGAAACAGTCATCGAGTGCCGCATCGTAAACTCCTCAGCGAGTCTGCGCTCCCGTGAGCGCCGTCTGCCCGTCCGCCCGGGTCAACCCCGACAATATAGGACTTACACGATTCAACCCGGGGTTCCCGGTTTGGCTTCAATGACCCGATCTGTGTTATCCGTGTTCATCCGTGCGTATAAGGTTTGCTTTTTCCGATCTCGCGCGATGTCGGCGATCACGGGCGGTCCCGTGATCTCCTCCCTACCCCCTCCCATGGCCATCCCGGGGCTGGCGTGTAAGGTTTGCGCGACCTTTCATCCCAAGCGGGCCCCGGCCACGCGCGGTCTTTCACAGCGTGCTGGGCAGAGGTCATCCCAGCAGATTGGCGAGGGTTTGCGCGATTCCTGCCGTTGATTGGCGTAGGTCCGGGCTTTGGCTGATTGCCGACTGCTGAGCGCTGACTGCTATTTTCAAAGATCAAAGAAAACGTTGCCCAGCCCTGAGATGGGTGGTACATGAGGGTAGAGAACATTTTCACCAGGCGATCAATCACGAATTAGGCCATCTTGACAAGGAGAGTTCATTGGAAGTGCCTTCTTTTCGACGTAGTTGTTTTGTTTGGTGCTGATGAGCGAGGGCCTGACCCGCTGAGGCACCCACGGAATGTGAGGAAGAGAAAAACCAAGGGAGAAAGTGTGGGCCACACGCCCAGTCAGAGTATCAGAAACGTCTCGTCTGTCCCCAGGTATCCCAGTTTTCCCGCCATGCGCTCAGTCCTGAAGACGTGGCGGGTTTCCCGGGGTCTCGGTTTTCACTCAGGGCTCGCAGCCATTTGCTCCAACGCGCCACGCAAAAAGAATCGTCGTTGGGAATGAAGCTGCTTTCCGCGAATATAGAGGCCGGAGGAATTCTCATCGAGCATCTCTGCTGCAAAGTCGAGCGAGCGCAGAATACTCTAACTCTAAGGTCTCTGCCCCTCTTCCCCACGTAGTCGAGCGAGATCAAGCTTCGTGTTCGCCCATGCCCTTTGTTGGCTGTCTTGTGGCAGCATTTTTGCATATTCGTTCAGATCCGCGTCGAGATACGGCCTGTTGGAACTCAAAGGCTTATCAGATGAGGTTTGACATACACAAGCCCCTTGTCTCCCTGACTGTGTAATAAAACTGTCCGCCTTTTCATCGATCAACGAGACACCCCAGGCATGTTCCGCAACCACCAGAGTTTCTCTTTGCTAAATGTGGCTGGCTTGCGCAACAACAACACCATGACACGGGCCCTCGACGATTACCCAATCGCGCTCCCAGCCTTAGCATCACTCTCGGAAAGAAGAACTTTTTGAGGCCCACCGGTCAACTCCGATCATGTTCGGTTTCGCATGAGGCACAATCACCACTCAGCGCCTACAGCGTAGTCATTGTCTTCGTCGGGGAATGGGCGGATGCGAGTTGATTCGGAAGAAGGCATCGGGTATTCACGCTGCTTCTAAAGAAGTGGCGGCAGCAATCGAATGGCGAGTAGCCCCCGCCGTCGTAAAGGCACGACGCTCAACCCGAGCTTGCTTGGTAATTGTGCGACGTCCGCGAATTCCAACCTCCAAAATATCAGACAGACGGACTTCGGCAAAGTGGATGCTGTCCGGAGACGAGCCTTCGCCTTGTGCGCAGAATGTATTTCGATTCCATTCGGCAATGCTCGCAGGCGCGAGATTGCGTGTTCCATCGCGTCTATAGCGGTGGCATATTCACCTGTTGGGTGCTCCATGAGTGGCTCGCCGTTCATCTGTTGCATTCTCAGGTATTTGGTTCCTTACTCCGCGAGGGCACTTGAACCCAGTTCGGCGTATCAACTTGCGATCCGGAAACCGTATATCTGAAGAACCTTTGCGGTCCAAGCCAGTCGATGGCCGTGCGTTGCCTTTGCAAGACCTCCAAGACTCCTGCAATCGTCAGGGGACTCGCAGAACTTCAAGTGCTACTCCGCCACCGGCTAATTTCTTTAGTACAGCCACTTCCCCTGGAAGCTCGTGTAAACCCAGCCAGTTAGCATATTCGTTACTAAACAAGTTGATCCAATAGAGGCCGGGAACGCCGGTCTCAAGATCCACCGGCGTAGCTGTAGCTATTCGCGGGACGGTTCTTAGCCCTCAGGTCAACTTCAGTCGTCAGAAGGCCAAAATCCGAACTCGTCACGCGAAACATTTCAACGAGAGAAATACTCGACCTTCTCGATTCCAACTTCAATGGCCCACTTGCCATCAAACTCCCCTGTCAATAGTTAGTGAACAACGGCGTGGATACAGGGCGGTCGGGGAGTGGGTTAAATTCCACATCGCACCGCTCACATGAACTGGGCGCCCCTTTCGGTAAAAAGAACTCGCCATGTGGCTTGGCCAGCCACTGAATCGGTTTGGTGACGTCGCTGGGATCAAACGGAATCCTGGTCAGCTCGAACTCGCTGCACTTATCGGGGCGCATGGGACCGCTGCTTGAAATCGCTCAAAGCAGCAATCTGTTCCCTAGCAACTGATTCCGTTAAAGATCGCCGCGAAAACAGCCGCATTGCTAACTCGTTCTTCATTCTTTTTCTGGAATCTGAAGATTTGGATTTTGTTGTGCCTTTTTTGTTATCGTAGCATTAGGATTCGTCGTTACGACCTTCGAAGTGGCTTGCCCGTCGCCCCTTAGCGGCTTCGCCCATATTCCGGAGTTGCTCTGTGTTACTAACCGATGCTCCAGATTTTACCTCGACGTGCTGTCCGTTTCCGGTATTGTCCCGTCCCGTTTAGTACCATTAAGAATCTCCGTCTTGTTCTTAGTGGCTCCCACCGCGTCTAAACCTTTCTTCTCCGCTGTTGAGCCTGGCGCCGATTGACCGGACTGCTTAGAAGTAAATTTGCCTTGTGCGTCACGCCCCTGCTCCTGCGATGTTTGCTGCTTTTTAAAGGAATTATTGTTGTTCTGGTTCTCCTCTTCCATTGGCGTCGGTGCCGGCTGGCGGACCACAGGAACAGTGGGAACAAAGCCAGCGGGAGGGCTGGGTTGGCTTGGGGAGTAGTAGCCGTCTTTAGAACGCTTACCCGTCATTGAAAGTTTCTTCGACTGCCTTGGGACCTCTCGTGATTGCAAATCATTGAAAAAAGCTGATCAGCTTACCCTCGATGTCATCATGGCCATCCGGATCGCTTTCCGCTCGCCGGGTTCCACCAGCAAATCCATACAAATTCAGCGACTGCGGATCACCAAAGTCTGCATACGGCACCGGCACCGGCGTTGCCGACCAATCGGCACTGACGACCCACCGTCCCAGCCCATTCGAGTAATACCGTGCGCCAGAAGTAGTCGAGGCCGGTTTCAAGGTCGCGCTTTTGCCGGTAAATTTGTAGTCGTTCGGAGTCGTTGTTGACGAACTGAGAGCTCGCCGCCCCAGGGGTAATAATCCGACTCGGCCTTGATCACGCCGGCAGAGTCGGTAATGCACCGACGCGGTCTTCAGATGGTCAGAGAAGTAATAGAACACGCCGCCTGTGCCGTGTTGCGCCGTCGCGGCGGGCCACACGCTCGCCGTCAAAGAACACATATTCAGACTTGCTAGCGTTCCGGCGAGGTCGGTCTCGGCCACCACGCCGGGCGTCATCTACCAGTAGAGCGTGCCGTTGGCGGCCAGGTTTCCGTTTGACTTGCGCACGCGGTTGCCGTCGTCGCCGTACAGTGTAGGTGTATCCGGCGGCGCCGGTGAGGCGCGGTTTTCCTGGTCGAAGTTGTAGGTCTGAGGCTGGCGGCGTGGCATCGTAGGTCATGTTGCCCGGCGGCGTCATAGTTGATAGTCCGGTGTTCCGGAGGCGTGCAGCCAGTTGTGGGCGTCGGCGGTGACGCTCGAGATGTTCCGCGCCGCATTTGGTGATGGTCTTTTGCAGCAGATTGCCCCAGGCGTCATAGCCGTACGAGTTGCCTCCAATATTCAGTCTTGTTCTGCAGAACCGTGACGTCGAGCAGTTCGTTCCGTGCATTCTGCGCCGGGCTCAGCCGGGTTCAGCGCGTCGTAGGTAAACGCTCTGGTCGCGGTCGTGGTTGTGTCTTTGTAGTTGAAGATGCCCCAGACATTGCCGTTGTCGCTGCCGCTGTCCCGCCGTTGCCGTTCCCGGCATGGAAGTCATAGCCGATGGAGTAAACCGGTCTGGCTGGGCGCGGTGGCCGACATGGCAGTAGCGGCTGCAAGGCGCTTGTTGTAGCGAAGGCTGTTGGTGATCCACGGCAAACGTCCCGCTGTTGCCGCTGACGAAGCCGGTCAGCGCGCTGTCCGGACCGTAAGTTGCGCCGGTAACGTAGTTGATGCCGCCGGCGCTGTCCACAGCCGAGAGCGTTCTGCCCGGCGGAATCAGGCGTGTATGTGATGACCTTGCCGCTCGGATGAGTCAGGGTCTTGACACGAGCCGTCAAGATTGCAGGAATAAGCGATGGACTTCGAGACCGCAGCGTTATTGGCTCCGATGGGCGTCCGCGTCTCCGTCGTCAGCCGTCCCAGAATGTCATAGCCATAGCGTCGCCGTTCCGGCGCTGGTCGGTCATGCGACGTCAGATGGCCTTTGGCGTTCGCGCCGGAATCGTAAGCGTACACGTCACCTACACCGGCGTTGCCAGCGGACAGCTCTGCGCCCCGTAGCCCCTGCCGGTCACGCGATGCAGCTCGTCATAGCAGTAGCTGACAGTCTGGCGTGGCCGCGCCGGTCTGGTTGGGCCAAGCGAGGTCTTCTGCAACAGCTCGCCGTCGTTATCGTAGAGAGTAGTAAGCGTCCCTGACTCGGGGTTCTTGGCCGTCAACAGCCGCGAGGGAATCGTAGGTGAATGTCCGGGTGCGCCATTGCGTATACTGTCACCGGACGAGGGCCTTTTCTGGTCCACCCGCGGCAGGTTGCCCAGTGCATCGTAAGGCACAGAGCGTCTTGTACGGATTGTTGTCGAGCAGCAGGGCATCATATCCATAAGCCGGAGACCGAAGTTGTGGAGCCGCTTGCGCAGGAACATCGAATTGTTCCACGTATATGACGCCGACAGCGTGGCATTGCCAGCCGAGCCCACAGTCTTGCTGGTGAAATTTATCCTGATTGCCTGACGCCACTGCCGTAGCGCGGTGCTTCCGCTCATGGCGGGCCAGCCGCGTGGCAATGCGTGCAGCCCGCATGTCCCCTGCGCCGAGGTCACCGTGTAATTGGTCGCATTGACCGTGATGGTGACATTGCCGTTGTCTGGAATACCGGGGGTGTTGCCGCCCGTGAATGCCGCTCCGCCCTGCGGTCAACCCCGAAAAATATGGACTTACGATTCAACCCCGGGGTTTACGACAGCCGCTCCTAGGTTCCGATCCGTTGATAGCATGTGCGCCGTAAGAAGGGGGGTTGATTTTCTGATCATGCACGCGACGCCGGCGATCACCGGATCACCTGAACAGCCGGGAGGATCCCTGACACTTTAGACCGGGCACATCCCTGACACTTTCTCGTCCACTTCGATTGAGGGGATGGGGTGCAGGGGAAGGGACGCTTCCTTTCCCTGCATCAGTCTTGTAGTCAACCCCTGCTTTGGGCAACGGCGTCAGATACGCGCTGCCGAGCTGTCAAAACTGCGCTATGGGGAACTGGGCAAAGTAGACGGTATAGCAGTGATCGTCCACCGGCAACAAACCGATCCGCTCTCCCATAGAACTTCGCTCACAAATACGTCGTGCTTTTTCCAGCGAAACTGCCCTTTGTGATGCACCGTGCGTACCAACATCGTGTCTGGATATTCCGGTTCCGGCAAGCGCACCGGAAATCTCCGCGGCGAAGCTTCGTACACCGCAGCCGGCGTCTCCATCTCCAGGGCTTCGTGCGGACGCACCTGATTGTATTCTTCCCGGAACTTGTCCATCGCTCGCTGCTGCTCCTGCCGGCTGCCGGCTGGTGGCGTCGCTGTCTCCTGCTTCAGCGTCCGATGCATCCGTTCGTGTCGCCCGTTCTGTTCCGGATGCCCAGCTTCAATCCGCTCCGGCACGATCCCCAGCTTCATCCACCACACCGCCAGCCGCGATAATCCGGCGAGTGCACGCGACGCAAACGGCGCCCCGTTGTCGGTCCGGATCGCTCTCCGGCATCCCATACTCGCGAAACACCGCTTCAAAGATCGCCTGCACTCGCGCCGTGTCCATCTTGTCCACCGCCTGGCAGCGCAACAGATACCGGCTGTGCGCATCCGTGATGGTCAGCGGATCAATCCGCTCTCCATCCCCGGTGCGAAACCAGCCCTTGAAATCCGCGCACCATACCCGGTTCGGTCCATCCGGCATGCGCCAGCGGCTCCGCTATACGGCTGCCGTCCTGCCAGCGCTTCTTCCGCCGTACCACCACCAACCCTTCCCGTTTCAGCAGCGCTCCGATCGTGCTCGCCGCCGGCCACACTCAGTCCCGGTTCATCCCGCTCCAGCACCCACTTTAACTTCCTCGGTCCCCATCTGCTATGCGCCTCGCGCAGCTCCAACACCATCTGCTCGATCTCCTCCGGCGTCTGGTTCGCGTGCCCTCGCCTCGCTAACAATACGTAAC